>Ga0209992_10000058_pt1 | contig 161965 bp, 133 predicted proteins | sample 2SBtaG_2_FD_182564 | JGI IMG/M metagenome (GOLD analysis project Ga0209992, IMG submission 182564) | Deep subsurface microbial communities from Kolumbo volcano to uncover new lineages of life (NeLLi) - 2SBTROV12_ACTIVE470 metaG (SPAdes)... | ecosystem: Environmental > Aquatic > Marine >... | reverse complement strand
CAGCCCCGGGAGCCCGTCCGCCTCCCCGTGAATCAGACGGTACGCGGTCGTCGCGGGATCCGAGAGCAGGCCCTCGCGGCGCTCCAGGGCGCGGGCGGCGCGACGCCTCCAGTCGTCGGGTCCGAGCTCCGTGCCGGCACGCAGGGAGACCACCCGCGCGCACACCGCGGCCGCCGGGTCGACGAGGGCCGTCGCCACCCAGTCGCCGCGAGGGTCCTCGAGCTCCACGAGCGCGCCGGGGCGAAGCTTCGCCGTGGGGCCGGTGTCGCGGTCGCGCACGACCCAGGGGTGACCGCCCCTCAGGATGCGGGCCGTCGCCTTGCTCACGCGGAGGGTCGGCCGGCGCGACGTCCGTCGCTCACGCGGCTCACGCGGGATCTCCTTCGGACGCTTCGAGGGGACCTCGGCGGGGGGCTCGAGCAAGGCGTCCCAGCCGTCCGGCGCGGGGGCCTCCACCACCACGTCGCCCCACCCCATTCGCGCGCAGTGCAGCGCGAGGCGAGGGGCGCCCCCGGGGAGCGGGTCTCCGTACTCCAAGTCGCCGATCACCGGGCTGCCCGCCGCGGCGAGCAGGCGTCGCACCTGGTGGGTCCGGCCCTCCCGCGGTCGCACCTCCACCTCGGCCCGGGTGCCGTCCCGAGACCGCCGCAGCACCCGCACCGAGGCGTGCATGTCGGCCTCCTCGTCCACGAGATCGCCGTCGGCCGGGGGCGGGTGCACGACGGCCAGGTATCTCTTCGCGACCTCCCGGGCCTCGAACCGTGACGACAGCGCGCCGACCGCCTCTCCCACCGCGAGCACCAACACCCCGGAGGTCCCCCGGTCGAGGCGGTGGACGGGCTGCGCGGTCACGCCCAGGACGTCGGCCAGGCGCTCCGGCGCCGCGACCCCGTCCTCCTCGGTGCGGTGCGACGGGAGCCCCGACGGTTTCTGGATCGCCCACCAGCCGTCGCCGCGCGCGATCACGTGCTCCTCCCTCAGTCTCGGAGGCTCACCGCCCAGCGACGGTCGCCAGTCGACCTCGACGACCTCCGCCGGCCGCACCGCCCGCCCCGCGCGGCGCTCCGTCCGGCGTCCTATACGCACCTGTCCGGCGTCGATCAGCCCCTTGACCTGCTTCCGGGAGAGCCGGTGAAGGTTGGCGGCCAGGAACCGGTCGAGGCGCGGCGGATCGGCGGGGGAGGGGACCCGGAGGCGGACCGTCTTCACCGACCGGTCGTCAGAGCCGCTCGCAGATCGTCTTGGCCTGCAGGAACGCCAGCAGGTGCTCTCGGCCGCCCGCCTTCGTGTCCGTGCCGCTCATGTTGAAGCCGCCGAAGGGCTGCACGTCCACCAGGGCGCCCGTGCACTTGCGGTTGATGTAGAGGTTCCCGCAGTGCAGGCGCCGCTTCGCGTCGTCGATGTTGGCGGTGCCGAAGTAGGAGCCGGTGAGGCCGTACTCGGTGTTGTTGAACACCTCGACGCCCTCTTCGTAGGAGTCCACGCGCACGAGCGCGAGGACGGGCCCGAAGATCTCCTCGTTGGCCAGGCGCGCGTCCTTGCTCACGCTCCCGAACACCGAGGCCTGGAGGAAGTGGCCGCCCGCGCCCGCCGCGCCGCCGCCCGCCAGGAGGGTGCCCTCGCTCCGCCCGACGTCGAGGTAGGACAGAATGCGGGCCTCGGCCTCGCGGTCGATGACCGCGCCCATGTTCGAGGCCGGGTCGGACGGGTGCCCCACGACGATCTTCTTCGCCGCGGCCGCGACCTTCGCCTCGAGGGCGTCGTACACGTCGCCGTGGATGAGGGCCCGGCTGCAGGCGGAGCACTTCTGGCCCTGGAAGCCGAAGGCGGCGCGCACGATGCCGTCGGCGGCGGCGTCCACGTCGGCGTCCGCGTCCACGAGGATCGCGTCCTTGCCGCCCATCTCCGCGACCACCCGCTTGAGCCAGATCTGACCCGGCCGCACCTTCGCGGCCTCGGCATGGATCCAGCAGCCGACGGCCTTGCTCCCGGTGAAGGAGATGAACCGCGTCTTGGGGTGCGTGACCAGGTGGCCGCCCACGACCGCGCCGTCGGCCGACGTCACGAAGTTGACCACGCCGTCGGGCAGCCCCGCGTCGCGCAGGAGCTGGAACACCATCCAGGCGGTGTACGGCGTCTGCTCGGCGGGCTTGAGGACGACGGTGTTGCCCGCCACCACGGGCGCGGTGGTCATGCCCGCCGCGATCGCCACCGGGAAGTTCCACGGGGGGATGACGACGCCCGCGCCCAGCGCGATGTACTGCACGGTGTTCGTCTCGCCGGGGTACGGCGTGGTCGGCTGGGGCTGGTCCCAGCGGATCGCCTCGCGCGCGTAGAACTCCAGGAAGTCGATGGCCTCGGCGGTGTCGCCGTCCGCCTCGGGCCAGGTCTTGCCGGCCTCGAGCACCATCGCCGCCGAGAACTCGTGCTTGCGGCGCCGCATGGCGTGGGCCGCCCGAAGGAGGACGGCCGCGCGCTCGCGCACGGGGGTCGCGGACCAGCTCGGGAACGCGGCCCAGGCGGCGGCGAGGGCGTCCTCTGCGTCGTCCGTGGTGCCGTCCTGGAAGCGGCCGATCACCGTCGCGTTGTGGCTCGGATCGATGGACGCGAAGGTGTTCGACGCCGTGCGGTCGGCGCCCCCGACCACGTTGGGGTGGGTCTCCCCGAGGCGCGACCGGACGAGGTCGATGGCGGCCTGGAAGTCGGCCGCGACGGCGGGGTCGGAGAAGTCGGTGAGGGGCTCGTTCTGGAAGGGACCGAACATCGGCGGGCTCCGCGGGTCGGGGGGAGGCGCTCGTATAGCGCAGCCGGCTCGGGCCGGCTACGCTCCGCGCATGACCGACGACCGCATCGCCGCCCTGGAGGCTCGACTCATGGAGGTCGAGATCCGCTCCGAAGAGCGCATCGCCGAGATCCGGCGCCTCGAAGCGTTCGTGGGGGGATACGAGGACCGCATCCGCACCCTGGAGGCGTCCCTGAAGCGCATGAAGTCCCTCCTGGAGGAGCCGGCCGACGACATGCCGCCTGCGCTGGAAGACGTGCCCCCGCACTACTGACTGCCGCTGGCGAGGCCTCGCGCGCCCGTGATATTCAGGCGCCCCCGCGTGCGCCCTGTGCGCGGCCGGAGTCCCGTCGATGGCCAAGCCCCGCCGCATTCACGACAGCATCCTCGACACGATCGGCGACACCCCGATCGTCCGCCTCAATCGGCTCACGAAGGGCCTGCAGTCGGACGTCTACGTCAAGCTCGAGTTCATGAACCCGGGCGGCTCGGTCAAGGACCGCATCGCGAAGTACATGATCGAGAAGGCCGAGGCGCGCGGCGAGATCTCCACCGGGGCGACGATCGTCGAAGGCACGTCCGGGAACACCGGCATGGGCCTCGCGCTGACGGCCGCCATCAAGGGTTACAAGGCCATCTTCGTGATGCCCGACAAGCAGTCCATGGAGAAGGTGAAGGCCCTACGCGCGTTCGGTGCCCAGGTGGTGGTGACGCCCACGGCCGTGGAGCCCGAGGACCCGCGCTCGTACTACTCGGTGTCGAACAAGCTCGGCACGGAGACCCCCAACGCGCTCTTCGCCAACCAGTATCACAACCCCGACAACCCGCAGACGCACTACGAGTCCACCGGCCCCGAGATCTGGGAGCAGATGGGCGGCGAGATCGACGTCTTCATCGCGGGCATGGGGACCGGCGGCACGCTCTCCGGGGTCGGCAAGTACCTCAAGGAGAAGAACCCGAACATCCAGATCGTGGGCGTGGACCCGGTCGGCTCCATCTACTACGACTTCTTCAAGACCGGGAAGCTGACGGAGGCGTACGCGTACAGCCTCGAGGGCATCGGCGAGGACTTCCTGCCGTCGACGATGCACATGGACGTGCTCGACGACATCGTCCGCGTCTCGGACAAGGAGTGCTACCTGATGACCCGCGACCTCGTCCGCAAGGAGGGGATCTTCGCGGGCGGGTCCTCCGGCGCGGCGATCTGCGGCGCCCTGAAGTGGCTGCGGAACAACGACACCGCGGGCAAGCAGGTCCTGATCCTGCTGCCCGACACGGGCCGCCAGTACCTCGGCAAGATCTTCAACGACGATTGGATGCGGGAGAACCGCTACCTGGACGCTCCCACCGACCTCGGCAACGTCCGGGACATCCTCGGGTCTTCGCCGCGGCGCAAGATCATCTCCGCGCGGATGGGCGAGACGGTGCGTGAGGTGGCGCTCCGGATGCGCAAGCACGACCTCAGCCAGGTGCCGGTGTACGACGCGGAGGGCGAGGTCGCCGGGATCGTCCAGGAGCGCAAGGTCCTCAACCACCTGGTGAACCACCCCGGCGCGGCCGAGGAGCCGGTCGACGGGCTCGTAGAGATCGCCTACTCCGTCATCGATCTCGACACGACCGTCCCGGTGCTGAGCGAGCTGTTCACGCGCGTTCGCATCGTGTTCGTGCTCGAGAAGGGCGAGATCATCAACGTGCTCACCAAGATCGACCTCATCGACTACATGGCCACGGGCGTCGCATGAGCAGCGACACGCCGACGCCCTGGCCGCCGCGCGACCTCCTCTTCCAGGAGAAGGCCTTCGGCACCCGCGCCATCCACGCCGGCCAGCCCTACGAGCCGGTGACGGGCGCGGTGATGGTGCCCATCTACCAGACGTCGACGTACGCCCAGGACGGGGTCGGGGGCCACTTCGGGTACGAGTACTCGCGCACGGGCAACCCCACCCGCACCGCCTTGGAGACGTGCCTGGCGTCGCTCGAGGGAGCCCGCCACGGCGTGTGCTTCGCGTCGGGCTGCGCCGCCACCACGACGCTCCTCCACACGCTGCGCCCGGGGGACCACGTCGTGTCCTCGGACGACGTGTACGGCGGCACCTGGCGCATCTTCGACTCGGTCTTCAAGCCCCTGAACATCGACTTCACCTTCGTCGACATGACGGACGAGGAGGCGGTGAACGCGGCCGTCCGGCCGGGCGCCACGAAGATGCTGTGGGTGGAGACGCCCACGAACCCGCTCCTGAAGGTCGTGGACATCGCGTCCATGGCGCGCCTGTCGCGCGCCGTGGGCGCGAAGTGCATCGTCGACAACACGTTCGCCACGCCCTACTTCCAGAGCCCGCTCGCCCTCGGCGCGGACGCGGTGCTCCACTCCACGACGAAGTACATCGGCGGCCACTCGGACGTGGTGGGCGGCGCGGTGGTGTGCGACGACGACGCCCTCGCCGCGGACCTGTTCCGCCTCCAGAACTCCATCGGCGCCACCCCGGGGCCCCAGGACTGCTTCCTGCAGCTGCGCGGCATCAAGACGCTGCACGTGCGCATGGACGCCCACGCCCGGAACGCTGCGACCCTGGCGACCTGGCTCGAGGAGCGGGCCGACGTGCGGAAGGTGATCTACCCGGGGCTGCCGTCCCACCCGCAGCACGAGGTCGCGGCGCGGCAGATGCGCGGCTTCGGCGGCATGGTCAGCTTCGAGCTGGACGGCGACCTGGCCCGCGCCGAGCGGTTCGTGGCGTCGACCGAGGTCTTCACGCTGGCCGAGAGCCTGGGCGGGGTGGAGAGCCTCATCGAGCTCCCCGCGGCCATGACGCACGCGTCGGTCCCGAAGGAGCTGCGCGAAGAGATCGGCATCGCGGACGGCCTCGTCCGCCTCAGCGCGGGCATCGAGCACATCGACGATCTGATCGCCGACCTCGACGCCGCGTTCGACGCCTGAAGAGAATCGGCGAGGACCTGGGCCGGATCGCGACGACGGTGCCGAGGGTCCGGGTGAAGGCGTATTGAAATACGCCGAAGTCGGCCCGAGGTGCCGGAGGAAGGGAGGCGGGTCGGGGGCGGCAAGCGCTCTAAGCGCGCGCAGGGAGGCCCTCGGCACGAGGCCGACCGGAGTTCAGGAGGTACTGCGGGGCCCCCGGCGAAGAATCGCCGGAGGCGAAACGAAGTGGTTCTTCGTTGGGGTGCTTAGGGGCAGGTGCCGGGGTAGGCGGTGGCGTCGGTGTCGTCGCAGTCGCCGCCGAGGAGGCCGGCGTCGTTGCAGCCCGCGTTCATGACGTGCAGGCCGTTGAGCAGCATGTTCTGGAGGTCGGTGTTGAAGAAGCCGTCCCACTCGGTGAGGCCGGCGTTGCCGTTCCAGAAGAGCGTGTAGCCACCGCCGATGACGTTGGTCCACAGGATCTTCGACTTGTTGCCCACCGAGGCCACGCGCACCGCGCCGCGGGACGTGTCCGGAGTCGCGTTGTCGTGGTTGGTGCTCTCGGCCGTGAACGTCGTGGAGAGGCCGAACGCGCCGTAGGGACCGTTGGTCAGGTCGCTCGTCAGGTTGCTGACGGTGCACTGGTCGGTCGGGGGGTTCGCGTCGCCGGTACCCACGGAGCGGACCAGGTCCGCCACGTTGTCGAGCTGCGCCGCCGAGCCGCCGTTGAGGAAGCCGCCGCCCGCGAGCTCGGACATGGCGTCCGGGCCGGTGACGATCAGGGAGTTGCCCGAGTTCACCCAGGCGACCAGGGCGCCGTGCTCGTCGTTCGTGAAGCCGCGCGCCGAGGTGTAGACCACGAGGATCTGCGCCCCGTCGAAGTTCGACGTGTCCTCGAGGACGTCGGTGGTCGCCGCGTCCACGAAGTCGAGGGTGTCGACGCCGAGCGGGCCGAACCCGGTGAAGTTCGTCCAGAAGGCGGCCTCGTTCTGGTCGGCCACCACGGCGATGTTGCAGCCCCACGGGGTGCAGGAGATGTAGCCGTCGTTGTCGTCGTCGAGCTCGCCCGCGGGCACCACGCCGTCGCAGTCGTCGTCGAAGGTGTTGCAGGACTCCACCGCGGAGGTGTTCACCTCGTCGTTGGTCTCGTCGCAGTCGCCTTCGCACTCGGTCTCGCCGTCGCCGTCCACGTCCACGTCCACCACGTCGGTGTTGCCGTCGCAGTCGTTGTCCGAGATGCCGTCGTTGCAGATGAGCGGCGCGCCCGCGTACACCGTCGGGTCGTTGTCGTCGCAGTCGCCGCCGCACGACGAGACGCCGTCCAGGTCGAGGTCGAAGCCGTTGTCGATCGTGCCGTCGCAGTTGTTGTCGAGGCCGTCGCAGGCCTCCGTGGCGGTGGGGTTGATCGCGCTGTTCAGCGGCTGGCAGTCGCCCTCGCAGGACGTGAACCCGTCGTTGTCGAAGTCGAGGTTCTCGTCGATCTGGCCGTTGCAGTTGTTGTCGTCCAGGTCACAGATCTCGGGGGCGCCCGGGAAGACCGTCGGGTCGGTGTCGTCGCAGTCGACCTCGCCGAACACGGCCGCGCAGTTCGGGTAGGCGTCCGGCCAGCCGTCCTCGTCCAGGTCGAGGTCCTCGTCGACCAGACCGTCGCAGTCGTTGTCCTCTTCGTCGCACCCCTCGATGCCGTCGGGGTTGATGTTGAGGTTCGTGTCGTCGCAGTCGCCCTCGCAGCCGGTGTAGCCGTCGAGGTCGCTGTCTTCGAACTCGTCGCCGATGCCGTCCCAGGGGGCGCCGTTGCCGCCGTCGTCCACGAGGCCGTTGCAGTCGTTGTCCAGGCCGTCGCAGATGTGCGACGGGTCGTTCTCGATCTCCTCGGGGTTCACCGAGGCTTCGGTGTCGTCGCAGTCGTTGACGCACACCAGGAACCCGTCGCGGTCCTCGTCGAGGCCGTCGTCGATCAGGTTGTTGCAGTCGTTGTCGTTGCCGTCGCACAGCTCGGGGGCCGTGGGGTAGATGGTGGCGATGAGGTCGTTGCAGTCGAGCTCGGTGGAGTCGTAGGCGAGGGGGCAGCCGTCGCCGTTGGCGTCCACGTACCCGTCGCCGTCCGCGTCGAAGATCTCGTCGATCTGGTCGTCGCAGTCGTTGTCCTTGGCGTCGCAGAGCTCGACGTGATCGGGGTTGACCTCGGCGTCGTTGTCGTCGCAGTCGCCCGGCTCGAGCTCCTCGTCTTCACACTCGGCGCCGCGGCAGAAGCCGTCGCCGTCGGCGTCTTCGGAGTCGGGCTCCACGTCCGCGGTGTCGTCGTCGTCCGGCTCGCTGTCGTCGTCGTCGCCGCGCGTGGGACAGCCGACGACGAAGACCAGGTTGAGCGCGAGCAGCAGGATCGTCCAAAGGGAGCGGGGCATCCGGGGTCTCCGAAATCGAGTCGACGCGAGCGTGCGCACGCCGACGGACGAGGCATCATCGCCCCTGCGCGGAGTGTTGTAAATCGCGCGACGCGTCGAAAGGGCCGAGGTCTGCCCGTCTTGAAACCGGTCCCCCGAAACTTCCTCAGCTTGGAGACGCTCCGCGCGCGCGCCGCGGACGCCGGGATCGCGCTCGACATCGGCGCCTCCGCCGCCCCCCCCGGCCCCGAGGCCGACGACCTCGAGGCGTGGCTCGCCGACGGTCGGCACGGCGAGATGAGGTGGCTGGCCCGCGACCCCGCGAGGCGTAGCGACCCCAACCTCGTGCTCGAGGGGGCCCGATCGGTCGTCTCGGTGGGGATGCCCTACTACCAGGGACCGCTGCCCGACGGCCCCGGGGACCGCCCCGTGGGCCGGGTCGCCCGCTACGCCCTCGGCGACGACTACCACGACGTCATGCTCGAGCGCGTCCGGGCGCTGGCCGACCTGCTCGACGACCCCGCTGCTCGGCCCTACGTGGACACGGGCCCCGTGATGGAGAAGCCGCGGGCCATGCGGGCGGGCCTCGGGTGGACGGGCAAGCACACCAACCTCGTGTCCCGGAGGCACGGGTCCTGGCACTTCCTGGGCGCCGTCATCACGCGGACGGAGGTCGAGCCGGGCGTCGAACACGAGGACCACTGCGGCACATGTCGCGCCTGCCTCGACGCCTGCCCGACCGGCGCCATCCACCCGGATCGCCCCTACGAGATCGACGCCCGTCGGTGCATCTCGTACCTGACGATCGAGCTGCGGGGCCCGATCCCCCGCGATCTGCGTCCGCTGATCGGGACCTGGATCTTCGGGTGCGACCTCTGCCTCGACGTGTGCCCCTGGAACCGCTTCGCCGAGCCCACCCGGGAGGAGCGCCTCCGCCCCCGCGACGCCCTCACGGCGCCGGTCTTGGAGGACCTGCTCGCCTGGGACCAGGCGACGTTCAGCCGCCTCATGAAGGGCAGCCCGATCAAGCGCACGAAGCGGCGGGGCCTCCTCCGGAACGTGGCCGTCGCGCTCGGGAACGCCGGCGATCGGGGGGCGGTGCCGACGCTGATCCGCACGCTGCGCGAGGAGCACGAGCCGCTGGTGCGGGGGCACGCGGCCTGGGCGCTCGGGGTGCTCGGGGGCGAGGCCGCGCGGGCCGCGCTGGAGGGCCACCGCGATCCCGACCCGTACGTCGAAGAGGAGCGGGAGGCCGCCCTCGCCTAGCGCACCGTCGGTCTAGAAGTCGGCCGTGCCCGGGGTGCGGGGGTAGGGGATGACGTCGCGGATGTTCGCCATGCCCGTCAGGTACATGAGCATCCGCTCGAAGCCGAGCCCGAAGCCGGCGTGGGGGACGGAGCCGTAGCGACGCAGGTCCGCGTACCACCAGTACGGGGCCGTCTCCATGCCGCGCCGCACCAGCTCGGACTCGAGGACGTCCAGCCGCTCCTCGCGCTGGCTCCCGCCGATGATCTCGCCGAGGCGGGGGACCAGCAGATCGGTCGCCGCGACGGTCTCCCCGTCGTCGGAGAGCCGCATGTAGAAGGCCTTCTGGTCCGTCGGGTAGTCGGTCACGAAGACCGGCCCCTGGACGTAGGACTCGGCCAGCCACTTCTCATGTTCCGTCTGAAGTGCTTCGCCCCAACCCACCGGATATTCGAAGGATTCACCCGACGATTCCAGGGCCTTCATGGCCTCGCCGTAGGTCATCCGCTCGAAGGGGCGGTTCAGGGTGGAGGCGACCTTGTCGATCACGCCCTCCTCGATCCACTTGTCGAAGAAGGCCATGTCCTCCCCGCAGCGGTCGTGGACCTGCAGGGCGATCGTGCGGATGAAGTCTTCGGCCAGGTCGAGCAGATCCCCGAGGTCGGCGAAGGCGATCTCCGGCTCGATCATCCAGAACTCCGCCGCGTGACGCGCCGTGTTCGAGTTCTCCGCGCGGAAGGTCGGCCCGAAGGTGTAGACGTCCGTGAACGCGGACGCGTACCCCTCGACGTTGAGCTGCCCCGACACCGTCAGGTAGCTCTCCTTGCCGAAGAAGTCCTTGCCCTCCAGGTCCGTGATCTTGAAGAGCTCGCCCGCCCCCTCGCAGTCGCTCGCCGCGATGATCGGGGTGTGCACCCAGAGGAACCCCCGCGACTGGTAGTAGTCGTGGATCGCCGCCGCGAGGGCGTTGCGCACGCGGAACACGGCCGAGAACGTGCGGGTGCGGGGGCGCAGGTGAGCCTTCTCGCGCAGGAACTCGAAGGAGTGGCGCTTGGTCTGCAGCGGGTAGTCCGCGGCCGCGCCGCCGAAGACCTTGATCGCGGTGACGATCACCTCCCACGACTGGCCCTTGCCCTTGCTGGGGACGATCGTCCCCTCGGCGCGGATCGAGCTGCCCTTGTCGACCGTGTCGGCGACGTCCGGGCCCGGCGAGTCCTTGAAGACCAGCTGCAGGTTCGCCAGCTGCGACCCGTCGTTGACCTCCAGGAAGCCGATCTTCTTCGAGACTCGCTTGTTCCTCACCCAGCCGGTGATCACCACCGAGTCCCCCTCGGAGGCGCCCTCGAGCAGCGTGCGAATCGGGGTACGGCGAGGCTTTGGAGGGGCGGGGGAGGCAGTCATGGGCGCGGGAGCCTAACATCGGGTCGTGCGGGTTGCCGTAACCGAGGTACGTGACCCCCTTCACGGGGCCATTTCAGTGGAGCGTCGGGAACTCCCGATCCTCGACCACCCGTTGTATCAGCGCCTGCGGAACATCCAACAGCTGGGCTTCACATCCCTGTCATTCCCGGGGGCGACGCACCACCGCTACCTGCACTCCATCGGCGTCATGCACCTGGCCGGGCGCGCCTTCGACGCGATCTTCGACCACCTGGACACCCCGCTCCCGGAGGGCCGCCGTCGGGGTCTGCGGCGGATCCTGCGTGCCGCCGCGCTGCTGCACGACGTGGGGCACGCGCCCTTCTCCCACGCCTCCGAGTTCGCGATGCCGATGCTGTCGGAGCTCGCGATCCCCGGGTGCGAGGGGCAGCCGGATCGCCAGGCCACCCACGAGGACTACACGGTCAAGATCGTCACCGACTCGTCCCTGGCCGACGCGCTCCGGGGTTCGGGGGTCGAGCCCGAGGCGGTCGCCGCCCTGATCGACCCCGATCGCGTCCCCGATCCGGCCTGGTTCGAGGCGGGCGGGGTGGACTGGCGACCGCTCCTCCAGCAGGTGATCAGCTCCGAGCTGGACGTCGACCGCATGGACTACCTGAGCCGGGACTCGCACTTCTCGGGCGTCCAGTACGGCGTGTTCGACGTGGGCTGGCTCATGGGTTCGCTGCGAGCCCACGTGATCGACGGTCGCGCCTACCTGGCCCTGATGGACCGGGCCATCTACACGTTCGACGACTTCCTCATCGCCAGATATCACATGTTCCTGATGGTCTATTTCCATTATCGGAGCATGGCTTACGAGGAAATGTTGAGGCTTTGGTTTCAAGATGGCGGCGACGGGTATCGCCTCCCCGCGGACGTCGAGAGCTACGCCCGGATCGACGACGTCCACCTCACCAACGCCCTGCGCGCGAGCGACAACCGGTGGGCGCGCCGCATCGTCGAGCGTCGCCACATTCGCCTGTTCGTGGAGCGGCACGGCGAGTCGGCGCACGTCGACCTCACGAACGTGATCGAGCGTCTCGAGGACGAAGGAATCGAAGTGATTCCGTCTCTCTCCGAGGGAATCCTGAGCAAGTACTTCAGCAACTCCGGGCCCTTGGATCCTCACCAGGCCGTGCTCCCGCTCGGGGGGCTGGAGTCCGCCTCGCGCGCGCCCACGACGCCGATCTACGTCGTCCGCAAGCCCCACCGCGGGTCCAAGGAGGTCCGCGCGGACGTGCTCCAGGACTCCACCGACCTGTTCGACCGCTACGGGCGCCGCCTGACCATGAGCCGGCTGTACGTCGATCGCGGCGACCTCGAGCGCGCCGCCGACGTCACGATCGACCTCCTGTGAGCCGCGTCCTCCTGGTGGCCGCGTGCGACGCGGAGTGGGCGGCCGTCCGCTCCGAGCTCGGCGTGACGTCCGCCCCGCCCGTCGGCCGGATCGTGCCGGGGCGAGGCGATCTCGGGTTGCTGCGCGTAGGCGTGGGCCTCGACGCCACCCGCCGGTCCTGCGCCGAGATCCGCGAGGCGCGGCCGGCGATCGTCGTCCACATCGGCTTCGCGGGGGGGCTGCGCACCGGCGTCACGGCGGGCGGCGTGCTGCTCGTGACGGCGGTCTCGGCCGACGTCTTCGCGGTGGACGGGGGAGGGGACGCGCCGGCCGCGGAGCCGCTGGACGCAGGCCTCGTCGACCGGCTCCGCGCCGCCCTCGCGGTGCTGCCCGATCGCCTCGCCCAGGGTCCCCTGCTGACGGTCGACCGGTTCGTCGACCGGGCCGCGCAGAAGGGCGCCTTGGGCCGGTCCACGCCGTACATCGCCTGCGAGATGGAGGCCTGCGTCGTCAAGGCCGCGTGCGACGAGGCGGGCGCCCGGTACCTGGGCGTGCGCGCCATCTCCGACGCCGAGCACGAGAGCGTGCCGCCCCTGAGCCTGAAGGGAGCCCTGCGATCCGGCGGCCTCGCGCGGTTCGGTCGGTGGGCCGCGCGCCCGGCGGCGGCCCTCGAGGCCTACAACTTCGTGCAGGGGGGGCGTCGCGCGAAGCGGGCGTTGGCGCGGGCGATCCCCCCGAGCCTGGAGGTGGCCCACGCGGCCGCAGCGGCGCTCCGGTAAGGTCCGGCGCCCATGATCGACCTGCACTCCTTGCTCCCCGGGACGGTGGCGGCCGTCCGCCTCGCCGCCGAGCCCGTCATGGCTCGATTCCAGACCCGCCAGACCGTATGGGACAAGGACGCCGAGCGCTCGGTCACCGGCCCATCCGCCGGCAACCCGCTCTCCGAGGCCGACCTGCTCGCGGACGAGGTGCTGCACCAGGAGCTGACCGCCCTGCTCCCGGGGTCGGGGTGGCTCTCCGAGGAGACCGTGGACAGTCCGGACCGGCTCCAGCGCGCGGCGACGTGGGTGGTCGACCCGATCGACGGCACCCGGGAATACGTCGACGGCGTCCCCGAGTTCGCCATCTCGGTGGGCCTCTCGATCGACGGCGAGGTCGCCTTGGCGGTGCTGCTGAACCCGGCGAAGGAGGAGCTGTACACGGCCGTCCGCGGGGCCGGGGCGCGTCGCGACGGCGAGGTGCTGACGGCCTCGACGCGCACCGATCTCACCGGGGCGGTGCTGCTCGCCAGCAACACCGAGATGAAGCGCGGCGAGTTCGCGATCTTCGAAGACCGCATGACCCTCAGGCCGGTGGGGTCGACCGCCTACAAGCTGGCGCTGCTGGCGTCCGGCGAAGGGGACGTCTACTTCACGCGGAAGCCGCGGAACGAGTGGGACGTCGCCGCCGGGATCCTGCTGTGCCGCGAGGCGGGCGCCGCCGTCACCGATCTCGGGGGCAGCCCCCACACGTTCAACCGCCCGGATCCGCTCTGTCGCGGGGTCGTGTCCGCGTCGACGGGCCTGCACGCCGAGGTCATGTCCCTGATCGGAGAGGTCGGGACCCTCGAATAGGGGGCGCGCGGCTATCGATCCTGGGAGGAGAGCTTCCCGATCGGGGCGCCGACGCGGACCGTGGGGCCCCCTTCGCCGAGGGACAGCTCGGTCCCGGGCGCGTTCTTCTTCTTCTTGACGTAGCCGAACGCGGCGGGGCCGGTCGTCCCCAGGAACGACGACGTCGTGAACCCGACCGTCTTGGGCCCCGCCAGCAGCGGCGTACCGGGGGCCGGGGCGGCGTCGAGGCCCTCCAGGTCCAGTCGGACCAGGCGCCGCTTCGGCTCGCCCATGGAGTCCACCCGGCAGATCACCTCCTGGCCGATGTAGCAGCCCTTCGTGAAGGAGATCGCGAGGTTCGACAGGCCCGCCTCGAGCGGGATGTGGGCCCCGTGGAAGTCGATCCCGTAGCGGGCGCGACCGGCGGCGATCCGGCCCGCCTCGAGGAGGTCGCGGGAGCCGCGGGCGAGGGCCGAGAGGGCCTCCAGCAGCGCGGGCTCGTCGGACGTCCACAGGGCGAGGTCGTCGCCCGTGGCGCCTTCGACGCGGAGCACGCGGACGGTCGCGTCGCCGAGGGTCGTCTCCAGGTGGTTGTAGAGGCCCGGCGGCGGCACCTCCGCCCCCGCTGCTTCCAGGGCGGCGGCGCCGGTCGCGCCCGCCAGCAGCCACAGGGCCGTGCCCTCCGCGGGCTCGAAGTAGACCTTCTCGGAGATCAGGTACTTGTCCAGGCCCTCCACGAAGGGACCCGCCGCGCCGGGCTCGAGGACGGCGAGCATCGTCCCCGTCTTGCGGTCGTCGTCGAGCACGAACAGGCGGACGTCGGCCACGGTCTTGCCGCGGATGTCGTTGAACGTGAGCCAGCGGCCGCCGCCCGGCTCCAGGGTCTTCACGTCGTTGCTGAGCATCGCGTGGAGGAAGCGCACGCGGTCGCGTCCGCTCACGATCAGCCGGTCGTGGTCGTTGAGGTCGATGAGGACGGCGCCGTCGAGCGGGGAGAGATCGATGGGGCCGGCGGCCGCGGTGCGGCGGGCCTCGTCGAGGACCGAGGGCAGGGCGTGTTCGGAGAAGCTTGCGAGCGCGGACATGACCCTGTGAGTGGCACCAAACGCGCCGTTTTGCAACCGCGGAGGGCCGGATCGTGGCCCGTGGGGGGCTGGTATCATCCGGGCGTCGCCGGCCTCGTCGGCATCGCCGGAGTCTCGATGTTTCCTCGGCCCCGCCCCGCCTCCCTGCTGCTCGCCGCCCTCGTCGCCCTCTTCGCGACGTCCCTCCCGGCGCCCGCCCACGCCCAGCTCGAGCCCTCCCTCGACGCCCAGCGGTTCATGCCTTCGGGCAGCTACCACGGCTTCGTCGTCGTGCCGACCGCGCAGCTCCTGCCCGAGAAGCGCTTCGGCTTCGACGTCATCTTCAACGTCGCCGCGAACCCCCTCCAGCAGAGCACCTCCGACTTCACCCGTGAGATCGGCGCGATCGACACCCTCGTGGCGTTTCACGGCCGGGTCGGCTTCGCCTTCGCCAAGTGGGCCGAGATCGATCTCACGTGGGCCTTCCTGCAGTTCGCGCGCACCGACGCGGGGCTGGCCGTCATCGGGGGCGACGCGTCCGAGGTCTTCTCCTTCGGCGATCTGCAGATCGAGGGGCGGTTCAAGCCGCTGTTCGAGGAGAAGCACTTCATCAGCCTGATGATCCGGCCGTTCGTCACGTTCCCCACGGGCAACCGCAAGCTGTTCCTCACGTCCGGGGTGCCCACGGTCGGCGTCGACGTCACCGTGTCGCGGACCCTGTGGCGCTTCAACCTCGCCGGGCACATCGGGTACCGGCTGAAGGAGCCCGGGTTCGCCCAGGTGGGCGTCAACCTCGCGGCGGACGACGAGATCCTCTACGGCCTCGGCGTGGGCTTCCAGGTCATCCCCGACCGGCTCGACATCAACCTCGAGCTCGACGGGGTCGGCGTGGTGGGCCCGGGCCTCTCGGCGGTGGGCGTGTACGACGGCCGCGGCGCCGCGCACAGCCCCCTGGAGCTGTTCCTCGACGCCCGGATCCAGACGGACAAGGGGATCGACATCGTCGTCGGCGGCGGCCCCGGCCTCACCCCCGGCGCGGGCACCCCCACCGCGCGGTTCTTCGCGGGCGTCTCCTACGCGCCCTCCCGGGACCGCGACCGCGACGGCATCCTCGACCCCGACGACGCCTGCGTGGACGACCCCGAGGACTTCGACGACTTCGAGGACACGGACGGCTGCCCCGAGGACGACAACGACGGCGACGGCCTGCTCGACGACAACGACAAGTGCCCGGTCGATCCGGAGGACCGCGACTCGTTCCAGGACGAGGACGGCTGCCCCGACCCCGACAACGACGCGGACGGCATCCTGGATCTGCAGGACGGCTGCCCCGACGAGGCCGAGGACCAGGACCGGTTCGAGGACGAGGACGGCTGCCCGGACGTCGACAACGACCAGGACGGCGTGCTCGACCGAAACGACCTCTGCCCCATGGACGCCGAGGACATGGACGGCTGGGACGACGACGACGGCTGCCCGGACCCGGACAACGACGAGGACGGCTTCTTGGACGCGGACGACCTCTGCCCGGACAAGCCCGAGAACGTCAACGACTTCAAGGACGACGACGGCTGCCCCGACGACGTCATCGCCGTCGTGCGCGAGGGCAAGATCGTCATCCTCGAGAAGGTCCTGTTCGTGACCGCGAAGGACAAGATCCTCAAGCGCAGCGAGAACGTGCTCCAGGCGGTCAAGGACCGGCTGAACGAGAGCCCCGGCATCACGAAGGTGCGCATCGAAGGCCACACCGACGACCGCGGCTCGGACACGTACAACCAGCGCCTCAGCGAGAAGCGGGCCAACGCCATCCTGCGCTTCCTGGTGAAGAACGGCATCGATCCCGATCGCCTCGAGGCCGTCGGCTACGGCGAGGCGAAGCCGATCGATACGAACAAGACCGAGGACGGGCGCGAGCGAAACCGTCGGGTCGAGTTCACGATCCTGGAGCAGAAGTCGAGCGTCGAGATGAAGGGCGTCGATCTCCCGAAGTGACGCCGTGAACCCCCTCACGCTCACCGAGCGGCTCGTCGCCGAGGACTCCGTCTCCGCGCGCCCCAACCGGTCCGTCTGCGAGCGCATCGCGGAGGCCGTGGAGCCCCTCGGCGGGGTGGTCCGCTGGGTGCCGAAGCCCGGCGACCCGGGGCACGTGAACGTCCTCGTGCGGTTCGGCCCCGACCGGCCCGGGGGCCTCGCGCTGGCCGGTCACGCGGACACCGTCCCCTGGGACGACTCCATGCGCGCCACCACGTCGCCGGAGCGCTCGGGCGGGAAGCTCTACGGGCGCGGGACATGCGACATGAAGGGCGCGATCGCGGCGATGGTGTGCGCCGCCGCGGGCACCGAGCGGGCCCGCCTCAAGAAGCCCTTGTGGCTCGCGTTCACGTTCGAAGAAGAGATCGGCTGCCACGGGGCCAAGCACCTCGCCGAGGTCGCGCCGCTGGGGGTGGAGCGCTGCATCATCGGGGAGCCGACGGGCCTGCGCCCCGTGACGCTGCACAAGGGCTACGTCATCGCCGAGGCCCGGTTCGCGGGCACTCCTTGCCACTCCTCGGATCCGGACGCCGGCGCCTCGGCCGTACACGCCGCGGCGCGGGCCGTGGACGCGGTGCTGGCCCGGGGCCTCCAGTGGCGTGAAGACGTGCCTGCGACCCCGTTGGTGCCGCCCTATCCGACGGTCAATGTCGGTCTGATCTCCGGGGGGACGGCCCGCAACGTCGTGCCCGAAGCGGCGCGGTTCACGATCGAGATGCGGCCCCTCCCCGGGAGCGATCCCTCGGCGATGTTGGACCAGCTCGAGGCGGACGTCGTCGCGGCAGCGGCTACGGTGTCCGGCGTGACGCCCACCTTCGTGCGCAAGGAGCTCGACCGTCCCTTCGGCGCCGACCCCCACGGCCCCCTCGTGGCGTGGCTGCGGGAGAAGACGTCGTCGGACGTGGCGAGCGTGCCCTTCTACACCGAGGCCGCCTTCTTCCAGATGATGGGCGCCGAGGTCTGCGTCTGCGGTCCGGGCGAGATCGCGCAGGCCCACCGGGTGGACGAGTGGGTCGCCATGGACGCGCTGGGGGCCGCCGAGGTCCTGTACCGAGAAGCCATCGAGGAGTTCTGCACGTGAGCGACGCACCCCACGATCCGGGCCAGTACTCGACGCCGGAGTCGCCCTACTACCGCCCCAGCGGCGTCGAAGTGGAGCTCTTCGAGCAGGCCTTCCACAACAAGATCCCCGTCCTGCTCAAGGGGCCCACGGGGTGCGGCAAGACGCGGTTCGTGTCCTACATGGCGCACCGGCTGAGTCGACCGCTCGTAACGGTCGCGTGCCACGAGGACCTCACCGCCAGCGATCTCGTGGGTCGGTTCCTGTTCCGCGACGGCGAGACGCAGTGGGTCGACGGTCCGCTCACTGCGGCCGTGAAGATGGGCGGCATCTGCTACCTGGACGAGGTCGTGGAGGCTCGGAACGACAGCCTGGTCGTCATCCATCCCCTGGCCGACGACCGGCGCATCCTCCCCGTGGAGAAGCGCAGCGAGGTGCTCAGGGCGCCGGACGACTTCATGCTCGTCGTCTCCTACAACCCCGCCTACCAGTCCGTCATCAAGGACCTCAAGCAGTCGACGCGGCAGCGGTTCATCGCCATCCCGTTCGACTACCTCGAGCGGGACGTGGAGGCCGAGGTGGTGGGGCACGAGGCAGGCATCGACGAGGAGACGGCGCTGCGGCTCGTGCGGGTGGGGCAGCGCATCCGCAAGCTGAAGAACCACGGGCTGGACGAGGGCGTGTCCACGCGGCTGCTCATCTACGCCGGTCGCCTCATCGCGGCGGGCCTCGACCCCAGCGCAGCCTGCGCCGCGGCGGTCGTCGAGCCGCTGTCCGACGACGCCGATCTTCAAAGATCGATGACCGAGATCATCCGCGACTTTTTCTAGGCACCCCACCGAAGAACCACTCCGTTTCGCCTGCGGCGATTCTTCGGCGGGGGCCCCGCAGTGCCTCCCGACCTCCGGTCGGCCTCGTTCCGAGCGCCTCCCTGCGCGCGCTTGGGGCGCTTGCACCCCACCGAAGAACCACTCCGTTTCGCCTGCGGCGATTCTTCGGCGGGGGCCCCGCAGTGCCTCCCGACCTCCGGTCGGCCTCGTTCCGAGCGCCTCCCTGCGCGCGCTTGGGGCGCTTGCACCCCACCGAAGAACCACTCCGTTTCGCCTGCGGCGATTCTTCGGCGGGGGCCCCGCAGTGCCTCCCGACCTCCGGTCGGCCTCGTTCCGAGCGCCTCCCTGCGCGCGCTTGGGGCGCTTGCGTTGCTGCTCGTGTCCACGACGGCCCCGGCGGTCGCGTGAGTTCGGCACTACACTGGGGGACGATGGCCTCTGGGAACGGTGACGACGGCAAGGGATCGGATGCGGGCCGCCGCTGGTTGAAGCGCATCGCGTCGCTGCCGGTGGGCGAAGCCGCCGAGCTGCTCGTCCTCGCCCGCTCACGCATCCGCGAGTCGCCCGTCGAGCACGCCAAGGCCGCCGCCGACGTCACCCGCGCCCTCAGCGACGTCCGCCCCGGCCTTCCCTCCGACGCCTTCCAGGCCCTCCGGCGCGCGGTGCTGCTCGTCGCCCGTCGAGACTGGACCGCCGCCGCCTACCTCGCCGAGTGCGCGCCGCCCCTGGCCCGCGAGCACCCCGACACCCTGGACTGGGTCGGGGAGGCCATCGCCCGCGCCATCCAGGCCGACCGCACCCTCGCCCGTCAGCTCGCCCGCATCCTCCCCGGGTGCGCCGGTCGCATCGACGATCGCGACGCCCGCCTCCGCGTCATCTCCGCCCTCTCCGACCTCTGCCGACGTTTCCCGGGGCTCGGCCTCGCCGCGCTCCCGACCGTCGAGGCGCTGCTCGACGAGGGCTCGGCCGAGGGCCTCGCGAAGTTCCTCGAAGAGGCGCTGACCCTCGCCGGTCGTTCGGAGGTCGTGGCCCGAAGCTTCCTCCTGCGGGAGTCGAGCGCCGGGCAGCACGCCTGGGACAACCAGCGCGACGGCCTCGCCCTGCAGACCGTCGCTCGCACCCTGCAGTTCTACGCGGAGTCGCACGTCGGGGAGCACATCGAGGTGCGCGCCGCCACCGACCTCCCCGCGGGCATGGGGATGCCGCCGGGCGCCATCGCCATCACCGACGGGCGCCGCATCTTCCTGGTCCCGCGCCTCGACCGGTTCGAAGACCCCGAGGCCAACTTTCGCCTCTACAAGGTCGCGACGGCCCACGAGGTCGGCCGCATCGAGTTCGGCACGTTCGACCTCGACCCCCACGGCGTCCCCGGCCTCGATCCCATCGACGTCGAGTCCCCGCCGGGGGACGGCGACGGCAACCCCGTCCTCGTGTTCGCGTCGCGCTTCGACGACCCGCCCCTCGCCCAGCGCCTGCTGCTGTTCGCCGAGGACCTGCGCGTCGACGCCTGCCTGCGCCGGGAGTACCCGGGGCTCGCCCGCGACATCGAAGAGATGGCCCGCGTGGAGCGGGAGGACCGGCCCGACATCGACGACCTCGAGGGCCCCGAGCAGCTGCTGGAGCTGCTCGCGCGGCGCCTCTGGTACGGCGAGTCGCTCCCCGAGGGCGACGTCTGGCGACGCTTCCGGGAGTCCGCCTGGCTGCTCGAGGCCCTCCGGCACCCCGGCGCGGGCGTGCAGGACTCCGCCGGGGCGGCCACGCGGCTCTATCGGCTGCTCGGCGGGGAAGGGGAGCCCGGCGACGTGCCGGAGCCGCCCCCGGAGACCCCGGGCGAGGGGATGTCCATCGGCGTGCTTCGACGCGGCGGCGAGGGCGACGAGGCGGGCGAAGGACCCCCGGGCGGCGGGCCGTCGATCGTCCTCGATCCCGAGGGTCTGCTCGACGACGGGAGCGGAGACGGGCCGGAGTCGGGCGCGGGCAGCGGACGCGGCGATCCGCGGGGCGGCGACGCGGGCAGCGGCGACGGGGCGCCCCCGGGGACCACGCGGCCCTTCCACGGCGGCGTCGTGCCCGACGTGGAGGACGCAGCCCAGCGCGCCCTCGAGCAGCGCGCCGCCCGCATCCAGCGGGCCCTCGACGCCCGCGGCATCCCCGCCTCTCTCCGCGAGATCATGAACGCCCTGGAGCTCGATCCGGAGCTCTCGGACCGAGCGCTGGAGCAGTCGATCATCGACGGGTTCCGAGAGGGGCTCCGCCGCAACGAGAAGAGCGACCGCACCGGGGCGCGCCAGGGCGAGGCGGACACCGGCGCCGTGCTGCACCGGTACCCCGAGTGGGATGAGCAGATCGGCGACTACCGGCCCCGCTGGACGACCGTGTGGGAGCGCCGCGCCGAGGGGAACGCGGGCGCGTTCGTCGACGCCGTCCTCGCCGAGCACGGCCCGATGGTCGCCCAGCTCCGGCGGGAGTTCCAGATGCTCCGCCCCACCGGCCTCGGTCGCGAACGTCGGGCGCGGGACGGCGAAGAACTCGACCTGGACGCGCTCGTGGCGGATCTGGTCGACCGCCGCGTCGGCCTGCCCGCGGACGGGCGTGTCTACCAGCGTCGTCGCTACTCGACGCGCGACGTGGCGGTGGCGTTCCTGGTCGACCTCAGCGCGAGCACCCGGGAGAGCGTGGGCGAGTCGGGCAAGTCCGTCATCGAAGTCGAGAAGGAGGCCCTCGTCCTCATGTGCGAGGCCCTCGAGGCCCTCGGCGACCGCTACGGGATCTTCGGCTTCTCCGGCCGGGGCCGGCAGATGGTGACGTTCGACGTCTTCAAGGACTTCGGCGAGCGCTACGGCGGGGACGTGAAGGGGCGCATCGGCGCCATGACGTACCGCATGGAGAACCGCGATGGGGCCGCCATCCGCCACGCCACCCAGCGCCTCATGGACGTGGACGCGCGGTCGCGTCTGCTGATCCTGCTGTCGGACGGAAAGCCGCTCGACTGCGGCTGCGACCTCTACCAGGCGTCGTACGCCCAGGCCGACACCCGCACCGCCCTGCGCGAGGCCCGCGCCCAGCGGATCCACCCCTTCTGCATCACCGTCGACCCCCAGGGCGAGGACTACCTCAAGGAGATGTACGGGGCCGTGCGGTACGCGGTCATCGACAGCGTCGCCGCGCTGCCGTCACGGCTGCCCTCCATCTACCGCCGCCTCACTACTTAGAGTCGGGCGCCCCCGTTTCGTCGTCCGTCTCGTCGACCTTCGGCGAGGGGCGGCACAGCGTGCTCGGGTCCCCTGCGGCGTGCTCCTTCGCGCAGCGGGCGCGGCGGGCGGTGTGGGCCTGCTCCGCCTTCATGGCGTCGCGAACGCGCTCGTCGTCCCCCGCCGCGAGCCCCTCCAAGGCGTCTCGGTAGACCGCCAACAGCTTCCCGAGCAGCTCGAGGTCCATGCGTTCGGTCGCCGGCTCGGGGCTGCAGGCGAGACGCGCTGAATCGATGGCGCCGACCTTCCCGACGAGGCTCATCACGGCGTCGTCGCGTTCGCTCTCGGGCTCGACGAGCAGCATGCGCAGGCTCGTCGCGGCCTTGCGGACCTCGGCGTCGACGTCGTCCACGCACCCTTTCGTCCCCTCCCGCAGCCACTCTACCTGCCAGAACTCCGCCGCCGCTCGTGTCCAGGCGGCGTAGTCGGCGGCTTCCGCGCGGTAGGCCGCGAGGCGCGCGTTGATGTCCTCGACGTCGATCTGTTCGAGCCAGCCCTTCTCGATGCCCTTCATCGTGTCGCTCAGCCGGTCGAGACGGCGTGCGTCGTGGTCGAGGACGCGCCTCGTGAGCAGATCCTGCGGCAGCCCGAGCGCCTTCCGAGCCTGCCCGCAGAGCCCTCGCGCGACCGGCCAGTCGTCCTCGGCGTTCTTCAGCTGTCGCTCGAACTCCTTGAGGTCGACCAGCCCCGCGCGCACGCGCTCCCAGCGAAGCCCCCGCTCGTTGAGCACCTCCACCGCGTTGTGGCACGCCGCCCGCGCGGGCAGCGCCGCGTCGATCTCCGCCCGGGTGACGGTGGAGACATCCGCGTCGAGCAGCGGGCTGGGTTCGAAGGGCTCTTCTTGCGCCGACCCGAGGGCGGACGTGAGCAGCACCACCGCGAACGCGATCGCTCCTGCCCTCGGGGCTCCCCCGCGCACGTTCGGCTACTCGACGGCGGAGAAGGTGGCCTTGCGGATCTGCAGCTTCTGCATCGCGCGCAGGCGCTCGTTGAGTTCCTTCACGGCCTTGTACTCATCGTCGTTCTTCACGAACGTCAGGACCTTGTAGATGTAGATCGACAACCCACGGTCGGTCTCGACCTTCTCGCAGGAGTCGCCCTCGCAGCTCAGCTCGTCGATCTTGAGGTCGTAGCGGTGCATCTTGCTGTCGTTGCCGGAGTGGGTGCCCTTGCGGGTGGTCTCACGCAGCTTGAAGGTGGTGGGGTTCTTGAGCGTGCACTCCCACATCATCGGCTCGCCGAGCTCCTGGACGCCCTCGGAGTAGCAGTCGGTGCCGTCCGTGACGTTGATCTTCGGCGTGCTCATGGAGGCGAGGTTGCTCCAAGGCGTCGTGAACTCGTCCACGTCGCCCACGATGACGCCGACCTCGGCCGGCTCGTGCGGCTCGGGGTTCTCCACGTCTTCGTCCGTGGCGATGATGCGGATGACCTTTCCCTTGACCTTCGTGCCGTCCACCAGCGTGGCGTCGATCATGAAGGGGCTGATGGCGGGGTCGGCCTCGGGGCAGCCGTCGTCGTCGTCCCAGCCGTCCTTGTTCTCGGCCTCGTCGGGGCACGCGTCGTCCACGTCCGCGATCTCGTCGCCGTCGTTGTCGGGATCCGGACAGCCGTCCTCGTCCTCGTGGCCGTCGGCGTCCTCGGCCTCCTCGACGCACTTGTCCACGTCGTCGGTCACGCCGTCCCCGTCCGAGTCCGGCGGCGGGGGCGGGGGCGTCTCCTCCTGGCCCTTCTTGCCCTTCTTCTTCTTCTTCTTCTTCTTCTTTCCGAAGGCGAGACGGTCGTGGTCCGCGGAGGCGGTGATCGTGTCGACCGCCGCTCCGCCTGTGGCGGCCGCGGGGCCGGAGAGGGCGAGCACGAAAATCAAGGAGAGCAGGGTGCGCATGGTGCGTTCGACTCCGGGGTTTGCCGCCGGCTTCGGGGCGGCGGGAGCATACATCAGGGCTCGCGGATCGAGCAGCGGGAGGACGGCTCCTCAGGGGTAGGACCGAGCCGCCCGGCGAAGAGGTTCGAGGTCATGGACAGGGCTCGGGCAGCCCGTGTTCCGCGAGCTGCACGCGCCACCACGACTCCGGCTGCGACTCCGGCCCGGCGTAGGGGTCCACGACGTCCTCGTCGCCGTCCGGGCCGCTCACCTCGAAGTGCAGGTGGGGCAGCGAGCTGCGCCCGGAGCTGCCCACGATCCCGAGGACGTCGCCGCAGTCCACGCCCTCGCCCTCGGAGACGGCGGCCGAGTCCTGCATCAGGTGGAGGTACCGCGTGTGGACGACGTCGCCCGAGCCCGGATCCTCGTGCTCCAGCACCACGCGGTTCGCGACGATCGGGTGGCCGTCGCAGCTGACCCCGCTGGGCTCGTTCACGTCGGCGTGGCAGCGGTCGTAGTGAGCGTCGTCCACCTCCACCACGGTCGCCGTCGCCGCCGCCACGACCGCGACGCTCCCGGCGTCCATCGCCCGGAACCCCCCGTCGAGGATGTAGTCGGTGCCGTCGTGCTCGTCGTAGCAGGCCGGGAAGCCGTCCCCCGCGTAGTTCGTGCACTGGATGCGGCCGAGGGTGCCCTCGTGCACTTCGGGGTCGTGGTCGACGCCCACCACCTCGGAGATCAGCCCGCCGTCCGCGATCGGGAGCGAGAACAGGAGGCGCGGCGGCTCGGGTTCGGGGGTCGGGTCGGGGCCGAGGGCTCCCACGCAGCCCCCCAGGATCAGCGCGAGGGCGGCGCTCGGTGCGGCCCTCACGCGGCGGAGGCGGGGCGCGTGGGGGCGTCCCATCGCTCGCACGACAGGTCCGGGTGCCGGGCGGCGGCGGCGGGCCCCATGAGGTCCTCGAGGGCGGCGAGCAAGGCCTCCGGGCCGTGGAGCGAGTTGACCCCTCGCTTGAACGCCTCGCCCCCCGGAAGGTCCGCGCAGTAGCGCACCAGGTGGCCGCGCAGGAATCGGACGGCGCGCTGATCGGCGCCTTCCCTCTCCCGCTGCTTGCGGCTCCAGCGATGGAACGACGCCATGGCCTCGGCGAGGTGCCGACGCACGACGTCGAGGCGCTCCTCCCAGGACGGCCGACGCACGAGGCGGCCGTGCCACGCGTCGTCGATCTGCTCGAAGATCCAGGGGTTGCCGATCGCGCCGCGGCCCACCATCACCGCGTCCACGCCGGTCTGCTCGCGCATGCGCAGGGCCGTCGCCGCGTCGCCGATGCCGCCGTTGCCGATCACCGGGATGTTCACCGACTCCTTGATGCGCGCGAGGAGGGCCCAGTCCACCGGCCCCTCGTGCCGCTGGGCGCGGGTCCGCGCGTGGATCGCGATCGCCTCGCCTCCTGCGGCCTCGACCGCCTGGGCGACCTCCACGGCGTTGACCTCCGCGTCGGTCCAGCCCGACCGCGTCTTCGCCGTCACGGGGACGTCCACCGCGTCCACGACGGCCTCCACGAGGCGCCCGACGAGGTCCGGGTCCCGCATCAGCGCGGCCCCCGCGCCCCGGCTGACGACCTTGGCGACGGGGCAGCCCATGTTCAGGTCGATGAGGTCGCAGGGCACGTGCTCGACGACCCAGCGCGCGGCCTCGGCGAGCGGGCCGGGCTCGGGTCCGAACAGCTGCACGCCGACGGGTCGCTCGACCTCGGTGGTCTCCACCAGCTGCAGCGAGCGACGGACGCCCGCGAGGAGCGTGGAGGCCGACACCAGCTCCGTGTAGACCAGGCCGCAGCGGAGCTCCCGGCACAGCCGCCGGAAGTTCAGGTCCGTGATCCCGGCCATGGGGGCCAGGATCGCGACGCGCGGGATGGAGACGGAGCCGACCTGCATGGGCTCAGCAGGGGTCTCCGCCGTCGGCGGTGAAGGTGACGGTGACCATGTTCGAGACGTTCTGGGCGGCGTCGAACACCAGCCAGTGGAAGTCGTGGGTCTCGCCCTCGTTCACCCCGTCCGCGCCGATCTCCCAGGAGTGCGGGAGCTCGCCGCCGCCGCCGATCTTGGTGCCCGACGAGTAGGCGCGGGGGGGCGCGATGTCGAGGGCGATGGAGTACTGCACCGGGGCCAGGAGGTCGCCGTCGTCGTCCGTCACGAAGGCCGTGAAGACGATGAAGGACTGGCCGACCACGGTCCGCTCGCACGCGACCACGTTCTGGAGGACCGGGGGCGATCCCGCCGCGTCGTCGTCGTCGGCCGCGTCGTCGTCGTCGGCCGCGTCGTCGTCGTCGGTCGCGTCGTCGTCGTCCGCGCCGTCGTCGTCGTCGGTCGCGTCGTCGTCGTCTCCGGACGGGCCGCGGGGGACCGGGCACGCGATCAGGGCGGCGAGGCAGGCCAACAGGAGGGGGCGCAGGAGGGTCACGGGCCGACCCTAACGACCTCCCCGCCGTGCGTCGAGAAGTGGTGATAGCCTCGCGCGCCCATGCGCCGGCGTCTCGACCTCCTCCTGCTGCTCCCGCTCGCGATCCTGCTCGCCTGGTGGCAGTGGGAGTACCGCGGATACGTCAAGGACGACGCGTACATCTCGCTCCGGTACGCCCGCAACCTCGTCGAGGGTCACGGCCTCGTCTTCAACCACGGCGACCGCCTCGAGGGGTACACGAACTTCCTGTGGATCCTGCTGTCGACGCCCGCGTTCGCGCTCGGGATCGACCCCCTGTCCTGGGTGAAGGGCCTCGGGTGCCTGTTCGGGCAGCTGGCGCTCGTCGTCACGTACTCGGCGGCGCGCTTCTTCGGCGGCGACCGGAACGACTGGGCGAGCTACGTGGCGGCCGCGCTCTGGGCGTCGTCCACCTCGGTCGTCCTGTGGAGCATGGGCGGCCTCGAGCCGACCTTCATGGCCGTCGTCGGCGGGGGCGGGACCCTCCTCGCGATGAAGGCGTACGTCGCCGAGGACCCGGCCGAGGCCCGGCGCCACGCGCTGTTCTCCGCGCTCCTGCTCGCCGGGGCCGCGCTCTGTCGCCCGGACGCGCACGCGATCTTCCTGGTCGCCGCCGCGTTCGTCGGGCTGCAGGTCCTGCGCGAGCGTCGCGTCGCGCCGCACTGGCTGCTGTGGGCGGGCGTCTTCGTGGCCGTCCTCGCGCCCTACCACCTGTGGCGCTTCCTCTACTTCGGCGGGCTGCTCCCCAACACGGCGCTGGTGAAGGCGGGCGCGGGCCCCGAGGTCTGGGCCGAGGGCGTGAAGTACGTGCGCGGCCTGCTCGGCTTCAACGTGAACCCCGCGGTCTTCCTCCTGGCGCTGCTCGCTCCGTTCGCGGGCAGCCGGCGCCTCGTGAAGGCGTGGGGGCTGCTCCTCACGGTCGCGTACCTCGTGTACCTCGTGAAGATCGGGCGCGACGAGATGAAGTACTACCGGCTCTTCCTGCCGGTGTACCCCATCGCCCTGGCGCTGGCCGCGGACGGCGCGCGCACGCTGTTCGGGGGCCTGGGGAGGCTCGTCGGGGGAGGGGACCGCGGGCGGCTCGTCGCCGTCGGGACGGCCGCGCTGCTTACCTGGGCGGGCGTCGTCGTGTGCGTCCAGTTCACGGCCTCGAAGCAGCGCTGGAACAGCAACTTCGTGACCTGGTCCCAGGACTCGTTCCAGGCGATGGGGGCGTACGTCGCCGAGCGGTCCGAGCCCGGCGACGTGGCGGTCTTCCAGGACATGGGCGGGGCGCCGTGGACGTCGCCGGATATCGTCTGGATCGACACGATCGGGATCCTGAATCGCTTTGTAGCGACTGAACTTGCGGCCATAGGCTTGAACCCATTCATGAGGTCTCAGAAGCGCAGCCTCCCGGGGGGGCGCGAGGAGATCCAGCAGTTCGACAAGCGGGTCCGCGACTACGCGTTCGACCAGGACCCCGAGTGGGTCGCGTACATCGCCTACGTGAGCAAGCCCCAGCGCAAGCGGCGGGCCTTCGCGGCCAGGATCAAGAAGGCCGAGAAGGCGGGCGAGTCCGTCGAGCCGATCTTCGCCCCGCGGCTCAAGGCCAACAGCCACGCCCACGGCATGTACCAGGACCCTCGCTTCGCCCGGGACTACGTCTTCGAGAAGTACTGGAAGCGCAACGCCGGCTACTGGGTCGTGCTCTTCCGCAAGCGAGCCGAGTAGCGGCTACTCGTCGGTGTTGTAGTCGGGGCCGTTCAGCGCCCCGTGCGACGTGTAGGTGTCGCCGAGCGAGATGAGGCCCTGGGCGGGCCAGGTCAGCTCGCGGACGGCCCAGACCTGCCCCGCCTGCATGGGCGCGGGGGTCGCGATGGTCTCCGTGATCGTGCGACCGAGCACCTTCACGTCGATGGTCGCGTCCGCGACCTGGTCGTTGCCGCCGTCCATGGCCACGTGGTCCGCGTAGTAGTGGATGTACAGCGCGTACGTCCCGTCCGCGGGCTCGGGCAGCAGGATGGTCTCGCGGAACGGGCCCTGGCCCTCGCCGTCGAGGTCGCGGTCGAGCACGGGGTTGTCCTCGGCGGACGTGGGGTCGCCCCAGTCCGGGTTGGGAGACCAGGAGAAGCAGTCGCTGCCGCCGGCGCGGTCGAAGTAGGCGCCGCCGTCACGCACGAGGTGCAGGTCCAGGTCCACGCCGCTGACGTCCCACTCCAGGGTCACCGAGAGCTGCGACGGCGGCACCGCCTGCACGTTCACGATGGCCGGGTTGGAGACGCCCTCGCGGGTGTCCGACACGACCAGCTCGATGCGGTACGTCCCGAGCATGTCCGGCACGAAGTAGGGGAAGGCGCTCTCGACGTCGTCGGTCGCGGGGTCGTCTTCGGGGACCTCGAGCAGGACGGTGCTGCCCTCGGGCGAGGAGAGCAGGGTCCAGTCGAAGGTCATGGTGCCGCGGGCGTCCTCGTCGAAGGACTGCGAGCCGTCGAGCGTGGCCGTGTCGCCCTCGAGCACGTAGCCGAGGCGCTTGGTCGACTCGATGCCGGCGCCCTCCCAGACGAACGCGACGGCCACGGGGGCGCGGTTGGGGACCTGCTGGAGGCCCGATTCGCTGCACTGCGTCCCCATCATCAGGGGCACGGCGAGCAGGAGGGGGAGGCAGGAGGCCACGAAGCGCTTCATCGGACGCTCCCTTCCCGGCGACGTACGCCGATCAAGCCCAGGAGCAGGAGCCCGAGGCCGAGCCCCGCGGAGCCCGCGCCCGCGACGGAGCAGTTCGAGCCGCTGCCCGCGCCTCCGCCGGTGAGGTTCGTATTGATGGCGTTGGTGGTGACCTCCACGGGGTAGCCCGGGGTGGACCGCAGCCCGCTGGGGTTCTCCACGACGACCTCGACCCAGCCTTCGGCGTGCGGGGGCGTCATGACGGTCGCCATCTGGCCGCCCTCGGCGGGCTGGACCAGCTCCACGCGCGCCTCGGTCTCGGTCCCGTCGTCGGCGACGAACCACACCGTCAGCCCCGAGCGCATCCCGCTGCCGCGGACCCGCATCTCGGTCTCACCGTCGGGGTGGACGGAGCCCGGCAGCACCGAGGTGACCCACGGCTTCGTCTCGCCCTCGGCGGGGCGGTGGTAGGTGAACCCGCTGCCCAGGACGACGGCCTCGTCGCCGCGCTGGATGGTGATGTCGATCGTCCCGCCGTCGGGCACCCCGGCCTCCGCGGCGGTGGGGATGGAGTTCACGATCAGGACGTCGCCCGAGTCGATGCCGGGCGCGGTGATGGCGTGGTCGCCCCACAGGATGACGGTGTTCTCGTTGAACCCGCCGCCGTGGATGAGGACCTCGCCCCCGCCGCCCACGTCCGCTTCCTTGGGCGACACGTAGCCGATCTCCAGGTCGTCGTTGGGCGTGTGGTCGGAGGTGGGGTCCTTCTGCTCGTCGCTGCTGAACCGGAAGCGGTCGAGCAGCACGGCCGAGTCCCAGATTCCGTCGGCGACGTCGTAGATCTCGAAGGACAGGCTCATCTGCTCGCCCGGCACGCACGGCGCGACGGTCGTCACCCAGCCGGTGCCCCCGTCCACGTCGAAGCCGGTGCCCGCGAGCACGTCCGGCGAGTCGTCCTCGTCATAGACGACCGTGAACAGGCCGTTGTTGACGTTCACGGCGTTGCCGGCGCTGTCGAAGACGATCTGGCCGTTGAACGCGCCCGAGCTCAGCCACACCTCGAAGGTGTCGTTGAACTCCTCGCCGACCCACTCGGGGTACTCACGCGAGAGGAAGTAGAAGTCGAAGGAGAAGGAGTTCGCGAACTCCGGGACGGTGAGCTCGACGCGCAGCGTGGCGTGGTCGCCGTCCGAGTCGTCCAGCTGGGGGTCGCCCGGGTAGTCGTAGTCGCGCAGCTCGGTGATGTTCTTCGTATTGCCCGTCGAGATGAGGGCCATCGTCTGCGGATCCATCGGGAAGAGGACGCCCAGCTGCTGCAGGACGGTGAACATCGTCGCCGTGGAGCCGGGGGTCGAGACCGTGCCGGGCACGATCCAGGAGCGGTCGATCTCCATCGCCTCGAGGAGGTCCTCGGCGGGGGCGGTGGCCTCCGCGGTCCCCGTCGAGAGGAGAGTGGCCGCGAGGGCGGCCGGGATCATCAGACGTCGCATCGATACTCCTGAGCAGGCGTGCTGTGCGTGGATGATACGCAGCCTCCGCCGGACCGAATCACAAGTCCTACGCCTCGTTTTGTCAAGGGAATGTCAAGGCCCTTGGGGGGACAGCGCATCCACGGCCTCCGCGCGGTGCTCTCGCTCGATCCGTACCAATCGATCGGGATCGAGCGCGCCCGCGAGGGCGTCGGCCGCGGCGGTGACGGCGGTCGGGTCCGTGCCCTCGACCGTGAGGATGACGCGCACGTCCTCGCGACCCCACTGGGGGTAGGACCCGATCTCCACCGCCGGGTGGGCCGCGACGATCCGCTCCACGGTGTCCGCCGACTCGCTCTCGCCCTGCTTCGTCCACACCGACTGGCAGTGCACCTCGGGGCCGCGGAAGCGCTCCTGCAGGGCGGCGAATCGGCCGACCACCAGCCGGGGGACGCCGGGGAGGATGTAGACGTTGCGGCACCGGACCGTGGGGAAGGTCGGGTCGCCGTCCAGCGCGGCGCCGTCGGGCACCCGGGCCATGCGGAAGCGCGCGGCGCCCCGGCTGCGGGTCCAGTGGGTCTCTATGAGCTCGCGGAGGGTGGGGTCCTCGACCACCTGCAACCCGAACGCGCGCGCGACCCCCTCGATCGTGAGATCGTCGTGCGTCGGGCCCACCCCGCCCGTCGTGATGACGAAGTCCGCCCCCTCGGAGGCCGCGCGCACGGCGTCCGCGATGCGGTCCAGGTCGTCCGGAACGATGTCCACCCCCACGCACTCCACGCCGAGGGTCCGGAAGCGGCCGAGCAGGAACGGCGTGTTGCGATCGATGACCTTGCCGCTGAGCACTTCGTTGCCGATGACGACGATGCGTGCCGTGGGGCGAGTAGACATTCGGCGGCATCCTACCGGATGATATGTGGCCGCCGATCGGCCCACCCGACTCCCGACCCCCCTGGGACCATGCGACTGAATCGACTCCTGCTTCTCAGCCCCGTCCTCGCTCTGCTGTTCGCCTGCGGGGAGGTCGTCGAACCCTTGCCGGAGCCCGTCGACTCCACCCCGGAGGAGCCCGACGCCGCCGCGATCGAGGCCGCCATGGCGGAGATCGAGCTCGGCAGCTCCGTGGAGGAGGGCGGCGTCGAGGACGCCACTCCGGGGGCGTTCGCCATGCTCACGAAGGGCTCGGGGAGGTCCGACGAGACGCCCGCCCCCCAGGCGTCGAAGAGCAACAAGGTCTCCTCCGACCCGGGCCTGGGAGACGCGGGCGGGCGTACGCTCAGCGGCGAGCAGGTCCAGGCGGGCATCCGCCCCAACCTCCCGCAGGTGCGCGCGTGTTACGAGAAGGAGCTCAAGAAGGGCGCGGACTTCGGGGGCAAGGTCGTGGTGGGCTGGACCATCGGCGCCGACGGCAAGGTCCGGGCCCCGCGGGTGGTGCGGAACTCGACGGGGAATCGCGCGATGCTCTCCTGCATCACTCGGGTAGTCTCGCGGTGGCGCTTCGCCGAGGCCGAGTCGCCCACGGACATCGAGTACCCGTTCCGTTTCAAGCCGAGCGTCGGCTTCTGAGGATTCGACGATGACACTCCTTCGCACCATCACCATCGCGGCGCTCGCCGCAGTCTTCGCGGGCTGCCCCGCGGCGGGCGAGAGCGACTTCTTCCAGCTCGCCGTCGGCAACTCGTGGGAGTACATAGTCCTCTCGGGCGGCGAGGACGGCGAGCGGTGGAACGCGATCAGCGACGACCCGGACGACAACGACGACGCGCGCAGCGGCCGCGGCGACATCATGTTCCGCATGGTGCGCACGTACCCGAACCCGGACACCGCGCTCCCCGACATCGAGATCCAGATGCGGAACTTCAACGTCTCGACGGAGAGCACCGTCGAAGGCGAGCTGCTGGGTTGGCAGTACAAGGACGTGCCCGCGGACGAGGGCGACCGCAACGAGTGGTTCGTGAAGGTTCCGGAGCCGAGCAACCCGGACTACTCGGACTCCTGGGAGTACGACGTGCCCGGCGAGTCCGACTCGGAGGTCACCATGGAGGTGACCCAGTCGTGGTGCACGGAGCCCCTGCAGACGTCCTACGGCACCTACGACGGCTGCCTCGAGATCATCCGCACGAAGACGACCGACCACAACAACGGCGAGCTCATCACCACCCAGGTCCGCCACGAGACGTGGGCCCCGGGCTACGGGCTGATCCGCTACCTGATCATCGCGGGCGACGAAGACGAGACCGAAGGTCGCTTGAGAGCGACGAATGTCGCGTCGCGGCCCGGCTCGGAGTAACTACTCCTCGCAGACGATCGCGCGGGCGCCTTCGGGGGCCTCGAGCAGCAGCGCGTCCTCCAGGCGCTTGGTCACCCGTTTGCGCATCTCCGGAGTCGTGGGCATGAGGTTGACGCGCACGAGCGCCACGCGCTGGGCGGAGTCGATCCGAGGCCCGAACATGTCCCCCGTGGGGGCCATCGTCATCGCGAGCAGAAGCTGCGCGACCTCCGACCGCTTCGGGGGGATGACGGCCTCCGCCGGGTTGCCGCGCCGCAGCCCCCGCCGAGTGACCTTCAGGTCGTCGACGATGGTGAACGACTGCGCGACCTTCGGGGTCCCTTCGGCGGCCACTTGGAAGCGATCCAGGGCCTGCAGCGCGGAGGGCTCCTTGATGCCGCCGTCCTGCCCGGTGTCGAGCAGCCCCAGCACCGCCGCCGCCGACGGCCCCGCCCCCGCCACCTTGCGGTAGGCGGCGAGGTCGCCCGGCTCCAGGTCGATCGCCATCTCGAGGCTCGGCTCGGCCGCCTGCTGCGCCTCGAACAGCGCGCGCAGGTCCACGCCGTCGAACATCCCGCGGTTGACGTGGATGTAGCTGCGCGTCCCCGAGCCGTCGACGACGTCGCCCACCGCGAACTCCAGCTCGAGCATCAGCGTCTGGATGCGGACGGCGCCCGGCGGATCGACGGGGAGCTCGTCGCGGGGCATGACCAGCCGGGCGCCGCCGGGGCGAGCCTCCATGAGCGGCACGTTGGTCAGGCACTTGGTCATCACGTCGTGGTCCACCTGCGCGTCCTCGAAGGCCACGCACACGCGGTCGATCGCCTCCAGGACGTCGGGGCGGAACACGCCGCCGCCGTCGGTGGAGCGCAGGGCGACCACTGCCGTATCCTGGGGGCCGAAGACGTCGTCGATCTCCGCCCGGCACGTCGCCGGGTCGAGGGTCGGCGTCGCGGTGCGCGGCCGGCAGCCGACGAGGCAGAGCGCGCCCGCGAGGGCGAGAAGCACGAGGGGAGCCGGATGGTCGCGACGCTGGTCGAGGTGGCGCTCTGGACGACGGGCGTGGTGCTCGCGGTCGTGGCCTACGAGCTGCTGCGCGCGTCGCTCCTGCGCGGGGCCCGCATCCGCCTCGAACACAGCGTGAGCCGCTACCTGGCGAGGCACCGGGTCAAGCTCGACCGCTTCAAGTTCACCCACAAGCACTACATCCGCGAGGCGTTGCTGAACGACCCCGACCTGGGCGGCTTCATCGCCGACCGGGCCGCCGAAGAGGGAGAGGGTACCGAAGCCCTGCGACTTCGGGCGGAGTCCTACATCGAGGAGATCGTCCCGTACTTCTCCCTGGTGTCCTACTACAAGCTCGGCTTCGGCGTCGCCAAGCCGGTCCTGCGGCTGCTCTACGACGTCGTCCGCGTGCACGACAACCTGCACGACGCGGCCGAGTCGGCGGCCGAAGAGGACGCGGTCGTCTTCGTCATGAACCACCGCAGCAACGCCGACTACGTGCTCTTCGCCTACGTGATGTCGCGCGAGGTGGCCCTCTCCTACGCCGTGGGGGAGTGGGCCCGCGTGTGGCCGCTGGAGACGCTCTTCAAGAGCTTCGGCAGCTACTTCGTGCGGCGCGGCGAGAAGGACCCGCTGTACCACGCGGTGCTCAGCCGCTACCTCCAGCTGGTGACGCGGGGGGGCCTCACGCAGGGCATCTTCATCGAGGGCGGGCTCAGCCGCGACGGGCACCTGCGGCCCCCCAAGGTGGGGCTGCTGGACTCGCTCCTGCAGGTCGTGTCCGATCCCGGCTTCACGGGCGACGTGCGCTTCGTGCCGGTGGGGCTCAACTTCGACCGGGTGCTCGAGGACGTGAACCTGCTCGGGGAGAAGAAGGGGAAGGCGGAGGCGCCGCGCGCGGTCGACAAGGTGCGCTCGCTGGGCTTCCTCGCGAAGATGCTCCCGCGACTCGCCCTGCATCGGCTTCGCCGCATGGCCAAGGGCGCGTGGCGGCTCGCGAAGAAGCGTCGGTGGACCTTCGGCGTCGCGGCGGTGCACGCCGGGCCCACGCTGGGCATGCGTGAGTTCTTCGGCGACGACGTGGCCGCCATCGCCGAGCTGCCTCGGAAGGAGCGACGGGATCACCTCCTGCGCTTCGCGGAGGTGCTGATGGAGCGCATCGGCGGCGAGGTCCCGCTGACGTCGGTGCCGCTCTTCGTCACGGCGCTCGAGGACACCGGAGCCCTGGAGGTGGACCGGCCGGTGGACCGGAAGCTCGTGCTGGCGGCCATCCGCGCCCGTCTGGAGCAGGCGCGGGCGGCCCGGGTGCCGGTGATGCTCGGGCCGGAGTTCCAGGAGCTGTCGGGGCAGCGGGACGCGATCGACCAGGGCGTGCGGCGGGGCGGGCTCCTGGACTTCGAGAAGGACTTCATCGGGAACGAGGAGGCCTCCGGAGTCTACGAGCTGGCGACCACGATCCTGGCTCACCGGCGGGCCCTGATCCTGGGGCCCGCCAGCGTCGAAGTGCGCCCCTCCGGGCGCGAACTGCTCCGCTACTACAGCCGATCCGTGGCCCAGCACTTCGAGAACGACGCGACCGACTAGAGCGGGTCGCGGGGTGCCCGATTTCGAGCACTCGATCGCGCCCTTCGGGGCGGTTTCTTCGTCGTCGCGGGCACTTGGGCGGGCCGGCCCGCGCGTCCGCCGGAGATCTCCACAGTGTGGATAGTCTGTTGGAAACTCTAAAAGCCTAGTGGATCCAGGATCTTGCGGAGATGGATCCCGGGGGAATCGCGGCCGGAAAAAGGTTCTGAAATCGGAAATCTCCCGCTTTCCCGGTGCTCGCGCGGACACTTGCCGGTTGGGAGTATTTGCGCCCGATCCGGCCGTTGACCGGGGCTGTGTCCAGCGAATAGCTTCTTCCCAGCGACGCACTGCTCATTGAAAACGCGGGTCGGCACCGACACTCCTCCGGGAGACGAGGTGCAACCAACAGCCGACGAGGGCTCGAGCCCCGGCGCTCCTCAAGAGGGAGTGCCGGCGGAGACGGACCGGGGGATGGACCACGGATGCGGAGACGCAGCCGCTGGGCCGGATCTCGGGGATTCACCTCGGCGGCCATCGAACCCCAAGGGCGTCTCCGGTTGAAACACACCGGGACGGACCGTCCAGGATCAAACCGTCAAGGTCGTGAGAAACGGCGAAGGCGGACCCCGGAGTCGGAGAGCAACCGACTCCCTCGCGCGGGACTGGCGGTACCTGAAGCGTCGAAGGGGCGAGAAACCTCAGGAGAGGACGGCGCCACGAGCGTCGTGGGACGGCGACGGGACGCGGAGATGCCCCTCGGGACATGTTCGAGTGCCGCTGCGGGAGCACGACGAGACGAGCGCCGCGACCCGGAAACCGAACGCTGAGAGAGAGGCCGAAGTCCACGAGAGGATGACCACACCTCGGACCTGACCCCGGGGTGCGTCGAGACGGGGAATACGCCGAAGGGCGCGCCGAGAGGTGCAAGCCCATGGGCGGGGCGAGCCGAAGCAATGGGCTCGCTACTCGTCACGACGACCAAGACTCTGAAGGACAGACCAACTCTGAGAGCGTTCCGCAGGCGGGGGGCACCGCGCCTGCAAGGTTCCGGTTCGTTGCAGTCTCTGGAGAGGCGCGGCCCGCGAGCGACTTTCGATGATCGATGCCGAGCAGGGCCGATCCGGGTTTCCCGGGTCGGCCCGCCTTACGTTCTGGCCCTTGCTACTCTCCGGCGCCATGAGCGACCTTCACGAGCAGGACCGCCGCGTCGCCCTCGTCACCGGGGGGTCCCGGGGCATCGGCGCCGCCGTCTCGCGTCGCCTCGCGCGGAGCGGGCACCGGGTCTGGATCGGTTACCACGAGCGCTCCGAGGCGGCCGACGCCGTGCGGGTGGACGTCGAGTCCGCGGGCGGCGAGGCCCGGGTCGTGCAGCTGGACGTCCGGGACGCGGCCTCCGTGCAGGCCGCCGTCGAGGCCGTGTGGGAGGCCGAGAAGCGCATCGACGTGCTCGTGCACAGCGCCGGCGTCACCCGCGACAAGCTCCTCCTCGTGATGGAGGAGGACGACTGGGCGACCGTCCTGGACACCAACGCCGGGGGCACCTACCGGGTCTGCAAGGCCGTCGGTCGATACATGCTCCTGCGGCGGCGGGGCGCGATCGTGCTGCTCTCGTCCGTCGCCGGGCAGAAGGCCGGACGCGGGCACGCCAACTACGCGGCCTCGAAGGGCGCGGTCGAGGCCATGACCCGCGCGATGGCGGTCGAGTTCGCCAAGAAGAAGATCCGCGTGAACGCGGTCGCCCCGGGGGTCATCGCCACGGAGATGTCGGCGCGGGTCCGCGAGGCTGCGGGGGACATCATCCTCGGCGAGATCCTCCAGAAGCGCTTCGGCGAGCCCGAGGAGGTGGCCGAGGTGGTCGCCTTCCTCGCCGAAGACGGGTCCAGCTACATGACCGGGCAGGTGCTCGCCGTGGACGGTGGATTCAAGATGTGATCGGGTCGAATCCTCCCTGGTTCGTCGGGGCGGATCGGCCGAGTTTGTCGGGTCCGGGAGACGCGCGCGGAGCAGCGACCGAGCGCGTCCCCGAACGGAGGTCTGAATGACGACCCTCTTCGTGACCGGCGTGACCGGCTTCCTGGGGCGCTACACCGCGGCCCGCCTCCTGCGCCGGGCGGGCGTGGATCGCCTCGTGTGCCTCGTGCGCTGCGACTCCCCGGAGCACGGACGTCAGCGGCTCGCGCGCTCGCTGGGCCGCGCCGCCACGGAGCAGGAGTGCGCCGCGTTGATGGAGCGCGTGGACGCCCTCCCCGGCGACCTCATGAAGGAGCGGTTCGGGCTCGACGACGCGGCTTGGGCCGAGCTCGCGGCCGCCACCGACGGCATCCTCCACTGCGCCGCCGACGTCCGGTTCAACCGGGATCTCGAGGAGTCCCGCGCGTACAACGTGTTCGGCACCCGCCAGGTGGTGGACCTCGCGCACGCCGCCCAGGCGGCGGGGGGCCTCGCGCGCTTCGACTACGTGAGCACCACCTACGTGGCGGGCCTGCGCCGGGACGTCGTCTCCGAGTTCGACCTCGTGCACGACGCGGGGTGGAAGAACCCCTACGAGCAGACGAAGTACGAGGCCGAGGTGCTGCTCTCGGAGATCGCCGCGGATCTGCCGCTGACGGTCTTCCGTCCGTCGATCATCGTGGGCGAGAGCACCACCGGCGCGACGACGAACTTCGGGATGCTGTACTGGCCGCTGCGCGTCTATGCCCAGGGTTGGTGGCGCACCATCATCGGCCGCGCGGAGACGACGCTGGACATCGTGCCCGTCGACTTCGTGGCGGACGGCATCGAGGCCCTCTCGCGGGACGACTCCCCCGTGGGCGGCAACTACCACCTCGCGGCGGGCCCCGAGGGCGTCCTCACGATCGGCGAGCTCGCCGAGATCACCCAGTCCTACTTCGGCGGCAAGCCCGCGCGGTTCATGTCCACGAAGACGTTCTGGCGCTGGGGTCGGCCGGTGGCGGACATGTTCGTGTGGGGCAAGAAGCGCCGCGTGATCCGCGAGGGCGGCAAGTTCTTCATCCCGTACTTCGACGGTAACCCGGTGTTCGACGTGAGCCGGTCTCACGGGGCGTTGGCCGAGCTCGGCGTGCCCGCGCCGAAGGTGCGGGACTACTTCGAGGCGATCCTCGACTACGCAAAGCGCACCGATTTTGGAAAATCCGCCTCGGTCGGCGTTGAAGGTGGCACCTGACCGACCTGCTGGAGACCCGAATGCCTCGCTCCCCGTTCCTCCTCCTCTCCGTCGTCGCGCTCCTCGCCGCCCCCGCCGTGGCGGGGGATGGAGACGCCGTCATGCACGCCGTCGAGAAGGCGATGCTCAGCCCCGGCGAACAGGTCGTGGTGAAGATGGAGATCACCTCGGCCGACGGCGGCACCGAGTCGCGCACCCTCAACATGTGGAGCCTCCACCTCGAGGGGAAGGCCGCGAAGACGCTGATCCGGTTCCAGGAGCCGGCGGCCATCGCGGGCACCGCGCTGCTCACGATCCGTCCGCCCGGCAAGGCCCAGGACAACTGGCTGTACGTCCCCGCCCTGGACCAGGTGCGCCGCATCGCGCCCCAGAACCGGACGCAGTCGTTCGTGAAGAGCGACTTCACCATCGAGGACCTCTCGGTGGTGGTGGACACCGAGAATCGCCTCTACACGCTCCAGGGCGAGGAGGCGTGCGGCGATCGCACCTGCATCGTGGTGGAGGACAAGCCCGCCAACGACAAGGCCGCGAAGCAGTCGGGCTACGGGCGGGTGGTGCTGAAGGTGGACAAGGAGACGAGTCTCGTCGCGATGGTCCAGTTCTACGACAAGTCGGACGCGCTCCTGAAGGTCATGAGCAGCGACGGCATGGTGAAGGTGGGGGACGGTTGGCGCTGGACGTCGGCCACGATCGCGGACGTGCAGAAGGGCAGCAAGACCGTCATGACCGTCACCGATCGGCCCGCCGGGGCCGTCGACGACTCGGTGTTCTCTCCGTCCGCGCTCGAGGCTTGGTAGCGCCGTGAGGATCGCGCTCGCCGCGGCCGTCCTGCTCGGGGGCGTGTCCGTCGCGGAGGCGGCGCCCCCGGAGGTCCGCGTGGGCGGCTTCGCGGCCTTCGACCATCACCAGTACGTGCTCGACATGCCCGACGCGGTGCGGGCCACGACGATGCTGCGCCTCGCCCCGCGGGTGCGCGCTCGCTACAAGCTCCTGCGGGCCGCCGCCGAGGTGGAGTTCCGGCACGACTTCGGAGACCCCGGGCGCGGCGGGCGCGTGATCCTGCGCGAGGCCACCCTCGGGATCCAGCACAAGGGCTTCCGGCTCGAGGGCGGCGCCCTCCAGGAGCGCTGGGGGAAGATGGACGTCGCGTCGCCGACCGACACGTTCATGGTCCCGGACTACGAGGAGCTGTTCTTCCCGGAGCCGCTGCCCGTGCCGGGGATCGTGCTCGGCTACGCCCGCGGCCCCGTGTCCGTGAAGGGCGTCTTCGTCCCCGCCTTCCGCCCCGCCCGCTTCCGCCACGCGGCGCCGTCCCGGTGGGACATGACGCGGTTCCTCCCGGAGACGCAGCAGGTCCCGCTGCCGCTGGCGGGCGAATACGACGTCCCCCTGAACTACCAGGAGTTCCTGGACGGGACCCCCACGGGCGCGAGCGACGCGATCGGGCGGGGCTTCGAGGGGGGCATCCGGTTGGACCTGTTCCTGCCGTCCGCGGACGTCGGCTTCTCGTTCTCCACGGTCCACGACCGCCTCCCCACGTGGACCGACTTCGAGGCGACCAACGACCTCGCCGGCTTCTTCACGGGCGAGGAGGAGGGCGGGATCGACGCGATCCACGCCGATCTGCGCATCGATCCGCGCCACGCCCGGCTGTTCGTGCCGGGGTTCGACGTCGCGGTCAACGCCGGGCCCCTCGTGCTCCGCGGGGAGGTCGCCGGGTTCCTCACCGAGGACATGCAGCACGAGAGCGACCTCATCGACGACCCGTACATCAAGTACGCGGCCGGGGTGGAGTTGATGCTCCAGAACGTCGTGGGGAACTTCGACCTGGCGATCCGCGCCCAGTACAACGGCGACGTCGAGATCCGCAAGGACGGAGACGACGTGCTGAACGCGGACGCGGACGCGACCCTCGTGGTGTCCGCGGACCCGGAGCGCGAGGAGCTGCAGGCCACCGACTACGAGCGTGGATCCACGGCCGTCGGTGCGATCCGGCATCCGTACAAGCACGCCGTCTATTGGAACGTGAACCTCGGCTTCACGGACGAGCTGTCCCTCGACCTGCGCGGATTCGTGGGCCTGCACGGGCCCGACACGCTGCTCGGCGGCGACCCCCGCGCCCCGAGCGTGCTCTTCACGGGCAAGCTCGCGTACCTCTTCCTCGACCGGTTCGAGGTCAGCGGCGGATGGATGGTGATCCGCGGAGCAGAGGGCACACTGTTCGCGCCGTACCGGGACAACCACCGCGTCGAGCTGGGCCTCCGCTACAACTTCTGACCTTCAAGGGTGCCGATGGGCGAAGACGAAGCGAGCGCCGCGCGGGAGACCCGCGACCGAGGGATCGCCGCGGCCGTCGTCGCCGTCGCCCTGGTCTTGGGCGCCACCGGGATCCCTCGCCTCGTCGAGGACGGGGAGGCCGCCTATCGGCTCCCCGCGGACCACGCGCTCCTCAAGCTCAACGAGCGTTTCACGGCGGCTACGGGCGGCGACGACGTCGTGGGCGTGCTGCTCCTCTCCGAGGACACGCTGGTGTCGCCCGCCGGGGTCGCGGCGGCGGCGGCGGTTCGGGCCGAGCTCGTGCCCGTCGCCGGGGTCACGGGGGCCCGGGACTTCACGACCCTGACCCTCCTGACGGCGCGCGACGGGCTGGTGACGGGAGAGACCCCCCTCGATCCGCCGCCGGTGGACGCGGCCGGATGGGCCGCGGCGCAGACGCGCCTCACGGCGGATCCGTTCACCGGCGGTCTGCTCTCGGACGACGGTCGCGCCGCCCTGGTGGTGAGCTGGATCCGCCGCGATGGGGCCGAGGCCCGGTTCGTCGACGCCGCGACCGCTGATCTCGCCGATCCCGACTTCCGCGCGACGCCCGCGGGCGAGGCGCTGCGGGCCCTCGTGGACCAGGCGAGGCTGGACGTGATGATGGGGGACCGGGCCGGGCCTCCCGACGCGGCGGTGGCGGCGGCGCTCCGCGACGCGCGTGTAGGGGACGGCCCGGCGGCCGAGCGTCTCGCCTTCCTGTGGGCCCACGCGTCCGACCAGGCCGAGGCCCCCGAGGGGGCCGCCGAGCACGCGGTCGCCGCCGCGGTCGCCGGGGCGGCTCCCGACGGCATTCGCCGCCTCCCGGTGGGGGCGCCGTTGGTGGAGCGCGCCGTCTCTGCCCGCTACGCCGAGCACCTCGCGTTGGCCGTCCTCGGCCTCTTCGCGGCCTTGCCGGTGCTCGTCGCGACCCGGCGGGAGTCGTGGAAGACCGCGATCGTCGCGGTGGGGGCCGCGGGCGTCGCGATGGGTGGAGCGGCGGGGGTCATGGGCTGGTTCGGCGTCCCCCTGCACCCGATCTCGGCGGGCCTGATCGTCGGCGCGGCGGTGCTCACGACCTTGGGGCTCCTGGGAGCCGGGAGCCCCCGCCCGCCGCGATTGGAGCTGCTGCTCCTCCTGCTGCTCCCGTGGTGCAGCCGCGACCTCCACGGGGTCACGGGCCTCGGCCTCTCGGCGGCCCTCGCCATCGCCTGGGCGACCGTCTGGACGGCGGGCCGGGCGGTGCGGCTGGAGGTGCCGGCGGGCATCGATCCGGAGCTCCTGGGGCTCACCCGGCGGCCCAGTGGGGCGGCGATCGCGGCGGCGGGCATCCTCGTCGGGATCGGGGTGGGGGCCGCCACCGGGTCGCCGTTCGGCATCCGGCCCTCCCACTGGCTCTCGGACCACGATCCGGCGGGGATCGCCATGCAGACGATGGACGCGAAGCTCGGAGGCAGCACGCCCCTGCACGTGGTCTCGGCGGCCGGCCCGGGCGCCATGACCGACCCCGCCCAGCTGGCCGAGCTGGAGGGGGCGGCCCGGGGCCTCGAGGCGGATCCGGGGGTGGAGGAGGTCGTGGGCTGGACCGACTTCCTCGCGGGGCTGCACGCCGCCGTGTCGGGCGCCGAGGCGGGGACGCTCCCCGATCGCGCCGACCTCGTGCAGCAGTACCTCCTGATGTTCGACCGCCCGGACGAGACGCGCCCGCTGGTGGCGCCCGACAAGTCCGTGGCCGTGGGGTTCGTGCGCCTGAAGCCGGGGGCCGACGGTCGCCTCGCGGCGCTCGTCGAGAGCCTCCCGGCGGGGACGGGCGCGCCGGCCGTCGCGGGTCGGGCCGCGGCGCTCGTCCTCGGCGGCCTGTACGCGACGCGAAGCCTCGCGCTGCTGCTGGGCTTGGGCCTGGTCGTCGCCGTGGGGGCGATGCTGTGGGTCCCGGTGTCGGGTGCGACCCGCGCCGCGTCGTTCGACGAGCGGCTCTCGTCGGTGCTGGCGGCGGTGCATGTGGCGTTGCCGTCGGGCTGCGTCGCGGTCGGCGGGGCCGCCCTCGCGGGCAAGAGCCTGGGCCCCGAGGCGCTGCTCGCGGGCGCGATCGTGGCGGGCACGTCCCTCGCCGTCACCCGCTGCGACGAGCGGGACCGGCTGCAGGCGTTCGTCCTCGTGGGGCTCGGCCTGGGGGTGTTGGTGCTGGGCCCTGTCGCCCCGCTGCGGGGTCTCGGGGTCGGCGCCGCGGTGGGGGCGGTGGCCGCGCTGGGGCTCGGTCGGACCGCGGCCTGACCCTTCAGGTGGCGATCAGCGCCAGGGGAAGCGGAACCAACGCCGCAGCCAGCCCTGGGCGGTGGGTGTGAGGCGCGCCCGGTTCGCCTGGTCCCCGAGCTTCCGCCACACCTCGGCCCGCGTCGGGTAGGGATGGATCGTCGCCGACAGGTCGCCGATCTCGAGACCCTTGGTGATCGCGAGGGTCGCCTCTCCGATCAAGTCGCCCGCGCCCCGGCCCACCACCGTCGCGCCGACCATGCGGCCCTTGGGGTCCACCCAAGCCCGCGCGAACCCCCGGGTGTCGAGCTCCGCGCGGGCTCGGTCGACGTCCGAGAAGGGCACCGTGAGCGCCGTGAGTGATGGACTGCTCTCCAGTTCGTGGGGCAGGGGGCCGACGTGTGCGACGGCCGGATCCGTGTACGTCGCCCAGGGGATCACGAGCCCCGCCGCCGACGAGCTGCCCGGGAAGAGGGCGTTGCGGATGACGATCCGCGCCTGGGCGTCCGCGGCGTGCGTGAACTTCTTCTCGGACGCGACGTCGCCCGCCGCGTAGATCCGGGGGTTCGTCGTCCGCATGCGGTCGTCGACCACGACTCCCGTGCGGTCCACGCGCACGCCGGCCGCCTCGAGCCCCAAGCCGTCGACGTTCGGGGACCTCCCCGTCGCGACCAGCAGCGCGTCCCCGGCGTGCTCCCCCCCGGCGGTGAGCACGATGGTCCCGTCCCGCGTCGCCACGCCCTCCGCGGGCGTCCCGAGCACCACCTTCACCCCGTCCTCGCGGAGCGCCTCGAGCACGAGGGCGGACGCGTCGGCGTGCTCGATGGGCAGCACCCGGTCGGCCATGTCCACGAGCGTGACCTGCGAGCCCAGGCGCGCGAAGGACTGGGACAACTCGCAGCCGATGGGCCCCGCCCCGAGCACGAGCAGCCGCTCGGGGCGCTCGGTGAGGGCGAAGATCGTCTCGTTCGTCGTGGCGACGTCGGCGAGGCCCGGCACCGGGGGGATCGCGGCCCGCGCGCCCGTCGCGACGACCGCGGCCCGGAAGCGGAGCATCGCGCCCGCCACCTCCAGGCGTTCGCCGTCGGTGAATATCCCGCGGCCCAGGAACACGTCGATCCCCGCCCCCTGCAGTCGTCGGACGGAGTCGTGGGCCGCGATGTCCGCGCGCACCTCGCGCATGCCCGCGAGCGCCGCCGTGAACTCCTCCTGAGGGGGGCGTTCGTCGCCGTACCGCGCCTTCACCTTCGCGGCGGCGGCGATCACGGCTTTGCTGGGTACGCACCCCGTGTTGAGGCAGTCCCCCCCGAGCAGGTCGCGCTCGACGATGGCCACCCGGGCGCCGAGCCCCGCCGCCCCGAAGGCGCACACGAGCCCCGCGGTCCCCCCGCCGAGCACCACGAGGTCGTAGCGGTCTTGGGGCTCGGGGTTCACGTGGCCGGCCGGGCGGAGCTGCTCCAGCAGGCGCGCGTCGTCGGGATCGCCGGGGACGACGACGGGGGTGCTCCAGGGGGACTTCACGGGGAGGAGGATCGCACGCCGCGAGGGCCCCGTGGGCTGGGGGACCTCAGGCGGACAGCCCGTAGGGGGCGTAGTCCCACCGATCCGTGAGCGCGGCCCGGACGCGCAGGCGGGCGCGGTGGATGCGAGTCTTCACCGCGGGCACGGTCAGCCCGGTCATGTCCGCGATCTCGCGCAGGTTCAGGCCCTCGAGGTCGCGCATGGTGAACGCTTCCCGGTACTTGGGAGGCAGGGTCGGCACGATCTCGGCGATCATCCGGCGGATCTCCGCCCGCTCGAGGTCCACGTCGGGCCGGGGGGCCGGGGTCCCCTGGGGGCGGAACGCCGTCACCAGGTCCGATCGCGCCTGCATGCGCTCGAGCTCTTCGCCCAGCGGCTGCTCCCGGCGCCGCCGCATGCGGCGGTAGGTCGCGTTGATCGTGATCCGATAGATCCACGTGTCGAACGCGGCCTCGCCGCGGAAGGTCCCGATGTGGCGCCAGGCCGCGAGGAGGGCCTCCTGCACGGCGTCGCGGGCGTGCTGCTCGTCCCCGCAGATGCGCAGGGCGAGGCCGAAGAGGCGACCGAAGTTTCGGCTCGCGAGCGCGTCGAACGCGGGCCGGTCGCCCTCTCGGGCGCGGCGGACGAGCTCGGTGACGTCTTCCGGGGCGATGGGCTCCAACGTGAACTCCAAACAATGGACCGAAGTCCTGCAGGGAGTACGTCTCCGGAGCAGCGCCGTCGTTACAAGAAAGGCCTCCAATCCCGCGAGCAAGCGCGCAGCGCGAGCGAGACGAGGATTGGCAGAACGAACTCGATGGACGCGAAGCGTCTCTCGAGTTCGCTGGTACCGAAGGTGGGGCTCGAACCCACACTCCCTTGCGGGAACCGGATTTTGAATCCGGCGCGTCTACCGATTCCGCCACTTCGGCTCGCCGCGAGTCCTACCGGGGAGCGTCGCCCCCCGTCAAGGGCGCCGGGGTCTCCTCCGCGGGGGCCGGGGTCTCCTCCGCGGGCGCGGGGGTCTCTTCGCCGGACGACGGCGCCTCCTCGGGCGGCGGGGGCATGGGCGCCAGCGCGCAGCCGACCCCGAACGCCGGCAGGGCGTCCGGCGCCAGCTCCTCGGGAAGGGGCTGCACCCACACCGCGCCCCGGCGGACGGCTTCCCCGAACGCGACCAGGAGCCAGGGAGGATCGTCTCCCGCGCCGGGGACGACGAGGACGCGATCGGGGGCGCCCGAGCGGTCTGCGTCCGCCACCACGTCGAGGCTCGGCTCCACGCCCGGAGGGAGCCAGTCGGGCCGCGGTGGGGCCTCGGTTCCCGGCTCCGACGTCTCCGGCAGCGCGCAGAACGCGCGCGGGGCGAGGAGCTCGCGCGGGGGCAGGAACGGCCCCCGCCAGGTCGCGACGTCCTCGACGACGGGCAGGCCGGCGCCCTCCGCGTCGGCGACGTCCCCGAACTCGAGCATCGGGTCCTCGGCGCGCGCGGGTCGGATCACGGCGTACTCGGGGAGCCCGTCGACGGCCACCCGGCGGCCTGCGCACGAGAGCCAGAGCCCCGTCGCGTCCATGGCGACGTCCGACGTGCACGGCCAGGCCACGCCGCCCAGCGCCGGGACCGTCTCGAGCGCACCCATCGTGAAGTTCCGGCCCACGCGACTCCAGCCGATCGCCGCGCCGTCGCCGTCCGTCGCCACCGCGAAGGGCAGGGGGCCGGCGCACGGCTGGGTCACCTCGACGGGGAACCAGCGCTCGGCGACCTCCTCGTCGCCGCGCAGGACCGCCAGGCGCACCGAGAAGGACTCCTCCTCGCTCCGGCGGCAGGCCCCGCCCGCCCAGACCTCGGGGTCCAGGGCGACGTCGGGGGCCCACTGCACGGCGAGTTCGGCCGCGACCTCCGGCCACGGCCGCGGCTCGGCCCCGGGCTCGGCTCGATGCAGCAGATCGGCTACGAGCGCCAACCCCCGCGGCGTCGGCCCCGGCCAATGGGGGGTCAGCCCGTCGATGGACGACACGGTGCCGGTGTCCTGGGGCAGCGCGGCGATCGTCGGGTCGACCGGCTGCTTCGCGAGCAGGAACGCGTAGTCGTGCGTGTCGCCGGTCCCCCGGGCCAGGCCGCCCTCCACTCGGATCTGCGCCCAGTCGGCCATCCGCGCCAAGGCGTCGCGACCCGCGTCGGTGTCCACGTAGCGCCGCACCAGCTTGTTGTGGTCGTGGAAGCCCGCGTCGTCGGCCAACCCGTCGACGGCGAGGCGGGCCTCTCGCTCCAGCGCTTCGGCGACCCGCGGGTGCTCCGGGTCGGACGAACGCAGCGCCAGCCACCCGTCCACGGTGTCCGCCGCCTCGGCCTCCGACCACAGCAGATCGCGGTACACGGCCCGCGCGCCGTCGGCCTTGGTCGAGTCTCGGTAGTCGCTGAGGAAGCGGCCCCAGGCGTCGCTGGTCCCGGTCTTCTCCGCCGCCGCGTAGGCCGCGTTCATCGCGCGCGATCGGGCCTCCTGGGCGGCGGGGGTGCCCGAGTACCGGTCCGCGACGTCCAAGTAGGCCGCTTCGGTGCCCTCCGCGTCCGCGTCGTAGAGGCTCAAGTTGGCCTCGAGCAGCTTCGCGTCCTCCAAGCGGGCCGATCTCGGGTACTGAGACTGGTACTCCTGCACGCCCGCCACCGTGGGCTTCTCCAGGACCACCGCGTAGGCCGCCTCGTGCAGCAGCCCCACGACGGCCTCGCGGCGATCGTCGACGATGTTCCGCTCGAGCCACTTGCGGGCCTGGGCGACCACGTCGGAGGCCTTGCCGGTCGCGATCATGCGCTCGAACCGGTCCATCGGCTGCTCTGCCTGGACGGGTCCCGCAGGGACGGAGACGGCGGCCAGCAGCACCGCAGCGAGGAAAAGAGAGCGAATCACGCGGCGAATATAAGAGGTCCCCACGAATCCCGAGAGCCCCGAAGGGGCGAGTGCCGGGGATTCGCCAAGGAACCCGCCGGGAACCGAGAGGGGGGCGAGGACCTGAGCTCCCCACGAATCCCGAGAGCCCCGAAGGGGCGAGTGCCGGGGATTCGCCAAGGAACCCGCAGGGAACCGAGAGGTTCCCGGAGGGTTCCCGGAGGGTTCCCGGAAGGGCGACTGCGCCGGGGGGTTGTTATCTTGCCTCGCATGACCGATCCGGCCCCGCTCCCCCCGCGCGTCCTCGCCGCGCTCGCTGCCGTCCGTCGTCGCCGACGGGTCTTGGCGGTGGTGCAGGCGCTCGCGTGGAGCACGCTCGGGCTGGCGGTGCTGGTGGTCGGGGCCGCGGTCCTGGTGGGCCCCGAGCCCCTCTCGGACGGCATGCGCTGGGCCGCGCGGGCCTGGTTGGCGGGCTCGCTCCTGCTCCCGTTCGCTCTCTTCGTCGTCCCCCCCTGGCGGCGCACGGCGGATCCCCTCGCCCTCGCCCGCGCGATCGACGACCGCTCCGCCACCGACGACGCGCTCTGGACCGCCGTCGACCTGTCCCGGGCGCTGGACCGCCTCGAAGACGAAGAGACGCTCCGCCTCGCCCGCCGCCACCTCGATCACGCCGCGGATCAGGCGAAGGCCGTCGATCCCAAGGCGCTCGTGCCCTGGTCCGTGCTCGCCGCCGCGCGTCAGGCGGGGCCGGTGGGGCTCGTGCTCCTCGTCGCGGTCTTCGTGGGCCTGCCCGACGACGCGCGGCGGGGCCTCGATCGGCTGCTCGGTCCGGGCCCCGAGGTGGACGCGACCGTGGCCGCCGAGGAAGAAGAGCCCGTCACCCTGGTGCTGCGGAACGTCGCCCTCACCCTGACGCCCCCGGCGTACTCCGAGCGGGAGCCCCTCGAGCTGCCCGGCACGACCGGCGACTTCCAGGCCCTGCCGGGGACTCACGTGGTGTTCGAGGCGGACAGCCCGGTGTCCGGCAAGACCGCGCGCCTGGTCTCGAAGGGTGTGGTCCTCGCCGAGAGCAAAGTTAAAGGAAAACATCTGAAGTTCAACTTCAAGAGTTCGGCCGAAGGTTCCGGGACCTACCGTGTGAGAATGACGAAGGGAATGGGGTCGGATGAACTCGTCACCCGGGCGTTCCGGGTGGACGCCCTGCCGGACAAGGCACCCGAGCTGGAGGTCGTCGGTCCGACGACAGGCATCGAGCTGCGGCCGGGGCAGACGGTCCCCCTCGAGATCCGGACGTCCGACGACTTCGCCCTCACTCGCCTCGAGCGCGTCGTGGAGCGGAACGGGGTGGAGGTCGCCCGCTCCCCGGTAGCCGACGTGGCGGGCCGCGCCGAGGTCGTGGAGCGGTTCCGCTGGGACCCGATGCAGGATCTCCCGAACGCGGGCGGCGAGCTCGCGCTGGTGATCGAGTCCTTCGACAACGACGACGTCAACGGCCCCAAGCGCACGCGATCGCGCCCGCTGGAGATCTACATCCCCACCGCACGCGACCAGCACGCCAAGGTCCTCGCGCTCCAGGAGCAGCTGCTCGGGGCCGCCCTCGATCTGCTCGCCGAGATGCTGGTGGACACCGAGGGCCTCCGGAACCCCGGCCGCGTCGCGGTCCTCCGGGAGGGGGTCCTGCGTGATCACCGCGTCCAGCAGCGCGTCGCGGGGCAGCTGTTCGAGGTGGCGCGGCGGCTGGCCGAGGCGATGCAGCGCGACTCGTTGGCCCGCCCGGACTCGTTCATCGGCACCGCTCGGCTCATGGAGAACCTCGCCCGGCGGTGGTCGCCCATCGAGGAGTACGTGGAGCGGGAGATCGAGAACGCGCAGAGCCCGATGGTCAATCAGGGCGTCGTGGCCGGCCTGGTGGTGCTCCGGGACGACGCGATCTCGGAGCTGGAGCAGGCGGTGCTCGATCTGGCGGACTTCATCGACCTCGATCGCGCCTCCGACGCCCTGGCGGAGGTCGCCGAGCTCGACCAGAGCTTCGCGAGCCTCGCCGACCTCGTGCGCGAGGGGGCCGACGGCGAGATCGTCGACGACGAGCGCATCAAGGAGGCCCTCGAAGAGCTCAAGCAGGCGATGGCGGAGGCCGCCAAGAAGCTCCAGGAGCGGCGAGGAGGACCCGACGACGGGTTCCAGAACAAGCTGCCGCCGGGCGCGGATCAGCAGGCGCTGGACTCGATCGAGAAGGCCCTGGAGGAGGGTCGGTACGAGGACGCGATGCGCATGATCCAGCAGGCCCAGGAGGCGCTCGCGAAGCAGTCCGAGGGCCTCCAGCGCGAGATGGACTCCATGTCCGGCTCCCAGGAGTCCGAGGAGCTGGCGAAGGCCCTGAACGAAGCCATCGAGCAGACGCGCGCCCTGGAGGCCCGCCAGGCGGCGCTGCGGGAGGAGACGGACGGGCTGATCGAGCAGTTCGGCTCGGGCGACGGCATGGACGCGAACCAGCAGGAGCGGATCCTTCGGGAGATGGACGCCTTGATGCGCGACATCGCCGAGATCCCGGTGGGGATCGGCGAGGATGCGCTCCGGTCCCGGGCCGAGCGCTGGGCCCGTCGGGCGTACCAGGCCGCCGACGCGATGCGCGGCGCGTTCGCCGAGGGGGGCGTGGAGGAAGCCATCGCGCTCGGCGTCCAGACCCAACGCGAGCTCCAGCGAGCGCGCCAAGGCCTCGAGGTCCGCGCTTCGGGCGAGCTGGCCGTGCCGGGCGCGGCCCGGGCGGAGGGGCAGGCGCAGGCCGCGTCGGATCGGACCGGCGAGCTCATCCGGTTGCTGGAGCAGGCGCAGAAGAAGGTCGACCTCCAGCGTCGCGCCGCGGGGGGCGGGAGCTCGTCGCAGCATCAGGCCCAGAACCGCCTCGCCATGGACACCGCGGGCCTCCGTCGCACGGTGGAGGAGATGGGCGGATCGGCGTTCAACCCGGTGGCCGGCCGGGACAGCTTGCGGTCGGCCGAGGACCTGATGCTCCGCGCCGGCGCAAAGCTCGATCAGGGTCGCCCGGGCCGCGCCGCGGGGGCCCAGGACGGCGCGCTCCAGCAGCTGCGCCGATTCCGCGAGTCGCTCCAGCAGGCGCAGGGAGCCATGGGGCAGGGGCGCATGCCGAGCGGCGCGCAGATGGCGGGAGGGCAGCAGTCGGGCCGGCGGAACCCGTGGGAGAACATGAACGACTTCCAGGGCTCCGACGACGAGGGCGAGGTCGAGATGCCCGAGCCCGAAGACTTCCTGGGGCCCGACGCGTTCCGCGCCCTCGTGCTCGAAGGCGCCCAGGACGACACCCCCGAGCGGTATCGACCCCTCAACGGCTCCTACTACGAGGAGCTGGTCCGATGAGGCGGCTCGCGCTCCTCCTCGCCGCCTGTCTGCTCGCGCTCCCCGCCCACGCGCAGGACGAGCCGCCCGAGCTGCCGGAGACCGCGGCGTTCGGCGTGCTGAAGCTGCTGCAGCACTCGCGCATCGAGGACGCGGCGAGGGAGGCGCGCAAGCTGGACGACGACGATCCGCTGACCCCCTACGCGCGCGCCTCCCTCGCGTTCCACCGCGGGGACTACGACGCCGCGGCGGAGGCGCTGCCCGACCCGATGGGCCATCCCGAGATCGAGCGACGGCTGGCGTACCTGCGCCGGAACATCGAGGGCGCCGCGCGGGCCGTCGAGGGGATGCTCGAGCGGGTGGAGGGCAACTTCAAGATCCGGTTCGCCCCCACCGCGGACGCCATCCTCGTGGACTACGCGCTCGACGCGCTCGAGGGGCAGCGCACGTACATGGGCCGCCTGCTCGGGGTGGTGCCCGGGGGGCCCACCCTCATCGAGTTCATGCCCGACGTGGAGTCCTTCCTCGCGGCCTCCGGCCTCCCCGCCGCGTGGGTGGAGACGACCAACACCGTCGCCATCAGCAAGTGGGACCGGCTGATCGTCCTGTCGCCCATGAACATGCGCCGCGGGTACGCGTGGAAGGACACGCTCGCCCACGAGTACGTGCACTACGCCCTGTCTCGGGCCTCCCACGACCGCCTGCCGGTGTGGTTCCAGGAGGGCTCGGCGAAGGTCCTGGAGGGGCGATGGCGCGACCCCCGCGGGGGAGACCACCTCGGTCTCCGATCCGAGACGCTGCTCGCCCGGGCGGTGGCCGAGGACCGGCTCATCTCCTTCGACGACATGCACCCGTCCATGGCGGCCCTGCCTTCGTCTCAGGACGCCGCCCTCGCGTTCGCCGAGGTGGCGACGGCCATCGATTACCTCCTCGAGCACGGGGAGGCGAAGGGGTACCGGTCGGTCGTCGACGAGACGCGGCGACACGGCGACGTGATGCGCGCGATCCTGACGGTGCTCGGGCCCGCGCCGGGCGGCTTCGAGGGCCGGTTCCGTCGCCACCTGAAGACGTTGAACCTGAAGGAGAGGGCCGAGGTCGCCGACCTCCGGGAGCAGATCACCGTCGGGGCGGCCGTGTCCGACGACGACGGATCGAAGGGCATGGACCGCGTCCTCAAGGAGGACCGACGCATGCAGGACCACGCGCGCGTGGGCGACCTCCTGCGCAGCCGCAGCCGCATGAACGCGGCGCTGATCGAGTACCGGAGGGCCGAGCGGGCGGGCCGCTTCCACAGCCCCGAGCTGGCGAACAAGATCGCCCGGACGCTCCACGCCCTCCGCCGCATCGACGACGCCCGCGAGGTGCTGCTGTCGAGCGTCGACCTGTACCCGGACTACACCCCCACCGTGAGCCTGCTGGCGCGCCTGGCCTACGAGGGCGACGACCCTCGCGAGGTCGTCCGCCGAGGAGCGCGCGCCATCGCCCTCAACCCCTTCGATCCCGACGTCCATCACGTGCTGCTCCAAGCGCACCGGGCGCTCGGCGACGAAGCCGCCGCCGCTCACGAGGAGCGGGTCCTGCAGGTCCTGGCCGACCACCTCGGTCGGCGCATGCGGGGCCTCCGTCCCATCACCCCCGTCGGTCGGTCGGCCCCCGAGCCCGCCGCCGAGGAGACCTCCACCGAATGAACGACATCGACACCGATCTCGGGGGGGACGCGCCCGACGTCCCCGACCCCGAGGAGTCCGCTCCCGCGGGGCCCCGCGCCGAACACGTGGCCGACCTGGCGGTCCGCCTGCGCCGAGAGATCGGGCGGGCGATCGTGGGGCAGGAGGACGTGGTGGAGCTCCTGCTCGTCGCGCTCCTGGCCCGCGGTCACGGGCTCTTCCAGGGAGTGCCCGGCCTCGCGAAGACGCTGCTGATCCAGAGCCTCGCGCAGGCGACGCGGTGTGCGTTCAGCCGCATCCAGTTCACGCCCGACCTCATGCCCGCGGACATCACCGGGACCGAGTTCCTCGAGGAGGACCGCACCACCGGCCGCCGGGCCGCGCGCTTCGTGCAGGGGCCCGTGTTCGCGAACCTCGTGCTCGCCGACGAGATCAACCGCACCCCCCCGAAGACGCAGGCGGCCCTGCTCCAGGCCATGCAGGAGGGGCGCGTCACCGCCGCGGGCCACACCTACCCGCTCCCGCAGCCCTTCCTCGTGTTCGCGACGCAGAACCCGGTGGAGCAGGAGGGGACCTACCCGCTGCCCGAGGCGCAGCTCGACCGCTTCATGTTCCTGGTGGAGGTCGACTACCCGTCTGCGGACGAGGAGGTCGCCATCGTGCAGCGGACCACCGGCGGCGTGGCCGACGCGCCCCGGCCGCAGATCACGCCCGAGGAGCTGGTGGCGCTCCAGGAGCAGGTCCTCAAGGTCCCCGCGGGGCCCGAGGTCGTGCGTCTCGCCGTCGACCTGGTGCGCGCGACCCGGCCCGTCGCGGCCGAGGAGGGGAGCCCGACGCGGGAGGTCACCGACCGCTGGGTGAGCTGGGGAGCGGGGCCGCGCGCCTCGCAGTTCCTGATCCTCGGGGGCAAGGCGAGGGCGCTCCTGCACGGCCGCGCCGCCGTCGACCGCAGCGACATCCGGGCCCTCGCCCGGCCGGTGCTCGGTCACCGCGTCCTCCTCAACTTCCGGGCCCAGGCCGAGGGGGTGCGCTCCACCGACGTCGTCGACGAGCTGCTCGACCTCGTCGACCCCGTGGCCCCGCTCTAGGACACCGGAGCCACGTGAGCCTCGGTCCGGCCCAACGCCCGAACATCCCCCCCGAGCTGCTCGAGGGCGCGCGTGCGCTCTCGGCGCAGGCTCGGGCGCTCGTGCTGGGCATGCGGACCGGCATCCACCGGAGCCGCCTGCGGGGGGGCGGATCGGAGTTCTCCGAGTACACCCCCTACAGCCCCGGCGACGACCTGCGCCACCTCGACTGGAAGGTGCTCGGGCGCACGGACCGGTACGTGGTGCGTCGGTACCTCGCGGATCGCGTGACCGCGGTGCGGGTGCTGGTCGATCGCTCGGGGTCCATGGCCTTCGGCACGACGGGGGGGCGGGCCGCCGCGGACTGGGGCCCGTGGCCCGCCACCAAGTGGGACGCTGCGCGCCTCCTGACCCTCGCGCTCGGCTTCACGTTCCTCCGCCAGGGGGACCCGGTGGGGCTGTCGATGATCCAGCCCCACGCGCCCCCGGCGCTGCCCCCGAAGGGCGGGGAGTCGCGCCTCGGCGTGCTCGCGTCCCGGCTCCTGGCGAGCCCCGCCGAGGGCCGCGGAGACCTGCGACGCGCCGTCGAAGACGTGGCCGCGCGCGGGCGGCGGGACCTGGTGGTGGTCGTCTCGGATCTGCTCGTGGAGGAGGGGGACCGCTGGCTCGACTCCCTCGCCGTGCACACCGCCCGCGGTCGGGAGGCGTGGGTGCTCCACGTCGTGGACCCCGCCGAGATCTCCTTCCCGTACGAGGAGCCGACGCTGTTCCGGGACCTCGAGGGGGCAGGGGACCTGTCGCTGAACCCCCGGGAGGCCGGCCGCAGCTACCGCGAGGAGTTCGCGGCGTTCCTCGAGGACCGTCGGGAGGCGTGCCTGGACCGCGGCATCCGCTACCTGCGGGTGAACACCGGCGAGCCCCTGTCGGGCGCCCTCGGCCGGTTCCTGGAGGGCTGAGGGGTGGGCATCTCCTTCGCCGCGCCGTGGATGCTCGTGGGCATGGTCCTGCTGGGCGTGCCCGTGGTCGCGCACCTCACCGGGTACCGAGAGGTCCGCGCCGTGGACTTCCCGACGCTGCGGTTCCTGCGCGCGTCCCAGATCAAGGTGCGCAAGCGCACGCGGCTGGAGTCGCTGATCCTGCTGCTCCTGCGCCTCGCCGCGGTCGCGGCCATCGTGGGCGTGTTCGCCCAGCCGAGCCTCACGTGGACGGCTCCCGCCCTCGCCGGGTTCGACCCCGCGCGCCCGTCGGTGGTGCTCATCGACCGTTCGGCCTCCATGTCGGCCGACGACGGCGCCCTCTTCGCCCGCGCCCTGGACGAGGCGCGCGACCTGCTCGACGGGCTCTCGGACGGCACCGCGGCGGCCGTCGTGGCCTTCGACGGGAAGGCGGATCCCCTGGGCCCCGGCCTCACCGACGCCCGCGGTCGGCTCAAGGCGGCGCTCGAGGAGGTGACCGTGGGCTACGACCGCACCGACCTCGATCGCGCCCTCCGTCGGGCTCGCGACCTCCTGATCGACGGCCGCATCGAGAGCGCCAACCTCTTCGTCCTCTCGGACGGCACCGCCACCACCCCGCCGGCGGGCCTCGGGGACGACTGGCCCGAGGGCTTCGCGGTCCACTACCACGACCTCTCCCGCGGGTCCGTTTCCAACCGGTACGCCGTCACCGCGGACGTGAAGACCGGGGCCCGCCGGGGCGAGGGCCTGCGGGTGGAGGCGACGTTCCGGGCGGTGGGGCCGCGCCCCGAGGAGCCGGTCCCCGTGACCCTGCGCCTCGGCGACGGCCTGGAGGTGGTGGGGGACGTCGCCTTCGACGCGGACGGCGCGGGCGCGCGGACCTTCACGCTGCCCGTCCCCCCGGCCGGGCGTGTCGCCGCCGAGCTCGTGATGCCCGCCGACGCGGTCCCGGCGGACGACCGGCACCCCTTCCTCCTCCAGGGCGACAGCGACCTCGAGGTCCTGCTCGTGAGCGGCGACGGCGGGACCCACCCCCGGGACGACGAGACCTACTACCTGGAGCGCGCGCTCCAGCCGGGGCCGGGGTCGCTGTCGCGCATCCGGCCTCGGGTGGTCCAGGCCGAGGAGCTGCGGCGCATCGACGGGGGGCAGGGCGACCTCGTGTTCCTGTGCAACGTCGCCGACCCGCGCACCCTGGCGCCGGAGCTGGAGGCGTTCGTCGCGCGGGGCGGCGGCCTGTTCGTGACCGTCGGCAACCGGGTCGACCCCGATCTCTACAACGAGACGCTGGGCTCGCTGCTCCCCGCCCGCCTCACGGAGATCAAGACCCGCGGGGGGAGCACCTTCGAGCAGAACGCGACCGGGCTCGGCATCCCACCCCTCGAGCGGGACGAGTTCCAGGTGTTCCGCGGCGGCGGCGCGAGCGTGTTCGGCAAGGCGCGCTTCGGGCGCATGGTGGGGACCGAGCCGCGGGTGCAGGAGAACGCCGAGGTCCTGCTGCGCTTCACCGACGGCCTCCCGGCCCTCCTCGAACGTCGCGTGGGCGACGGCCGCGTGGTGCTCTTCACGTCGAGCATCGACGACGACTGGACCGACCTGCCCGTACGCTCCATCTTCGTGCCGCTCATGCACCAGTTCGCGCGCAGCCTCACGGGGACGCTCATGTTGGACGGTCGGGCGACCGTGGACGTCGGCGCGCCGGTGCTGGTGCCCGCGCCGCCGGATCCCGACGACGAAGCGTGGGTCGAGCGCCCCGACGGCCGTCGGATCGCCCTGGACCTCGGCGCCGCCGACGCCGACGGCCGGGTTCGCTTCGCGGGCACCGAGATCCCCGGCCACTACCGCCTCTACTGGGGGGTCGGTCAGGGGGCCGAAGGGGTCCTGCGCATGGGCTTCGCGGCCCGCGTGAGCCCGCTGGAGTCTCGGCTCACGCGCCTCGATCGCGCCGCGCTGCTCTCGGCCGTCCCCGGCCTGGTGCTGCACGACGGCGCCTCGGTCCTCTCCGGCGACGAGCGAGGCGAGGTCGTGAGGACGTCGTCCCTGGGGCCCTGGGTGCTCGTCCTCCTGGGGCTGGCGATGCTCGGCGAAGCGGTCCTCGCGGGGAGGCGCGCGTGAGCCTCTCTCGGCGTGAGTTCCTGCGCGTGAGTGCAGGCGGTGTCGGCATCGCGGCGGGCGTGAGCCTGGGCGGCGCGAGGTCGGCTCACGCGCTGGGCGAGGCCCCGGTGGGGATCGCCCGCTTGAAGATCGAGGGCCTCGAGGACCCCCACCCCGGGGCGATCGCGGCGCTGCTGGCGGAAGTGGAGAAGAACACCTCGGTGCAGCCGGACGTGACGCCTCGGGACGTGGATCCCGCGTCGTTCGAGCTGTTCGAGCAGCCGTTCGTGGTCCTCTCGGGCGCGGACGGCTTCGACCCGCTGCCCGACGAGGCGGTCTCCAACCTGCGCCTGTACCTGCGCGAGGGCGGGTTCCTCTTCGTGGACGACGCCACCGGCGTCGAGACGAGCGACTTCGACACCTGCGTGAGGCGCGACCTGCGCCGCATCCTGCCGGGCACGAAGCTCAAGACCGTGGGGCGCGACCACGCCATCTACCGGAGCTTCTTCCTCATGAGGACGGTCGCGGGGCGCGTGGCGGTCCGCCCCTACCTCGAGGCGATGTGGCAGGGAGACATCACCCCCGTCGTCTACTCGCGGAACGACCTGCTCGGGGCGTGCGCGCGGGCTCCCGGCGGCGGGTTCTCCGAGGAGGTAATCCCCGGCGGCGAAGGCCAGCGGCGGGAAGCGCGCAAGCTCGGAATCAACCTCGTCCTCTTCGCCCTGACGTCGAACTACAAGAAGGACGCGGTGCACGTCGACACGCTGCTCAAGCGCATGCGTCGGCAGGGCGGTTACGTCGAATGAACGGCGCCCTCGTCGAGCGCGTGATGTTCGCCTGGGAGCCCCTGCTCTCGGAGCCGGGCCTGTGGGCCGCGGGGGGCCTCGCGTTCCTCGTGCTCGTCCTGGGATGGCGGAGCACGGCCGGCATCTCGACCCGTCGGCGCTGGGCGCTGCTGGGGCTGCGGGTCTCGGCCGTCGCGCTGCTCGCGTTCGTGATCGCGGGGCCGGCCCGGGTCACGACCGAGGACCGGGTGGTGCGTGAGCCCCTCGCCGTGCTCATCGACTCGTCGCGGAGCATGCGGGTGCAGGACGTGGACGGAGGCAGCCGCGCCGCCGCCGTGGGGAGCTGGCTCCAGCAGGCGGGGCCGGCGTTCGACGCGCTGCGCGCCCGCTACGACCTGCGGTTCTTCCTCGTCGACGAGGATTTGGAGCCCTGGAGCGGAGGGGGCCTGCCCGCGGGCGACGGGGCCTCGGACGCGTTCGATCCGGACGGCGACGGGCGCCCGGACCTGGCGGCGTCGGCCGGGGGAGGTCCGCTCAGCGGCGAGCCGGTCCCCGCGGACGGGGCCGGCACGGACATGGGGGGCGCGCTGTTCGCGTTGCGGGACGCCCTCGACGGCCGTCGCCCGGCGGGCGCCTTGCTCGTCTCGGACGGCGCCGATCGGGCCGCTCTGGGCCGCGCCGCCGCCGATCCCGAGCTTCGAGACGCGCGGATCCAGGAGCTGCTGGGGGAGCTGGGCTACCCCGTGTCGACCTTCGCGGTGGGCGATCCCGGGGGCCCCGGCGACCTCGCCGTCCGCACGATCGAGGCCCCGCCCTTCGGGTTCGTGAGGCGCCCGCTCACGGTCTCCGTGGACATCGAGCGACGCGCGCTCCCGGGGGGTGCCGTGCCCGTCACGCTCTGGCGCGACGACGAGGCCGTGGGGAGCGTCGAGCTTCAGGTGGGCACGGGCGAGACCCTCACGGCGACGTTCGAGGTGAAGCCGGATCGTGTCGGCTACCACACGTACCGGGCCGTCGTCCCCACCCCGGTGGGCGACACCGTCCCCACGAACAACACGATGGAGCGCACCGTGAAGGTCGTGCGCGACCGCACGCGCGTCCTGCAGGTCACGTCCCGGCCGTCCTGGGACGTGAAGTTCCTGCGCCGGCTCCTCAAGACCGATCCGAACATCGATCTCGTCTCCTTCTTCATCCTGCGCACGAGCAGCTGGCGCGGCCCGCTGACCAACGGCAGCGAGCGCCTGTCGCTCATCGCCTTCCCCTACGAGGACCTCTTCACCACGGACCTGCAGGGGTTCGACCTCGTCGTCTTCCAGAACTTCTCCTTCTCGTCCTTCTCGAGCCTCGACGGCGACCGCTACATGGACGCCCTCTCCGAGTTCGTGAAGCAGGGCGGCGCGTTCCTCATGGTGGGCGGCGACAGCTCCCTGGGGGAGGTCGGCTACGGCGAGACGGCGCTGGCGGAGGTGCTGCCGACGGACGTGCCCACCCGCTCGTCCACCGCCACGACGTTCGCCCCGGTCCTCACCGAGACCGGGCGACGTCACCCGATCACGCGCCTCGACCGCGACTCCGCCGAGAACGACGCCCGCTGGCAGGGCTTGCCTCGGCTCCAGGGCTGGAACCCCCTCGGGGACCTCCAGGAGGGCGCCGTGCCCCTCTTCCGCGCGGGCCCCGCCGACTCCGACCCGCTCATCGCCGCCGCGCGCACGGTGGGGAAGGGGAGGACGCTCGTGGTGGCGACGGACACCACCTGGCGCTGGGGGCTCGGCGGCACCGCGGGCCCCGGGGCGGGCGAGGACCACTCGGAGTTCTGGCGCAACGCCGTCCGCTGGCTGGTCAAGGACGTGGAGCAGAAGCAGGTCCAGGTCCTCACGGACCGGGAGAATTACCGCCTCGGCGAGCCGATTCGGGTGCAGGTGCAGGTGCTCGGGGAGGACTACGCGCCGCGCCCCGGCACGGAGGTCGTGGGCACGCTCAACCGGCCCGGGGGCGGGGAGGCGACGGTCTTCCACGGCGTCACCGACGCGGACGGCCAGATGAGCGCCTCCGTGGCGGGGGATGTCGAGGGGACGCACGTGATCTCCGTGGACGTCGCCGCCATCGCCGCGCCGTTCGGGACGGCCGAGGTGCGGGTGTCCGTGAGCGACCGCGAGGGCGAGCTCGAGGACCCGGCGGTGCGTCCGGAGCTGATGGCCGCGGTGGCCGCCGCGACGGGCGGCGTGGTCCTCGAGGGCCCCGCTCCGGACCCGCGCGAGATGACCCGCCGCGACGAGGACGTGGAGGGCGCGCTCGACCGCACGATCGAGCCTCTCTGGGCCCGCCCGTGGATGCTCGGGCTGCTGATGCTGCCCCTCGGGATCGAGTGGGTCCTGCGCCGTCGGATGGGCCTCCGATGATGGTATAGATCCGCCTTCGCGACGGCCTCCCGTCGCACGAAGGAGGCCGATCGAGCCATGGCGTTGCGGGTGACCGGGGGCGGCCTCAAGGGGCGAAAGCTGGCGGCGCCGCGCGACGACGCGGTCCGGCCCACGTCCTCCCGCGTGCGGGAGTCCCTCTTCTCGATCCTCGGCGGGGCGTCGGACGCCGACGTCCTGGACCTCTTCGCGGGCGCCGGGACGCTCGGGATCGAGGCCGCCTCGCGGGGCGCCCGCCGGGTGGTCTTCGTGGAGGAGAACCCCGCCCACGTGAAGCTCCTGCGGCGCAACGTCGCCCTCCTGGAGGGGGTCGCCGAGTCCGATATCCTGCGCATGGACGCGCGCCGCGCCCCGGCCCGGCTGAACCGCCGCGGAGAGCGCTTCGACCTCGTGTTTCTGGACCCTCCCTACCGTCGCGGGCTCGCGCTCCAGACGCTGGAGGCGCTCGGCGAGGGCGAGGTGCTGGGGGACGAGGGCGTCGTGGTGGTCGAGTCGGCCACGGGCGACCCCCTGCCCGCGGACGTCGGCCCCCTGCGGCGCGACGACGAACGCCGTTACGGAAGCACGACCCTGTCCTTCTACCGAGGCGCTCCCGCGCCGAGTGAGCCCTCATGACCGAGCACCTCGGCCGCACCGCCATCTACCCGGGCAGCTTCGACCCCCTGACCATGGGGCACGTGAACATCGTGCATCGCGCCCTGGACCTCTTCGGGCACGTCGTGGTCGCGACGCTGCGCAACCCGAGCAAGCAGGGGATGTTCACCGTCGCCGAGCGCAGCGAGCTGATCCGCACGGTGTTCGCGGGCGTGCCCGGGGTGGAGGTCGACAACTTCGACGGGCTCCTCGTGGACTACGTGAGGCAGCGTGAGCGACCGGTGGTCGTCCGCGGCCTCCGCGCCGTTCAGGACTTCGAGTACGAGTTCCAGATGACCATGATGAACCGGCGGCTCGCGCCCGAGATCGACACCGTCTTCGTGATGACCGACGAGGACCACTTCTACATCGCCTCGCGCACCGTGAAGGAGGTCGCCGCCCTGGGCGGAGACATCACCGGGCTCGTGCCTCCCGAGGTGGAGGAAGCGATGTACAAGAAGCTGGCGGAGCGCGCGTGACCGCAGGGCCCTCGAAGCGAATCTCCGCCGTCCCCCCGTCCCCCACCTTCGCCATCAAGGCGCAGGCGCGGGCGCTGGCCGACGCCGGCCGCGACATCATCAACCTCTCCACCGGGGAGCCCGACGGGCTGCCTCCGGCCGCCGCGGTGGAGGCCGCCAAGGCGTCGTTGGAGGTCGGGGAGCACAAGTACACGCCGGTCGCGGGCCTGCCCGCGCTGCGCGAAGCGGTGGCGAGCTTCTATCGGACGCGCTGGTCCGTGCCGTGCGTGCCGGGGAACGTGCTGGTGACCCACGGCGGCAAGCAGGCGCTGATGAACGTCGCGCTCTCCGCGTTCGATCCCGGCGACCGCGTCATCGTCCTCACGCCCGCGTGGGTGACGTACGTCCCTCAGCTGCTCATCGCCGGCGTCGACCCGGTGGTGGTGCCCTGCGCGGCCGAAGACGGGTTCCTGCCGGACCCGGACCGCATCCGCGCGGCGGTGGACGACCGCACCCGCGGGATCATCGTCAACAGCCCGAACAACCCCACGGGCGCGGTGATTCCACCGGATCGCCTGCGCGCCATCGCGCAGCTGGCGGTCGAGCGGGATCTGCTGATCATCGCGGACGAGATCTACGACGAGCTGTACTACACGGACGAACCGCCCCAGTGCATCGCCGGGCTCGGCCCCGAGATCGCTGCACGGACGGTCATCATCAACGCCGTGAGCAAGACGTTCGCGATGACCGGCTGGCGCGTGGGGTGGATGGTCGCTCCCGAGGCCTTGGTGAAGGCCGCTTCGGTGGTCCAGGGCCACGCCACCTCGGGCGTCGCGTCCGTGTCGCAGCGGGCCGCCATCGGGGCGCTCAGCGTCGACCGGTCTTTCCTGGGTCCGATCCGCCGGGGGTTGGGGCGAAGGCGCGACATCCTCGCGGACGCGCTCGACGCCCTGGACGGCGTGAGCGTGGCGGTGCGCCCGGGCGGCGCCTTCTACCTGTTCCCGCGCGTGGACGGCCTCTTCGGGCGAAGGACCCCGGCGGGGGACGTGCTCACCACCGGGGCGGACGTCGCGAGCTGGTTCCTGCACGAAGCGGGCGTGGCCGCGGTGCCCGGCGAGGGGTTCGGGGAGCCGCGGTGCGTGCGGTTGGCCTATCCGGTGCGAAGCGAGATCCTCCGCGAGGCCGGCCGGCGGTTGGCCGCGGCCGTCGCCAAGCTCGAATAGAGGCCGGACTCAGGGCGACGGTCGAGGAATCGCGCCCGTGTCCTTGTAGTGCCGGTAGTCGCGCAGGATCTGCGCGTGGTCGAACGCCAAGTCGTCGGGGAGCGCGTCGAGCGCGAACTCCCGGACCTCCGCGGCGTCGTCCCCCGCCGCGACCGGCTCTCGACTGCGCCCGATGTAGACGACGGTCAGCGTGTGATGACGCGGGTCGCGGTCCGGGCGGCTGTAGACACCGAGGAGATCCGTGAGCAGCACCGAGACCCCGGTCTCCTCACGCACCTCACGGCGCGCGGCCGCCTCTGCGGACTCGCCGTAGTCGATGAACCCTCCCGGCAGCGCCCAGCCCAGGGGCTCGTTCGAGCGCCGGACGAGCAGCACGCGGCCGTCCCCCCGCTCGACGATTACGTCGACCGTTGGGAAGGGGTTTCGCGGACCGGTGGGTTCGGTCATGGGGTGACCCGTCGGGTCGGCTCCGGGCTCAGGCGTCCGAGCGGCGCGGCCGGGCCTTGCGCTTGCCGGACTTGCGACCGCGCTCGCGGATCTGCTTGACCGTCCAGCCTTCGCGCACCGCCTCGTCGGCGTCGATGCCGGCCTTGAGGATCTCTTCGGCCTTGAAGATGGACAGGCGGCCCGCCTCCACGGCGTCGCGCACCCTGGGGTGCTGGGCGACCCGGAGGTAGCGCTGCAGGGTGCGCTTGCGGCGACCGGTGATGTGCTCGATCTCGCGCAGGGCGACCTGGTCGTTGTGCAATCGCAGGGTGGACTGGAGGCGCTGGAGCGTGGACCCGGAGGTCGTGGGCTCGGACTTGGGCTGCAGGAGCCGCAGGCGCGCGCAGTCTTCGTCGGAGATGCCTCGCCAGACGACGGCGGGGACCTCACGCATGCGCAGCTGACGAGCCCCGGCGAGCCGACGGAAGCCGTCGATCACCTGGAAGCCGCCGTCGATCTCCCGCAGGACCACGGGGCGGCGCATGCCCTCCACGCGGATGCTGCGGACGAGCGCCTCGTCCGGGACCACGCTGCCGGACGCGAAGGTGCGGTCGCGCCAGTCGATGCGACTGACGGAGATCTCTTCGACGAGCTCCGTGGCCGCCCGGTCGGGGTCGAACCCCGGCGCGGGGCCGGGCTGGGAGCCCACGAGGTCCAGCAGGTTGCGCTGGCCGGTGGGCACGGAGAGGAGGGGACGCACCTGCGGGCGCGCGAGCTCGGGCTCCATGCGCAGGACGCCGTTCTCGAGATCCCAGCGCAGGCGCGCGCTCTGCTCGAGGCGGAACGGGAAGTCGCGCGGGAGCACGATGCGGTCCTGAGAACCCAGGCGCAGGCGCACGCCCGTGCGGATCAGCTCGAGGAACGGATGCGCGGTCTCGGGGAACCAGGTCTCGGCCTGGCTCGCGAGCTCCTCGAATCGCTCGTAGGTGGGCACGGGAAACGCGTACAGCCGGTCTCGGTGGGAGGACAGGACGATGTGGTCGCCCCGCTCGATGCCGTGACGGTGCAGGAACTCGGCCGGGATGCTGAGCCGACGTTCCTTGGCGATGAACTTCACGCGGCGGGTGAGCTTGCCCATGAGGCGCTCCGAAAGCCCCGTGAGTCAGGGGCTGTGGATGGTGTGGATGATGGCGGAGGGTCTGCGCCATCTACTGTCGCTTTCGACACTATCCATGGATGGTAATTCGTGTCAAGTGTAGGCCAAGTCCCGGCCCGGAAACAGCGTACGTGGGAATTCCAATCCTGTCCCCACCCAGCTGGAATTACTCGGGTATTTCGGTACATACCAACGCGTATGTATGTCTCGCAAGATCGCGCCAGTATTGGCGAAAAGGCGACGAGGTCCGTACGTAACTCGGGCGCTACACGCCCGGCGGGGGCGCGCTCCGCCTGTGGATAACTCTGGGGGTATGTGCATGCGGCCCGCATGCAACGAGATGCTCTAGGGGACGATGGCGGGGCGGGTCCGGATGGCGTCCAGGATGGTGCGGGCGCTGTGTCGGGGGTTGAACCCCAGCTCGTCTCGTAGCTTGGTGCCGTCCACCAGGCAGCTGAACCGCAGGAAGTCGATGGCGTGGGGCGGCAGCGAGGACAGCCCGAGTCGGAAGGCCACGCGGTCCATGAGCGAGAGGAGGGGGTGCGGGAGCGGCACGCGGCGGCGCCGAAGCTCGCGCAGGAGGATGGACAGCGGCAGCGGATCGGGGCCGGTGAGGTTGTAGATGCCTCGACCCGCCGTGCGCAGCGCCAGCCGAATCGCGTCCACCACGTCATCTTCATGGACCAGCTGCACCATGGGGTCGAAGCCCAGCGCGGTGAAGACCGGGTCGCGGTCGAGGTACCCGTGCAGCATCCCCTCGCGGATGCTCGGCCCCACGACGCTCACGGGCCGGAGCAGCTTCATCTCCACGTCGCGTTGTTCCCATAGGAACGAGCGGCACAGGTGGTCGTACTCGACCAGGTCCGCGAGCTCGGAGTACGCCGCGCCCAGCTTGATGGGCATCTCCTCGGTGATGAGGCTCGGGTTGTCCGCCCGCGCGCCGTACACGGTGGCCCGACTGAGCGCGACGATGCGCTTCGTCCCGTGGCGTTTGCACCACCCCAGGAGGCGCTCGGTGCCGAGGACGTTCACCTCGTGGCGACGGCTCTGGGCCACGCGCTGGTCCGAAACGAACGCGAGGTGCACCACCCCCCAGGGCTTCTCGGTGCGGAAGATGTCCTCCGCGCCACCCCGCCGCAGATCCACGCGATGGAAGATGAACCGCTCGGGGACGTCCAGGACCCAGTTGCGCTTGTCGAGCCCCACCACCGGGTGCTCGGTGTGCTCCAGCAGCCCGCGCAGGAAGGCGCGGCCGAGCCCCCCGCACACGCCGGTGACGAGGATGGGGCGGTCGGCCTCCGGGGCCTCCTTCGGCTCCTTGGTCTTCTTCGCGCGCGGGCTCACTTCGCGAAGACCCCCGCGCGCTCGCCCCGGCCCTTCTCGATCAGCGCGGCGAGGGCTTCCTTGACCTGCTCCACCCGGTCGGCGACCTGGGCGTCGGTGGCGTCGGCGCGGCCCGTGAAGCGCATCGGCTCGCCGAAGTTGAGGATGAACTTCGTGGGGAGCGGGGCGAAGGCGAGGGGGCCCAGCAGCGGGAGCGTCGCGGGCACGGGCAGGTACGGGGCGCCGACGGCGCGCGCGAGGGTCTTGAGGTCGGCGACGCTGGGGATCGACTCCTCGGACCCCACGACCCCGACGGGCACGATGGGCGTGTTCGTCTCCATCGCCAGCCGCATGAAGCCGAGCCCGAAGCGCTGCAGCTGGTACCGCTTCCAGATCGTCTTGCCCGAGCCGCGCACGCCCTCGGGGAACACGAGGACGGCCTCGTCGTTCTCGAGCAGCTTCCGGCAGTCGTCCCGGTTCCCGACGATCTGGCCGAGCCGCTGGAAGAGCGTGGACACGAACGGGAGGTTGGGGACCCAGCGCTCGACCATGGCGCGGACCACGCGCGGGGGATCGGCCTCGAGCAGGCACGCGGTCCCGATGACGATGCCGTCGAAGGGGAACTGGCCGCCGTGGTTGGCGATGAGCAGGACGCGGCCCGCGGGCACGTGCTCGATGCCGTGGGCCTCGGCGCGGAACCAGGTGCGGTAGAGCCAGCGCGTGGCCGCGGCGGTGCGGATCGCGGTCTCGGGGTTCATGCCCCACGCGTCGTACCCGTACTCGTTCACCTTGTTCGGGATGCGGTCGAGGATCGAGCGCAGCTCGTCGTCCACAGCGAGGGCGTCGTATCGGTCGATCAGTGCCACGGGAGGGGCAGGATAGTGGGCCTCGCTCGGGCTGTCGCCGGGGGTTCGAGTGGTACCATTCGGCGCCCTCGCACCGGAGTCCACGCGTGTCCGCCGCCGTCCAGACAATCGAGATCGACGCGCCCGTAGAGACGGTCTACGCCGTGATCGTGGACTACGGGCGCTACCCCGAGTTCCTCCCGGAGATCGAGAACGCGGAGGTCGTGCAGCGAGACGGCGACACCGTCGACGTGCAGTTCTCCCTGAACCTCATCAAGCGCCTCACGTACACCCTCCGCCTGGTCGGCGAGCCCGACCGCGGCGTGTCCTGGACGCTCGTGGAGGGGATGTTCCAGACGAACGACGGGGGGTGGAACCTCGAGGCCCTGGACGGCGGGCGCACGCGGGCGACCTACCGCATCGAGGTGGCCGTCGGCGTGTTCGTGCCGGGCTCGATCACGAAGCGCTTGGTGGGGTCCACGCTCCCGACCACGCTCGCCGCCTTCAAGGCCCGGGCCGAAGAGGCCCACGCGGCCGGTTAGAGCCGCGCGAGCAGGTCGTCGATCGCCTCGTTGATGAGGCCCGGCTGCTCGATGATCCCGGCGTGCGACGCGCCTTGGAGCCAGACCAACTCGCTGTCCGGCAGGGCTGCGTGCAGCTTCTCCGCGAGGTGCGGCGGGGTGAAGGCGTCGAACTCCCCGGCGATGACGACGGTGGGCACCTGCACCTGCGTGAGGATGTCGAGGCGGCTGTGTTCGCCGAGCACCTCGGCCATCTTGAAGAAGAAGGGGAAGCCCACGTCCACGAGGTGGCGTAGGTACTGCGAGAGGTCCTCTTCGTTGCAGCGGTCGGGGTCGACGAGCTTGAGCTTGCGGGCCGCGCGGTGGGCGATGGGCGTGCTCACGAGGAGCTTCCCGAAGGTGTCGAACGTCCTCGGCAGGCCCTGGCTCACGGCGATGATGAGATCGAAGAGCTGGCGGCTGAACGGGAGGTCGCTGAACGTGTCCAGGGGGTGGCCGTACGTGCCGAGCACGGAGACGAGCCCGCCCACGCGGTCGGGGGCGTGGCGGTACCGCTCGAGGATGACCTGACTGCCCATCGAGTGGCCCGCGAGGACCGGGGCCTCGAGGCCGAGGGCGTCGCACACGAACCCGAGGTCGAGGGCGTGGCGTCGGACGTCGAAGTCGTGGTGCTCGTCGGGCCCGGCCGACCGCCCGTGGCCCCGGTAGTCCCACACCACGACCCGCCGGTTCGGGGAGTGCCCCCGCACGACGTACTCCCAGAAGTGAGTGGAGACCCCGATCCCGTTGCAGCACACGATGGCGGGGTCGCCCTCGCCGATGCATCGGTAGAAGATCTCGAGCCCGTCGTCCGTCGTGGCGAAGCCTTGTTGCATGTGCAAAGGAATTTGCGCTGCGGACTTCACATGAACACCTGTTCAGGTAGGATCGAGGGGTGCCGGACATCCCCCGAAGACGCGACATCGACCGAATCCTGGAGGAACTCACGACCGGAAAGGGCGCGGACTGTATCACGCGCCATGTGACGTTCCCGGCCCGCGAAGCGCGCCTGGAAGAGTTCCCGGACTGGCTCGCTCCGAAGCTCGTCACCGCCCTCCAGGGCATCGGCATCGAGCAGCTCTATCGACACCAGCGCTTGGCCGTGGACGCGGTCCGTCGGGGCGAAGACGTGGTGGTCGTCACCCCCACGGCCTCGGGCAAGTCCCTCTGTTACAACCTCCCCGTCCTGCAGACGGTGCTCGAGGACCCTCGCGCCCGCGCCTTCTATCTGTTCCCCACGAAGGCCCTGAGCCAGGATCAGGTGGGGTCCCTCCAGTCCGTCATCGACCAGCTCGGCGTGCCGGTGCGCACGTTCACCTACGACGGGGACACGCCCGCGGACGCGCGCACGGCGGTCCGCACCCGCGGGCACGTCATCGTCACGAACCCGGACATGCTGCACGCCGGGATCCTCCCCAACCACCCCCGGTGGCGGAAGGTGCTCCAGGACCTCCGCTACATCGTCGTGGACGAGATGCACACGTACCGCGGGGTGTTCGGCAGCCACGTGAGCAACGTGATGCGCCGCCTCCTGCGCCTGTGTGAGTTCTACGGCTCACGCCCGCAGATCATCTGCAGCTCCGCCACCATCGCGAACCCCGACCAGCACGCCGAGCGCCTCCTGGGGCGTCCGGTCACGCTGGTCCCGGCGGAGGAGAACGGGGCGCCGTCGGGCCCCAAGGACTACCTCTTCGTGAACCCGCCGGTGGTGAACGAGGAGCTGGGCATCCGCAAGGGCGTGCTGAGCCAGGCGCGGAAGATGGCGGGGCCGTTCCTCGAGCAGAAGATCCCGACGATCTGCTTCACGGGCTCACGCCTGCACACCGAGATCCTGTCCCGGTACCTGCGGGAGCGGTTCTGCAAGCGCCCGGGCACGGGGGGCCTCGTGGCGAGCTACCGGGGCGGCTACCTGCCGGGCCTGCGTCGGAAGATCGAGGAGGGCCTGCGCGAGGGCGACATCTCCTGCGTGGTCTCCACGAACGCGCTGGAGCTCGGCATCGACATCGGTCGTCTGGACGTGGCGATCCTGGCGGGGTACCCGGGCTCGGTCGCGTCCACGTTCCAGCAAGGCGGGCGCGCGGGTCGCGGGGATCGTCGCTCCCTGGTGCTCCTCATCGCGCGCAACACGCCGCTGGACCAGTTCGTGATCCGGAACCCCGAGTACCTGTTCGATCGACCGCCCGAGCACGCGCGCATCGACCCGGACAACCTCATGGTGCTCATCGCCCACGTGAAGTGCGCGCTGTACGAGATGCCGTTCAAGGACGGCGAGGACTTCGGGGGCGAGGACCTGGGCGAGATGCTCGACTTCCTGGTGGAGGCGGGCGTCGCCCACAAGCTGGGGGACCAGTGGCACTGGCGGGAGGAGTCGTATCCCGCGGACGGCGTGAGCCTGCGCAGCGCGGACGCCGAGAACGTCGTGATCATCGACACGTCCGCCGGGGACCGGGTCATCGCGGAGACCGACCGGCTCAGCGCGCAGACCATCGTGCACGAGGGCGCCATCTACATGGTGGAGAGCCGCCCCTACCAGGTGGATCACCTCGACTGGGAGCAGCAGAAGGCCTACGTGCGGCAGGTGGACGTGGACCACTTCACCACCGCCATGTCGTACTCGAAGGTGCGGGTCCTCGACTGCTTCGAGCAGGAGGAGCGTGAGTCGGGGGGGCTCAAGGCTCACGGCGAGGTGCACGTCGCGCGGAAGACCGTCGGCTACAAGAAGATCAAGCTCTACACGTCGGACAACGTGGGGTACGGAGACGTGCATCTCCCGGACCTCGAGCTGCACACCATGGGGTGGTGGCTGTCGCTGCCGGGCGAGCCGCTCCGCGCGGCCGGGTACCGGGGGCTGGACGTCGTGGACGGCCTCTTGGGTCTGGGCTCGGCCCTCAAGTCTCTGGCCGCCCTCCACCTCATGTGCGACGTGCGGGACCTCGGGCTCTCGCTCGCCGACCCAGAGGATGCGTGGGTCGCGGGCCTGGAGCGCGGCGGGATGCGCACCGTGCGCGACCTCGGTCAGGACATCACGGGGCAGGGGAGTCCTCGCGCCGCGGACGCCCTGCAGCTCCAGCGGCCCACGATCTTCCTGTACGACAACATGCCCGGCGGGGTCGGCTTCTCGGAGCAGATCTTCGCACTCACGGACGTGCTGTTGAAGGCGGCGCGCGACCTGATCGTCGGGTGCGACTGCGCGAGCGGGTGCCCGTCGTGCGTGGGGCCCATCGGCGAGGTGGAGCAGGGGGCCCGACTGGCCGCCATCGACTTGGCGGACTGGCTGAGCGGTCGCATCCCGCGCCCCCGGGGCCCCGAGTCGGCCGAAGAGGTCTACGGGATGCAGGGGCTCCCCCAAGCGCGTGAGCTGCGTGAGTCGCACCGTGAGTCGATGACTGCGGGGCCGTCGGCTCCGCCGGCGTGAGTCGTGGCGAGCCTTCGTGACCGGCTGAAGAGGCAGCTCGGGACCTCGGTCTCCGGCAGCCCGCCGGCGGAGACTCCGCCCGACGATCCGTCCCCCGTGGAGGCGGCCCCCGCCAGTCGCCCGATCCCGCCCCCGCCGTCCGTGAAGGATCGGCTGCGTCGTCTGCACCGCGGCAGCGGGCACCGACGCTGGAACTTCGGGCCGGCGCCCGAGACCCCCCGGGCGGGCGAAGGGCTGCACCACGGGTACGGCAACCCCCGGGCGTCCGTCCCCGGTGACCGAGAGCCGACCGCGGCCGCGCCCGTGCCGCGGCGGGTGGTGGAGACCGACTACGGCGGGTACATCCACGGCCGCGTCGAGCTCCCGCCGGACCACGGTCACGGCGACCTCACGCTCGCGAGCGCTCTCCAGGTGGACGGCGCGGGGGCCGTCCTGGTGGGGGGCGACTCGAACCTCGTCGACTTCGACCCCACGCGGGCGCTGTACTTCGATCTCGAGACCACCGGCCTGCCGGGCGGGGGCGCGAAGATCGACTTCGACCAAGACGCCGGGCCGACCCTCGCCATCCTCATCGGAGCCGTGCGCGTGCGCCCGGACGGCGGGGCGATCGTCGACCAGATCCTCATGCGCGACGCGCGCGATGAGTACGCCGCGCTGCACGCGTTCGAGCAGCTGCTGGACGGGATCGACACCCTGGTCTCGTTCAACGGCAAGTCCTTCGACCGTCACGTCCTCGCGGACCGCTTCGCGATGCAGCGCCTGGACGGGGAGCGGCTGCGCGAGATGCCGCACCTGGACCTGATCCACCCCGCCCGGCGGCTCTACCGGCGGGCTATGGACTCGTGCACGCTCAAGGCGATCGAGGAGGCGCACCTGGGCGTCTTCCGGTCCGAGGACATCCCCGGCTCGGAGGTCCCGCGACGTTGGCGTTCGTTCGCCCGGTCCGGCGACGACCGGCGCGTGGAGGCCGTGCTCGACCACAACACGATCGACCTGCTCACGCTGCTCACGCTGTCCGCTCACCTCGTGCGCTGCGTCCGCGCGCCGGGGGCCCGGCTCCTGCACCCGTCGTCGCTCGCCGCCGCGGGCAAGCTGCTGCTCGAGCGGGGCGACGAAGACCGCGGCGAGGCGCTGCTGCGACGGCTCTCGGAGGGAGCGGCGGACGACGCCGAGCCCGTCGTCTACGGGTGCCTGCACCTGCTCGCCGAGCACCTGCGACGCACGGAGCGGTACGACGAGGCGGTGTCGCTGTGGCGACGCATGCGGCGGGTCGCGGGGCTCTCGGACCTCCGTCCGTGGACAGCCGAGGCCATCGCCCTGGAGCACCGGCTCGACCGGGTGCCCGACGCGGTCGCGCTGGTGGAGCGCCTGCTCGAGGACGCCGGGGACGCGGGCAAGCTCTGGCACGCCGAGATCCGCGAGTTCGAGCACCGCCTCGCCCGGCTGCGGAAGAAGTCGGCCCGGGGGTCAGCGGGGGAGGGCGCGCTCGCCGCCGAGGGCGCGTAGGACGTCGTCTCGGTCGGGATCGTCGGGTCCGTCGAAGCGCAGGCGGTTGGGCCGCTCGTGGCCGCACCGCCGACACCGCTGGAGTACGGCGGAGACGCCCCCCGCCGTCGACCAGCTCACCGGATCCATGACGCCCTCGCAGCGCGCCTCCCTGTCCCCGGGCACGTCGCCGTCCACGTGCTTGCTCCGCAGGCAGCGCGGGCAGTGATTGCGGATCCCGCCCCCGACGGCGGGTCGCACGTCGTGGCCGCAGTGATCGCACACGAACCCCTCGTTCCGTCGGATCGGGTTGCTGCGCCGGCGGGCCTCGCCTTCGCGCCCCGCCGCCTTGCGCAGGAGCCGCTCGACGCCCTTCACGCCGGGGGAGGGATCGACGCCCGCGAGCTCCGCCAAGGTGTCCACGACGGCGTGGCCCACCAGCGCCGTCGCCACGCCCCGACGCGCCGCCTTGGATCCGTCCGCGAGCTCCAGCAGGTTCGCGAGGAGCCGGTCGGAGGACAGGTCCGGGTCCCCGAGCGCGTCCCGGGCGGCGGCCCACGCGCCGCGATCGGCACCCTTCCCGGGTCCGCTCACTTCCACCACCCGGGGCCCTTGAACTCGCCCGCCGCGTATTGCGGAGGCGCGGGCGCCGGGGCCTCGCCTTCGCGGTGGACGCCGTACAGGATCCACCCGTACTCGTCTTCGCGATCCAGCGGAACGGCCACCGCGTCGCCCAGGGTCACCGCGACGCCCTCGGCGAGGCTCGGGAGGATGACGCTCGCCTCGGTCCAGCCCTCGCGGAACCACCACACGTAGCGGATGTTCCGCCGCAGGAGGAAGTCGCCCACGACCTCGGGAGGAGCGTCGCGGAGGTGCGCCGGCAGCTTCGAGAAGGCGTACACGTCGACCGCGGGGTCGGACACACGCGTGAGCCAGACCTCGGGGATCGCGGAGGTGAGGACGCCGGTGCCGGGGGGCGCGTGCTCCTCGACCCAGCGCGAGTGCTCGAGCTGGGGGCGGTACCAGCGCTCGCTGCGGTCCATCTGGTAGCGGGTCTCCGCCGCGAACGTCGGGACGACGGACAGGAGGGCGACCGCCCAGGCCACCCACGTCGTCCCCCGGGGGGCCCCGTCGAGCTTCCCGGCCACCACCGCCCACCCGACGCCCGCGAGGATCCCCAGCAGGGGGACGACGGGCTGCAGGCGGGCCCAGAACAGGTTGTGGTTCGGGTCGTAGGACGCGAGGAAGCCCATGCCCGTCCACGCCCCGACCACCAGGAACGCCCACAGGAGCACGGTGCGGCCGCCCGGTCGCGCGACCCCCGCCAAGGCCCCCCAGGCGCCGACGCCGGCCAGGACGATCCAGGTCCAGCCGAGCTTGCGCGGGACCAGCCAGGTCGTGAGGGCCCAGGTGCGATCGATCGCGTCCCTCAGCTCGAAGTCGCTCTCCACGTTGAGCCGGACCGGCGCGGTGACGAAGAAGCCCTCGTCGAACACGGACGTGACGTACAGCTGCCAGAGCGCGCCGAGGCCCACCAGGAACGCCAGGGGGACCAGGATCGCCCGCCAGCCCCGGCCGCGGTCGAGGATCGGGGACAGGAGCGACGGCAGGGGATCGTTGAACCAGGCGACGGGGTGGACCATCGCCCCCAGCCCCGCGGCCCCGTAGGACACCGCGGATCGCCCCCAGACCATGGCGGCCACGGCCACCGCCGTGAGGGCGCCGTACACGGGGTAGCGCAGCGTGGAGGCGCCCTCGAGCGCGATGTCGGGCTGGAACACGAGCCACGCGCCGACGAGCCAGCTCGCGGACGGCCCGGCGAGCTTGCGAGTGACCATCGTCGCGGCCAGCACGCCGACGACCGCGAAGGCGATCGTCATGGCCAAGGCGGACGCGCGGGGATCCTCGACCAGGAGGCGCACGGCGCCCGCCATGGAGTAGTAGCCGGGGCCGTAGGCGGGGTTGAACCAGGTGAACCCGGAGTCCATGACCTCGCGCACGTTCTTCAGGTTTCCGTAGTCGGACTCTTCCCAGCCGAAGTAGCGCCACGAGAGCCAGACCCGGTAGGTGAGGGCGGCGGCCCCGACCGACACTGCTTGGAACACGGCCTGCTTCGTCGCTCGCTGCACGGCGCGATCGTAGTCCACGGGGCCGGCTGCCGCCGGCGTCTCCGAGTTGCTTGACCGAGCCGCATCAGGACTTACCCTGCGGCGATGTCCGCGCGTCCCTCGCTCCCCCGTCGCGCCCTGCGGCGTCTGCTGCGCCCGCTGCTGGCCCCTCTCGTGGCGCGCAAGGCGGCGGAGCTCCAAGCCGAGACCGACGGTCTGCGTGTGCAGGTGCAGGAGCTGGAGTCCAAGATGGGTCGCCTGGTGGGAGAGCTCGAGCGCCTGACCGACCTGCTCGCCGAAGAAGGGGGAGGGGAGTGACCGATCGCCCGGCCCTCCTGCCGCCGCCCGGGGGCACCGCCGTCGTCGCCGTCTCCGGGGGCCTCGACTCGACCGTGCTGGCGCGGACGTGGGCGCCGCTGCTCGCGCGTTGGGGCTGCCGCGCGGTCCTCGCGCACGTCGATCACGAGCTCCGCGGGGACGACTCGGACGCCGACCGCGCGTTCGTCGTCGCCCTCGCCGAAGAGCTCGGCCTGCCCCTGCGGGTGGCGTCGCTGCCGCCGGACGCCGACGCCGTGGACGCGGTGGGCCTCGAGGCTGCCCTGCGCGCCTCCCGCCGCGCGTTCCTGCGCACGGTCGCGGCCCAGCACGGGGCCACGCACGTGTACCTGGGCCACCACCGCGACGACCAGATCGAGACGGTCGTGCTCCGCTTGATGCAGGGCGCCCCCGCCGATCGGGTGACGGGCATGCGCGCGCTCCAGGGCCCGTTCGCCCGTCCCCTCCTCACGGTCCCCCGCGCCCGCCTGCGAGCCCTCGCCGAGGAGCACGGCTGGGCCTGGCGGGAGGACGCGTCGAACCGGGACGAGTCCCACCCGCGCAACCGGATCCGGCACACCGTGCTCCCCGCCCTGCGCGCCGAGGACCCGCGGTTCGACGAGGCGCTCCTGCTCGCCGCCGCCGAGGCCGAAGAGCGTCGAGGCGCGCGGGACGTCGAGGTGGAGGCGCTGGCTCCCCGCGCCGTGGTCCGCGCCGTGGACGGCGCCGCCCGGATCCGCCCCGACGTCCTCCGCGCCGCCCCGCCCGACGTGGCCCTCGCGCTGCTTCAGCGGATCTGCGACCCCGGCGATCTGCCCCGCCGCCCCCCGAATCGAGCGGCCCTGTCCGCCTTGATCGAGCTGCCCCCGGGCCGCTCCCGTCGCCTCGATCTCGGGGGAGGGTGGACCGCGCGCCTGGAGCGGGACGAGCTCCGACTGCTCCGCGACGCCCCGCTGAGCCTGGAGTCGGCGGCCCCGACGGAGCGGCTCTGGACCGAGGACGCGACGTCCTGGCCGGGCGGCTGGCGCTTCCGCCGACGGCTGCTCTCCCCGGAGGAGGCGCGGGACCTCGTGGCCGACCCCGGCGCGGGTCGACTCTTCGCCCTCTTCGACGCCGACGCGCTCGCACGACCGCTGTCGGTCGTGGCCGCCCCGGACGACCGCCGCCTCCGCCCGTACGGGCTCGACGGATCGGCTACGGTGCGGCGCTTGCTCGCGGAGGCAGGGGTCCCCCGCTCCCGTCGCGCCGCCCATCCGGCGATCGTCGACGGCGACGGGAACGTCCTCTGGCTGCCGGGGGTCCGAGCGGCCCACGTCGCGTCCCTCGACAGAGGGTCCCGGCAGGCCCTATTGCTCTATACTGAACAGTCCCCCGACGTGAACCGTGGGACCTCGCCGACCGGACGCCATGCAGAAACCGCATAAGACCTTCGCCTTCTGGCTCTTCCTCGCGCTGCTGTTCCTGCTGCTGCTCGCGGTGGTGCGCGGCCAAGGCGCGAACAAGGCCCAGCACATCGCCTTCGGTCAGTTCATCACCGAGGTGGAGGAGGGCAACGTCGACGGCGAGAGCCTCACGGTCACGGGCAAGGAGGAGATCTCCGGCGAGCTCCTGAACGGGCAGCTGTTCACCACCCGCGGCCCCGTCACCGAGGAGTACTACGCGGGCATCCTTCGCGAGAAGGGGCTCGTCCCCAACTTCGTCGAGGGGAACGACAAGAGCTGGGGCACGACGGCCCTGCAGTGGATGCCGCTGCTGCTCATCGTCCTGATCTTCATCTTCGTCATGCGGCAGCTCCAGTCGGGCGGCGGCAAGGCCATGCAGTTCGGCAAGTCGCGCGCGAAGCTCCTCAGCGACGAGGGCAAGCAGGTCACGTTCAGCGACGTCGCGGGCGTCGAGGAGGCGAAGGAGGAGCTCGCCGAGATCGTGCACTTCCTCAAGTCGCCCAAGAAGGTCACCCGCCTCGGCGGCCGCATCCCCAAGGGCGTCCTGCTCATGGGTCCCCCGGGCACCGGCAAGACCTTGCTGGCGCGCGCCATCGCGGGCGAGGCGGGCGTGCCCTTCTTCGCGATCTCCGGCTCGGACTTCGTGGAGATGTTCGTGGGCGTCGGCGCCTCCCGCGTGCGCGACCTGTTCGAGCAGGGCAAGAAGAACGCCCCCTGCATCATCTTCATCGACGAGATCGACGCCGTCGGTCGGCACCGCGGCGCAGGCCTCGGCGGCGGGCACGACGAGCGCGAGCAGACGCTCAACCAGCTCCTCGTGGAGATGGACGGCTTCGAAGGCAACGAGGGCGTGATCCTCATCGCCGCCACGAACCGGCCCGACGTCCTCGACCCCGCGCTCCTGCGCCCGGGCCGCTTCGATCGGCGGGTGATCGTGCCGCGCCCCGACATCCGCGGGCGCGAGAAGATCCTCGCCATCCACAGCAAGTCGCTGCCCCTGGCGGACGACGCCGACCTCGAGGTCCTCGCCAAGGGCACCCCGGGGTTCACCGGCGCGGACCTCGCCAACATGATGAACGAGGCCGCCCTGCTCGCCGCGCGCACCGACAAGGACAGCGTGACGATGGTCGACCTCGAGGCCGCCAAGGACAAGGTGATGATGGGCTCCGAGCGGCGCTCGATGGTCATCTCCGACCACGAGAAGCGCACCACCGCCTACCACGAGGCGGGGCACGCCCTGGTGGCCGCCCTGCTGCCGGACGCGGACCCGATCCACCGCGTCACGATCATCCCCCGCGGGCAGGCTCTGGGGCTCACCCAGCAGCTCCCCAGCGAGGAGAAGTTCACCCGAAACAAGGCGGACCTCCTCAACAACATCGCCATCCTCATGGGCGGCCGCGCGGCCGAGGAGATCGCCCTGGACCAGGTCACGACCGGCGCCGGGAACGACATCGAGCGCGCCACCGAGCTGGCTCGGAAGATGGTGTGCGAGTGGGGCATGTCCGAGATGGGCCCGCTGGCCTTCGGCAAGAAGCAGGAGCAGATCTTCCTGGGGCGTGAGTTCGCCCAGCACCAGGACTTCAGCGAGCAGACGGCGCGGGACATCGACAGCGAGGTCAAGCGCATCGTCACCGGCGGCTACGCGAAGGCGATGGACATCCTCAAGGGGAACCTCGCCGCGCTGCACGACCTGAGCACCGCCCTGCTCGAGCGGGAGACGATCACCGGGGACGAGGTCCGCCGCGTGGTGCAGTCCTACCTCGGCGTCGGCGGCGGTCCGACCAGCCCCGCGCCCGCCTAGCACCCCTCTCGACAAACGTGCTCCCGTCGGTCGCTCGTTTCTCGCAGGGGGCCCCGCGGTACCCCGGATGACTCCACTCCGCTCCGCTCCGTTGCGCGCGCTTGGGGCGCTTGCTTCCCTGCTTCGGGAGGGCTCGAGGTGAGGCTCTCATGGCGAGGGGGCGGCCTCCTCGGGGGGCCCACGATCATGGGGATCCTGAACGTCACCCCGGACTCGTTCTTCGACGGGGGTCGGTACGTGGACGTGGACGCCGCGGTCGCCCACGCGTGGTCGATGGCGCTGTCCGGGGCCGGGATCCTCGACGTCGGGGCCGAGAGCACCCGTCCGGGCTCCGAGGGCGTCTCCCCCGAGGCGCAGATCGATCGCCTGCTGCCGTTGCTGAAGGCGCTCGCCGATCCCGACGGGCCCCGGGGCCCGTTCCCGCTGCCCATCTCCGTGGACACGACCTCCGGGGCCGTCGCGGCGGCCGCCCTGGCCGCGGGCGCCTGCATCGTCAACGACGTCACCGGCGGGCGCTCCGATCCCACCCTCCTGGAGGCCGCAGCGGACGCGGGGGCGGCGGTCGTCCTCATGCACATGCGCGGGACGCCCCGGGACATGCAGACCCGAACCGACTATGACGACCTCATGAGCGAGGTCGGCGACGCGCTGGAGGCGTGCTGCGCGGCGGCCACGGCGGCGGGCATCCCCCCCGAGCACCAAGCGGTCGACCCCGGCGTCGGCTTCTCAAAGACGCCGGAGGGGTGCGTGGAGCTCATCGGGAGGCTGGGGGAGCTGGCTCGGCTGGGCCGCCCGATCCTCCTGGGCGCCTCGCGCAAGTCCTTCCTGGGCCGCCGGTTCGGCCTGGAGGGGGACGATCGCCTGCACGGATCGGTCGCGGCGGCCGTCCTGGGCGTCGTCCACGGGGCCGACATCCTCCGGGTGCACGACGTCGCGGAGACGGCCGCCGCCGTCCAAGTCGCGTGCGGGGTGCTGGAGTACGCCCCGCGGGTTGGGAACGCCTCGCGCCCGGGCTAACCTCTGTGCGTGCGCGAGCTGCTGGACACGCTGCGATGGGCGGACGCGCTCGACATCTTCGTCGTCGCCTACATCATCTACCGGGCGCTGCTCCTCATCCGGGGCACCCGCGCGGTCCAGGTGCTGGTGGGGCTCGCCGCGGTCGTCGCGCTCTTCTCCGTCGCCCGCCTCCTCGAACTCCACACCGTGTCGTGGATGCTCGAGGAGTTCTCGCTGTACCTCGCGTTGGCCGTCATCGTGCTGTTCCAGGAGGACATCCGCCGGGCGCTGGCGGGGGTCGGCAACCCGCTGTTCGGGAGAGGGTCGGCGCACGACGAGATCGGGGCGGTGCACCGCATCGGTCGCGCCTGCTTCCGGCTCGCGGACCAGGGGCACGGGGCCTTGGTGGTGCTCGAGCGGGCCGCCGCCCTGGAGGAGCTGCGTCGCGAGTCGATCGCCCTGGACGCCACCCTGACGGTCGAGCTGCTCGTCGCGATCTTCCAGCCGTCGACCCCCATCCACGACGGCGCCGTCGTCGTGCGCGGCGACCGCGTCTGGATCGCCGGGGCCTTCCTGCCGCTGACCAAGCGCGAGGACCTGCCCCGCTACCTCGGGACCCGCCACCGCGCCGCCCTGGGCCAGACCGAGATCACCGACTGCATGGTGTTCACCGTCTCGGAGGAGCGTCGCGCCGTCACCATCGCCTTCCGCGGAGAGCTCCACCCCGTCGACTCGCCCGACGAGCTGCGCCTGGAGGTCCAGCGCCTGCTCTCCCTCGATGAGCAGCAGCAGGAAGAGGCCACCGCCACGAGCATCCTCCAGACGGCCACCGCCACGTTGACGCCGGTGATGAGCCAGACGGTCCCGACCGTGTCGGACAGCGGCGACGAGGAGCCGGACGAATGAGCTCCCTGGGCGACAACCTGCTCTTCAAGGTCGTCTCGCTCGCGCTGGCGGTCGTGGCGTGGTTCGCGGTCCAGGGGGAGCGGACCTACAAGAGCGCGGTGGAGACGCCCGTGGAGTACGTGCTCCCGCCCGAGCTGATCCTCGTCGCGGATCAGCCGCCCCCCGAGCGGGTGGTCATCGTGGCGTCGGGCACGCGGGCCGGGCTGAACAAGCTGCGTCGCGCCTCCCTGCGCTACCTCGTGGACCTCGAGAGCGTGGGGCCCGGGCGCGTCGTGCACAGCTTCCGCGCGCCCCCCGAGGGGCTCCCCCAGGACGTGTCGATCGCGACGGTGTCTCCGGCGGAGATCGAGCTCGTGTTCGACGAGCGCATGACCGACACCTTCCCCGTCCAGCTGCGCACCACCGGCGAGCTGCCCACCGGCTTCGTGCAGACCGAGGTGACGATCGCGCCCGACCGGGTGCGCCTGGTCGGGGCCAAGTCCGAGCTGTCGGTGCTGGAGCAGGTGCGCACGTCCCCGTTCCCCCTGGCCGGCCGCAAGGAGGACTTCGAGGGGGAGTGGGGCCTGGACCTCCGTCGGCTGCACGTGCTCCCCGAGACCGCCCGCGCCATCCGCCTCACCTACCGGCTCACGGAGGCGATCGCGCCGCGTTCGCTGGGCGACGTGCCCATCGGGGTGGACGAATCCCTCGAGGGCATCGTCGTGGACCCGGGTTCGTGCCAGGTGGAGCTGGAGGGCCCGGTCCCGGTGCTCGACGCGATCGCGCGTCGGGGGCTCGAGGCCCGCTTGGTCGGGGCCGTGGACGAGGACGCTTGGCGGGCGGACGCGACCCAACGCGTCGGCTGGACCACCGCGGCCCCCGAGGAGGGCGCGGCGGTGCTCGTGCAGGTGCTGCACCCCCGCGCCGACGAGGTGAAGATCCGGGCGGTGGAGCCTCGACGGTTCACGATCAGGCGGCAGGCGCCCGCCCCGGAAGAGGACGCGACCCCGGCGGACCCGCCGAAGGAGGACTGATGGGCATGTTCGGGACGGACGGGGTGCGCGGGCGCGCCGGGATCGGACCGCTGTCGGCGGCCGGAGCGCTGCGGCTCGCGGCGGCGTTCACGGACGCCCTCGGGGAGGGGCCTCACACCGTCGCGGTGGCCCGGGACACCCGCGCGTCGGGGCCGCTGATCGCCTCGGCGGTGGCCGCGGGGGTCGCGTCCCGCGGGGGGAACGTCCTGGACCTGGGGGTGCTCCCCACGCCCGGCTTGTCCTGGTTCGTCGCCCATCGGCCGGACATCACCGCGGGCCTGATGATCACCGCCAGCCACAACCCGTGGCACGACAACGGCGTGAAGCTGTTCGGCGCGGACGGGGGGAAGGTCGACGACGCCGTGCAGGCGGACTGCGCGGCGCGGTACGAGGCGGCCGCGGGCGACGACGCCGGGGACCCGGGCAGCATCGGGACCGCCGCCGAGGAGGCCCGCGCGGCCTACCTTGCGGATCTGGTGGCCTCGGCGCCGGCGGACGCGCTCGCGGGGCGCGCGATCGTGGCGGACTCGGCGTCCGGGGCGGGGGAGGGGCTGCTGGAGCAGCTCCTGGAGGCGCTGGGGGCGCGCGTCGTGTCGTTCGCGCCACCGTCGGACGGGAGAAACATCAACCGCGGCGTGGGGGCGGTCCACCCCGAAGCCCTCGCGGCCCGCGTGACCGCCGAGGGGGCCTGGGCGGGCGTCGCGCTCGACGGAGACGGCGACCGGATCATGCTCGTCGACGAGGCCGGGGCCGTTCACGACGGGGACGCGATCCTGGGTCTGCTCGCCGAGCAGGAGCACCGGAGCCGCCCCGGCGGCCTCCCCGCGGGCATCGTGGTGGGCAGCGTCATGTCCAACGGCGGGCTCGCGGTGTGGCTCACGCAGCTGGGCCTGGGGCTGATCCGCGCCCCCGTCGGGGACCGCCACATCGCCGCCGCGATGAAGGAGCGAGGCGCCGTCCTCGGAGGCGAGACCTCCGGCCACGTCCTCACCCCCGAGGAGTGCCCCACGGGCGACGGCCTCCGCGTGGCCGTGCGCATCCTCGCCGGCGCCGCGGCCACCGGCAGCTCGCTGTCGTCCTTGCTCGGGCGCATCCCGCGCTTCCCGGTGGCCAACCGCAAGGTCGCCGCCGGAGACAAGCCCCCGTTGGAGACGCTGGCCTCGTTCCAATCGACGCTCGCCGAGGCCGACGAAGCCTTGGGCGCCGTGGGTGGCCGGCGGCTCGTGAGGTACTCCGGGACGGAGCCCGTGTTGCGCATCCTCGTGGAGGGGCCGCGCCGCGAGCTCGTCGACTCGTGGGCGGATCGGCTGGCCGCGTCCGCTCAAGAAGCTCTGGCTTGACGCGTAGATGCCGACGACAGTGAAAGTGAAACTTCAGAGGTGAGGCTCTCCGCCCAGCCGCCGAAGGTCCTCCTGACCGCCGAGGCCATGGCCTCGCTGGATCGCCACACCATCGACGTGCTCGGCGTCCCCGGCGCGGTGCTGATGGAGTCGGCGGCGTGGGCCTGCGTGGAAGAGATCCTGGAGCGCTGGTCCGAGCACCTGGGGCGTGGCGTGGCGGTCGCGTGCGGTCCCGGGAACAACGGGGCCGACGGCCTCGCGATCGCGCGGCGCCTCCACATCCTCGGGGTGCCCGTCGAGGCCGTGCTCCTCGCGCGCGGGGACGACCTCGAGGGCGACGCGGCCCTCCAGGCGCGGCTGGCGGCGTCCCTCGGGGTGGCCGTCCGCGAGGCGCCGGATCCCCAACCCCTGGGGTTCGCCGCCCGTAGCTGGCCCGAGCGCGGCGTGCTCGTGGACGCGATCTTCGGCACGGGGCTGGCCCGGGAGGTCAAGGGCGTCCACCGCGCCGCCGTCGACGCCATCCACCAGGCTCGGGCCGCGGGCGCGAGGGTGCTCTCGGTGGACATCCCGAGCGGCGTGCACGGCACCACGGGGCAGGTGATGGGGACGGCGGTCGAGGCCGATCTCTGCGTGACCTTCGCGGCCATGAAGACGGGCCACTTCACCGCCCCGGGGCGCGACCTGCGGGGCACGCTCGTGGTCGCGGACATCGGCATCCCGGTGGACATCGACCGCCTGGACGACTCGCAGATGCTGGAGCTGCTGAGCCCCGAGGTGCTTCGCCAGGCGGTGCCGCCGGGCCCGCTGGCGGCCCACAAGGGGACCTTCGGCCACGCGCTCGTGGTCGCCGGAGGGCCGGGCAAGTACGGCGCCGCGAAGCTGTGCTCGGAGGCGGTGCTGCGCGCCGGCGCGGGGTTGGTGACGCTCGCGGTCCCCGACTCGGTGGGGCGCGACGAGCTCGCCGGGCTGGCCCACGAGGTCATGATCCATCGGGTCCCCGGCGAACCGTCGGGCGCCTTCGGGAAGGGCTCGGCGCCGGAGCTGCTGCAAGCCCTCCAGGGCAAGACGGCCCTCGCCGTGGGTCCCGGGCTGGGGACGCACCGCGAGACCATTCACGTCGCCCGGCGGCTGTTCAAGGAGGCCGCCGTGCCCGCCGTGTTCGACGCCGACGGCCTCAACGCCCTGGCGCTGGGGGGCGTGCCCTCGGGGCCGCCCGCGGGCCCCCGCGTCATCACCCCGCACCCCGGCGAGGCGGGCCGGCTCGCGTCGATGCCCACGGCGGCGGTCCAGAGCTCTCGCCTGGAGATCGCCCGCGCGCTGGTCCACAAGCTGTCCGCGGTGGTCGCCCTCAAGGGCTCGTCGACGGTCGTCGCGGAGCCCGGCGGGGCGGCGGGCCTGAACCCGACCGGCAACCCGGGCATGGCCACGGCGGGCACCGGCGACGTGCTCACGGGGGTCGTCGCGGGCCTGCTCGCGCGCGGGGTGGACCCCGGGACGGCGACCCGCGCCGCGGTCGTGTGGCACGGCATGGCCGGGGACCTGGCCGCCGAGGCGGTGGGGCTCCCGTCGATCACGGCGGGCGACGTGCTCGCGCACCTGGGTCGGGCCTGGCGCGTCGCGGGCGAGCGGCGCTTCCTCCCCCGCTGCGCGTTCCGACCGGACCGTCGTGGCTGACGCGCGCGCCGCCTTCCTCCGCGATCCCGACGCGACCCGACTGCTGGGTCGCGTGCTCGGCGGCGCCGTCTCGGCGGGCGACGTCATCGCGCTGGTCGGTCCCCTCGGCGCGGGCAAGACGACGCTCGTACAAGGGATCGGCGAGGCCGTGGGCGTGCCGCCGCACGTGGCCGTCAACAGCCCGACGTTCGCGGTCTGCGCCGAGTACCCGAGCGACCCCGGCCTCCTCCACGTGGACCTCTACCGCCTCGAGTCCGCCGACGAGGCGGAGCAGATCGGCCTGCCCGAGCGGCTGGGCGACCCCGACACCCTCGCCGTCGTCGAGTGGGCCGACAAGATCCCGGAAATTCTGCCCCCTCACACGCTCTGGATCCGTCTGGAAGAGCAGGGGACCGGGCGACGCGTCCTCCTGTGGGAGGGGGACGGCGGCGACGTGTCCTGGGCGGCGGACATCGAACTCCCGTCCGCCGAGGGAGTCGAGCCATGGACCGCCACGCCGACGCCGACGCTCGCGGCCTCGCCGCCCTCGCCGTCCTCCTCCTGATCTCCCTCGCGCCGGGGGCGAGGCCCGATCCGCCGTCGGTGGAGACGCCCGAGGCGCTGCTCGCCGCCCTGCCCGGCGACGTGCCCCCGCGACGTCGGGTCGCTCTGGGTCTGCCCGTGCCCTGCGGCACCACCGATCCCCGGGTCTTCGAGGCGCTCCCCGGGGTCGGTCCGGCCCGCGGACGCGCGTTGGCGGAGGCCGCGCGCGCAGGCGCCCTCCGAGGCCCCGAGGACCTGTTGCGGATCCCCGGTTTCGGGTCAAAGATGGCGGCCCGGATCGCGCCCCGACTCGGGGCGTGCCCCCCGGCTTCGGAGTCCCCATGACCAGCATCTACATGGATCACAACGCCACCACCTCCGTGCGAGCCGAGGTGATGCGAGCGATGTGGCGCTACTACGAGACCGAGTGGGGCAACGCCTCCTCGATCCACTGGGCGGGTCGGGCCCCGGCGGCCGCGATCGACGACGCGCGAGACGCCGTGGCGGGGCTCATCGGCGCGCGCCCCCGCGACCTCTTCTTCACGAGCGGCGGCACCGAGGCGGACAACACCGCCCTGCACGGGATCCTGTGGGCGCATCGGGACAAGGGCCGCCACATCATCACCAGCGGCATCGAGCACAAGGCCATCCTCGACATGGTCAAGTACCTCGAGAAGGCTCACGACTGCGAGGTCACGCTCCTGGGCGTCGACTCCTTCGGCCGCCACGACCTGGACGAGCTGCGGGACGCCATCCGGGAGGACACGATCCTCGTCTCGGTGATGCTCGCGAACAACGAGATCGGCAACCTGAACCCCGTCGCCGAGATGGCCGAGATCGCCCATGAGCGGGGCGTGCTCTTCCACACCGACGCGGTCAACGCGCTCGGGAAGCACCGCATCGACGTGAAGAGCCTCGGGGTGGACCTGATGTCGATCTCGTCCCACAAGATCTATGGACCGAAGGGCGTGGGGGCGCTGTGGGTGAAGCGCAAGACGCCCTTCCAGCCGATGATCCTCGGCGGCGGGCAGGAGCGGGGGCGGCGCTGCGGGACGTACAACACCGCCGGCATCGTCGGCTTCGGCGAGGCCGCGCGACGGATCGCCGAGGACATGGAGAACGGCCTCATCGAGCGCATGGCCGAGCTCAGGGACCTGCTGGAGCTCCGCATCCGCAGCCAGGTGCCGGACGTCGAGACCAACGGCGACGCCGAGGGCCGCCTGCCCAACACCCTGAACCTGTCCTTCGACGGGGTGGACGGCGAGGCGCTCGTCCTGAACCTCGATCTGCGCGGCATCGCGATCTCCACCGGCAGCGCGTGCACGTCCGGGTCGCTCGATCCGAGCCACGTCCTCGTCGCCCTCGGCAAGGACGCGAAGTGGCTGGACGCCGCGATCCGCTTCAGCATCGGCCGCGCCACCACCGAGGACGAGGTGGAGACCGTCGCCAAGGCCGTGGCCGAAGAGGTGCGGCGCCTGCGCATGGTGGCCGAGTCGGCCTGACCGTGACCGTGCCGAAGAACCGCCTGCCCCCGCCGGGGTCGCGGGTCGTCGTCGCCATGTCGGGCGGGGTCGATTCGTCCACGGCGGCCGCCGTGCTCCAGGAGCGCGGCTGCGACGTGCTGGGCATCACCCTGTCCCTCTACGAGGCCCCGGACCCGGACGTCGAAGGCGGCTGCTGCACCCCGGACGACGTGAGCGACGCCCGCCGCGTGTGCGCCGATCTGGGCGTCCCGCACTACGTCCTCGACTACCGCGACGCGTTCCGGGCCGAGGTGATCGAGCCCTTCGTGGGCGCGTACCGCGAAGGACGGACCCCGAACCCCTGCGTGCTCTGCAACAACGTCCTCAAGTTCGACCGGCTGCTCGAGTTCGCCGGGAAGGTGGGCGCGTCGACGCTCGCCACCGGGCACTACGCCCGCGTCGTCGGGGAGGGCGACGACCTCCGCCTCCTGGGCGGGGTCGACCGCGGCAAGGATCAGTCCTACTTCCTCTACGGCATCCGCGCGGACGCCCTCTCGCGCATCTGCTTCCCCTTGGGCCACGTGGCGAAGGCCGAGGTCCGGCAGGGAGCCGAGCGCCTGGGGGTGCGGACGAGCGCGAAGCCGGACAGCCAAGACGTGTGCTTCATCCCCGACGGTCGCACCGCCGAGTTCGTGGCCCGGGCCGGGGGCGGCGCGGGGGCAGGGGAGATCGTGGATGAGGACGGGCGGGTGGTGGGGACTCACGACGGCGTCCACGGCTTCACGATCGGGCAGCGTCGCGGGCTCGGCGTGTCGGGCCCCGATCCCGTCTACGTGAGCCGGATCGACGCCGCGCGTCGTCGCCTCGTCGTCGCCACGAAGGATCGGCTGGCCTCCTCGCGCGTGCACGCCTCGGGCATGAATTGGCTCCGGCGGCCCGCTCCGAACGAGGACGTCGTGGCTCGGGTCCGCTACCGGTCTCGCCCCACCTCGGTGGCCCGCGTGTCCGAGGACGGGGGCGGCGCGCTGGTGGAGCTGGAGCGCCCGGTGGACTCCGTGGCCCCCGGGCAGGCCCTGGTCCTGTACGCAGCCGTCGACGGGGAGGTCCTGGGAGGGGGGACGATCACGGCCCCGCCGTGCTAGAAACGACGCCCCTCTTTCAGGTCGGAGGACCCCCGGTGATGTCGAGGTTGCAGTTGTTCCTGGTCGCCCTCGTGACCGCCCTCGCGGCCGGGTGCCAGCCCGTCTGCCCGCAGCTCTGCGCAGAGAACGCCGACTACCTGGACAGCTGCCTCGAGCACTGGGAGGCCCTGTGGCCGGACCTCGGGCACGAGAGCGGGCAGGACTACCTGGACACCTGCAACGCGCGGTACGCGTCCGCCATTCGGCTCGCCGGCACCGTCGGGGCGCGCGACATTCGCACCGGGTGCGCCGAGGATCTGACCCTCCTCGCGGGCGCGGTCGGCTGCCACGACTACATGCCCAGCGACGTCGAGCTCGACCCGACCGAAGGCGACAACGGAGTCGCGCCCCGCCCGGGCGGGTTCTGAGAGGCCGCGCGATGCTCCGCTCCCCCCTCGCCGTCACCGCCTTGGCGTGCGCGCTCCTGCTGGGCGCCTGCGCCACGCTCGGCGGCCCCGGGAGCAACAAAGAGCCGGACATGATGGTGGGCATGGTCCTCGATCCCGAGGGCAACCCCATCGCCTTCGCCAAGGTCTCCGTCATCGCCGAGACGGCGGGCGAGAACGCGCGCCCGCTGCGTGGCGACGCCACCGATCCTTCGGGCGCCCGGGGCCTCGCGGTCACCACCGAGGGCGGCCGCTGGGTCGTCGACCACGTGAGCGACGACGCGGGCACGGACGCGGGCATGCCCGCCGGTTGGTACTACGAGGTGACGGTCTACCGGGCGGGGTACCACCCCTGGAAGGACTCGGTGCTCTACGACCGCGGCACGCTGAAGGTCGACGTGACCCTCTACCCGGACACGATCTCCATCGAGGATCTCGGGAGCGTGGTCGATACGAGCGTCGGCGACACCAACACGGGAACCGGCGTCCTGCGACAGGGTCAGTAGTCGAGGTGAGCGAACCGACCGGCCTCGCGGGGGAGTTCCGCCTCCTCCACAAGATCGGTGAAGGGGGCATGGCGGACGTGTTCCTGGCCGAGCGGCTGGGAGACGACGGGTTCCGCACGCGCGTCGCGCTCAAGCGCCTGCATCGCGGCCTCGCGATGGACTCCTACTTCATCCGTCAGCTCGTCCGCGAGGCGCGGCTCCTGGGCCAGCTCGAGCACGCGAACATCGTGCGGGTCTTCGACCTCAAGCGCGTGGGCGACGAGTACTACGTCGTCATGGAGTTCGTGGACGGGATCGACCTCGCGGCGGTCGTGAAGGTCCACCGCTCCCGCAAGACGCGCATCCCGCGCCCCTTCTTCTTCCACGTGGGGCTGAGCCTCGCCGAGGCCCTCTCGTACGCCCACTCGGCCATCGACGAGGGCGGCAACCCCACCCCCCTGATCCACCGCGACATCAAGCCCAGCAACGTCATGCTGAGCCGCCGAGGGATCGTGAAGCTCACGGACTTCGGCATCGCTCACGTGGGGGACGGATCGGTGACGGGCGGGCTCGTCCAGGGCACGGCCAACTACATGTCGCCGGAGCAGGCGTTCGGCGAGGAGCGGCTCAGCGCGGCGTCGGACGTGTACAGCCTCGGGGCGGTCTTCTACGAGATGCTCACCGGGCGTCCGCTCATCAACGGGGACAACTACCTCAAGGCGATCCACCAGGTCCGGGAGCGGAAGGTCACGCTGGACGAGCTGGCCTCGCTCGGGGTCGAACCCGGGCTGCGGATGGTCATCGCGAAGATGCTCAGCGCGGACCTCGCGGGCCGCTACGCGGAGATGGAGAGCGTTCGAAACGACCTCCAGTTCGTCGCGGACCGCCTGAAGATCGACCTCTCCTGGCACCGGATCCGGGCCTACGTCGGCCGACTCATGGGCTTGCTGGGCCGCGCCCCGGGCCGCGCGACGCTCTCCGGCCTCACGGTGCCCGAGGAGCTCGGCCAGAAGCTGCTGCAGTCGGACTCCGCCGCTCCGCCGCCGTCTTCGGGCCCCGCCACCCCGGCCACGCCGGTGCCGGTGCGGCGCGCGGCCGTCGAGGAGTCCGAGGTCACCCGGGCCGTCGCCAAGGACATCCTCGAGGCGGGGGTTCGCGCCGTCGCGGAGGGGACGCCCATCCCGGCCGCCGCCGAGGCCCTGGGCGTGTCCGCGCCGTCGGGCCCCCCCCTCCCCGCGACCCCCACGCCCGTCACGGCCCAGCCGCAGCCTCCGCTCCCCGACGCGATCGCCCCGGCGTCCCTCACGGCGCGCCCCGGGGAAGGGGAGCCGTCGGGCGAGAGCACCGTCGCCTTCAGCCCCGCGTCGATGCCCCCGGGGGTCTCATCCCCCCACGAGACGACCGTCGCGGTGGGCGGGGAGCGCACGATCGCCGTCCCCCAGCCCGCCCCCATCGCGGGCCCGGGCGCCCGCGTGCCCGTGCCCGCTCCGCGCCCCGAGAGCGCCCCCCCGGGGGCCCCGAACGATTGGCAGGACGACACCGAGAGGACGCGCGTGTTCGACGGCCCGTCGCCCTCGGAGAAGGGGGTCTACGGAACCGACCAGGCGCGGCCCGCCCCGGCGCCCGCCCCGCGTCCCGCGTCCTGGACCACGGACTCCCAGCAGCTGGCGCCGCTGGGGACGCTCTCCGAGGTCGGCACCACGTCCGCGCACCTCGGCCCGTCGCGGCGAGGCGTACGGTCCGGCGAGCAGCGCAAGTACGAGGAGGAGCAGACCCTCCCGCCCGGCGTCCCGGCCCTGAGCCCGGGGACCCCGGAGGCCGCCTACGACGCGGCGGTGGCGGCTGCCTCGACTCCGGCGCCGCCGCCCGCGCCCGCGCCGACCCCGGCGCCCGCCCGCCCGAAGCCGCCCGGACCCTTCGGCGGCCCGCTGCCCGGGCCCGCCGTCCCCGTGGGCCTCCCGCCCGGCGCGATGACCAGCGGCCACGTCGAGGTGGTTCGTCGCCGCGGGCGGCCCGAGGACGGCCGCAAGCGTCGTCGCCGACGGCCCCGACGTCCCCCGATCTCGCCCAAGGTCATCGGCCTGCTGGTGGCTTCGGTGCTGTTTCTGCTCTCGGTCTTGTTCCTGTACGTCTACGCGGTACGGTTCCAGGCCTACGCCGCCCCCACGAGCCCGCCCCCCGCCCTTGAATCGCAGGATCCTCCGGCGGCGGATCCGGGTATCCTCGGCCGCTCGATCGCCGTGCCCACGAATTCAGGACCCGCATGACCACGTTTCCCATGAAGCGAGGCGAGTTCAACCTCCTCCGCAAGATCGGCGAGGGGGGCATGGCCGAGGTGTTTCTCGCCGAGCGGGAGGGGGACGAGGACTTCAAGACCCTCGTGGCGTTGAAGCGCCTGCACGGCGGCTTCGCGCTGGATCAGTACTTCATCCGCCAGCTCGTGCAGGAGGCCCGCCTCCTCGGCCAGCTGCAGCACAGCAACGTCGTGCGCGTGCACGACCTTCGTCGCATCGACGACGAGTACTACATCGTCATGGAGTACATCGACGGCATCGACCTGGCCCAGGCGGTGCACGTCCACCGCGAGCGCGGCCTTCGATTTCCGCTGTCGATCTTCTTCCACATCGCCCTCTCTCTGTGCGAGGCGCTGGACTTCGCGCACACGGCCCTGGACCTCGAGGGGCGCCCGATCCGCCTCATCCACCGGGACATCAAGCCCAGCAACGTCCTGATCAGCAACCGCGGGGTGGTGAAGCTCACGGACTTCGGCATCGCGCGCGTGGGCGACACGTCCAACACGGGCTCCGTGGTGAAGGGCACCGCCAACTACATGTCGCCCGAGCAGGCGGCGGGCGAGCAGAACCTCACGGCCGCCTCGGACATCTTCAGCCTCGGCGCGGTGTTCTGGGAGATCCTCACCCTCACGAAGCTGGTCCCCGGCTCGAACTACCTGAACGTCATCAACTCCATCAAGGAGCTGAACGTCGGCCTCAAGGACATCACCAAGAAGGGCATCGAGCCCGGACTGCGGATGATCCTGCTGCGCATGCTCGCGAGGAAGCGGGAGCTTCGGTACCAGAACATGGGGCTCGTCCTGAAGGACCTGCGCTTCGTGGCCGAGCAGATGAAGGTCGATCTGTCGCCCTCGCACCTCCGCGAGTACATGGCGAAGATCACGAACCTCGCGCGCGACGCGGCCGCCCGGATGGCGGACGACTCGAACATCAAGGACCTCCGAGGCCTCGGGCAGGCGCCGGAGGCGGACGCTCCCCCCACGCCGGTCACTCCGGTCCCCGGCCCCCCGCCGGTCGCCGAGGACGACGAGACGCGCCCCCCCGACGCGGGCTTCGTGGCCGCCGGCGCCGCCGGTGCGGGCGAGGGGGACGACCGAGCCTTCAAGGACAGCGTCGCCGCCCTCCGCGCCCTGGTGCAGTCCGGGACCGCCCCGGTGGCGGGCAGCCGGGCCGCCCCCGCGGCGCCGATCTCGGTCGCGCCGCCCCCGATCCCGCCGGTGGCCACGGACCGCCAGGGCCCCAAGATGGAGCGGTCCCGCCCGCCCACGGGAGGAGGCGCGCCGCCGAAGCCCCCGATGGTCCCGACCCCGCGATCGATGCCCTCGGTGCCGGGCCCCGGCGTCACGGCTCCCCCCTCCGCCACGGGCCTGAAGGTCGCCAAGGATCTCGCTGCCGCGGCGGCGTCGCGGCCCCCGCCGGTGCCCGCGCCCCCGCGCACGGAGCCTCGCCGCGCGCCCCCGGCGGCGCCGCCTCCGGCCCCCGCGTCGCCCACGCAGTCGGCTACGTCGTCGGTGGTGACCGACCCGCGCGGCCGCGCCGTCGGGGCCACGGGCGCCCCGCCTCGTCGCTTCGGCGCGCCCACCGCCCCCACGGTGGACGGCGTCGACTCCGGCCGTCGCCCCGCGCCCGCCGCGCCCCCCTCCTTCTCGGGGGGACGCGTCACCCGCCTCCCCCCCACCACCGGGGGTCGCGTGCGCTCCGTCGATCGCGAGGTGCCGGCGGCCGCCGCCACCACCGGCGAGCACCGGCCGACGCCCGTGCCCCCCGCGCCCGCCCCGCCCGCCCGGGCCGCGACCACGCCTCCGCCTCACGTCAGCCCCCCGCCGATCGGCGCGGGGGAGACGCGGGGGATGAAGAGCGCGACCTTCGTCGCGCCCGACGACGACTACGACGACTTCGACGAATACGAGGCCACCCGCCGGAAGAACCAGCGCGTCCTCCGCATCGGGGCGATCCTCGCGGCGATCATCATCGTGGCGATCCTGATCATCCTCCTGCCCGGCAGCCCCGAGCCCGAGGGCCCCGCCACGGACGTCGACGTCGCCGCCGTGGAGGATCCTCCGAGCGTCGACGACCCGTTCCGCGCCGCGGCCGAAGAGGGGAGCACGGGCGAGCGCGACGGTGCGTCCGACGCCTCCGCCGCCGGTGCCTCCGCCGCCGGTGCCTCCGACGCCTCCTCGGCCGTCGCCGATCCGCTCCCGCCGCGGGTGGAGCGCCCCGAGGCCACCCCCCGGCCGCGTGAGACCTACCGGGAGCCCGACCCCACGCCCCGCAGCACGTACCGCGAGCCCGACCCCACCCCGCGGAGCACGTACCGGGAGCCCGATCCCACGCCGCGGAGCACGTACCTGGAGCCCGATCCCACGCCGCGGAGCACGTACCGCGAGCCCGACCCCACGCCGGAGCCTGTCGAGTCCTCGGACTGGGACGACACGGTGGACGACGGCACCGCGAGCGACTGGAGCCCCAGCGACTACTCGGAGGCGGGGGCGGACGACGACGACTGGGTCGAGACCGACTCCGGCAGCGACCTCGCGTCTCCGTACAGCTCGGCGACCTCCACGGACGACGGCGGGGCCGTGGCCGCGGGCGCGGGCGCCGACCAGGGCGCGGAGATGGTGCGGTCGAACCTCGCCGAGATGAGCGCGCGGGCCCGCCGCGGCCGGCTCGACGACACCGAGATGGCAGCCCTGGGGGACGTCCCCACCGGCACCGCGGAGTACCGCCCCAGCCGCGCGCTGATGCTCGCGCAGTACGAGGCGACGGGCGACCAGCAGGCTCACTGCGACATGGCCCGTCAGGTCGTCGGGGCGCGGGAGAACCGCGCCGACCCGCAGTTCAACCTGGAGCTCGGCAAGTGCCTCCTGCGCCAGGGCAGCTACCAGGACGCCCTGGAGGTCGCGAGGGTCGCCGAGCAGAACGCCCAGGACATCCCCTCGCGCATCCGCACGGACCGCCAGCTCAAGATCTGGGAGGTCCAGGCGAAGGCCTACAAGGGCTTGTATCAGGCGACGGAAAACCTCGATTACATTGATGACTCCATCGTCGTATGGAAGCGTTACTTGAACATGGCGCAGCACACCTACCGCCAGCGCGAAGCCGACCAGGCGGGCGACGAGATCCGGGCCCTCACGGACCTCGCCCGAGGGGCCCTTTGATCCCCCAGCGGTCGGCGGCGGGCCTGTCCCCGCTCGCCGCCGCGGCCCTCCTCTCGATCCTCCCCCTGTCCGCCTGCTCCGGCGACGTCGACGAACCCGCCGGGGCCCCCGCGGCGACGCCCGTCGATCCCGCCGCCGTGGCCGCGCTCGTGGCGGACACGTGGCCCGCCCACGCGGCCCACGCGCCCGCGGTGGTCGAGGGCCTGCTGGACGCCCCGGGGGGCGCGGGCTGGCTTCACCTCTTCCACGGCGATCTCGACCGGGCGGAGGAGGAGTTCAAGACCGGCGGCGTCGCCCCGAGCGCCCGCCTCGGCCTCGCCCGGGTCCACCTCGCGCGGGCGGCGTATCTGGCCGAGGCCGCGGACCTGCACGCCGAAGCGGCGCTCGAGTTGGCCCGGTGGCGGCGCGACCATGGAGACCAGGTCCGGCCCGGGGCGTACGACCTCATCGCGGCCGCCTTGGCGGCGACCGCCCGCGCCGGAGCCGTGGAGCCCACGGAGCGCGCCGCCTTCCTGCGCGCGGCCGTCGAGGGTCTGCAGGCCGGTCGCGAGGGGGCCGATCTCCAGCTCGGGAAGGCCCTGGGGGCGCTCGCCCACCGGCGGGCGGACGTCGGCGACCCCGCCCGCGCGGCCGTCCCCGACGAGCTGCCCGAGGCCTATCGCGCCCGCCTTCGGTTCGCCTCCAAGACCGCGGCGGGCGACGCAGCGTCGTCCGAGCGGGGGTTCTTCGCGGCGCCCGACTTCGTGGATCCGCGGGGCGGGGACGGCTCCGGGGTGAGCTTCGACGCAGACGTCCGTGACTCCGTCCCGATCCGCGCGACGGCGCGCGAGGAGCTCCGCCGGGCGTGGCGACTCGCGTCGGGGCTCGAGGGCCCAGGCGAGCACATTCGCGTCGCGGTGCGGGCCGCCTGGGGCGGGGATCTCCCGACCTTCGCGGAGGGGGAGGCGCTGAGCGCGGGCCCCGCACCGCTGCCGCCCTGGACGGCGCTCTTCCTGTCGCCCGTGGCGGACGCGGCGGACTGGGCCGCCTACTGGGGCGAGCCCTCCGCGGTCTCGTTCGCCACGCGCTGGGACGCGGTGTTCGGCGCGCCCACGGAGGACGCCGACGCCATGGCCGTGGTCGACGACCTCCTCCGGCGCGGGGAGGGCAAGCGAGCGCTGCTGCGCGCGGCGTTGGTCGACGGCGCCCCCGACGCCGGGACCTCGCTCATCGACGATCTGGATCTCTCCCGTCGCCTCGCGGATCGCGTGCTGCGCACCCGCATGGTCGATCTCGTCGAAGCCGGGAACGCCGCCCCGGCCAAGCGGCTCGCCGACCGCAGCCTCGATCCGAACCCGGGCGCCAAGGGCGGCGCCGAAGACTCGCGCGAGACGCGCGTCTCCTACCGCAACGATCGCGCCTTCCTCGTCGCCCTCGCGCGCTGCCTGCACCGGGCCGGACAGACGGGCGCGGCGCTCGCATACATCCACCCGCTCGCCAAGCGCGACGCGCGCCTGCTCGGGGTCGAGCTCTACCTCGGGCGACTCGACGCGGCGGGCTCGATCGGCGTCGCCGGGAAGGCCTCGCAGCTGTGATCGGGGGGGCGAGGCTGGCGAAATCCGCCCGGATCCGGCAGATTCAACCGTCGCGAATGAGGCTTGGGGAGACGATGCAGAGACCTCTCGGTGCCGCAGCGCTCATGGTGCTGCTCGGAGCCGTCGCCGTCGCCTCCCCGGGGGCGGCAGAGGACCCGTTCGAGTACGCCGAAGACGAGCTCGCGTTCACGCTCAACCCGCTGCACGAGTCGTCCATGGCGGAGACGCGGCTCAACGAGCTGCTCTTCGAGTCCCTGTGGGGCCCCGGCTACGACGGCGCCCCCGAGCCGCGCCTCGCGGACGCGTACGAGGTCAGCGAAGACAAGAAGTCGATCACGATCTTCCTGCGCGAGAGCATCCGGTGGTCGGACAGCACCCCGTTCACGGCCAAGGACGTCGTGTTCACGATCCGCGCGTACCAGCACCCGAAGACGGCGTCGCCGGATCGCAGCCGCCTCGCGTTCGTGAAGAAGGCGGAGGACAAGGGCGAGTTCACCGTCAAGGTGACCTTCGTCGATCCCGAGCCCAACCCGCTCGAGAAGTTCTACTTCAAGATCCTCCCGGCCCACCGCTTCGACGGCCCCGCTGTCGAGCGATCCAACCCCTTCTGGTACAAGCCGATCGGCACCGGTCCGTACAAGCTCGCGACGCAGGACATCGGCACCTGGAGCCTGCTCCCCAACAAGCAGGCCCTCCGCGAGCCGAAGATCCGCACCGTGAAGGTCCGCGAGATGCCGGACAAGAACCAGCAGGTGAGCTCGCTGGGCTACGGATACATCCAGGCGATGGTCAACGTGCCCGCGCAGTACCTCGCCGAGGTCGAGCGATCGCGCAACGCGGACCTCATCCCCTACCAGGGCAAGTCTTGGTGGTACCTGGGGCTGAACACGAAGCACCCCGTGCTCCAGAACGTGGCCGTGCGGTCCGCCCTCGCCCGCGCCGTGAACGTGGACGAAGCGCTCGGCCTGATCGGCGAGGGCTACCGCATCTCCGGGCCGTTCGTCCCCAGCAGCAAGTTCTACAACCACGCCGAGACCGTCCCGCTCGTCGGCAACGACACCCTCGAGGCCGCCGAGCTGATGAAGGGGGCGGGGTTCACGGACGAGTCCGGCAGCTGGACGAACAAGAAGGGCGAGCCCCTCACGCTGCGCCTCTTCTATCGCTCCGGCATGGGCGAGTCCGGCCAGACGGTCGCCCTCAACGTCCAGGCGCAGCTCCGCCGGTTCGGGGTGAAGGCCTCCGATCCGGTCGCCATGGACAAGTCGGTGTGGAACGAGAAGGTCTTCGGGGCCAAGGAGTTCGACATCGTCCTGGACAGCTGGTCCTTCGACGAGAACGAGAACATCTACGACCTCTTCCACAGCGGCGGGACCCAGAACTTCATCACCTACAAGAGCAAGGACGTCGACGACCTCCTCGCCAAGGCGATGGCGGAGACGGACCCGACGGCGAAGGTCGCGTACATGAAGGAGGTCCATCGCCTCCTCGCCCAGGACCAGCCGTACGTGTTCCTGTGGACGCTGCGCAACTACACCGCGCTCCGCCGCGAGGTCGAGAGCGTGTTCGTGCAGCCCTTCTACTACTTCACCCAGTTCCCGGACTGGCGGATGGTCCCGTCCGACGGATGACCCCGACGGTCCCGTCGGGCGACTGATGCCGCCCGCGGTCCGCCTCGCCGGTTCCCGCCTGGCGACGTTCGCGGCGGTCGTGTTCGCGTCGTCCGTCGTCTTCGGCGCGCTGCTCTGGTTCACCCCCGGCTCCCCCGCCCGCAGCCACGACGGCCCCGAGTCCTTCGCGGGCTGGGTGGCGACGTTCTGGAAGGGCGCCCTCACCGCAGACATGGGTCGCAGCTACCGCGGCTACGCCGTGGACGACATGGTGCTGCGCGGCGCGGGGCGGACGCTCCCGCTGATCGTCGCCGCCGTCCTGCTCGCGGTGCTCCTGTCGGCGGGGCTCGTGCTGCTCCGCAACCTCGGTCGAGGTCGGGCGGGGCGGTGGATGTTCGCGGCCGTGGGCGCGGCCTCTCCCACGCCCGTCTTCCTGCTCGCCTACCTGGCCCTCGTGCTCCTCGCCGTGCCCCCGGAGGGGCCCCGGCTGTGGGCCGCCGCCATCGGCGTGCTGGCCCTGGGAGACGGGATGCTGGGGGAGATGTCGCGCGGGCTCGAAGCCGAGGTGCGGGGGCTGCTGGACCGCGACTTCGTGCACTCGGCCCGCCTCCGCGGGTTCCCCGTGTGGCGTCGGCTCGTGCCTCACCTGGTCCTGCCCACGGCCCAGCTCGTCGCCGACCGGGGGGCGTACCTCGTGGGCGGCATCCTCGTGCTCGAGATGGTCCTGGGGATCCAGGGCCTCGGGCTGATCGGCTACCGCGCCGCCCAGCACGCCGACTTCCCGCTGCTGATCGCCATCACCGTGTTCGTGACCGCCGTCGTGGCGGGCATGCAGCTGGGCGTGGATCTGCTCCGCCTCGGCGTCGACCCCCGGGTGCGCAAGGACCGCCGCTCGCGTCGCCGGGAGGCCCGATGACCGCGCGCGACCGGTTCGGCCTCACCGTCCTCGGGGCCCTGGTGCTGCTCCGCCTGATCGCGGTGTTCATCGACGTCGATCCCGCCGCGCTCACCGACGCCCCGATGCTGGGCCCGTCGTTCGCTCACCCCCTCGGCACCGACGCGTTGGGGCGAGACCTCCTCCTGCGCGTGATCGAGTCGTCGGAGGCGTTCTTCGGCCCCGGCCTCTTCGCGTGCCTCGCCGCCCTCGTCCTGGGGGTCCCGGCCGGGGCGCTCGTGGGCTACCGACCCGGTTCACGCCCGGCCGCGGTCGTACGCTTCGGGCTGACGATCGTCGCGGCCTGGCCCCAGCTGGTCCTGGTCGTCGTCGTGGTCGCCATCTTCACCGCCTCCATCGACGATCCGGCCGCTTGGTCGCACCTGCGCCTCTACCTCCTCGCGGGGGTCCTGGGGTTGTCGTTCGTCCCCCAGGTCGCGGGGGCGGTGGGAGAGAAGGTCGCGTGGTTCCGACGAGAACGTTTCGTGGAAGCCGCCGTCGCCCACGGCCTCGGGCACGCCCGCATCCTCGGCCTGCACATCCTCTGGGCGAACTGTCGCAACGTCGTCCTGCGCCAGGCCTGCACGCTGTTCGGGACCTTCCTGTTGGTCGAGACGAGCCTCTCCTACCTCGGCGACTACGGCGTGCCGCCCCCGCGCCCGTCCTGGGGGAACATCCTCGCCGGCCTCCGATCCCAGGTGATCCACGTGCGCTCCTTGCTGCGCCCCGAGTCGCTCGCCCCGGGCGACGTCCTGGACGCGGTCCTGCGCGCCGTGAACGAGGGCGGCGCCGTGGCCTTGGCGACGCCGACGGTGCTGATCGTCGTCTCGATCGCGGGCGTCCTGGCCGCGGGCGAGTACTTTGCCGCGAGGGACCGCCGATGAGCGCCGAAAAGACGATCCCGGCGGCTGCGAGCTGGACGGGTTCGATCCAGCGCAACCTCCTCGAGGTGCGGGACTGGACCGTCGAGTCCGTCCGCCCCGACGGCCGGGTGCCGGTGGTGCGGGGCCTCGACTTCGACCTGCGCCGGGGCGAGGTCACCTGCGTCGTGGGCGAGTCCGGCAGCGGCAAGACGGTCCTGTGGCGGTCGCTGCTCGGGATCTCGCGGGCCGGCCTCGCGCAGACGGCGGGGACGGCGACCCTGCACACCGCCGACGGGGCCATGTACGTGGAAGGGGGGAGGGGTCCGCGGCCGGGCTGGGCCGGGTACGTCTTCCAGCACCCGCGCGCGTCCCTCGATCCCTTGCGGACGGTAGGCTCTCAGGTCGCCGAGTCGGTGGCCCTCACCGGGGGCACACCCACGCCCGACGACGTCCATGGCCGCCTCGCCGAGGTGCAGCTCCGTGATCCGGCGTCCGTCGCGCAGCTGCATCCCCACGAGCTCTCGGGCGGGATGGCCCAGCGGGTCGCCATCGCCGTCGCGCTCGCCGCGGAGCCCGAGCTGCTCGTCGCCGACGAACCCACCACCGGCCTGGACTGGTCCGTGCGGCGCGACGTCGTCGACCTGCTGGGGACGCTCGCCGCCGAGCACGGCACCACCCTCGTCCTCATCTCTCACGACTTCGCCGTCGTCCGCCGCCTCGCCCAGCGGGTGATCGTCCTCTACCGGGGCGAGCGCATGGAGGACGGCCCCCGCAAGGCGTTCTTCGAGCCGGGGCCGGGCCTGCATCCCTACACGCGCGAACTCCAGATCCGCGCCCGCGCCCTGGCGCACGGCGAGCCCCCGCCGGTCCTGCACGAGGGCGAGGCGACCGACGTCGGCTGCCGCTATGCCCACCGCTGCGCGCTCCTGCACGAGGACGCCCCCGAGGGCCTCGCCCGGCGGTGCCGGACCGAGGATCCCGAGGACCGTCGCCCGGCCGTGAATCACGGGGTCCTCTGCCTCGCGGTCGAGTCGTCCGTGGCGCCGCGGGGGGTGCCGTGACCGACCCCGCCGTGATCCTGGACGCCCGCGGGCTCGTGCGGACCTTCCCGCCGCCTCGCCGGGGGGCCCCTCCGGTGCGCGCCGTCGACAATGTCGACGTGGTCCTGCGCCGCGGCGAGGTGGTCGGCCTGGTGGGCGAGTCCGGCTGCGGCAAGTCGACCCTCGGCCGACTGCTCCTCAGGCTCCTGGAGCCCGACGCAGGCACGGTCTCCTTCGAGGGCGCGGACCTCGCGAGCCTCCCTTCGGAGCCCCTGCGTCGCCTCCGATCCCGCATGCAGCTGGTCCATCAGAGCGCCGCCGCCTCCCTCAACCCCGGGATGACGGTCGAGCAGCACCTGCGCGAGACGATGGCCCTGCACCGCCCGGGGGACGACGCCGAGGCCGCCATCGGCGCGATCCTCGCTGCCTTCCGGCTCCGCGGGAAGCGACGGTCGAGGCCCCGCGATCTCTCCGGCGGCGAGCTGCGGCGCGTCGGACTCGCCCGCTGCCTGCTCCCGCGTCCGGCGCTGGTGATCGCGGACGAGCCCACGGCGGGACTCGACGCGTCCGTGAAGTCCGACGTCCTCGCCGTCCTCAAGGCCGCGATCGCCGCGGACACCGCGTTCCTGTTCATCTCCCACGAGCTGGACGTCGTCCGGTGGATGTCCGATCGCGTCCTCGTCATGCACGAGGGGCGGATCGTCGAGGAGATGCCCGCCGCGCACCTCGATCCGCGCCGCGCGGACGTGGAGCGTCGGCCCTACACCGCGCGCCTGCTGGCGTCCGGGCTCGACCTCGCCCCGCGCCCCGAGTCGTCCGGTGCTCTACAGTCCCCGCGTTTGGAGACCTGATGCGCTGCTCGTTCGCCGCACTGCTGCTGTTGATCGCCGCTCCCGCCGCCGCCCAGCACGCGCAGCCCGCGTCCTCGGAGCGCCCCGGGAACGCCATGAACCCGCAGTGGTCACCCGACGGCCTCCAGCTGGCCTTCGAGGTGACGCACCCCCAGGAGCGCTTCACCGAGCTGTTCGTGCGGGACGTCAACTCCGGGCGCGAGCGGGTGATCCACCCGTCCCTCACGTCTTCGAGCAGCGGCGGCGGCGGAGGCCTCGGGGGGCGCTTCTTCGAGGGCGGCGAGGCGAAGCGGCAGGTGAACCACGAGTTCGCGTGGAGCCGCAGGCCCGGCGTGAGCGGCCTCCTGCACGCCTACGCGAGCAGCGGAAACGACGACGAGTTCGACCTCTACCTGAGCGAGCTCCGCAGCCCGATCGGCTCCACCACGAAGAAGGAGGGCGGGCCCGCCTTCTCCGCCGACTCCAAGTACCTCGTGTACTGCTCCGCGCGCACCGGCGACGGCGACCTCTACCTGCTCGAGGTGGACGACCTCGGCAAGGACCCCGTCCGCCTCACCTGGGGCGCGGCCCTGGACTTCTACGCCTCCTGGTCGCCCGACGGCGTGAAGCTGGCGTACGCCGCGATGGACGAGAACGGCGCCGACATCCGCGTCATCGGCGACGTGACGCGACCCCAGCAGACCGATCGGGCCGTCACGGACTGGAAGGCCGCGAGCCTCAAGCCGTCGTGGTCGCCGGACGGCCGACGCCTCGCGTTCTTCAGCAACCACGATCGCGGCGACCGCACGAAGTGGGACGTCTACGTGGTCGACGTCGAGGGCGGGACCCCGTTCCGCGTGGCTCGAGACGTCGTGCCCAACGAGCGCCGCGGACCCTCTTGGACGCCGGACGGGGAGGGGATCGTTACCGTCCTCTCGGACCCGAACCAGGGCGATCCGGTCGTCGTGGTGGACGTCGCCTCCCACCGCGTGCGCGTCCTCGACACCGGCACCGTCAACAACAGCGATCCGACGGTCCTGAACGACGCCGCGGCCGGTCGCTGGCGCGTCGCCTTCGTGTCCCAGGGCGTCCGGTCGTCGTCTGCGCAGGCCTGGCGCCGCGTGTTCGTCCACGATCTCCCCGCGCCCGAGGCGCCTTGATCAGGAACGTCACCCGCGACACCGTGCTTGCCACGGACGAGACGTGGGCCGTCGAGGCCGCGGATCGCATGCGGGGGCTGCTGGACCGGGACGGGCTCGACCCCGGCGAGGCCCTCGTCATCTCGCCCTGCAACAGCGTGCACATGTTCGGCATGACGTTCGGGCTCGACGTCGTCTTCGTGGCGAAGGACGGGACGGTCGTGCGGGCGATCGAGAACCTCAAGCCGTGGCGGTTCACGCGTATCCACCTGCGCGCGAAGCACACGATCGAGCTGCCGGTAGGAGTCGTCGCGGCCACGGGGACGGTCAAGGGCGACCAGATCGCCTGGGACGTTCCTCCGCCCAAATCACCTGAATGACTGAGGATTCTGGTAGATGTCAAGCAAATGTCAAGACATGTCAAGACATTCGTTGACAACCTCCTGACAGACTCGTAATCTCCTCGGCGTGGCGGGAAGTCCGTCCTGCCCCCGTGGAGTCCGACATGCGCCTCGTTCGCAGCCAAGCCCGCACCGCCGCCCTCCGGTCCCAGATCGGCCAGGCGATGACCGAGTACATCGTGCTCGTGGTCGCGGTCTTCATCGGCCTCATCCCCGTCATGAACGCCCTCCAGGAAGCCTTCGAGCGCTACTACGCGTTCATCGCGACCTGGATCAGCCTCCCGATCCCATGAGCTCGGCGATGGCGGACCCGATGGTCGGAACCTGGGGCGCCATCGCGCTCGGCGCGACCGTCGGCGTGATGGGCACCGCGCTCGTCAGCGACGTGAAGTACGGGCGCATCCCGAACAAGCTCACGTACCCCGCCATCCTCGCCGGCGTGGCGCTCGGCTTCCTGACCGGCGGCACCGAGGGCATGTGGTCCTCCTTCGCGGGCTTCGGCCTCGGCTTCGGCGTCCTCTTCGGGGGGATGATGTTCGGCGGCATCGGCGGCGGCGACGTCAAGCTCGCGGCCGCCCTGGGCGCCCTCGTGGGGCTGCCCGCCACCGCCCTCGGCCTCCTCTACATGTGCCTCTGCTCCGGGGCCATGGCGTTCGCGATCCTGATCTGGAAGGGGAAGCTGTTCGCGTCCCTGCGCCGGATCGGCCGCTACATGTTCACGTCCCTCCTGCCGTTCCTCGAGACCGAGGAGCTGAAGGAGGAGGACAGCGATCCGTTCCCCCTCGGGGTGGCGATCGTCGCCGGGTTCGCCTGGGCGATGATCGAGACCCACTTCGGCGCAGCCCCGCTGCTCGAACTGACCTTCTAGGGCTCTGCGATGAACGACACGACGCGCAATCGACTGATGGGCCTCGCGGGCTTCGGCGCGCTGGCGGCCCTCCTCGCCGTCCGGGCGGGCGACGCGACGTGGGGGCGTGAGAGCGTCGCCCTGCTCGCGCCCAGCCTCCAGGCGTCCTTCGCCGAGGCGGCGCCGCTGCCCGGCGTCTACAACGTCGACATCGCCTTGTATGCGCTCCTGGGCGCGGGCGCGCTCTTCGCCATGTTCAAGCTGGCCGCGCTGTTCGTGCAGTCGGCGCGCGTGGTGGGGCCGGTGCTGCTGCGTCGCCGTCAGCTCGGCGAGCAGGGCCAGGCGATGACCGAGTTCGCCATCTCCTTCCCGGTCGTCCTCATCACCACCCTGATCCTCATCCAGCTGGCGCTGATGTACCAGGCGCGCAACGTGGTCACGTACGCCGCCTTCGCGGGCGCCCGCGCCGCCATCGTGTGGATCCCGGCCGAGGCCGAGAACGAGGGCAAGCACCAGATCAACACCGACGGCGGCGAGAAGTGGTCGAAGATCCACCAGGCCGCGTCGCTGGCCTGCGTCCCGATCAGCCCCCGGGCGTCGGTCGTGCTCGCGGGGATGCCCGGCGTGGGCGGGATGCTCGGGGACGTCTTCGGCGCCTTCAGCGGGATGATGAGCGGCCTCGGCCTCACCGGCGAGTACCTCGACTCCGGCCTGCAGCGGTACGCGTACTCGACGTTCGCCACCGAGGTCACGCTCTACAAGGCCAGCAACAACGGCTTCGAGGAGCAGTCCGGGAACGTCACCTGGAACTACCCCACCGACGCCGACGTGGCCGTGCGGGTGCGCCACCGCTACTACCTGCCGATCCCGGTCGTGAACCGGTTCATCGGGGACGAGTGGTCCTTCCTGAGCATCCCGCCCTTCTTCAGCCTGAACCTCCCCGGTCAGTACACCTTCATCCGCTCCGTCTCCGTGCTTCCGCTCGAAGGCGAGACCGGAAACCCGCCGATCACCGGCTGGTGGGATTGAGGTCATGTCCAAGCTTCTTCGACGTCTCGACGACTTGATGTCCCGCGCGCGGCGCGTCCACTCGGACGAGTCCGGGCAGTCCATCGTCTACATCGCGCTCATCCTGTTCCTGTTGGGCTGCTTCACCTTCATGGTGATCAACAGCGGCGCCTTGCTGCACGACAAGATGCAGGTCCAGTCGGCGGCCGACGCCTCTGTCCTGTCGGGGTCCACGTGGGTCGCCCGCGGGATGAACCTCAACTCGATGATGAACATCTTCATGGCGATGCTCCTGGCGGAGGAGATCTACATGAAGGCCGTCTTCTGGACGGCCCTGACGGCGCTGCTCCTGTCGCCGGTCATCGAGGCCTTCTGGCTCGGCGTGTGCCTCACGACGGGCACCTGCAACCCCGCCGGCGAAGTCATCGTCGACACCTTCGACCTCTTCCCGGTGCTCTGGGAGACGGGCGACGACGAGGACTTCATCTGGGACGTCATGGAGACGCTCTCCGACGTCGAGGACGGCGTGCACAACACCTTCGCGCTCGTCGGTGAGCTCGAGTCCGTGCGCGTGGCGATGATGAACGGCGCGGCCTTCGGGGCCATGTACCCGCCCACCATCCCCGAAGAGGAGGGCGAGCTCACGGACCTCTGCGAGACCACGCTGTCCGGCTCCGAGGGCGGCTACAACGAGATCCAGAACTCCTTGGGCGGCTCCCTCGGCGCGGCCGTGGGCAGCATCGGCGGCTTCAGCTACGCGGGCGAGATCCAGGACATCGTCGCGGGGATCGTCAGCGGCGTGGGCCTGGGCGGGCCGCTGTGGGGCGAGCTCCAGATCCCGTACCACGTGTTCTGGGCGCAGAAGGCCCCGTACCACTTCACCAACGTGATGTTCCCGCTCGCGGTCATGGCGCGCTACTCGGTGATGTGCGGCGGCGCGATGGGCCCGAGCGGGATCCCCTTCGAGATCCCGGCGGCGTGGTGGTGCTTCTTCTGCGACGACAACGAGATCAACATCCCCAACCCCTTCTATTACCTGGGCGCGCTGTTCGCGTTCCTCGACTCCGGCAACCCGAACGTGCAGCCGTACGTCCTGGTCGACGACTGGGAGGAGCAGCGCAACTACTACGGGTTCGCGTACAAGACCCCCGAGGACATCCGCGCGAAGTTCATGCCGGAGATCTTCGAGAACACGTACGGGGACAGCGTGGGCATGGTCGTGGTGGCGCAGGCCCAGATCTACAACCCCCACGAAGAGGGCGGCATGTTCAGCCCCCACTGGCGCACCCACCTCGCGCCCGTGTCCCTCGGCTCCGAGACGGCCCAGGCCGCCATCGGCTACCTCTCGGGCGATCCCACCGGGTCCGGCGCGGCCGGCATCGGCGGACTCGTCGGCAACCTGACGGCGCTCACCGGCGGCGGCATCGACGAGATCTTCGCGCACTAGGAGTTCGGAATGACGTTCATGCACCCCCAGCGCGCCGTCCGCGAGGCCCAAGAGGGCCAGGCGATGGCCGAGTTCGTCATCTGGGTCTTCGTGATGCTCCTGATGATCAGCGGCATCCTCTGGTTCGGGAAGGCCTACGACCTGAAGCTCAACTGCCTCATGGCGTCGCGGTACATGTCCTGGGCGATGGCCCAGAGCGCCGAGACGGACCTCGAGCAGAGCCAGATCGAGGGCCGCGCGACGGTCTATTACCCGATGACCGACAACGACATGCAGATCATGAACCTGGACGCCGGCTCCATCTTCCCCGGCGTCGACTCCACGACCCCCGGCGCGGGGCCGTTCAACGCGGGCAGCCTCATGCAGGGCATGTTCGGCATGGCCTCCAACACCACGGGCTACGAGGTCTCGGCCAAGTACGCCCCCAACGGCATCCTGGACGACACCCTTCCGGACGGCACGTCGGTCCGCAGTCGGCACTACGTCTCGGGCGGCACGTGGCACAAGAAGCACCTCGGAGACACGGTCCCGGGCGGCGGCGACACCATCATCATGATGGTCAAGGGCGGCTTGTTCGGGTGGAGCTCCTGGGCGCTGTCCCAGTACTGAAACGGAGCGCACCATGAAGATCCTCCGACTCCTCGGCAAGCGCGCCCTTCGGGTGTTCGCGATCGTCCTGCTCGTGGGCGCCATCTTCGGCTTCGGCCACTTCATGACGCCGAACGTGAACGACGCCTGGGCCCGCGTGGTCCTCGAGGGCGTGGGCTCCGCGCTGGTGGACGAGGGCGTGCCCGAGCACATGCGCATGCGCGTCGACGAGGGCTCCGTGCAGGAGGTCTACCTCAACGACAACACGCTCTTCTATTCGCTGTACCGCACCGACAAGGACATCACCACGCTGCTCGACTACTACGAGAACCTGTACGGACAGGACGAGCGGCAGGTCGTGCCCCCGGAGGCGAAGGCCGCGGTGCTCGCGAAGTACCCGAAGGCCGAGCGCGAGGCCGCCGAGATCCGCATCGACGCGACCGAGAAGCTGGTGAACACCCACCACGTACGCGTGCAGGAGAAGGGCTGGGGCGCCTTCGCGACCATCCTCACCGGCAAGGAGAAGGACGCCGACTACACGGCGGACCTGGTGGAGCGGTTCCGCACGTTCAAGCGCAGCGGCAAGGTCGACGACCTGGGCAAGCCCAAGATCGTGGTCGCGTTCGACGATCCGTCCGCCGATGAGACCCAGTACTTCACCGTGTGGCCGGGGCCCGAGTTCGACCAGCGCAAGGTCCGTCCGCGCGGGGGCGAGGACGCGCCGGGGTACGACGCCGACGACATCGAGCGGCCCCTGAACCACAAGCGCCTCGTCACCTTCGGACAGCAGCACGGCGACGTGAACTACGAGCTGTTCGTCTACCGCGGGCCCGGCTCCGTGGGCACCGTCGAGGACCACTGGGTCGAGGCGATGCAGGCCGACGGGTGGGGCATCTCCGAGACGTTCCACGCCGCGCGCGAGAACATGGAGGACCCGACCTCGTCGCTCCTCTTCACCAAGGGCACCAAAGAGGCCTACGTGTCGCTGAACCTCAAGGGTTCCGGCGGCGAGATCACCAGCACCATCGTCGTGCACGACCGCGGCTGAGCCGCTCCCCCCACCGCCTTGCTAGACTCGTTGTTCGCGCACCCGTGCGCGCGCAGGTCGGGTGATCCCGGCCGGAAGGTCAGACGGACGCCATGAATCGAAAGCTCGTCCTTCTCTTCTCCGCCATCCTGGCGCTGCTCGCGCTGGTCCTCATGCAGTTCTATCGCCAGAACCTCGCCGAAGAGCTGGGCGTGGCGGGCGAGCGCGTGAAGATCCTCGCCGCCCGCTCGGACATCCCGGCCTACTCCGTCATCGAGCGCAGCCAGCTCACCGTCGTCGAGTACCCGAAGAACTACCTGCCACCTCGGCACACCACGAAGGCGCTCGTGGACGACGTCGTCGGCCAGACCACCACCTTCACGATCCGCAAGGGTCAGGCGATCCTGACCACGGACCTGGCCAACGTGCAGTCCGAGGCGCACCTGTCGCGCGTCGTCAGCGCGGGCATGCGCGCCCTCGCCATCCCCGTCGACAAGGTCAACACCTTCGGCGGCCTGCTCCGGCCGAAGGACCACGTGGACGTGCTCGGCACCTTCCAGAAGCCCGGGGAAGGGGACGTGAACACCGTCACCCTGCTGCAGAATGTGGCGGTGCTCGCCGTGGGGTCGCGTCTCGGCACCGGCCGGGACACGGGCCAGAGCAAGAAGCGCGGCGGGAACAACCGCACCAACACGGTGACCGTCCTCGTGACGCCCGAAGAAGCCGAGCTGCTGGTCTTCGCCCAGGATCGGGGGCGCCTGTCGCTCACGATGCGGAACGAAGAGGACGTGAACACCGAGATGGAGTTGGCGGGCAAGAACTTCGCCGACATCTTCCGACCGGAGGTCCGCAAGCGGATCCAGGTCAAACGAGACGACCTGCAAATCCTGACCCCCGGCGCCCGCCGGGGCCGACGCTGAGACGACGCCGGGTTCGCCCCGGCCGCGGAGACCGACGATGACGTTCCGGCTGCCGACCGCTCTCCTCTTGGGGATCCTCACTTGGGCGAGCCTCTCGATCGTCGCCCCGGACGAGGCGTACGCCCAGCGCGCACGTGAGATCGTGATGCGCGTCGGTGAGACGCACGAGATCTTCATCGGCAGCATCAAAGCGGTCAGCGTGGGCAACCAGAACGTCATCGAGGTGAAGAAGCACCGCGACGGGAACAAGATCGTCGTGTTCGGCCTGCGCCCCGGCTACTCGAGCCTCACGGTGGGCGACGTGAACTACGAGATCACCGTCGTCGGCGACATCGAGCGCCTGCGGAAGGACGTGGAGACCCTCATCCTCGACATCCCGGGCGTGGAGGTCCTCACGTCGGGCGACCGGGTCGTCATCGACGGCATCGTCAAGCGCCGCGACGACTGGGACCGCATCGAGCAGATCGTCGCCAGCAACAAGAACCTCGTGTACTCGCTGGTGCTCCTGGACGAGCGCGACATCGTCAAGCGCGCGCAGCTGCAGCTGCACTTCCAGATCCTCGAGGTGAACCGCAACCGCAGCCACAACGTGGGCGTGGACTGGACGTCCAACGGGCCGTTCCAGCTGGTCTTGGACACGATGTCCTACGTGCAGTTCGGGCTCGGCGAGATCCGGGATCAGTTCGGCGGGGTGCGCACTCCGGACGACCTGCTCAAGCTCGACAGCCAGGTCGACATCCGCCGCATCCTCGACAAGGACTTCTTCACCACCGTGTCCGGCGAAGAGGTGAAGTTCCAGCGCGGCAAGACCCTGATCTTCACTGCCGTGGACCCGTCCACCGGTGTCACGACCTTCTACGAGAAGGAGATCGGCCTGGTCGTCGCCACGACGCCGATCATCGACGACGACGGGGACATCGACCTCACGATCGACATCAAGTTCAGCACCGTCGGCGAGCTCGAGCTCAACGGCAACGTGCCCTCGATCAACACCCAGCACCACCGCGCCCACGTGCAGCTGAGGGAAGGGGAGTCGTTCGCGCTCTCGGGCTTCTTCCAGCGCACGAAGGGCAGCGAGGTGAACGGCCTCCCCGGCCTCAAGGACATCCCCGGGCTCGGGGTCCTGTTCAGCACGCGGGACTGGGAGAAGGGCGAAGTGGACGGGATCATCGTCCTCACGCCCGTGCTGCTCGATCCGGACCGCCGGAGCATGCGCAAGCAGATCAAGGAGACGCTGGACATCTACGACGCCGCCGACAGCAAGTGGTAGGGGGCACGCGAGCGTCCCCATGATCCGCATCGTCTACCGGGACCCGGAGAGCCAGCGCGAGGTCACTCAGGACTTCGACGGCGAGCACGTCCGCATGGGGCGCGAGGGCAGCAACGAGCTCGTCCTGCCCTACATGGAGGTGTCCCGGTTCCACGCCGAGCTCTTCATCAGCGACCGCGCCGTCACCCTCACCGATCGTTCGACGAACGGCACCTATGTCAACGGCGAGCGGGTCTTCGGCAAGCAGATGATGCAGGGCGGGGACCGCATCGGGATCGGCAACTGCGTCCTCACGGTCTACACCCACGACCAGCTGTTCCCCGACCAGGCGGCGGCGGGTCAGGAGCAGGCCTACCCGGCGGAGTACTACCAGCAGCAGGCCTACCCGGCGGAGTACTACCAGCAGCAGGCCTACGAGGCGGGCCAGCAGAGCGGACACGGCCTCGGCCAAGCCGAGCAGTACCAGCCTGCGGAGCAGTACGACGCGGCGGCCTACGCCCAGGCCCACGGGAACTACCCCGTCCAGGCGGGCTACGACGCCGCGGGGGGCACCGCCCAGCTCGATCCGAACCACGCCGTGGGGCACGCCTCCGGCGCGCTCGTCCCGGCCGGCGCCAACGGCCACGCGGCCGCGCTGCACTACCCCGAAGGCACCGCCCCGGTCGACCTGAAGCGCCGCGTCCACCGTCGACTGCTCCAGTACATGGACCTGAAGACGCTCGACATGAACCAGCTCGCCGAAGACGAGCTGCGGGGTCGGGCGCGGGCGCTGCTGGTCGACATCATCGCGGAGCTCGAGCACGACATCGATCAGGGGATCGATCGCGAGCTGCTGATGAAGGAGGTCCTCGACGAGGCCCTCGGTCTGGGGCCGCTCGAGGACTTCCTCGCGGACGAGTCGATCACCGAGATCATGGTGGTCAACAAGGACAAGATCTACGTGGAGCAGCACGGCAAGATCACCTTCACCGGCAAGACGTTCACGAGCCACGAGGCGGTCCTGGCCGTCATCGAGCGGATCATCACGCCGCTGGGCCGACGCATCGACGAGTCGTCTCCGCTCGTGGACGCGCGCCTCAAGGACGGCTCCCGCGTCAACGCGATCATCCCGCCGCTCGCGATCAAGGGCCCCTGCATCACGATCCGGAAGTTCGGCAAGAAGGGCCTGAACATCGACGACCTGATCAACTTCGGGTCGGTCACCCCGCAGATCGCGTCCTTCCTCCAGAAGTGCGTGCTGGGGCACAAGAACATCATCATCAGCGGCGGCACCGGCTCCGGTAAGACCACGCTGCTCAACGCCCTGAGCTCCTTCATCCCCGGGCACGAGCGGATCGTCACCATCGAGGACGCGGCCGAGCTGCGGCTCCCCCAGGAGCACGTCGTGTCGCTGGAGACGCGCCCCGCGAACCTCGAGGGCAAGGGCGAGTACAGCATCCGCGACCTCGTGAAGAACTCGTTGCGCATGCGGCCCGACCGGATCGTCGTCGGCGAGTGCCGCGGCGGCGAGGCCCTGGACATGCTCCAGGCCATGAACACGGGCCACGACGGCAGCCTCACCACGGGTCACGCCAACACCCCGAGCGACATGCTCGCGCGGCTGGAGACGATGGTCCTGATGGCGGGGATGGACCTGCCCGTGCGCGCCATCCGCGAGCAGATCGCGTCGGCGGTGCACGTCATCGTGCAGCAGAACCGGTTCCCCGACGGCTCCCGACGCGTCACCCACGTGACCGAGGTGGTGGGCATCGAGGACACCGGGCGCGTGCGCCTCGAGGACATCTTCAAGTTCCAGCAGCGCGGCCTCGGCGAAGGCGGCGCGGTCGAGGGCGAGATCGTCCTCACCGGCTACATCCCCAGCTTCATCCCCGACCTGATCAACTCCGGCGTGATCAGCGACGGGTCATTCTTGTAGGAGGGCCGAGATGGAACTCAGCATCCTGGTCTCTCTGGCCATCGCGGCGATCGTGTTCCTCGTCACGTGGCTGAACGGGCCGCAGGTCGTCCTCGCGGGCAAGCGCTTCGAGCGCCGCTACCTCGAGCGCATCCACCGCGAGCTCGACTCGATCTACTCGCGCACGAGCCCGAAGCGCTTCTTCTACACGCACATGGCCGTGCTCTCGGTCGTGTTCTTGTTGGTGTCGATGACCGTCGGCGTGTTCAACGGGCTGCTCTTCTCGATCCTCATCGGGATGATCCCCTGGGCCATGCTCTCGCGGGCCAAGCGACAACGGACCGCGCGGTTCGAGGAGATGCTCCCGGACTCGCTCATCTCCCTGTCGAACTCGCTGCGCGCGGGGCTGACGCTGCCCCAGGCCATGTCGATCCTGGTGGACAACATCGGCGCTCCCATCAACGAGGAGTTCGGCCTCCTGCTCAAGGAACACCGCCTCGGGCTCACGCTCGACGAGTCCATGAACAACATGGGCGAGCGGGTCCGAAGCAAGAACCTGGACCTCGTCATCACGTCGATCCAGGTCGCGCGGGTGGCGGGCGGCAACCTGCCCCAGGTGTTCGAGGACACGGCCACCGCCATCCGCGAGATCACGCGGCTGGAGTCGAAGATCTCGACCATGACGGCCCAGGGGAAGATGCAGGCGTGGGTGCTCGGCGGCCTGCCCGTGGGCATGGGCGCCATCATCTACAAGGTCGACCCGACGATGATCGCTCCGCTGTGGGAGGAGCCGATCGGCTGGATCATCCTCTTCTTCATCACGCTGATGGAGATCGTCGGCATCTTCATGATCCGCAAGATCGTCGCCGTGGACGTGTAGGCATGCACCCCTCTCGACAAACCGCTTCGCTGCGCTTCGCGCTTTGTCGCCGGGGGCCCCGCGGTACCTCCTCAGGACTCCGCTCCGCTGCGCTCCGCTGCGCGCGCCCGGGCGGCGCTTGCTGATGTCCAGCAACCTCATCCTGCTGTTCGCGCTGCTGCTGATCATCGCGTCGGCGCTGCTCTTCGGCATCGGGTTCTTCCCGGATGAGACCTACAAGGGCCCCGTCCCCGAGCGCGGGTTCCTGCTCAACAAGCGGCGGCAGCTGCTCGCGAGCTCGCCCCTCTACCGGCTGCTCAACAAGATCCTCCTGATCTTCGCCTACTGGTGCGAGAAGGTGCCCCTCGGCGCCCTGCGCAAGGGGCTCGGCGACCGCCTCGCCCGCTCGGGCCACATCGGGGGCTTCACGGCGGACGAGTTCCTCGCCTTTTGCTGCGTGTCCGCGCTGTCCTTCTTCGGTCTGGCGTTCTTCTTCAACACGTCGGTGACGGGGGCGCCCCGGATCCCCCTGTGCGCGATGGCGGCCATCTTCGGCTTCTACTTCCCCCTCATGTACCTGGACGAGCAGGTGATGAGCCGCCTGACCCGGATCAACCGCGACCTGCCGTACCTCCTGGACGTCCTCGCGCTGTCGGTGGGCGCGGGCCTCGACTTCAACTCGAGCCTCGAGCGCGTGGTGGTCAAGGACACCACCGAGAGCCCGCTGATCGACGAGATGCGGTACGTCCTGCAGGAGGTGAAGATGGGCACGACGCGGCGCGAGGCCCTCATCAACCTCAAGGACCGCGTGCCCTCGGACTACATCACCGGTCTGGTATCTTCAGTGGTGCAGGCGGAGCAGATGGGCACGCCTCTCACCAACATTCTCCGCATCCAAGCGGCGGCGATTCGGTTGAAGCGGTCGCAGCGGGCGGAGAAGTTGGCGGGAGAGGCCCCGGTCAAGATGATCATGCCCCTCCTGTTCATCGTCGGCGCGGTGATGCTGACCCTGTTCGGGGCGATCATCATCCGCGCGGTCAAGGGAGAGCTTTTCTGATGCACCCCTCTCGACAAAGCGCGCTCGCTTCGCTCGACGCTTTGTCGCCGGGGGCCCCGCGGACGGCGAGTCTCAGACTCCGCTTCGCTCCGCTCCGCTGCGCGCGCCTGGGGGCGCTTGCGGTTCGATCCAGGATGGTCCCCCGACGGTGAGTGCCACCCGGTTCGAGGTCGAAGTCCTGGCGGGGACGAACGTCGGGCAGACGTTCGACTTCTCGGACGAGACCGTCGTGGTCGGGCGCGCCGCGCACTGCGCCCTCCAGCTGAACAGCCCCCACGTCTCCCGGCAGCAGTGCGAGCTCTCGTGGCAGGGCGACCAGTTGGTGCTCGAGAACCTCGGCACCGTCAACGTCACCTACCTGAACGACCGCCCCATCGAGCGTGTCTACGTGCAGGACGGGGATCTGATCACCTTCTGCGACGTGGCCCTCCGCGTGCGCATGGCCCGGCGCGGGGAGCCCACCGCGGACCCCGACCGCACCGTCGTCTTCTCGGGCGACCCGAGCCCCCCCAACATGGGCCCCGAGACCACCGTGCCCCCCGGGCCGGCGGGGCCTCCGCGTCCTCCGCCGGCACCGCCCCCGCAGCACCGCCCGCCCGCCAGTCCCGGCGCGCCGGGACACATCCAGTCCACCGCGCAGTTCCAGGCCTTCCCCAACGGCCCGCCGGGCGTGCCCCAGCCGCAGCCCGCTCATCTGCGCCCTGGTCCACCCCCCGGCCCACCCCCCGGCGGGCCCCCGGCTCCGCAACGCAGCGCCCAGTTCCCCAGCCCCGGAATGTCCAGCGGGCAGCTGCCGGCGGCGTCGCGGCCTCCGGGCCCCCAACGCCCCGCCCCGGGCACGCCGGCTCCCCCCCCGGGCATGCCGGGTCCGCCGCCGGGCATGCCGGGTCCGCCGCCGGGCATGCGAGCTCCGGCCGGGATGCCGGGGCCGCCCCCGGGGATGCCGGGCGCGCCTCCGGGGATGCCGATGCCTCCGGGCGGCGGGAGCATGACCACGGGCCCGGGCCGCGCCCCCGACAGCGTGGAGTCCGCGCGGAAGAAGAAGCGCAAGGCGCCCAACGCCCAGATGATCCGGAACGTCGCGATCGTGGTGATCGCGGTCAGCCTGCTGCTGATCGTGGTGACGCTCGTGCAACGCAGCGGGAGCACGAAGGCGCCGAAGACCACGCCCGCCGCGGCGGCGGCCCCCGCCGGGCCCGACAACCCGGCCGAGGCGCTGCCCGTGGTGGAGCGAGGGCCCCGCACGGACGAGGAGATCCTCGCCGAGGCGGACCGGCTCTACCGCGTCGCGAAGAAGTTCCACGAGGAGTACCTCGTATCCGACGAGCGCCTCTGGGAGGCGTACTCCCGCTACCAGACCACGAAGGCGCAGCTCCTCCTCGTCGACCAGCAGAAGTGGCCGGGGTTCGCCCGGGAGATCCAGCCGCGCGTGGACGAGGTCTCCGAGCTGCTCGACGCGGAGTACCGCAAGGCGCGCATCAACTACGTCCGCAACAAGGACGCGGGGAACTACGAAGGCGGCATCCGCGAGATGGAGCGCCTGCTTCGCATGTTCCCCGACAAGAACGACACCCGACACCAGTTCGCCCGGGAGAAGAAGCGCCAGCTTCGCTCCATGATGAAGGGCAAGAAGAAGAAGTCGTTCCTCTAATGCACCCCTCTCGACAAACCGCCTCCCTCCGGTCGACGGTTTCTCGCCGGGGGCCCCGCGAGAGCGAGTTCAGAACTCCGCTCCGCTCCGCTCCGCTGCGCGCGCCTGCGGGCGCTTGCGAGCGTTAGGAGACGGTCCCCTCGTGTCAGCCACTCTCGAAACCGTCTTCGCTCAAACCCTCGGGCTTTACTTGAAGCCTGTCCAGAAACTATTGGACGATCCAAAGGTTTCCGAGGTGATGATCAACGGGCCGTTCGAGGTCTTCGCCGAGGTGGGCGGCCGACTCGAGAAGACCGACTGCGTCTTCGAGCACGAAGACCACCTGCACGCCCTGGCCAAGAACATCGCCCAGTACGTCGGCCGCCAGCTGAACTGGGAGAACCCGCTGCTCGACGCCCGCCTCCCCGGAGGCTCGCGTGTACACATCACGCTCCCTCCCATCGCGCGGAAGGGCATCTGCATCGCGGTCCGAAAGTTCTTCCGCGAGGCCCTCACGGTCGAGCGCCTGATCGGCTTCGGGTCGCTCAGCCAGACCCTCGCCGACTTCCTCGACGCGTGCGTGAAGACCGAGATGAACATCGTCGTGTCCGGCGGCACGGGCTCCGGCAAGACGTCGCTGCTCAACGTGCTGTCGTCGATGATCCCCGAGGAGCAGCGCATCATCGTCATCGAGGACAGCACCGAGCTGCAGCTGCAGAAGCCGCACCTGCTGTACTACGAGACGCGCCCGCCCGATCGCCAGGACCGCGGCGAGGTGACCATGCGGCAGCTCTTCCGCTCCGCCATGCGGATGCGCCCGGACCGGGTGGTCATCGGCGAGGTGCGGGGCGGCGAGGCCATCGACATGATCCAGGCGATGACGTCGGGCCACAAGGGCTCCATGTCGACGACCCACGCCTCCACACCGCGGGAGACCCTGGCTCGCCTCGAGACCCTTGCCCTCATGGGAGACGTAGACATGCCGCTGTGGGCGCTGCGCTCGCAGATCGCCATGGCGCTCGACCTCATCGTCCAGGTGGCTCGGTTCCCTGACGGCTCTCGAAAGGTCGCGTACGTCAGCGAGGTCCTCGACCTCACCGACGACGGCAAGTACCAGCTGCGCGACCTGTTCATCTTCAAGTCCACCGGCAAGGACAAGGACGGCAAGGTCGTGGGCACCCTCGAGCCGACGGGGCTGCTGCCCACGTTCAGCGAGCAGATCACGATCCAGGGGCTGCGCATCCCCAAGGAGATGATCGACGCCGCCCGCGCGCGCAAGGCGGACCGCGAGCGACGTCGGGCAGGCAAAGACGGAGGGGGCCGCGGTTGACGGCGTCCGTCCGGGACGCCGCCCTGGGGCTCCTGCTCGCCGCCTTCGTCGCCCCCGCCGCCGCGGTCGCCCAGGCACCCGCGGAAGAGGAACCCCAGGGGTTCGAGTACCTGCTCCGCGTGGGCAAGCTCAACCTGGACTACTCCCGGTTCGAAGTGGCCGCCGACGCCCTCGAGGCTGCCTGTCGTACGCCCGAAGGGATCCAGAACTTCGAGTGCTATCGCCTGTGGGCGACGGCGGCGGAGAAGGCGTACCGGATCGACGACGCGCTGCTCGCTTGGGACGGCGCCGAGGCCGTGGCCGAGCAGGGGAACACGCTCGCCCGGGACGAGGCCGGCCGCATCCGCGGGACGTACGGCGAGGTGGTGCTGCACGCCCCTTGGGGCCGGACCCTGCCGTCGCTCCCCCTCGACCTGATCTTCGAGGGCCTGCTGCTCGACCCCGAGCTGAAGAAGTACCTTGAAAGGGTCACGTCACGTCTGGCGAAGAAAGGCCTGGAAAAAAAGGAACTATTCCTTCCTGGCGGGCCCTACCGGATCGGTGCCCTGGCGTTCACCACCGCCGCCGGCGAGCGGGTGGAGCTGCTGCTGCCCGAGGAGCTGGTCCCGTACCGATCGGCGGGCGTGGGGGCGAAGGCCGGGGCGCGCGCGGTCGCCGGTGCCGGGGGCGTCGGGGTGAGCGTCGAGGCGGGCGCGGTCGTGACGCCCGACGCCGCGGTCGGGCTGTCCCGGTCCGTGGGATTCGGGCTCGGCCTGCGCGCGGGGTTCCGGCGAGGACCCGTCCGGATCGAGGGACGTCTGCGGATCGGTGCGGTGCCCACCATCACCAACGTGGAAGACCCGCCCGAGGACGCGAGCCGGCCCGGAGTCGGGCTCGCGGTCCTCGGGCAAGGCGATCTCGGCGTGGACCTCCAGGCGGGGCCGGCGTGGCTGATCACCCCTCACGTCGGGGGCGTCGGGGGCACGCTCGGGTCGCTCCTGGTCGGCTGCAGCGCCGAGGCCGACGGGGTGCGGTGGGCCGGCGAGTGCAACCTCCCGACGGCCGTCGGCGGTGTGCAGGTCGGCCTCGACATCACTCGATTGCTGGGCCGCACCGCGGCCCCCGCGAGGGCGGAGCTTCGCGCGGGGGTGAAGGTCGACATCCTGCGCGGGACCTTCGCGGCGAAGGAGGGGGCGTCGGTCGGTGACTTCGTCCTCCACGAGGCCGAGGTCGACGGATTCAGCGTGATCGCACCGGGGCTGGAGGCCAGTGTCTCGCTCCGGTTCTAGTGTCGCCGTGCTCGTCGCGTTCCTCTGGGCGGCGATCGCTGCTCCCGCAGTGGCGGTCGCGGACGAGTCGGGCATCGAGAGCTCGTTCCGCCACCGCATGGTCCAGGGGAGGTTCCTCCTCGACGCCGGCAAGAAGGCCGACGCGTTGGGCCAGTTCGAGGCTGCGGCCGAGATGTCCGAGGGGCGGCGGAGCGTGGAGCTCCACACGCTGCTCGCGCGCGTCCGCCTGGACCTCGGGCGCATCGCGGAGGCCGTGGATGCGGTCCGCACCGCCCGCATCCTCGCCGACGCGGACGCAGGCCCCGAGCTCGTGGAGCTGCACGAGTTCCTCACCACGCGCTTCGGCAAGGTCCTGGTGATCGGCGGCGGATCCCCGGACGCGCAGCTCCCCGAGCCGATCCACGCGATCCTGGACCCCGAGCTCAAGCGCCTGTTCCGCGTCGCCCTGGACGGCTTCGACGACCTCGACGAGGGCGGGTCGACGTCCGTGTACCTCCCCGTGGGCAGCTACCGCGTCGGCTCCCACATCGTGACCGTGGCGTCCCGGGAGACCGTCCGCATGGACGTGCGCGCGAGCGTCGGCAGCGCCGGGGGAGGGGTGTACGGCGAGCGCGCCGAGCCGGAGTCCACCGGGTCGACCGCCGCCGTGGCCGCGCCGAGCGGCCGGGTCGGCGCCCTGTTCCGCTTCGGCGGGCTCGGCTTCGTGCAGCAGGGCGTGGGCGGCGGAGGCGCGTCGCTGCTCTTCGGCGCCGAGGGAGCGCTCGACGTGCCGGGGCCCGCGCTGGTGCTCCGCGCCGCCGTGGACGTGGGCCTGCACCCGGTCGAGCGAGTCGAGGCGCGGGACGGCACGGTCCCCACGTTCGGGGTCGTCCCGGCCGGCAACTTCGCGCTCGGCGCCCGCGTCGACCTCCCCGGCGGCGCAGCCTGGCTGATCCCCGGGGCGGCGATCGTCTTCGGGTACGGAGCCCCCGTCGCGCCCACGCTGCCCGACGGCTACGGCGGTCCGCGGCACTACCTCACCTACGGCGGCGACCTGGAGCTGCGCGTGCGCTTCTCGCCCCCCGACGGCGGCGCCGTGCACCCCGAGCTCGCGGCGCGGTTCCTCTATCGCGAGCTGCTCCCTCTGGACGCCCTCGACGACGGCCGGCCTCATCCCGCGGTCGGCGGCGGCCTCGGCCTCTCGCTGTGGATCGCCCCGTGATCGGGGATCGCGCATGCCTGCGCTCGCTGCTGCTGCTCGTGCTCCTGGGCGGCTGCACGGCGTTTCACCCGGATCGGCAGGTCGACGTCGACGGGGACGGCGTCACGCCCGAGGAGGGGGACTGCGACGATCGCGACCCGGCCGTCCTGCCCGACGCCGAGGAGGTCTGCGACGGCCTGGACAACGACTGCGACGGCCTGCTCGACGGCGAGGACCTGGGCGACCTGGACGGGGACGGGTTCGACGGCTGCGCGGACTGCGACGACACCCGAGCCGCCGTGTCGCCCGCGGAGGTCGAGGTCTGCGACGGGTTCGACACGGACTGCGACGGCGCGGTGCTCGAGGACGAGGTGGACGCCGACGAGGACGGCGATCTCGTGTGCGCCGGGGACTGCGCGGACGACGATCCGACGCGCGGCCCGTCCCGGGACGAGGTCTGCGACGCGGTGGACACGGACTGCGACGGCGTGTCTCCGGAGGACGATCCGGACGTCGCGGACGCGGACCGGGACGGGGACAACGCCTGCGTGGACTGCGACGACGACGACGACGCGCGGGGGCCGTCCCTCGCCGAGGTGTGCGACGGGGTGGACAACGACTGCTTCGGCGGCGTCCCGCCCGGGGAGATCGACGCCGACGGGGACACCTACGCCCCCTGCGAGGGCGACTGCGACGAGTCCGACCCCGAGCGACACCCCGATCACGAGGAGCTCTGCAACGGCGTGGACGACGCCTGCAACGGCAGCGTCCCGCTCGTGGAGCAAGACCCCGACGGCGACACGTGGTTCGCGTGCGCGGGCGACTGTCGGCCCCTGGAGACGTCGATCTTCCCCGGGGCGACGGAGACCTGCGACGGCGAGGACGACGACTGCGACGGCCTCATCGACGAGCCCGATCCCACGGGCCTGCCGCCGTACGCCGCGATCGCGCGGGCGGACGGCGCGCTGGATCTGTACGAAGCCTCCGGCGGATCCTGGCTCGCCCCGGTCTCGGCGGGGGGCACCACCGTCGCGGCGACGTTCCCCGTGGGTGCGGCGGACCTGGACGGGGACGGCGTCGTGGAGTTCGTGCGCGCGGAGCTGGACCTCGCGGACCCGACCGTGGACGTCGTCGATCGCGTGGGCCCGGCGTGCGGGGGCGGCTTCGGCGCGGCGCCGGTCCCGGGGGTGAGCCTCCCCGACGATCGGCGGATCGAGGCGCTGGGCGACCTCGACGGGGACGGATCGCCCGACATCGTGTCCGTGCGGCACGACGCGGGCGGCGCGGGCGCCGTCTTCACCCAGCTCAACGACGGCCTGGGATCCTTCGCCCCGCCGGTGGCTGCGGGCCAGCTCGCGTCGGCCGCGGTGGGGCCGGGCACGTGGGTGCTCCCCGCCGCGCTCGACGATCTCGACGGCGACGGCGTCGTGGATCTCCTGGAGTGCGGCGACGTCGACGGGCGCACGTGCCGCGTGCACCCGGGGGTGGGCGACGGCACCTTCGCCGCGCCGGATCCGCCGTTCACGCTGCTCTCCGAGCCGTCGGGCCTCGCGGTCGGCGACGTGGACGGCGATCAGCTCGCGGACCTCGTCTTCGGCCTGTCGTCGGGGTTCGATCCCGGGGCGGTGTACGTCGCGTCCGGGGACGGGGCGGGCGGCTTCGCGGGCGGCGTCGAAGTGCTCGACGTCTCCCTCGACGAGGTCGGGCCCGCGGCCGGGCGAGGCTGGCTCCGCCTGTCCGACGTCGACGGAGACCTGCTCTCCGATCTCGTGATCCTCTGGGACACCGGAGTGGCGAGCGCGGCGCGAGAACTCGTCCTCGCGATCGGCGACGGGAGCGGCGACTTCGCCCTCGGGACGGGCGCCGCCATCACGTCGGCGTCCCTCGATCCGGCCGGGCCGGACTCGGTGGCGGCGGCGGGTCCCTGAGCCGATTTGCCGGCGGGTGGTCTCCCGCGAGATAATCCACTCGTGCGCAGCGCCACGTCCCGCGATTACTCCGCCCTCGAGGAGAGGCTCGGTCATCGCTTCGCCGACCCGGCGATCCTGCTGCGCGCGCTGACCCACCGCTCCTGGAAAGAGGAGCAGGCCGTCGAAGAGGCCGACAACCAGCGCCTCGAGTTCCTCGGCGACGCGGTCCTGGGCCTCGTCGTGGCCGAAGAGCTCTGGGCCGGGCTCGATCTGGACGAAGGCGGACTCAGCGAGCTGCGCGCGAGCCTGGTGTCGGAGCCGGCGCTGCACGCCCGGGCCCTGGATCTGGAGCTGTCGGGCCACCTGCGCATGGGCCGCGGGGCCACGAGGCGCGGCGACGCCGAGCGCGCGTCCACCCTCGCGGACGCCTACGAAGCGGTGCTCGCCGCCGTGTACCTGGACGGCGGGATCGAGGCGGCGCGGGAGGCCGTGCGCGCGTGGCTGCCGGCGGCCGTCGTGGAGGCGCGATCCCGCCCGCGCGACCAGCTCCAGGCCGAGGTCCGGCACCCCAAGAACCTCCTGCAGGAGTGGCTCCAAAGTCGCGGTCGCGGGACGCCGAGCTACCCCGTGATTCGGCAGGACGGCCCCAACCACGACGCCGTCTGGAGCGTGCACGCCGTGCTCGAGGACGGCGCGGTCGTCGGATCGGGGCAGGGGACCAGCAAGCGCGAAGCGGAGACGCGGGCGGCCGAGATGGCCCTGGCGACCCTCGAGGCGGAGGAGTCGTCGTGAGCCGGCCCCTCATCGCGCCGGTGCTGATCCCGCACGGGTACTGCGCTCCCGGTTGCCCGTACTGCCCGGACCGCGGGCAGGCGTTCCCGATTCCGGGCCCGCTCCAGGTGGCCGAGGCGATGGACAGGGCGCGCCGAAAGGCCCCCGGTCGGCCGGTCGAGTTGGCGTTCTACGGCGGCGACCTCTGGTCCCTGCCGCGGGGGCCCCGCGCGGCGCTGTTGGCGTCGGCGCACGGGATGGTGCGTCGCGGCCTCGCCCAGTCCGTGCGGGTCACGCTGTCGCCCATGTCCGCGCTGCGGGCACCCCTCGGGGACCTGCGGGCCCGCGGAATCCGCGCCGTGGAGGTCCCGGTCCTCACGTTCGATCCCGCGGTCCTGCGCCGGTTGGCCGCGCGCCGCCGCGCCGACGCCGGGGGGGGCGCCCTGAGTCGACTCCGCCAGGCCGGCTTCCGAACGATCGCGCACCTCGCTCCCGGGCTCCCCGGATCGAGCCACCGAACGGCCGTCACGTCCGCAGAACTGCTCGCCCGGACCCGCCCCGACGCGGCCCGGGTCCTGCCCGCCCTGGCGCTCGAGGGCACCTGGGGCGCCACCCACTTCGAGGCGGGCCTGTGGGTCCCGATGTCCATCGAGGAGGCCGTGGCCACGTGCCGTCACGTCGTGCGCCGACTGCGGACCGGGGGCACGGAGATCATCCGGGTCGGTCTCCAGCCCGCGGTGGACCTCCAGGAGGCCCCGGACGTGCTCGCGGGGCCCTTCGATCCGGCGATGCGCCAGCGGGTGGAGGCCGAGCTCCTGCGGGCCGCCGCCACCGACGCGCTCCGGGCGGCGTTCGCGTTCCCGCTGCGCGAGTTCTCGTTCGTCGTCCACCCGCGCGAGGAGGCGTACCTCCGAGGCCACGAGAACCGCGCGCTCCAGCGTCTCAAGGAGCAGTTCCGGTTGGACCACCTGGCGGTGTTCACGTCGCCGCACGTGCCGCGCGGGCGCCCCGTCGTGCTGCGGGGCATCGCCGGTCCGGACCAGATCCAGGGCGCCGTCGGGGCTCGCAAGGCGTCCTGAGAGGTCCCGGGCGGCGGGGTTCGCGAACGGGGGGCTTGCGGGTCCGACGCCCCCGGGGTAAGGACGCCCCCCGCATGTCCACGCCCTCCCATCGCACCGGCTACGTCGCCCTGATCGGCAAGCCGAACGTCGGCAAGTCGACGCTGCTGAACGCGCTGCTCGGCCAGAAGCTCAGCATCGTGTCCGCGCGCCCGCAGACCACGAGGAATCGCGTCCTCGGGATCTGGAACGACGCCTCGACCCAGGTCGTGTTTCTGGACACGCCCGGCATCCACGAGCCCCACTCGCTCCTCAACAAGAAGATGGTCGACGCGGCGGTCGCGACGCTGCAGGACGTCGACCTGGTGGTGTGGCTGCTGGACGCCGCGAAGGAGGTCGACCCGAGCCGGGCCGCGCAGGTGGTGGACGCCCTCGGGCGAGCGGACGTGCCCGTCATCCTCGCCCCCAACAAGATCGACACCATGGACCGCGCGGGGGTCCTGCCCCTCATCGCCGCGTGGACGGAGGTCCCCGACGAGGGTGCCGTCGCGCCCCCCGAGTTCGCTTCCATCGTGCCGATCAGCGCCCTCGAGGGCGACGGGGTGGAGCAGCTCCTCGGGGAGATCCGCGCGCGACTGCCCGAGAGCCCGCCGTTCTTCCCGAAGGACCAGCTGACCGACCGGACCGAGCGCTTCGTGGTCAGCGAGATCGTGCGGGAGAAGCTCTTCCACTACCTCGACCGAGAGCTGCCGTACTCCGCCGCGGTGGAGATCGAGGAGTTCCAAGACGACACCGAGAAGGGCGGCATGGTCCGCATCCTCGGGCGAATCTGGGTGGAGCGCGGCGGCCAGAAGGCGATCGTGATCGGCAAGGGCGGGTCGATGATCAAGCGGGTGGGCACGGCCGCCCGCCGCGACGTCGAGCGGCTGCTCGGGTGCAAGGTCTTCCTGAAGCTCACCGTGGGCGTGAAGGAGGGCTGGACCTCCCATCGGCGCCAGGTCGACGACCTGGGCAAGTTCGGGGGGCAGTCGTGAGCCGCCCGGTCGTGACCCTGGTGGGCCGCCCGAACGTCGGCAAGTCGAGCCTCTTCAACCGCCTGCTCGGCCGCAAGAAGGCCCTCGTGCAGGACACGCCGGGGGTGACTCGGGACCGCAACTACGCGATCTGCAGCCTCGACGGCCGTGAGATCCTGCTGTGCGACACCGGCGGGTTCGAGGACGACGCGGGCATCGCCGGCGAGCTCATGGCGGGGCTGATCCGCGATCAGGCGCTCGTGGCCATGGACGAGTCCGACGTCCTCGTGTTCGTCATGGACCTCCGCGCGGGGCTCACGTCCGGCGACGAGTACATCGCGGGGCTGCTCCGCACGTCGAGCAAGCCGGTCCTGTGGGCCCTCAACAAGGCCGACCACGCCTCGACTCACGACCTGGTCTACGACTTCTATCGGCTGGGGGCGCCCGCGCTGATGCTCGTGTCTGCGGAGCACGGCGCGGGCGTGGACGAGCTCGAGGAGGCCATCGTCGCGGCGCTGCCCGAGGTCGTCGAGGGGGAGGGGACCGAGCCCAAGGACGACCTCGCCGGGGTTCAGAATTGGCACGCCAAGCGCAGCCGTCCCCGTCGCGGGCGCAAGAGCCCCGAGGAGCGCGAGGACGACAAGGTCCGACGCGACACCGCCGGGCGCCTGCAGTTCCTGGGCGACGACATGCCCGCGCAGGCCACCACCAGCGCCGGGCCGGCCCCCCGGGATTGGGACGGCGGGGACGCTCCGCGGTCGGCGGACGTCGAGTTCGGAGGCCTCGAGCCCGGCCTCACGTTGAGCGACGACGGGGTCGAGATCATGCAGCTGGGGCCCGGCTCCTGGGACGACGGCCCGGTGCCCGCGTGGGACGAAGACGGCGAGGCGATCGAGCCGCCGCCCGAAGAGTACGTGGCGGGCGAGCACGAGGGGTTCGTCCCCCGGGTGGCGCTGCTGGGCCGCCCGAACGTGGGCAAGTCGACCCTGGTGAACCGGCTGCTCGGGTACCAGCGGGCGATCACGTCGCCCGTGGCGGGTACGACACACGACATCGTCGACAGCTACCTCGAGCGCGACGGCCAAGGCTGGGTCCTCATCGACACCGCCGGCATCCGCCGGAAGTCGCGCGTGCACGAGAAGCTCGAGAAGCTGACCGTGGGCCGGGCCATCCGCGTGATCGAGGCCGCCCACATCTGTCTGCTGCTGGTGGACGGCGAGGAGGGCGTGACCGAGCAGGAGGCGAAGATCGGCGCGCTGATCGCCGACCGCGGGCGGGCGCTCGTGATCGTCGTGAACAAGTGGGATCTCGCGGGGAAGGGCGACGGGCCTCGGCAGGACTTCCTCGGCCGCATGCGCCTCCGGTTCCCGCACCTCGCGTTCGCCGACTCGCTGTTCGTCTCGGCGCTGACGGGGAAGGGGACTCACCGCATCTGGAAGGTGCTGGAGCGGGCGAACGAGAGCCACCGCGCCACCGTCCGCACGTCGCCCTTCAACCGCTGGCTGCACGCCCTGGTGGACATCACCCCCCCTCCGATGGAACACCACCACCCCATCCGGTTCTATTACGGAGTGCAGACCGGAATCCGACCGCCGACGTTCACGATCTTCTGCAGCAAGCCGACCGCGCTCAAGCCTCCGTATCGTCGTTTCCTGACGTCGAGGGCCCACGCCGAGTTCGGTGGCCCCGGGAGTCCCGTGCGCTTGCTGTTCAAGGACCGTTCCGGGTCTTGACCGGGGCCCCTTGAGAAGCTATCCATCGTCGGCTTCCCGAAGCAGGAGGAACACGTGACGGATCCCCAGACCGAGGGCACGGCGCCCGCGGAGGCGCCGAAGACGCCCCGCAACCCTCGCGGTCATCGCCGCCCGGTCATCAAGCGCAAGGTGAAGCGCAAGGAACGCGAAGAGGAGCTGCAGGCTCCCGACGAGTTCCAGGAGCGCGGTCGCCCCGTCGTGGACTGGGTCCTCGAGCGCTGGCGCATCATCGCGGGCGCGGTCGGCGTCATCCTGTTGGGTCTGGCCGTGGTCGCGCTGCTCGGTCGCGCGGACGACCGGCGCAGCGAAGCCGCTGCGGGCGCGCTGTCCGAGGCGCTCCTCGAGCTGCCGGACGTCACCGGCTTCGACGCGGACCTCTCCGAGAAGAAGGACGACGTGGACACGGCGCTGACCGCCCTGGACGCCATGATCGCCGAGCACGACGGCACGGAGCAGGCGCACCAGGCGCGGGTCGAGGCGGGCAACGCGGCGTACCGCACCGGCGACTACGAGCGGGCGCTGACGTACTACGACGCAGCGGGCGCCGCCAAGGGCCTCAGCGGTCGACTGGCCGGGAGCGGCGCGGGCTACGCGCTCGAGGCGCTGGAGCGCTACGACGAGGCCGCCTCGAAGTTCGAGGCCGTGCACAAGGGCTCCGAAGGCAACGCGAAGCAGCAGGCGGCCATCGATCTCGGCCGGGTCTACGAGGCCGCCGGGAACACCGCCAAGGCCGCCGAGGTCTACGCGGCGTTCGTGACCGACTTCCCCGACTCATCGCGGCTCGCGGACGTGCAGGCCAAGGCCGCCGCCCTCGCCCCCGCGACTCCCTGACGAACCGCCCCCCCGTGAGCCCCGTGAGTGACGTCGGTCGCCGCAGCGCGACCCGCGCGAGTGCGCCGCTCGCGGCCCTCCTGGGCGCCCTCGTTCTGGCGGGATCCACGAGCTGCGCCGCCCGCGACGCGACCCGTGAGCCGATGCTCACGAACCCGCCCCGCATGGACGCGTGGTACGGCGGCGCGGAGGCCGCGGACGAGCGGCCCTGGGTCGAACGCAAGTACTCGGGCCAGGCGCGCCCGCCGTTCCTCGAGGACTGGGACCAGGACCTTCCGGACACCGGCCTGTGGGAGATCAGCCGCCTCGAGCTCTGCGATCCCGTGATCCACGGCGGCAAGGTCTACGCGGGCAGCTCCCGCAAGGCGGGCCTCTTCATCCTCGAGCGCGAGAACGGCCGCCTGCTGCGCACGCACCCGACGGAGGGGCCGGTCCAGTCCGCGCCGGTCCGGCTCGACGACGGCTGGCTGCTCGTCGACAGCTTCGGGATCCTGCAGCGCCTGAACGACGACCTCGAGGTTCTCTGGTCCTACCGCAGCGGCGGGGCCGTGTTCCGGTCGCCGCGGGTGGCCGGGGACCAGGTGCTGCTCGCGCTCTCCGGCGACACGGTCGTGTCCGTGGGGCTGGCCGACGGTGCGTGGCGGTGGAGTCACAAGCGAGAGGTGCGTCGCGGCTCCCAGGAGCTGGCGATCCTCGGCGGTCCGCGGCCCGCGTACGGCAAGGGACTCGTCTTCGCGGGCTTCTCCGACGGCTGGGTGGCGGCGCTGGACCCGGCCACCGGCAAGGAGCGCTGGGCCCAGGGCGTGGGCAAGGGCAAGTTCCCGGACATCCAAGCGGACCTGCTCGTCGACGGCGATTCGGTCCTCGTGAGCGCGTTCAGCGGCCCCACGGTCGCGTTGGACGCCGAGACGGGCAGCGAGCGCTGGCGCAACGAGGACGTGGGCTCCGCGTGGCCGATGGTCCAGTCCGACAGCTCGCTCATCATCTCGGACAGTCGCGGCAACGTGCACTCGGTCGACGCGTCCTCCGGCGCCACCGAGTGGAGCTGGGCGCTGCCGGACACGCCGCTGCTCGCGCTGTTCCGCGCCGACTCGGTGCCGGACGCCGTACAGGACGTCTCCACGCTCGACGGCGCCGCGCGGGCCGCCCGACAAGCCGACCGACAGGCCCGCGAAGCAGAGACCGCCGCCGCCGTCGCCGCCGGTGAGCCGACCGGTCCCAAGGGCCCGGGTCCCAAGCCCAACGGCCAGGTCGGGCGGCCGGTCCGCGCCGGCGCTCACGTGCTCGTGGGCGACGTGAACGGCACGCTCTACGCGCTGAACCGCTACGACGGCACCGAGCAGTGGCGCTGGCGCCCGCTCGACGGCACCGCGCCCGCAGGCGTCGCCGCCGCCCCCGCGGTCGCCGGTCGCCAGATCGTCTTCCCGACGGCGGGCGGCCGAGTCGTCTCGCTCCTCGGATCCACCGCGTTGACGGTCGATCTCAGCGAGACCCCCGGCCAACGTCGCGACCGTCGAGGCGACTGGTAACGAACGGGCTCGACAGAACCCCACAGAACCTCTCCGCCGGCCCCAGGTCCGGAGACCCAGAACCAAGAGCCACAGAACCTCCCCGCAGGCCCCCAGGTCCGGAGACACTGACTTCCGACGTGCCGCGCATGTCGGAAGTCACCTGAAACCTACCCCGTCGAGAAGTTCACATAATATCCCTTATCGGATCTTCATCTCGGTGGGCACACGGCCCCTCGCCTCGCGAAATCGCGGGCCGTCTCCACGGTGTAGGAAGCAGACGGCCCCTCGCCGGTGACGAGGACGACGGCGTCTTCGTGACACCGCAACCAGTGCGCGCTGCCCGACCCGCGCTCGAGCGTCCCGTCGGTCTCGTCGCGAAGCCACCCGAACCGCACCCACGGCGCGGGGTTCTCGCCCGGCTCGATCCCGTGCTCGACGACCTGGACGAGGTCGTAGCCGAGCAGCTCCAGCGGATGGGGCTCTCCCTCGAACGGCGCGCCCTCGAACGCCCGCTCGAAGGCGGCCACGGGCGTGGCCGACGAAGGCTCGGCGCGCACGACGGACAAGGAGCGCGACGCCTCGGGCTGGTCGATGACGGCGAGCCGCAGGATGCCCAGGTCGTACGCGAGGCGCACGGACCAGCCCTCCAGGGCCCCCGGCGGCAGGATCGACGCGGCGACGGCTTCCTTGCCCATGGGTCGGGTCGGAGGCGGCGGAGTGCCCAGGAGCATCGCCGGCTCGGGCTCCTCGGGGCCGGCCGCGTCCGGGACGAGCGCGGGGCTCGATTCGGGCGATGTCGACGGGCTCGGCCCGCTGCATCCGAGGAGCAGGAGGGCGAGCAGCGGGGCGAAGCGGTCGTTCACGGGGCTCCCAAGCGGAGACGGCCCCGACAGGTTGCCGGAGCCGTCTCGTGAATGGTGGAGGATAGGGGGATCGAACCCCTGACCTCAGCGATGCGAACGCTGCGCTCTCCCAGCTGAGCTAATCCCCCATTCTTGATGCTTCGGGGGCCCTCGGACGGGCCGGCGATTCATAGGATCCACGTCCCGGGCTGTCAACGGGTCGGCGTGACCGTGACCGTGATCGTGGTCTTGCCGACCTTGATCACGTCGCCCGACGCGATCGGCGCGCTGCTCACGGGCGCCCCGTTGAGCAGTGTGCCGGTCCCGTTGCCGAAGTCGACCAGGACCAGCGCCCCCCCGTGCAGCTGCACCGAGCAGTGGATGTCCGCGAGGGCCGCGTCGCGCACCGTGAGGACGGCGTCGGGGCTCTTGCCGATGGTGACCGCCTCCTTGCGCAGCGCGGTCGTCTGGGCCTCGGCGCCGTCGATGCTCACTGCGAAGCCCACCACCGGGACGCCCGGCTTGCCCGGGATCGGCGGCTTCCTCAGGTTCCCGTCAGCCTTCTTCGTTTCGGCCTTCTTCGTTTCGGCCTTCTTCGTTTCGGCCTTCTTCGTTTCGGCCTTCTTCGTTTCGGCCTTCTTCGTTTCGGCCTTCTTCGTTTCGGCCTTCTTCGTTTCGGCCTTCTTCGTTTCGGCCTTCTTCGTTTCGGTCTTCGGAGGGGGCGCGGGCTCGGTGTCGGTCGCCGTCGCGGCCGCGGGGCGGCGCTCCGGCCCCGGGAGGTAGATGCGCACGCCCCCGATGCCTTCGACGTCCACGCCGAAGGCACTCCATGCGTCGATCGCGGGGGCGACCTCCACGAAGAACTCCACCGGGAAGTCCTTCATCAGCAACGACATGCCGATGGGCACGCGCACGCCGAGCAGCGGAGTCGCCGTGGCCACCGCTTCGCCGTCCGCGCCGAGCGTGGAGTTGAACGCGACGCGCATGCGGAACCCGACCCCCAAGTAGACGTGAGCAGACACGCCGTTGGGCGCGCGGATGTGCGCTGGACGCCCGGTCCATCCCGCCGCGAACGAGAACGTGTTCACGAACGGGGTCGCGCCCACGTCGAAGGAGAAGGCGTGGTTGGGGCTCGGCCACGCCTGGACCGTGAGTCCCGCGCGGTGGCCCACCGTGAGGCCGATGCCGACGGGTCCTCCGGACCGGTAGTCGGAGATCGACGTCGAGGCGGTGAAGTCCCCTCCCCCGCCTCGGTCGGTGTTTGCGGCGGGCGCGCCGAGCGCCAGGGCCGTCGCGATCCCCGCGACGAGATGGATGGACATCGAGAGCAGTCCTCTTCAGCGAAGAAATCGAGGGGCGATACGCCGACGTCGGGCGAACAGCGGGAGGAGGAGCAGAACGCCCCAGCCGGCGTCGCCGTCGGCCATCGACGCCGTGAAAGTCGGCCAGGAGAAGGGATGCACGGCGCCGCACGCGCCCCCGATCCGGTCCCGCCGCCGGCCGTCCCGTCCGTCGTCCGGCAGCAGATCGGATCCGGGCGGCTCGGTCTGCTCGAGCCACTCCAGCTCGAGGGTGTAGGAGGACGGGTCGTCGGCGGTGCGCGTGACGATGATCCAGGTGTCCTCGTACGTCGAGCCCAGGTCGAGCAGATCGAGGGTCTCGCTGCCCCAGCGGTCCAGGTACATCTGCGAGTCCACGGCCGTGACGCCGTCCGGGGTGCGGGCGAAGGCCACCAGCCAGTCGCGGTCGTCGGCGCCCTCGAAGCGCACGCGCAGCTTGGTGCGGCCCTCGGCATCGGCGTCGTCGATCCGGTAGTAGTGGCTGCCGTAGAGCGGGGGGCCTCCCTCGTCCTCGAGGGACGTGGGCGGCGAGAGCACGTCGCGGGGTGGGACGGGCGCGCCGAGAAAGACGTCCTGGTCCACGTAATCCATGATCGCGGTCTTGGCCGTGAACCGCGCGAACTGCTCGGGGAAGTCGGTCCGCTCGTCGATGCTCTCCCAGTACTCCTCGAGGCGATCCGCGAGCCCGCCCCGACTCTCGGACGTCCAGACGTGCCGCGCGAGGTCGAGCTCACCCGGCGCGTGCTCGGCGAGGAACGACACGAAGATGAAGAGGCCGTACCGATGCAGGAACGAGCTCTCGTCGGCGAGGGGCAGGTCGACGGCGGTGGTGAAGGCGCTGAGGACCCAGGCGTACGTGTTCCAGTTTGGCTCCGAGAAGTCCTCGGACCAGGTCGCCGACGCCTCCCAGTACCAGCCGTCCACGGGACCGGACGCGGGCCCGCCCATCTGCACGGCGTGGAACAGCTCGTGCGTGGCGAGCTCGACCGAACCCGCGTCGTCGCGCATGGTGGACATCACCACGTAGGCGTGTTCGCCGCCGCTGCACATCGTGGTGTAGCCGCCGTCGAAGCCGATCGACGGCGAGCCTCCGCCGCTGTTGCCGAAGTAGAACGGCACGCGGACGTCGGGGTTTCCGGCGGGCTCGGGGTAGCCCCCGTCGAGGAACCGCCCGCGCACGACCTCGAGGGCGTCGAGCAGGTACTGAGCGACGCTCTGCGACATGTTGACGGCGGGGCCCCACTGCACCGAGAAGTGCTCGCTCTCGACGACGTTCGCGAGCTCCAGGTCGCACGCCACGTTGCCCCGGGGGGCCGCTCCGCCGGCCGCGAAGGCCCCGGGGAGTACGGCCTCGGCGCGGACCTGCACCGCGGGCGGGAGCGCGTCCCAGCCGGTCTGGGCCGTCAGGAGGTCGGCGGTCGCACAAGAGGGGCCCACGACGTCATGCAGGGCTTCGATCGTGTCGACGGCGGCGGCAGCGCGGATCCCGACGTCGAAGGTCGACGCCGAGGCCGACGCGACGGCCCCCCACGAGGCGACGAACACGGCGATGGGGAAGCGAGACCTCATTCGGGCACGTGAAAGCTAACACGCCCCCCGCCCGCGTCAGGCGAGCTTGCGGTACACGCCCACGACCACCCCGATCACGTTCACGTCCTTGAAGTCGGAGGCGTTCACGTAGATGGGCGACATCGTGTCGTTGGCGGGCTGAAGTCGGATGCGGTCGCCCTCGCGGTAGAAGCGCTTGACCGTGGACTCCCCGTCCACCATCACCACCGCGATCTCGCCGTTGCGGACCGTGAGCTGCTTGCGGATGAACAGGTAGTCGCCGGGGAGGATCCCGTCGAGGATCATCGACTCGCCGTTGACGCGAAGGGCGAAGACCTTGCCGCCGCCCGGGACCATGCAGCTGTCCACGTGCAGCGTCTCTTCGCGGTGCTCGAACGCCAGGGCGGGCGCGCCCGCGTTCACTCGCCCGAAGACCGGGATGGCGACCATGCCCTCGACGAGGGGGACCACGCTGTCCTCGACGAACGTGCCGAACTCGGCCAGCGCCTTGTCCGTGAGGGCCATCGCGCGCGCGAGCGCTCCCTTGCCGCTGCGACCCACCCGGGAGAGGTACCCCTTCCGCTCGAGGGCGCGGACGTGGTCGCTGACGCCGTTGGTGGACTTGATGCCCATGGCGTCACCGATCTCGCGATAGGACGGGAGGATTCCGTCCTCCCGCACGCGGTCGTGGATGTACTCGAGGATGGTTCGTTGACGCGCCGACAGACCCTGCATTGCTCACCTCCGCGCAGGCGCTCGTGCCCGAACGCCCGATCATTTGTTCAGTAATGAACGGATGTGCAGTGTTTGTCAAGCCTTCATCGGGACTGCCCGGGGTGTGCGCGGTGTTAGCATCGCGGCGCTCTTCACCTCGGAGACGAGAGTCCATTGGCCCACACGAGTCCCCCTCGTCGCTTCTCCGACGGCAGCTTCGGAGTCACCTTCACGGACCTGACGCGGTTCATGCTGTGGCTGTACGGCGGCATCTGGATGGCGCTGGTGCTGCTCACGAACTGGATGCCGACGTCGTGGAGCCGGATCCCGATCCCCCAGGGAGAGTTCGGCGAGCCGACGCACTACCCCCTGTGGCAGCTCCTGGTCCTGTACCCGCCCGGCGACGGGTCCGCGATGGGCCCGGGGTTCCACCTCTGGCAGCTCCTCACCGCGCACTTCGTGCATCCCCCCGCGGCCGTGTTCACGGTGGTGCTGAATCTCCTCATGTTGGTCTTCTTCGTGGGCCCGGTGGAGAACATGATCGGGCGACGTCGCCTGATCTTCGTGTGGATCGCGACGGCCGTCGGCGCCGGGCTCGGCACCATCGTCTTCGGCCTCCTCCAGGGCGCCACGGCCTCTGCCTACGGCATCGGACCGGGCATCATCACGCTGGTGGTCGTCTTCTGCGCGTTGATGCCCGAGGCCACGATCAATCTGTTCTTCATCCTCCCCCTCAAGGCGAAGTACCTGGGCTGGTTCACGGCGGGGATGACCGTCCTGTACGCGCTCGCGGCCCCCGAGGGCGGCGGGTTCGAGGTCGGCGGCCTCGGGTTCGGCTACGCCGCCTGGCGCTGGGGCGACGACATCTCCCCCCGACGCCTCCGCCTCAAGATGAAGGCGCGAAAGCTGTCGAAGAAGATCGCCAAGTTCGAGGTGATCGACGGCGGCGGCAAGGGCGGCAAGGACGACCCGCCCGTCTTCCACTGATCGCCCCGTGACCCCCCTCCAGCGCGGGCTCGCCCTGCTCGCCGTCCTCGTCGCGATCCCGGTGAGCGCGGTGCACTACGCCCGCAGCGTGGACGCGATCGAGCTCGGCGTGAACGAGTGCCTGGACGGCGGCGACCTCTGCGTGGGTCGCTCGGTCGGGTGGGGATTCGGCCGGATCCTGCGCGCCCAGGGCGACGACGTCGTGCTCACGCTGCGCGGCGGGCGCGAGGTGGCGCTGGTGGACTGGGACGATCGGCCCCCGCTGCGCGAAGGCCTGGTCGTCTCGGTGGCGGGGATCTACCAGAGCGGGGGGAGGCTCCAGGTGGAGCGCCACCAGCTGCACCCGCGGCGACGGATCAAGGAGGCCGTGGGCATCCTCGGGCTGGCGGGTTGGCTCACGGCCGTGGGTCTCTTCGTCCGACGTCGGTGGAGGGACTGAGCCGTGGCGGACATGCTCACGCACGCGCTCACGAATCTCCTGGTGGGCCGTTGGACGAAGCTGGACCCTGCCCCGCTGGGCTGGTTCCTGTCCGGGGCCTTTCTCCCGGACTTCGTCTCGCGCGCGCCCACGATCCTCCTCTCGAAGCTCGTGGGGCCCGTGCTGCCCGCGGGCGACTACGGCCTCGTCGCCTTCGCCTTCTCCTCGCTGCACACCCCCTGGGGCTTCGGGCTCGTGGCGGCCGCGATCTGCCTCGCCCTGCCCGACCGCTTCCTGCGCCCCCTCCCCCGCTTCGGCGCGTGGCGACTGCTGATGCTCGGCGCGCTCCTTCACATCGCGCTCGACACGTTCCAGATCCAGTACTCGATGCCGCCCATCCTCTTCTTCCCGTTCACCCTGTGGGGGCTCGACGTCGGCTTCCTGGGGACCGAGGACTCGATGCTGTCCTGGCCGGTGCTGGTGCCCCTCGCCGCGTTCGTCGAGTGGCGCCGCCGCCAAGCGTCGAGGGCGGCCCCATCTTCGGGACCGCCCTCGACCGATTGACGCTCGCCGTCGGCGTTCACCGACCGGCGTAGGACCGATGGCGTCGCTCGTAGCCCCGTCGTCGGGTCGACCGGCGCGAGGTGCGGTCGCAGGACCCCGAGTCGGACTCGTAGCTGGTCTCCGAGTAGGAGGCATAGCGTCCGCGACCGTCGCGGACGGCCATGTTCGACGCCACCCAGCCGCCTTCGAAGGCGTCGATGCTCACGGCGACCTTCTTGCGCAGGGTGCGGCGGCGCAGCTGGGCCACGACCTCTAGGGTGCACTCGCCCACGGGCAGGTCGCGGATGACCGCGGTGTCGCCGGCCCGCACGTTCGCCAGGAGGCGGCCGTCGGGGCTGAAGACCTGCACGCCGAACCGGTCGTCGTTGCGGAAGCGCAGGTCGCCGGTCGTGGGCACCTGGACGACGTACTCGCCGCGAGCGAACGGGGACACGAGGACCTTCATGGTGTCGATCGTGCGTCCCCGGTGCGTCGCCACGACCTTCGTCCAGCCGGTGGGCAGCGTGAGGGTCTCCGCGCGGCCGGGTCGGATCCTCACGGAGTCGGCGCCCCGCGTGCTGATGCGCACCGGCTTGTACGCCGGGTTCACGATCGTCACCGAGCCGATCGGCGCGGGATCGAGGTCGAGCGGGGCGATCTCGAGACCCTGGAGCGACATGCGGGTGCGCATGCCGAGGTTCCCCTGCGGGTCGCGCAGCTCGACGGTGCTGCCCCGTCCGGCGAACGCCCCGAGGGTGCCGCCGGCGCGCACGGTGCCGACAGAGCGGCCGTCCACGAGGACCTTCATGGGCTGAATCCAGCCGTTGCCGACGTCCACGATGCCCTTGCGGACGAAGGGGATGTCGATGCGCGCGGGGCGGCGCTTGCGAACCTCCACGAAGTCGCGGCTCGTGCGGTAGGTCAGGTGACGCTTGTTGCAGCGGTACCGGGTGACGACCTTGTGGTCGCCGCGCGGCAGCGGACCGAATCGGCCGGTGCTCTCGGCGCCGACCTTGCCGACGAGCTCGCCGTCGATCAGCACCTCGAGGGCCGCGAGGTTGGGGTTGTCGATGAGAACCATCCCTCCGCGGCCTTCACGGCTTTGGGCGGGGGAGCGGTCTCGGTCTCTGTGTCCGGCCGAGGCGGCCGCAGGAAGGAGCAGGCTGCAGGCCGTCAGGATGGCGGCGAGACGCAGGGTGCTTCGGCGGGTAGGCATGGTCGCCTCCTCTTGTTGCCCCCGGGGTCATCCCGGGTTCACAACAGGGACGGGCCCATGCGCCCGGCCATTCAGGTGCTCGTCAAAACACCGGGCCCGGAGACCCGCCGAGGGGGAGCGGGACGCGCTTCTCCGGCGGGAACGTCCCGACGGTCCGCTCGCCGACCCAGCTGCCGTCGCGCAGGAGCACCGAGGCCATCTCGGCGATCGAGTCGGCGTAGGCCTCCCAAGGCATGTCGGCGAAGCACTTCGGCGTGAGCGGGCACCCGCCCAGCCAGCAGGGGCGGCAGCCGACGTTCGAGAGCACCTTGATGCCCCGCCCGTAGACGTCGATCTCCTGGTGGCACGTGAGCCCGAACCAGGCGACCACCGGCTTCTTGAGCCCGATGGCGAGGTGCAGGCCCAGCGAGTCGCCCGACACCACCATGTCGCAGGCGGCGACGGCGGCGATGCCGCGCCGGAGCCCCTGGAGGCAGGGCGTGCGCACGACCGGGATGCGGCTCTCCTCGAGGGCGCTCGCGATCTCGGTGTTGCGCCGCTCGTCCTCCTCTCCCCCGCCGAGCAGCGCAAAGCGCGTGCGGTCCTTGCGCGGGATCCGCTCCCAAGCGGACACCATGACGCGGATCTGGTCCTCGACGGTGTGCTTCTTGTAGGGGTAGCGCGGCCCGCAGCCCGTGTTCCAGCCCACGAGGATCTCGTCGTCTTCGACGCCCGCGACGTGGCGGTCGTCGCGGGCCCACCGCCGCTCTTCGTCGTCCAGCACCACCACGTAGCGGTCGCGCCGATAGTCGAGGGCGACGGCCTCGGTCATGAGCTGCTGTGCGCTCTTGGTGTTCCCGAAGAACTTCAGCTCGTTGTCGAGCCCCATGCGATAGAGCTCGTCGGCGGAGTCCCCGATGGGGACGATCGCCCCGCCGTCATCGATCGTGAAGCCGCGCTTCTCCTCCGCGCGCACGAAGTTCATGAGCGCGCCCGCCGGGATCGACTTGTCGGGACAGAGCGCGAGATCGAAGCGGAGCGAGTCGAGGATGAGGGGCGTCGACTCCGAGAGCGTCATCACGCGGTCGACGAGGGGGTTGCCTTCGAGCAGCGCGGCGCCGCGGGGGCGCGTGAGCCAGGTGAGGTGGGCCTTCGGGTGGGCCCTCCTGAGGGCGGGCGCCAGCGCGGTCGTGCGAAGGACGTCCCCCAGGGCGTCCAGCTGGATGAGGAGGATCCGCTCGAGCACGGGATCGTAGTGGGTGCAGCCGTCGCACGGACGGCGGTATCGGCAGGGACTGAACCCCGTGAAGAGACGGCAGTCGGGCTTGGTGGCCCAGGCGTCGGCCATGGCCTCAGGCGTCGTCTGAGCTCGGGTCGGGGTCGACCTCGGGGACGAAGTCCGGGACGCCGTCGCGGACCGGGAACCGACGCCCGCTCTCGCTCACCAGGGCGTCGCCGTCTCCGGCGAGCGCGAGGGGCTCGAGCGTCGCCGGATCGACGAGGCCGTGTTCGAGCAGGCGGGTGATGGAGTCGGCCACGGTCACGGCCCTCGAAGCTAGCACAGGGGCAGCGCCGCCCGGACCGACGCCCACAGGCCCTCGACGCCCTCGAGGGACGCCGACAGCACCCGGACGCGGGGGTCGCCCCAAGCCGCGGCCCAGCGGATCGCGTCCTTCTCGGTGACCACGATCGCCGACGCCCCGGCGAGGCTCCTCAGCAGGCGGCCCGTCGGGCGACGATGATCCGCGAGATCGACGCTGCGTACACGACTCACGCCGCTCACGCGGACGAGTCGGACGACCCCCTCGGGCCGCCCCACCCCGGCCAACACGATCGCCTCATCCGGCGGCGCGACGGTCCGCCCGGAGAGGTCCGAGAACACCGGCCGTCGGCGGCGCAGCACGTGACTCACGCCGCCGCTCACGCGCCCCTCGGGGGGGTCCACGGCGACGACCGCGTGGGCCCTCGCGAGGGGGTCGGGTCGCTCTCGCTGGGCCTCCGGACGGGCGCTCCATGGGGGGTCCCGAGAGGGGTCGACGCAGAGGACCCGCGCGTCTGCGTCGTGCGCGAGCTGGGCCCCGTCGTCCAGCAGGTGCAGGTCGGCATCGGGCGCCTGTCGCGCCCCGAGGCGACGATCCGGGTGCACGACGACCGGGACGCCGGGGACGCGCGCGGCCATCCAGGGGGCTTCGTCCCCCAGCTCCGTCGCCCACTCGCGGCTCGGGCGTACGACCCCGTCCACCCGCACGCCGCGCGCCCAGACGGGACCCTCGCCGGACACGCCGACCGCCACCCGCGGAGGCCCCCGACGACCCCCGTAGCCCCGGGTGAGGATGGCCGGTCGGAGCCCCGACCTGAGCGCGTGAGTCGCCAACATCGCGGCGATCGGGGTCTTCCCGCGGCCCCCGAACGCGAGGTTCCCCACGGAGACCGTCGGCGCGCCGAGCGGGGTCGAGTCCCCGAGCCGACGACGGAGCGCGACCCCCAGGTGGGAGACCCCGGTGATCACCGCCCCGACCCGGCCGCGCGGGGGATCGAACCTCACGGGAGCAGCCCCCGCCGGGCGAGGGCGTCGAGCGTCGGCCGTCGCCCGTCCCACGCGGCTCGGACGGACTCGGGCGACGGTCCCGGCGCGAGCGCGTCGGCGAGGTCGGGGTGCTCGTCGAGGCAGATCGCTGCGCCCCGCGACGCGAGCGCGGCCCCCGTCCCCGACGGGTCCCCCCGTCGGGCGAAGAAGATCGGGCGGCGACCCATCGCCAGCGGCTCCAGGAGGTCGTGCACGCCGCGCCCGGTGCGCCCCCCGCCGACGAAGCAGGCGTCGGCGGCCCCGTACCACGGTCGCAGCACACCGAAGCGCTCCTCGATCGTGCCCCCCACTGCGGCGGCCTCGGCCCGGAGTCGCCGGGTCGCCGGGTGGCGGGGGGCGAGCAGCCAGCGGGCGTGGTCGGCATCGAGGACCGTGCCCCGCGCCTGCTCGGCGAGCGCGGTCGTCTCGCCCGGGTGGACCGACCCGAGCACGACGAGCGGGCCGGAGCGCCCCGGGAACATCCGGATCACGTCGCGTCGGCGGGCCTCCACGGCGTGGGCGTCGGGCGGATCCGGGAACTTGAGGCGGCCGGTCGTCTCCACGCGCGAGGGGGCGACGCCGATCCCGATCAAGCGCCGGGCGTCCAGGTCGGAGGCGGCAGCCCAGAAGCTCACCCTCCCCAGCAGCGAGCGCCGCAGCCCGCGGGGGACTCGCTCCCAGCGGCGCGCGGCTCGGGCCGACACGCGCGCGCCCACGACGGCCACCGGGACGCCCCTGCGGTCGGCCTCGGCGAGCAGCGTGGGCCAAAGCTCCGCTTCGATGAGCAGCAGGACGTCGGGGCGCGCGGCGTCCAGCGCGCCTCCGACGGCTCCGGGAGTGTCGCGTGGGGCCCGCCCGTCCGCCCCCATCGCGACGCCGGCCGCCGTCCCGGACGTGATCAGCCAACCGCCCGGGCGGTCCGCCGCGGCCCGGAGGGCGAGGGCCGCCTTCACCTCCCCGGCGCTCGCGGCGTGCACCAGGACCTCGCAGCGGCGGGGGACGTCGACCGTCGGGACGAGCCCGGGGACGCGCTCCAGCGTCGCGCCGATCGCTCGATAGGCGGCCTCGATCACGGCTGCGTCCCCAGGACGCGCAGGGCGCGAGCCTCCAGCCGGGCGAGCCCCCGAGAGAGGGCCTCGGCGACCTTCACGCGCGGCCCGGACGTCCCCAGCGGGCGCCCGTAGATCACGAGCACGCGCGCGAACGGGAGGGGGATCTGGAGGCGATCCCAGCTCCGCAGGCGCACCACCGGCCGACACACGGCGACGACGGGCACGAGGGGCCGCTCTGTGGCGCGAGCGAGGACCACGACCCCCGGCGCGGCCCGACCGCGAGGTCCGCGGGGGCCGTCCACGGTGACGAGGGCGGAGGCCCCGCTACGCACCGCCCGACGCAAGCCGAGCAGGGCGCTCGCCCCGCCTCGGGAGGACGATCCTCGATGGACGCGGTGCCCGAGCGTGCGCAGGACGGACGCAGCGAGGGAGCCGTCGCGGCTGGCGCTGGCGAGGGTCGCGAAGCCGCCCCCGTGGCTGCCCGCGAGCGCCGCCTGGTCGCCGTGCAGCGCGGCGTAGACCGCGGCACGGGCGGGGTCGGGAGAGGGGGCGGGGCGGGCCCCACGTCGGCCGAGCCGGTGCACGCGGAGGGTCGGCCCGACGACGCGGAGGTAGAGGCCGATCAGGCGCCCGAGGATCGCCCCGGGGGCCGTCTCAGGCACAGCGCACGCCCGGCGCCCGGACCACCCGCAGGCGGCCCTCGACGAGCTCGTACACGACGTCCGCGACGTCCGAGCAGGCCTCCCGGTGCGCGACGATCACCACGATCCGCCCCGGGCTCACCGCCCGCACGGTCTCGAGGAACCGGGCCTCCGTGGCCGCGTCGAGGCCGCTCGTCGGCTCGTCCAGCAGGAGCACGGGGGCGTCCCGGACGAGCGCGCGGGCCAGCGCGATGCGGCGGCGCTCGCCTCCGGACACGTCCCCTCCCCCGTCGCCGATCCGGCCGTGGATGCCGCCGGGGAGCTGGGTCAGGAGCCCGACGTCGGAGGGCAGGCCCGCGGCGGCGAGCGCGGCGGAGACGTCCGCGTCGCTCGCCTCCGGTCGTCCGAGGCGCACGGCGTCGGCCACCGTCCCCCGGCCCAACCAGGGAGCCTGGTCCACCAGCGCCATCGCCGCCCGCAGCGAGCCCGTGGTCCACTCGTCCGCCGGGGCGCCGTTCACGAGCACTCGCCCGGCGTCGGGCGACACGAACCGCGCGAGGACGTCGAGGAGCGTGGTCTTGCCCGCCCCCGTCTCCCCCCGCACCGTCACGATCCGCCCGGGCGCCAGGGTGAGGTCGACCCCGTCCAGGACGGGCCCCCGTCCCCGGTCCACGCTCACGCCGCGCAGCTCGATGCGCACCACGCGGTCGTCGAGCGCGCGGGCCCCGGCCGCGTCCGGGACGCCCGACGGACGATCGAGCAGCTCCCCCACCCGGGTGAGACCCGCGCGCGCCTCCTCCCAGAGTCCGTGCGCGACGGCGATCCCCTTGAGGGGCTCGTGCAGGAGCGCGACCGCCACGAGGAAGGCCACGAGCGCGCCCGACGTGAGGGATCCGGAGGCCACCTCGGCCGCCCCGAGCACCACCACCGCGCCGAGCGCCGCGGCCGCCGCGACCTCCACGAGCGGGGGCCCGAGGGCCTGAAACAGGGTGCGGCGCAGGGCGGCGTCCACCTGGGCTGCGTCCGCCTCGGCGTGGCGGGCTCGGGCGCCCTCCTCGGCCCCGTAGGCCTGCAGCGTGCGCGCCCCCAGGAGGTCGTCCTGGGCGCCCGCCTGCACGGCCGCGAGGTGCTCCAGGTGCCGGGACGCGGCCCGACGTGTGCGCCGCCCGGTCCACACGACCACCCCCGCCACCACGGGCCCGAGCAGGAGCCCTACGGCGGCCAGGCGCGGCGCCATCCAGAACGCCGCGCCGCCCACGGCCAGCGCGGTGAGCGGGCGCTGCACGATCGTCACGGCGGCCCCCACGGCCGTCCGCACGGCCCCCACGTCGTGCATCAAGGCGGCGAGCGACTCCCCCACCCCGTCGGCCCGCAGCGCGGCCGGGTCCCGCCCGAGCAGGTGGGAGAACAGGCGCGCGCGAAGCCCCGCCTCGGCCCGGTATGCCGCCCCCCGCGTCGCAAGCAGTCGGCCCACGCGGGCCGCGCCTTGGACCGCGAAGAGCGCCACCGCGAGGCAGGCGAGGGGCACCAGGGCCGCGGCGCCTCCCCCGTCGAGCCGATCGACCACCGCCTTGACCAGCAGCACCAAGCCGCCGCGGCAGGCCGAGACGACCCCCGCGAGCGCCGCCGCCAGGAGGAGGACTCCCCAGCGCCCTCTGAGGGCGTCGAGCCCGATCCGGAGGGGACTCACGCGCACTCCAGGAGCGGGCTCAACGCGGCGGCGCAGCGGGCCGCGAAGCCCGGCGGCCCGAGTCGGGACCGGAGCTCGTCGCGGACGGCCCGAGCCCCCGGCGCGCCTCGATCGGCGTCCGAGATCGCGTCCCGCAGCGGCGCGGCCCAGCGCGCCCGCCCGAGGTCCTGGACGACCTCCGCCAGCGCAGCCCGCTCGAGCACCAGGTTGGGGAGCCCCACCCACGGGACCTGCAGCGCGCGGCGCGCCACCGCGGCCGTGACCGGGTGGGTCCTCGCCATCACGACGGTCGGTACGCCCAGCAGGGCGGCCTCGAGCGTGGCCGTGCCCCCCGCGACCACCGCCACGTGCGCCCTCCGGAGGACGTCGCGGCCTCCCGACGTGGTGAACGTCACCCCGGGGATCTCCGGCGGGCGGCCCCGAAGTCGCCAGGGCACGACGACGTCGCGCGGCCGGTCCCCCAGGGCGGAGCTCAGACCCGCCAGCGCGGGACGGAGCGTGCGCGCCACCTCGGCGGAGCGGGATCCGGGCAGCAGGGCGACCACGAGGCGGTCGGGTGCAGCCCCCTGATGAGGCCGCGGGGGAGTCGCGTGGTCGACGGCCGGGTGCCCCACCCAGTGGGCCATCACCCCGAGCCGGCGGAGGTGCGCGACCTCGTGCCGGAACAGGCACAGGACGAAGTCCACCGCCTCGTGCAGCGTCTCCGCGCGTCGAGGTCGCCACGCCCAGTACTGGGGGGCGACCAGCAGCCCGATGGGGCGGCCCGGGATCCGGGGGGCGCGTCTCGCGATCGGCAAGTGGAGGTCCGGTCCGTCGATCAGGAGGGCGGGCCCCGAGCGGGCACGCAGCAGGGCGGCCAGGGTCCGTCGCGCGCGGAGGATCCGCGGGAGCGCCGGGACGAGCTCCACGAGGCCGGCGGCGCCCAACTCGCGGGTGTCTCCCGCGGGGTGCAGATCGATGTCGGTCTCCGCCGCCGAGGCCTCCATGCGCGGCCCCGCGATGCCGCGCACCCGCGGGCGAAGGCCGGCCGCCGCCAGCCCCCTGAGGACCTCCGCGCCGAGCGCGTCGCCGCTGGCCTCCGCCGCCGAGAGGACGAGCCCGCTCACGCCCACCCTCGCGGGCAGATCGGCCGACGACGCTCCATCGACAGGAACCGCCTCAGGTCTCGGATGCACTCGGGACCCGCCGCGTCGAGCCCCTCCGTGGAGGCTCGCCCGCCCGCCCATACCCGCCGCAGGGCGCGGCGGAACGCGGTGACCGCCGACGGCCCGAACCGAGCGCGCAGGCCCACGACGTTGGGGCCGACGATGCGCGCTCGGTCCCCCGCCACCATCGTCCAGGGGGGGACGTCGCCCGAGACCATCGCCCCCGCCGCGATCATCGCCCCGGTCCCCACGGTCACGAACTGGTGGACGGCGGCCCGCGCCCCCACGTTCACCCGCGCGCCGATCCGCACGTGGCCGCCGAGCTGCGCGCCGTTGGCGACGGTCACGTCCTCGTCGAGCGTGCCGTCGTGGCCCACGTGCGCGTAGGCCATGAGCAGCAGCCGATCCCCCAGGCGCGTGACGCCGCGGTCGGCGGGCGAGCCGCGGTGCACCGTCGCGCACTCGTGGATGTGCACGTCGCGGCCGATCTCCAGACGGCCGTCGTCTCCGAGCCGGTGCTGCGCGGGCCCGCCCACCAGGGCGCGCGCCTCGATCCGGAGCCCCGGACCGGCGTGCAGCGGCCCCTGCAGCACGGCCCCCGGCCCCACCCGAGCGTCCGACGACAGCGACACATCGCCGAGCAGCCGGGCCGTGGGATCGACGCCGCCGAGCGCGTTCATCGCGCGTCGGCGAGGGTGATGTTGAGGAGGAGGCGCGCCTCGGTCGCGGGGTCGTCGCCCACCGAGGCCTTCGCGTCCAGCTTCCACACGGGTCCGCGCCGGGACACGAGGGAGACCCGCAGCGTCAGCTCCTCTCCCGGGGAAACCCGACGTCGAAACCGCACGCGGTCGAGGCCCATGAGCAGCAGCTTGCCGTCGGCGAGGGCCGGGTCGTCGGCGAGGGCGAGGAGCCCGGCGGCCTGGACGAGCGCGTCGAGCTGCACCACGCCCGGCACCACGGGGTCGCCCGGAAAGTGGCCCGCGAACCAGGAGGCGTCGTCGGGTACGAGATACGTCGCCGTGAGGGCCGCGCCGGACTCCAGCGCGGTGACGCGGTCGATCAGCGAGCGGGGCTCCTTCTGGGGCAGCAGCGGGAGGACGGAGGCCGGGTCAGGTCCCATCGTCCGCGCCTCCTCGGTCACGCTTCCGAGCCGTCAGGTGGGCCCGGGCGATGCGGCGCAAGGCGGCGGTCTCACGCACCTCGCGGTCCCGCGGTCGGGCGGGCGACCCACTGTAGATCGCGCCCTCGGGCACGTCCCGAAAGACCGACGCGCGCGCCGTGATGATGGCACCGGCGCCGATCCTGCGGTGGTCCGTCACCCCCGCGCCGGCGGCCAGGATCGCGCCCTCGCCGACGTCCGCCGACCCCGAGACTCCGGCCTGGGAGACGAGCACCGCGTGGGCGCCGACGCGCGCGTTGTGACCCACCACCACGTGGTTGTCGAGCCGAGCGTGGGCCCCGATCACCGTGTCGCCCACGGTCGCACGGTCGATGGCGCACAGGGACCCCACGTGCACCCCGTCCTCCAGCACGACGCGCCCGACCTGGGGGATGGGCGAGCGGACGCCGGCCTCCGGCTCGAGGTAGCCGAACCCCCGCCCCCCGATCGCGGACCCGGGCCCGATCCACACCCCCTCCCCGAGCCGGCAGCCCTCCAGGACCAAGGCTCCGGGTTCGAGCACGCAGCCGGCCCCCATGCGCACGCCGCGGCCGACGTACGACCGGGCGCGGAGCACGCAGTCCGGCCCCACCACGGCGTCGTCTTCGACGACCACGAGCGGTCCCAACGCGGCCGAAGGATCGACGGACGCGGACGCAGCCACGACCGCGCTGGGGTGGATCCCCGGCGGGAAGGTCGGCTCGGGATGAAAGTGACGCAGGAGCGCGACGAAGGCACGGCTCGGGTCCTGCGTGCGGACACACTCCAGCTCGGAAGGGACGGTCAGACTCGAGGGCGCGACGACGAGCCCGGGGTTGCCCCACCCGTCGCGCAGGCCGCGCGCGTCCCAGACGACCGCGACCTCGGTGGGCTCCGCGGTGCGGGGCGGCGCGACCCCGGAGAGCCCCCGGCGCTGGACGAGCGCGACGATCTGCGCGGCGTCCACGGCGACGTCCGGGCCTCGGCTACTTCGCGTTGTAGCGAGTCACCACGTCGCTGGTGATGTCCATGCCGTCGATGTTGTAGAGCACCGCGGTCTTCTCGAGGACCAGCGTGTAGCCCTTCTCCTTGCCGATGACGGCGGCCATGTCCGTGAGCTTCACGAGCAGCGCGCCGGTCAGCTCCTGCTCGAGGAGCGCCATCGTCTGCTGCGTCTCCAGCATCGACTGCTGGAACGCGGCGGCGCGCACGTTGAAGGCCGCCTCCTTCTCCCGGAGGGCGGACTCGCTGAGCATCACGGCCTGAGCCTGGAGCTCGTCGCGCATCTGCTCGATCTCGGCCTTCTCCTTCTCGAGCTTCAGGCGCGCCTGCTCCATCTGCGTCTCGAGGTTGGCCTTGGCGCGCTTGCCCTCTTCCACGTCATTGAGGGCCTTCTGCAGGTCGACGACGGCGATCTTGAGGGCCTGGGCGGACGCCGGGGCGGCGAGCGTAAGGCTGAGGAGGGCGATGGTGATGGCGGTGAAGAGCTTGCGCATGTTGTGTTCCTTCCGGGGACCCGCGCCAGGCGGCGGGCCCAATGTCTTGGACCGGATCCGTGCCGTTAGAAGAACGATCCGACGGAGAATTCGAAGACCTGACCCTGCTCGCCGGGCTTTCGGCCGATGGGGAAGCCCCACTCGAAGCGGAGCGGGCCCATGGGGGACCGCCACCGCACGCCGAAGCCGGCGCTGAGTCGCAGGTTCTCGATCCGCATGGGCTCGTTCCCGTACAGACCGCCGAACGCGTTGCCCGCGTCGAAGAAGACGACGCCGCGGACCTCGGCCGGGGGCACGATCGGGAACTCGATCTCGAAGTTGTTGACGATGCTCGCGGTGCCTCCCACGGGGAGGGCGTCCGCGGCGTGGACGGGGTCGGAGTTGACCAGCGTGCGGATCTTCGGCCCGAGCGACAGGGGGACGTACCCGCGGATCGAGTAGGGGCCGCCCGCCTGGTAGCGCTCGGTGTAGGGGACCACGGTGCCGTCGAGCGACTTGATCCAGCCGAAGCTGAAGTTGTAGCGGAACACCACCTGCGCCGACGGCGGGAGCGTGTCCGGGGTGCCGAGGGGCCAGAAGAAGCGGACGTTGGCGCGGAGCCGGGCGAAGCGGAAGTCGCCGCCGAGCACGCTCACGATGCGCTCCTCGCCCCGGGCCTTCCAGCCGCCCGCGAGCTCGACGGCCGCGGTGGCGAAGATCCCCTTCGTGGGCGAGATCCGGTTGTCGCGCTTGTCGAAGATGATCGACGCGGTCAGCGAGGACTTCGTCCCCGGGCGGTAGAGGTTGCCGCCGTAGGCCAGCTTCTGGGCGGGACGCAGCGAGCTCAGGCCCACCGTCTCGAGCGAGTAGAGCATCGAGACCTGGAGGTCGTTGTTCGGGTCCAGGTAGCGCCCGAAGCCGATGTCGAGGCCCCGGCGGAACTGCGTGAGGACGTAGGTCTGGTTGCGCAGGTAGAGCGACAGCGAGGCCGTCCATCGGCTGTCGAGGAAGTACGGGTCGTACAGCTGGAACTCGAGGCGCTGCTGACTGTTCTCGCCGCGGAAGAAGCCGTTCTGGAGCAGGTTGCGGCCGAGGCTCAGGTTGGCGTTGAACGCGAGCGTGTAGCCGAGCCCCAGGAAGTTCGCGCGGCTGATGTTGGCCGTGAACACGAAGGACTCGACCGTGGAGAAGCCCGCCCCGAGGCTGAACGTGCCGGTGGGCTTCTCGACGACGTCGATCGCCATGTCGAGCGAGTCGGGGGCGTCGCCCCGGGGGGTCGTGATGTTGACCTCTTCGAAGTAGCCGAGCCGCTGCAGGCGGGAGCGGGCCCGCTCGATCGCCTTGCCGCTCCACTGATCGCCCTCGGCCAACGCGATCTCGCGACGAATGGTCTTGTCCCACGTCGCGAGGTTGTTGGTGATGACGATGTCTTCGAGGTGGATGACGTTGCCCTTCTGGATGTCGAAGCGCACGTCCACGATCAGCTTGTCGCGGTCCTGGCGAGGAAGCGGGATCACGTTGGCGAAGGCGTATCCGTCTTCGCTGTAGCGGGCCACCAGCCGCTCGACGTCCTGGGCGAGGGTCAGGCGGTTGAACACCTCGCCCTCCTCGCTCTCGACCAGCTTGCGCAGCTCGGCCTCGCGGTCGGCCACCGGGCCGTCTCCGATGAGGTCGCCGGTGATGGCGATCTCGCCGATCTTGTACTCGGGCCCCTCGTCCACGTGGATCGTCACGTAGACCCACCGCTTGTCCGGGCTCAGAGCCACTTGCGGGCGGCTCACGTCGGCGTCGATGTGGCCCTTGGCGGAGTACAGGAACGCGATGCGCTCGGCGTCGAGCTCCAACGTCTCCCGGCGGTAGGTGCCCGCTTCGCCCGCCCCGGGGAAGATCCCGGCCTCGCGGGTCTCGATGTTCTGCTTGATCAGCCGGTCGTTGATCTTCTCGTTGCCGACGATCTCGATCTTCTTCACGAGGACCTTGCGGCCCTCGGCGATGTCGAAGTGGACGTACACCTCGTTGCCCGCGCCGCGGACGATGCGGGTGTCGACCTCCGCCAGGAAGAAGCCCTTGTCGAGGTACAGCTCCTCGATCTTCTGGGCGTTCGACCGCACCTTCGCCATGTCGAGGATGGCGTAGGGCTTGAGGTTCATCACCTCCTTGATGTCCTCGAGCGTGACCTTCTTCTCGCCCTCGATCCGGATGTCCCGAATGGCGGGCTTCTCCTTCACGCGCACGACGAGGTTCACGCCCTCGAGGGCGTCCTCCACCTCGATGACGATGTCGTCGAAGTAGCGCAGCCGGTACACGTCGCGGATCGCGTCCGCGACCGCGGAGCGCCGCAGGAGATCTCCCTCGCGCACGCGGATGATGTCGAGCACCGCCTCGACCTCGACCCGCTCGTTGCCCTCGACGCGAATCGATCGAATGACGTCGCCCTCGCTCCACGCCGCCGCCGCGCCGGGCACGACGAGGGTGAGCAGGAGGAGCAGCAGCGCGACGCTGCGGGGGCGAGCGAGGGTCATGCGGGGTGGAGGTCTCCGGCCTCTAGGGCGAATCGGCGGGGCATTGTGCCTGCGAGATCGAGGTTGTGGGTGGCGATGAGGAAGGTCGTGCCGAGGTCCCGGTTCAGCTCCATCAGCAGGTCCAGGATCGCGCCCCCCGTGGTGGGGTCGAGGTTGCCCGTGGGCTCGTCCGCGAGCACCAAGGCCGGACGCAGGACCAGGGCCCGAGCGAGCGCGGTCCGCTGCTGCTCGCCGCCGCTCAGCTCGCCCGGCGCGTGCTCCACCCGCCCCGAGAGCCCGACCCGCTCGAGCAGCTCCTTCGCGGCGGCGCGGGCCTCGCGCACGGTCCAGCCGGCCACCAGCGCGGGCATCATCACGTTCTCGAGCGCCGTGAACTCCGGCAGGAGGTGATGGAACTGGAAGACGAACCCGATGTTCTGGTTCCGGAAACGTTCAACCAATGATTCACGTTCCAGCAGCAACTCATTGTCGTTGTAGAAGATCGAGCCCGACGTGGGCCGGTCCAGCAGGCCGAGCAGGTGCAGGAACGTGGACTTCCCGCTGCCCGACGCCCCCACGATCGAGACGCAGTCGCCGGCTTCCATCGACAGCGAAATATCTTTCAGAACAGGTATTTCCCGCTCATTCATGAAGTAGGACTTCGACACGCCTTCGAGGCGGATCGCGAGGCCGCCGTCAGTCATCGCGGAGCCCCTCCACGGGATCCACGGACGAGCCCTGCCACGCGGGCCACAAGGTGGCCAGGAAGCTGATGGCGACGGCGATGAGCGCCACGAGGGCGACGAGCGGCGGCGAGATGTCCACCGGCAGGCGGTCGACGTAGTAGACGTCGCTCTCCAGGGGGATGAACTGCCAGTGAGCCAGGGCGGCGCAGAGCGTCAGACCCAGGGCGAGGCCGATCAGGGTGCCGATGAAGCCGATGATCAGGCCGTCCACCAAGAACAGCCGGAGGATCGCGTTCCGGCCCGTCCCCATGGCCTTCATGATCGCGATCTCGCGGCTCTTCTCGACCACGAGCAGGACGAGCGTGGAGATGATGTTCAGGGCCGCTACGGCGACGATGAACGTGAGGATGATCCCCATGACCACCTTCTCCAGCTTCAACGCTTGGAAGAGGGCGGCGTTCATCTCCTGCCAATCCCGGGTCCAGATCGGGTACTGCAGCTTCGCCCCCACCCGGGCGGCGATGGGGGGCGCGTCGTAGATGTCGGCGACCTTGATCTCGAAGCCGGTGACGGCGTCGTCCATGCGCAGGAAGTCCTGCGCGATCCCGAGGTTCGTGTACGAGAACTTCGTGTCGTACTCGTACATGCCCGAGTGGAAGGTGCCGGCCACGACGTAGGGCACGACGCGCGCCTGCATCCCCCCGAGGGGGCCGACCTCGCCCACCGGCGAGTACCCCTGGATGACGTCGCCGACGGTCACCCGCAGCGTGTGGGCCATCTCCTTGCCGATGAGGATGCCGGGGAGCCCCTCCTTGGGCGGCTCCTTGCCGTCCAGGAACATGTCGTCGGGCGCGATCGGGTTGTCGAGAGACCGCAGGATCTCCATGGCCTCGTCGACCGACGCGACCCGGCCCTTCGGCCCCAGGACGATGTTCTCGGCCAGGTCGGTGACCTCCGCCACCGTCTCGGGATCGATGCCCTTGAAGATCGCGCCCGTGACCGTGTACGGCGACCGCAGCAGGAACTCCGTGTAGACGAAGGGCGTCACGCCGGTGATCCCGTCGATCTCCCGGACCCGGTCCACCTTGGTCTGCCAGTCCTCGATCCGGTGGTCGTAGGAGAGCGCCACGATGTGGGAGTTGGCCCCCAGGATCTTGTCCTGGAGGTCCGTCTCGAACCCGGCCATGACCGACAGGACGACGACCAGGGTCGTGACCCCCAGGGCCACCCCCGCGATGGTGAGCGCCGTGACGACCGACACGCCCGCCTTCGCCTTGCGCCCGCGCATGTACCGGAGGGCGACGAACGTCTCGAAGCGACCGGACCGGCCCTCCGCCTTGCCGTAGGTGATGCGCTCGGCGACCGAGCCCACCAAGCGCTCCCAGACCAGGCGCCGCAGGACCCACCCGACGATGGCGAGCGGGAACCAGATCGGGGCCAGCAGCAGCGTCGGGATGCCGAGGAGCCACAGGGCCCAGGCGGCCTCGATGGGGAGGCGCAGGGTGCGGGCGGCGAGCGACCCGAGGAAGATCAGGAAGGAGCCCGACGTCTCCACCGTGATGACGATCGGGAACAACGCCACGGACGCGACGTCGAACAGGCCCCGCAGGCCGCTGGGGACCTCGGGGGCGCCTCCGCGGTAACTCTCCATGACGAAGAGCAGGCCGTCCCCGCAGATCCGCGCCAAGCCGAACAGCAACACCAAGGGTGCCCAGAGCGGCGCAGTCAGCAGCAGCAGAAGCCGCAGGAGCATGAGAAACCGGGGGTCGAAAAGAGGGCGGGCGCGGGGCTCGAAATCGGGCGACGGAGCCGCCCCCACGAGGGTTTCGGGGCGTCGGGACCCTACGGGAACACCCCTCCTCCGTCAAACGTTCCGCGGGGGGCCGATTCGGGCTGCCGCGGCCGCGACCCACGGCGTCCATGGAGCCGGTCCCTGGTAGTGTCCCCCCGACTCATCCGGAGACCGTCTTGGCCGCTCAACCGACCCTCGCATCCGCCCTCGCCGCGACCCTTCTGCTGGCCGCCTCCGTCGCTTCGGCCGAGCCCGCGGGCCACTACGATCCGGACAAGCTGCCGGCTGCCTCGAAGGTCTTCGTGGAGGTCGCGAAGGCCTCCGGAGGTGCCGTCGATCCCCTCGAGGGCGCCCTCGTGAAGGCGGACGGGGCGCTCGCGGACCTCAACCTGGCCCTCGCGCTCGCCTCCGGCTCGGTGGACGAGGGCAAGCGCGGCGTCTGGGGGGCGCGGCACGACGAACGGTCGACGCGCTTCGATCACGAGGCCGAGTCGTTTCAGAGGGAGGTGTATGCCCTCGGCGACTCCTTCCAGCGCGCGTTCGAGGAGGCCACGGCGCGGGCGGTGGACGCCGTGGAGGGCGAAGTCGTCGAGTGCCGTGAGCCCCAAGGCAGCGCCCTCGGCGCGCTCGCGGGTCGAACGGAGGCTGCCGAACCGACCTGTCCGGGGAAGAACGTGACGGCCGACATCGCCGCCGCCTGGGACGCCGACCCGGTGCTCGCCGAGGCCATCGCCCCGCTTCGGGAGCCGATGAAGACGACCGTCACGGCCTACGACGAGGAGGCCGAGGTGCTCGGCCTCTCCGGGCACCCCGCAGGGAGCACGTGGGTCTCCCCCCAAGAGCTCGCCGCGGCGATCCCGGAGGCCGCTGAGATCCTCGACGCCATCGACACCCGGGCCGCCGAGGCGCGGGGTGTCTTGAGCGCCGCCAACAAGGCGCTCGACCGGGACGACCCGCTCGCCGAGGACATGGTCAAGGCCATTCGCAACCGCGCGCGAGGGATCCGCACCTGGACGGGGGAGCGTCGGGCAGCCCTGGGCGTCGCGGTCGCGGAGGCGATCGAGCGGAACCGCAAGAAGGCGGGCAAGAAGGCCGGCTGGGTCGACGTGGGGGTGTGCGTGAACCCCGAGGTCTGGGGCGGCTGCGCGGGGACCAACGTCGCCGAGCCGGTGGCCGAGGCGCTGCTCAAGGACAAGAAGCTCGCGAAGGCGCTGGAGCGGATGCTGATCGAGCTGACCGAGCCCGAGACCTCGCTGGACTAGCGGTCAGCCCTGCCGATCGGCGGCGGCGGCCTCCGCCTGGCTGCTCAACCAGGCCTCCATGAACGGCGTCAGGTCGCCGTCCAACACGCCGTCGACGTTGCCGGTCTCGTGCTGCGTCCGCAGATCCTTGACCATGCGGTAGGGCGCCAACACATAGCTGCGGATCTGGCTCCCCCACTCGATCTTCTGCTTGGGGGCCGCCTTGGCCTCCGCGGCCGCCTTGGCCTCGGCCTCGAAGTGGTCGTAGAGCCTCACCTTCAGCACCTTCATCGCCGACGCGAGGTTCTTGTGCTGGCTGCGCTCGTTCTGGCACTGCACGACGATGCCGGTGGGCAGGTGCGTGATGCGGACGGCGGAGTCGGTCGTGTTGACGTGCTGGCCGCCCGCGCCGCTCGCGCGGAACCGGTCGACGCGGAGGTCCTTGTCGAGGATCTCGACCTCCACCTCGCGCTCGATGTCCGGGAACGCGGTGACCGCGCTGAAGGCCGTCTGCCGCCGGGCGTTCGCGTCGAAGGGAGAGATGCGGACGAGGCGGTGCACGCCCATCTCGCTGCGCAGGTAGCCGAACGCGTACTCCCCGTCGATGCTCAGCGTGGCCGACTTGATGCCCGCCTCTTCCCCGTACTGCCGGTCCAGGATCTTGACCTTGAACCCCTGGGACTCGGCCCAGCGGGCGTACATGCGCAGCAGCATCTCGGCCCAGTCCTGGGCGTCGGTGCCGCCCGCCCCAGCGTTGATCTCCAGGATCGCCGAGGCGGCGTCCTCTTCGGCGCCGAGGAGCGTGCGCAGCTCGAGGCGGTCCAGCGCCTTGTCGATGCCGGGGGCCGCCCCGCGGGCCTCGTCGGCCAGCTCGGGCTCATCCTCCTCGGCGGCCAGCTCGACGGCGGTCAGGGCGTCGTCCAGCTGCTCGCGCAGGTCGGTCCAGCTCGCGACCTCGCGCTCGAGCCGAGACTTCTCCTGCATGACCTTCTTGGCTGCGTCGGGGTCGTTCCAGAGCGCCGGGTCTTCGGTGCGCTCGACGAGCTCGGTCAGACGGGCTTGCTTGCCGTCGACGTCAAAGATGCCTCCGAAGCTTGGAGACACGGTCGTCCAGCGCGGCGAGCTGGGCCTTCAGATCGTCCAGAACCTGCGTCATCCGCGGAGGGTACCGACGCGCCCCAGGGCCGTCCACAGAGCCTGCTCCGCGGCCTCCATGACCGCCCGCTCGCCCGGCTCGTGGTGGTCGTGTCCGAGGAGGTGCAGGACGCCGTGCACCAGCAGGAACACCAGCTCGTCCTCGAGGGTCCAGCCGGCCGCCGGGTCCACCCGGTGGGCGGCCGTCTCCACCGAGATCACCACGTCCCCGAGGAGCGCGCCGTCCTGGGGGAACGACAGGACGTCCGTGGGCGCGTCCTTGCCCCGGTAGTCGCGGTTGAGGGGCGCGATCCCGGCGTCGTCGGTGAGCAGCACGGAGAGCTCCAGTGGGGCCCCCCGGTCGCGAGCCTCGGGCAGCGCCGCCACGTGATCGAGCAGCCGCTCTCCGATCGCGGCCACGGCCTCGGCTTCGTCGTCTCCCCTGCCCCCGACGGCCACGTCCACGACGTGACCCGTGTCAGGCATCGCCGGGCGGGCCCTTCGCGGGGGCGTGCTCCGCGTCCGTGTCGGCCAGCTGCTCCGGGGGCGGCGGCGTCTTGTCGGGGCTCCCGCCGCCGATCGTCCCGGGCGTGGGCGTGAGGTTCGGGAGCTCGAGGGTGATGGACTTCGCAGGCACCCCGCGCCCGCGGGCGGGCGGCGCGCTGGGCGGCTTCGGGTACTCGATCCGGTGGTGGTGGATGCCCAGGAGGACCGACACGAAGGTCTCGCTCACCACCCGCAGGTCCGACAGCGTGAGCGGGCACTCGTCCAGCTGGCCGTCGGCGACGACGCTGTTCACCATCGCTTGGACCCGGGCCGTGATCGTGCCCGCGGTGTGGGACTTCAAGGAGCGGGTGGCCGCCTCGACGCCGTCCGCGAGCATCATGATCGCGGCCTCCTTCGTCTGCGGCTTCGGGCCCGGGTAGCGGTAGTCCTTGTCGTCGACCTCGCCCTTCTCGGGGTCCGCCGTCTGCACCGCCTTGTTGTAGAAGAAGCGCACCATCGAGGTGCCGTGGTGCTGGGGGATCATGGCGATGATCGGCTCCGGCAGCCCGTGCCTTCGCCCCAGCTCGATCCCCTCCTTGACGTGGTTCGTGATGACGAGCCCCGACATCGACGCGGCCAGCCGATCGTGGGGGTTGTCCATGTCCCGCTGGTTCTCGATGAAGTAGTGGGGCTTCAGCGTCTTGCCGATGTCGTGGAAGTAGGCGCCGACCCGGATCAGGAGCCCGTCGGCGCCGATGGCCTTGGCGGCGGCCTCGGCCAGGGACCCGACCATCATCGAGTGGTGGTAGGTGCCGGGCGCCTTCACGATCATCTCGCGCAGGAGCGGGTGGTTGAGGTTGCTCAGCTCAAGGAGCTTGCTCTGGGTGAGGAACCCCAGCGCCTCGAACACGGGCACGAGGCCGACGGCCAGGACCCCCGCGAAGAGCCCGCCCGCGAGCGCGAAGAGGACGTGGAACAGGCCGTCCGTGACCCAGTTGCCCGCCATCCACGCGGCGCCTTGGAGGCCGAAGCCGGTGTTGAGGTCGATCGCGACGACCACGAGCACGTTGGTCAGCCCCGCGACGGCGCCCGCGCGGATCAGCCGGTAGCGCTCCTGGGCGGCGCCGAGGCCGCCCGCCGCGGCGAGGGACGACACGAGGAAGTAGAGGCCGAGGTACAGGTTGCCGTCGCACATCGCGGCCGCGACCACCGAGGCGACGATCGACCAGACCGTCGCCGTCACGGCGTTCATGAGCGTGCGCACCATGATCGCGCCCGCCGCCACGGGGACGAAGAGGCTGTATGCGTCCGTGGGGATGCGCGGCACGACCGACGCGAGCGCGGTCCCGAGCCCGTGCAGGAGGGCCGCGACCGCGCCGATGAGCAGCAGCAGGACGGCCATGGCCAGGAGGTCGGTGAACCGCCGACTGAAGGCGTGCACGTACCGCAGCGCGAATCGCTCGACGGACGACAGGAGGATCGTGAGCAGGAGGGCGACGGCGAAGAGATGCACCAGCGGGTGGTACGACGACGCTCCGGCGTTCATCGCCTGGATCACCCGGAGCGCGCCGGGCGTGATGGGCTCGCCCGCCCGGTGGATGACCTGCTCCCGCTTGTAGTGCGTCGTGACCGGCTGGACCGCGGCGGACGCGAGGTCCCGCTCGACCTCCGTGGTGCTCGCGTTGAAGCGCAGGTTCGGCTGCGTGAGCTCCCGCGCGAAGCGGATCACGGTGATGAGGATGTGCGCGGGGCGGTCCGCGAAGTCTTCGGCTGCCGTGCGCGAGATGCCGTCCCGGGCCGTGGGGAGGTCGAGGACGTCCGTCAGATCGTCCAAGGGGTACTCGGTGCGGTGGCTGCCCTCGAGCCGGGAGATGACGATGCTCCCCGAGCGCGGCAGGTCGTCGGCGTCGTAGACCACCAGGCCGCTCATGGCGACGCGCACCAGCTCCTTGATGTCGCGCTGGACCGCCTCGGAGAAGCCCACCGAGCGCAGGTTGGCGGTGTCGGTGTCGTCCAGCTCCAAGCCGAGCGTGTTCTCGAACTCGTCGAGCCTGCGCATCATGACGGCCGGATCGATGACGGGACCGGACTCGACGGCCTCGGGTTCGGCTCCGTCGCCGGGGTCGGCCGCCCCGCCGTCGGTGGCGTCCCCTTCCCCGTCGTCCACCGCCGCGGCGGCCTGGGCTTCGAGGAACGCGCGCATCTCCACGAACGCCCGGTCGATGCGGCGCTGCACGTCCGCCCCGAGGAGGACGTCGTGCTCGAACACGGGCGAGACCCCGTCCCGGGCCGTCTTGCGGCGCTCGATCGTGAGCTTCTGATCCTCCACGTCGAAGGCACGGTGGGCCCGGATGTCGGTGGGGGCGATGTCCCCTTCATCGAGGCCCGCCGTGCCCGCGCGGGGCGTCCAGTCGACCATCATCGCGCCCAGCAGGACGCCGAGGGTGATCCCCAGGAGCAGGCGGTTCACCGTCGGGCGACGGGAGCCCACGCGGTCGATCCGACCCTGCAGCTCCTCGCTGCGCCGGGCCCGGAGCCGCTGCGTGACGCCGGTCTTATCCGCCATTTTCCACGGGCCGCACGCGGGGTCGATCGCGCTTGGCGTCGGCCTCGGCGGAGTGTTGCTCGTACGCCTCCACGATCCGCTGCACGAGCGGGTGCCGCAGCACGTCCGAGTGGGTGAGCTGCACGAACGGGATCTCGTGGACCCGGCCGAGGATGCGTCGCACCGTCTTCAGGCCCGACGCCTGGCTCCCCGGGAGGTCCACCTGGGTCACGTCGCCCGTGACCACGGCGCGGCTGCCGTTGCCCAGCCGGGTGAGGAACATCTTCATCTGCTCGGGCGTCGTGTTCTGGGCCTCGTCCAGGATGATGAACGCCTTGTCGAGGGTGCGGCCCCGCATGAACGCCAGGGGCGCGATCTCGATCGTCCCCTGCTCCATCAGGCGCCCGCACTTGCCGGGGGCCAACATGTCGTGGAGGGCGTCGTAGAGCGGCCTCAAGTAAGGGTTCACCTTTTCGGCCAAATCCCCAGGCAGGAAGCCGAGCTTCTCGCCTGCTTCGACCGCCGGTCGGCAGAGGATGATGCGGCGCACTTCGCCCGCGTTCAGGGCCGCCACGGCCATGGCGACGGCGAGGTAGGTCTTGCCGGTGCCCGCGGGCCCGATCCCGAACACGACGTCGTGGCTGCGGATGGCGTCGACGTACAGCTTCTGGTTGGGCGACCGAGGGGTGATCGCCCGCCTCCGCGCGGTGACCAGGATCGTGTCCTGGAAGAGCGCCTTGAGGTCCGTCTTCTCCCCCCGCGCGTACAGGGAGGCCGCGCGATGGACCTCCTCGCGGGTGAGGGTGCAGCCCGCCTCGCTGAGCGCGATCAGCGCAAACACGAGCGCCTCCGCCAGGGCCTGCTGCGCGGGCGGGCCTTGAATCCAGAGGGTGTTGCCGCGTGACGCCACCTTCACGTCGAGCTGACGCTCGATCGCCTTCAGGTTGCGCCGCCGCTCCCCGCACAGCTCGCGCATCCGATGCAGGTCGTCCACGACGATCCGAACGGCGTCGGACTCGGGGACCTGGGATTCGGGCGGTGCGACCTCGGAGGTCTCGGGCAGGGACTCGGCGGGGGTGGGGATCGGATCCTCCATGGGTGGGGGCGCAGTGTACCTAGAGCACCCTCGGGCGCGCCGCGGCCGGGCGCAACCCTGACGTGCGGGGAGTCGACCGGTCGCTCAGCGTTGTACGAACAACAGCGTGACGACGAGGCTGCCTGCGGGGTGCTCGCCGAGGGCCTTCGACGCCCGCACCACGCCCACCCCGACCTCGACGAGATCGTCCTCGATCGCGTGGGACAGGCGCGCGACGGCGGTCACGTCCGCGCCCACGACGAGGTCGACGCCCACGCGTCGGGCGGTGTGGAAGTGATACCGGACCGTCTCGGCCATGGCCTTGCGGTCGTCGGGATCCAGGGCGAACCGGCCCGAGGCCACGAGGTCTTCGCAGGCCTGCCTCGCGAGCTGGTCGAGCTTGCTCCGCCGCACGAGCTTTCGGAGCCCCAGCTCGGCCCGCTTGCGTTCGAGCGAAGAGAAGACAGCCGCCTCCCAGGCCGCGGGATCGGCCTCGTCCATGAGGATGGCGAACACCTCGGAGACCGACACGGACCAGCGGCCCAGCGCGTCCCGTCGCACGACCACGCCCACGCCCGCGTGCTCCAGCTCGGGGTCCAGGAGGGCGGCGCGGTGGGAGGGGCTCGCCATGAACGCGGCGTGTGCCGCCGCCACGTCTCCGACGATCGCGACGTTCTCCGAGGCGCGCACCGCGATCAGCCCCTCGGCGTGCAGGCGCTGCATGGCCGTGCCGGACGACGTGACGTGGCCGAATCGCTCGCCGCGGCCGATGTCGCCGGCGTGGGTCCGCGCCGCGCGCGTGATGGCGGGGTCGCGGACGAGCCGGGGGATGCCGCGGGTCCGGCGGGACGACTGGATCATCTCCCAGAGCTGGTCCTCCGCTGCGCGCACGTCCTCCGGGCGGGGGGCTCGATCGGGGCCGGCTCCGGCGCCTGCCACCCACGCGGCGCTGTCCGACGGGGTGCCGCCGGTGGTGCCCTCCTCGCGGATGGGCGGGCGCCCTCCCCCGTCCACCTGGGCGGTGTCGCCGATCGTGAGGACGTCGCCCGCCTCCCGCTTGCCCCCCTCGCGGTTCAGCTGGACGCTCACGGCGGGCGCCCGCTGGGTCGGCCAGAGCGCCAACACCTCGATGCCCTTCGGGCCCTCGGCGATCAGCTCGAACAGCCACGCGCCATCGAGCATCCCGGGCGCGGTGCTCACCACGTAGCGGCGGTCGTCTTCCAGCTCTCGGGGGACCCGCGTGGACACCAAGCCCGTCGGCTCCGTGACGTAGAGGCGCGGCGAGAAGTAGCCCTGAGGGAGCGCGAGGACCTCGTCGCCCTCGAACTCGGCTTCGGTGAAGGAGACCGCCCGCCGGGTGAGCAGGACGGCGATCCCGAGTCGGTCGCCTTCTCGGTGCATGCCCACGGCGGCGGAGTTGAAGCGGCTCCAGTCCACCGACGGATCCGCGAGCACGGGCTTCAGGGCCGCGTTCGGGGGGGCGGCGGACGAGACGAGGGTGATCGGGGCGTACTCGAAGTCCCGGAGGCCGGCGCCCCACAGGCGGGTGCGGGCGCTCGCGCGATCCGCCCACCCGCGGACCGCGTCTTCGGCGATCCCGTCGGCGACGGCCTCGAGGCGCGGGTCGGCCTGAAGGAGGATCCCGCGGCGCTCGGTGGCGACCGCGCGCACCAGGTCCAGCAGCCGGACTTCGGCGTCGGCGTCGGTCTCCTGGGCGTGCGCCGGGGGCGGGCCGAGCAGGCTCGCGGCGGCGAGGAGGGGGAGGACTCGGAGGAGCCGCGAAGAAACACCTCCCCCGTGCTCTTTCAGCGGCTCGTGCCTGTGTCTATATTCCGCGGACTTCATCGGCCTCCAACACCCCCGGGCTGCGCGCCCACAGGAGCGAAGCATGATCGTCGGCGTCCCCACGGAGATCAAGCCCCAGGAATACCGCGTCGGCCTCGTCCCCTCGGGGGTCAAGGCGCTCACCTCGCGCGGTCACCGAGTCCTCGTCCAGGAGGGTGCGGGCCTCGGCGCCGGCCTCACGGACGAAGAGTACGTCCGACAGGGCGCGGAGATCGTCCCGGATGCGGCCGCCGTCTGGGCGAGCGGGGAGATGATCATCAAGGTCAAGGAGCCCGTGCGGAACGACGGGTTCGACGAGTACGCGGCGATGCGACCGGGCCAGCTGCTCTACACGTACCTGCACCTGGCGCCCGCGCCGGAGCTGACCCACCAGCTCGTGAAGGCGGACGTCGTGGGCATCGCCTACGAGACCATCGAGGGTCGCGGCGGCGGCCTGCCCCTCCTCGTGCCCATGTCCGAGGTGGCGGGCCGCATGTCCGTGCAGGCGGGGGCGACGTGCCTCGAGAAGCCTCGCGGCGGGCGCGGTGTCCTCTTGGGCGGCGTCCCCGGTGTCGAGCCCGGCGTCGCCGTGATCGTCGGCGGCGGGATCGTCGGGCGCAACGCGGCGAAGATGGCCATCGGCCTGGGCGCCGAGGTGTGGATCCTGGACGTCAACCTGGACACGCTGCGGTACTGCGACGACATCTGGGGCAGCCGCGTGAAGACCATGATGTCCAACCGCGTGAACATCGAGAAGGCGCTGCGTCGCGCCGATCTGCTCGTGGGCGGCGTCCTCATCCCCGGCGCGAAGGCGCCCCACCTCGTGACCCGAGACATGCTGGCCCTCATGAAGGAGGGCTCGGTGATCGTGGACGTGGCGGTGGACCAGGGCGGCTGCGTCGAGACCACGCACGCCACGACGCACGCGGATCCGACCTACGTGATCGACGGGATCGTCCACTACGGCGTCGCGAACATGCCCGGCGCGGTGGCGCGCACGTCGACCTTCGCGCTCACGAACGCGACCCTGCCGTTCGCGCTGCGGCTCGCGGACCTGGGCGTCGAAGAGGCGGTCAAGGCGACCCCCGGCCTCGCGCCCGGCGTGAACGTGTATCGAGGCAAGCTGACCTACCAGGCCGTCGCGGAGGCCATCGGCATCCCCTACTCGCCCCTCCCCTTCGGGTAATGCACCCCTCTCGACGAATCAGAGATTCGTCGAGACAACCCGGCTACCTCAGCGTCTCGCGCTTCTGCTTGTAGAGCTTCATGGCGGCGCCGAACACCGCCGAGCTGACGTTGCGGTTGCTGCTCAGGTTCTTCAGATCCTTGATGTGCAGCTGCTTGATCAGCGACATCGCCACGGGGATCGGGGTCTTCGGGTTGCCCGCCATGGCGACCTTCACCGGGTACTTGCGCATGTACTCCCGGTTCATCGAGAGCAGCCGGAGCACGTCCTCGGCGACGCCGCGGTTGCCGGCGATGGCCTTGACCTCGTTCTCCGTCAGCCGACCCGACTTCACCACCGCCGACGCGACGATCTTGTTGCGGTCGCGGATGAGGATCTCGCGGACCTCCTTGTTGCCCTTGTAGGAGAGCTTGATCTTCTGGCCGGTGGTCATCTTCCCGATGGCCTGCTTGAGCCCGATCTTCTCCTCTTCGCTGACGTTGTCCTTGTCCTCCACGAACATGGCGCCGAAGTCGTCGTCGTCCTCCTCCATGCCGAACGCGAAGTCGCTGTCCGCGATCGAGGAGAGCCCCGTGAGGTCGAGCTCGTCGAGGGCGTCGACGTCCACCGCCTGCCGGGACAGGATGGGCCGCCCTGCGGTGTCGTCCTGGTACCCGAGGGGCGGCGCGACGTAGGTGGGGAGCGGCTCGATCCCCCAGTCGAGGAGCAGGGCCTCCAGGGGGTTCACGAGGCCCGGGGGGGGCGTCGACGCGAACCCCGGGACGGGCGGGATGTACGGCTCGCCGCTCACGAAGTCTTCGGGCAGGCCGTCGTCGCCGAGCGCCACGGCGGGGGGCAGCCCCTCGGGCGCGGCCTCGGTCGGGGGGGCGTCGTCGACGGGCGTGCCCTGCGCGGGGGCGGGCTCGGGGGCGGGCTCGGCGACCTCCTCGGCGGCCGCGGCCTCCGACGGCACGGCGATGCCCGCCGCGCGCGCCTGGGCCGCTCGCGCGCTGGCGGCGATCTCGGCTTCGGTCGCCTCGGAGCTGAGGCCGTGCAGCCGCATGAACGACGTGATGCGGTCGATCACGTTCTGCGCGGTGTTGGGGTTGCGCGCGAGGAACCGGAACACCTCGGGCGTGATGATCAGGCGCTCCTGGTTGTTCGAGATGATCTCGGTCACGCGCGGCGTGCCGGTCTCGGCCAGGAAGCAGATGGTCTTGTCGTTGATCTGCCGCCGCAGGCAGATCTGCTCGAGGAGATACTCGTCGGTCCGCTTGTAGGCGAGGAACTCGAGCAGCTTGGGGTGCGTGTTGCTGTCCAGCAGCCCGAGGATGCGCTCCTCCGGCATCTCCAGGATCGCGGCGCTCGCCTCCTTGGCGACCTCGGGATCGGGGTCGCCCAGCAGGATGTACTGCATCGACAGCAGCGTCTTGGGGGGCGCGGGCAGGATGCCGCGAGCCACGGCCAGCTTGCCGCGGGAGGGCGCGCCGGGGGCCGCGTGCTTGCGCAGGCCCTCGGGGATGTTCAGGCGGTCGCAGGCGGCCGAATACTCATTGGCGTCCATGCCTTCATGCTAGAGCACGAGGCCCGGAGACGCAGCCGGGAGGACGGCGAGGTACGCCGGGAGGCTAGTCCTCCTCCTCCTGGACGCGGTTGATCTCCGCGACGAGCTTGCTCTGCATGTGCGAGGGGACCGGGTTGTACTGGTGCAGCTGCATCGTGTACACGCCCTTGCCGCCCGTCATGGAGTTGAGGTCGGGGGCGTAGGACTGGACCTCGGCGAGGGGCACCAGGGCCTTGACCACCGAGTTCCGGCCGCGCGAGTCCATGTTGAGGATGCGGCCGCGGCGGCTGTTCATGTCGCCCATGATGTCGCCGACGCTGTCCTCCGGGACCACGATCTCCATCTCGTAGATGGGCTCCAGCAGCACGGGGCGCGACTCCATCACGCCCTTCTTGACGGCCTGCCGTCCGGCGATCTGGAACGCGATGTCCTTGCTGTCCACGGGGTGGGTCTTGCCGTCGTACAGCGTGACCTTCACGTCCACGACCGGGAACCCGGCGAGGATGCCCTTCGCCAGCTGGTGCCGGACGCCCTTCTCCACCGACGGGATGAGCGTGTTGGGGATGACGCCGCCCACGACCTTGCTCACGAACTCGAAGCCCGCGCCGCGCGTGTTGGGCTCGATCTTCACCGAGACCTGGCCGAACTGGCCTGCTCCGCCCGACTGCTTCTTGTGTCGGTACGTGACGTCCGACTGGCCCGAGATGGTCTCCCGGTACGGGATGGTCGGGATGTCGAGGGCGACCTCGATGCCGAACTTCCGCTTCATCTTCGCGACGGTGACGGAGATGTGGTTCTGCCCCATGCCCGAGAGCACGATCTCCTTGGTGACCGGGTCGTAGCCCTGCTGCAGGCCCGGGTCCTCGGCCAGGAGCTTCGACATGGCCGTCTTGATCTTGTCCTCGGCCCCCCGGCTGGTGGGCCGGAGCACGAAGGAGGCCATGGGCGGCGGAGGCTGCACGGCCTCGATGCGCACGACGTTCTTGGCCTCGGCGAGCGAGTCCCCGGTGCCCGTGTCGCGCAGCTTCGCGACGCCGAAGATGTCTCCAGGCAGCGCCTGGTCGACCGGGGTCTGCTTCTTCCCACACAGGTGGAAGATCTGGCCGAAGCGCTCGGCCTTGTCGGTGCGGGCGTTGTATGGGTTGCTGTCGCCGGACACCGTGCCCTGGAACACGCGGACCAGCGAGATCTGGCCCGCGAAGGGGTCGATCACCGTCTTGAAGCAGAGGGCGGCCAGGGGCGCGCTGGGATCGGCGGTGAGCTCGATCTCGTCCCCCGTGGCCTCGGCGACGGCCGCGACGGGGTCGCGTTCGGCGGGCGACGGCAGGGCGCGGGTGACCCACAGGAGCTGGTCCGCGCCGATGTTCTTCGTGGCCGACCCGAGCAGGACGGGGGCCAGGGCGCCGGACAGGATCCCCTTGTTGAGGCCCGACCGGACCTCCTCCTGCGAGAGCTCGCCCTCCTCGAGGTACTTCTCGATCAGCTCGTCGTCCGTCTCCGCGACGGCCTCGACCATGGCCTCGAGGGCCTCGGCGACCTCGTCCTCCATGTCGGCGGGGACGTCTCCGGAGGAGGGGTTGCCGCTGTCGCCGGAGTACGTGAGGGCGCGCTGGTTCACGAGGTCGACGACCCCCTTGAAGTCGTCGCCCGAGCCGATCGGGAGCTGGAGGAGGACGGGGGAGACCCCGAGCACGTCCTTCACCTCATCGAGCACCCCGCGCCAGTCCGCGCGGTCGTTGTCGAGCTTGTTGATGAAGACCGCCCGCGCGAGGCCGAGGCGGGCAGCCGCCGTGCTCATCCGCTCCGTGCTGGCCTCCACGCCGTCCACCGCCGAGATGACGATGACGGCCGAGTCCGCCGCCTGGAGGCACACCTGGGAGTCGGCGAGGAAGTTGCCGTCGCCCGGCGTGTCGAGGACGTGGACGCGGTAGCCGTCGTACTCGCAGGTGACGACGGACACCTGGGTGGAGCCGCGCCGGGCCTGCTCTTCGGGCTCGAAGTCGAGGATGGACGTGCCGTCGGGCACGCTGCCGAGCCGGCTGTTCAGCCCGGTCAAACGCGCGACGGCGTCCCCGATGCTGGTCTTCCCCGCGCCGCCGTGGCCGACGAGCGCGATGCTGCGAATCCGAGAGATGTCGATGTTGCTCATGAGTGCGGTGTTTCCCAAACCTCCCGCTCGCGGGCGCGCGCGGGGTGCGCATTCTCCGGGTCGGCGCAGTCGCGGTCAAGGCGTGCTCGGGGGGCGTCCCGTCAGCGGTTGAGGGCGTACAACAGTTGGAGTCCGGTGAGCGTGAGATCGTCGTCGACGGCGTCGATCGTGGTGCTGCCGTCGGCGATCACGCCTGCGAGCCCGCCGGTCGCGATGACCTGGGGTCGGGGGCCGTCCGGGGCTCGCTCGGCGTACTCATCGAGGAGGCGCGTGACGACGCCGTCCACGAGGCCGACGTACCCATAGAAGAGGCCCGACTGCATCGAGTGGACGGTGTTGCGTCCGATGACCCGACGCGGGCGCTCGATGTTCACGCGCGGCAGCTTGCTCGCCCGCTGGAAGAGCGCCTCGGCGGAGATCACCAGGCCCGGCGCGATCACGCCCCCCAGGTACTCCCCGCGGCCCGACACGCAGTCGAACGTGGTGGCGGTCCCGAAGTCCACGACCACGCACGGCCCCTGGACGCGGTCGTAGGCCGCCACCGAGTTGACGATGCGGTCCGCGCCGACCTCCCTCGGGTTGTCCGCGAGGATGGGCATGCCGGTGCGGATCCCGGGCCCGACGACCAGCGCCCCGAGGTCGAAGTAGGTCCGACACATCGCCTGGTACGCCGAGAGGGTGTC
>Ga0209992_10000056_pt1 | contig 167233 bp, 140 predicted proteins | sample 2SBtaG_2_FD_182564 | JGI IMG/M metagenome (GOLD analysis project Ga0209992, IMG submission 182564) | Deep subsurface microbial communities from Kolumbo volcano to uncover new lineages of life (NeLLi) - 2SBTROV12_ACTIVE470 metaG (SPAdes)... | ecosystem: Environmental > Aquatic > Marine >... | reverse complement strand
GCTCATTTATCGATATTTTTAGATTGTTTTGAAGCCTCTATTTTATCATTTTTGAGCAAGTCTTTTTCTTTTTTTAGCTATTCAAGCTACTAAGTCCACTCGCTTTGATGAGTTTTGCAAGTGGCTCATATGATAAAGAAATATACGCGCCGCTCAATATAAGCGGCCATGCTATCAAACACGTATTGGCTTCGGGCAGTGCATTGATAGTTTTTTTGATGATAAAAAAACGCCAGTTGATCAACCGACAGAACGGCGAAACATAGCGACTATAATCTAAGATCTATTCGGCGACATTGAAAATTTATGTTAGAAATCGGACAAATCGAGAAAATTCTACTTGCTCTATTTTTTATTAGTTGTGGAGAATCGACTACGATTTTAATGGATAGCACCCCATTTCCCTTGCTTTGTTGTCTCTAGTTGGCGAAGCTTCTGTAGTTGTCTTTAACAAATAGTCCTACTCAAAATAGCTTGAATTAGAACAATATCTAAAGATTCACGATCGCTGCCAGAATATTGGCTCTGGCCAATTCTCCAAATGCCACTTGAAACTGCACTGTAGAATAAATCGACGGTCGATCCAGAAAAGACTGCAAAATCTTACGGCGCGCTTTTTTAAACAACAGGCTAGGAACCCAACGGTATTCTCGGCGTATATTTTGTTCAAATTCCTGGTAGGTACGAGCATCCGCCCCAAGTATGGATAGATCAATGTCAACCAGTAATCGAGTATCCGGATTAACCGGCGCGGTATCATGAATTGTTGCAATTATTAGTTCGTAGACACGACTCGCACCGCATTGACCAAAGCCGTTGTCGTTCAAAAATTGCGCGGCCCATTCGGCGCTTTGCCTTTCATTGTCGTTAGCAAGTGGGTTGTATATCGCGTCGTGAAACCACAGCGCAATCTCAACCTCATCGGGTTTTTCGGAAAGACCCGTGTATTGGTCTAGCAACGCGATGCAATGGCTAACGTGCTGCTTGTTGTGATAATACCGGTGCGGCTGCGAATACTTCTCACACAACGCCTGGTATACATCTAGATTCTGGGAAATAGACAACCGATTCATTAAAGACTCCCAACGCGACTGATTCAATCTTTTTCCGTCGGCGCATCATCTCTGCGCAAGTGAAATGCCTGCAATAAATTTTTACCCGCTAATACAAAATATAACCACGCTTTGCGCCAGCGATTTCCCAATAGAATAATATGAACATGCCAACCCTTTTCTCTGCGCGCGCTGTAGCCACTGTAGATTAGGCCAAAGGCTTCGGGATCGCCTATCGCCTCTTGGGCAAACTGCCGCGCTTGTTCGACGCCGAGCTTCAGCATCTCCGCGACCTCGGCCGGTGTGGGTTCACCTTGGGATTTAGCAAAGGCCAACAAATAATACCGAGGAATCCATTCATTTCGAATTCGAATAATCTGACAGGCGTTTCCGCTTGCAAGCGGCAGCTCATCGCCGAGGGTTTTTGATGGAGATTGCATGGCTTTCATTGTTACGATCGTTGTCGGTTTCCTCGCATCATACCGTTGGAAAGGACTTCTGACGACAAATGCCGGAAACCGCATTTATATAGATCGCTCTATTCATTTTTTGCGTTTGTGTCCCCCACGACTCGACATTGGAAGGCATTCTCAAAAGTAATAAGTTATCCGGCCACCAAGAAACCCCTTAAGAATCGTTATTACTAACAATAAGCTCACAAATTGATTCAGGTCAATAAGGCCACTACCGCCAAATGATACAAATTGCCACCACCTAACTTTTGCTTAAGAACAAATACACGGAAATGGTGTTCTATTTTCGATACGACCCAAAGGGTCAATCGTTTTGCTGATTTGTCGGGCGTAGAGGGTTTATCCAGCACCCATTTTTAAATATTATTCACTATTGGAGAGTCAAATGAAAAAGATATGTACGGTTCGATTTATCAGCGCCCTCTTTCTGTTCGGGTTGTTTGCAACTATTGCCAATGCAGAGATCTCAATCGAGGCTGAAGGCGATATCGCCGGATCGTGGTTATTGGAAAAGTCATCCACTACGTTAGACGGTCCCCGGGTTAGTCGGGGAGAAACCTGGATTATTGGCAACGGGCAATTGGAGAAAAAGGACGTGCTTCTGGCCCGCAGCGGAACCTACGATGTACCGCCGATGCCACTCAAGATTGAATCGGGAAAAATGTTGGTTTCAGTTGTGGGAAGGCCAGGAAAATTTGAGTCGTACGAATTGATCGAAAAAGAAGGCAATTCGATGGTGTTACACACCAAATCGGAGGGATTTCTTTTTTTTCTACGCCAGTAATGCTTCCAAAATCCGTTGTTGTAACACTATAAATTAATCATGAACCGGATCCTGAACGAGAGTGTCACTCGGCCAAATTTTGTATCGTTGAATTATTGCACTAACCAACCAATGTATAGAAAGCGTTGCGTCGATGAGTCACTCGCGGAGTTGTAGCTCCAATACTGATCATTTAGCTGTAATCGTTTGCTGTAATTTTTCTTAACCCCAGTGGAATATTCAAAGAGGCCAAGTTGATGGTGTTTCCGAAAATAAGTTCCAGGCTGCTCATGCTTATGATTACATCGGTTGGAATGCTGTTTGTAAATAATGTTTTTGCAAAGCATTACGTGAGTAAGTTTGCGATAGAACCTGCGGGTGACGTTTTCATAGTATCCGCCAAAGCAATGGGTTCGAACAATAGCGGTGCAGCCAATCAGGATAGCGGTAAAGCCCGTTATAGTTTCGAAATCGATGTTGATAAATTGGATATCATGCGAGACATAACACAGACGGGTGGAAAAGCTACGATTCAGTTGAAAACGACCCGATCGCTCAAAGTTATCTACAAGGGTCGCTCGTGTTACAACGCAAAGCTTAAAGTATTCATTAGTCATCTCGACGGCTCTCATAGAGATTCACAGACTCTTGACGAGCAAGGTTGTGCTCCGAAGATCGCAAATGGGATCAAGGACCAAAGCTATGCGATTGATATAAAACCATGGGTTGAAAATATAAAGGAAGGAGACAGTTTTGTGGTCGAAGTGGACGCTACGGTTTCGGCTGATCCTGGCGGCAAGAGCCGTGACGATCGAGCTGAAGTTTCCTGGCAAATCAAAATGGGAAACGAACCCAAACTCAAACTGATGACCGAATAACAATTCCGTCCATTGTGCATTGCTGTCCCAAAGGCATCAATTCCACCTACGGATGCAAAAGATAATTCCGCACCCTGAAATTGCTAATTGACTTCCCTGTACCGTAGTCGGCGACGACAGTCTTTCTCAAAATTGATCCAGATCATACGTTGTAGAGTCTTAAGGCTTTAAGCTTTCCCATACCAAACGAAAAAACCTCGACCCTTCAGCCAGATAGAATACCGTTTACGATTTTTTCGGGCGGAGGAATTTTGGGTTTGAATAGTTTAGATTCGTTTGCGACCAGACACCAAAACTTATTTTTGATAGTGGAGAATAAAATGAAAAAGCTTCTTCTTAGCTGTTGTTGCTTGCTTGCTCTTATCGGCTGTAAACCACCCAACGCTGAACCCAAATATCTTTTCAAAACGATTAAAGCCGATTTGCCCTATACGGATTGGAAAAAGAATATGGCCTCTGCTCAAAAAAGAGTGAAATACGAAACCGATTTCTATTCCAAAGATGCTTGCAGAAGAATTGCCTATGGATGGACCTTATATAAAACTAAAGCCTCTGGCCAAATGAGTTGCGAGGAAACAGCGGAAGGATTTCACTGCCGCATAAAGGATATCGAATTGGAATGTCGTCAACTGACAGAAAAATACTAAATCCAGGCACTAAATTCGATGGCATGTAACATGCGCATTCCGTTGTAACGCCTGCCCACCGTTATTCTGATTGACTAACGGCCATACTCCTGTCTACACCACTATTCGAATAATCCTATCAGATCTATAAATTGATTACTTAACACCAAATCAACGATCCATACCCGGATTGCGGGTCGCAGTAAATCAGCATTATGAATTCCAGTTGATCTAAATCAACTTTCCAATTGTACCGTCCTGATATCTTTCTTCGCCACTACACGGCCCACATGGAATTCAATGGAAATCCATTTAAGGAAGCTCTGAACAAGCCGGTCCATGACTTGTCAGAGCACGCATCGCGCAAAGCGCGATTATCACAAAATCAATCGCCTACAGCGATCGATTTTGGCGGCGCTTCCTTGTACCGCAGGAAGATCTGACTTTATCAGACCTCTGTTAATTCCATTGTGAGCCGACCGTAACGAAATCAACGGAAAAAAGCCGTGGTTACTTTCCGAAATGAAAAACCGGGGGTCAATTGAAAGGGGGTCTAGTACAGATGAACTATTGGTTTGAGGGCTTGGTCGCGTTTCATGTCGCGATTGTTTACGCTACGTTTGCAGAATATACCATGCATCGGCTGATGCATGCTCGTCTGGTCTTTGGCGATCAACATGCGATGCATCACCGCGAGGGTACTGGAAATAGCTGGTTTGAGGAGTTCCTTAACTATTTTATCCCGGCCTGTTCGGTTTTATGGGTCGGATTTTTATACTCGTTTTACGCCGGACTAAGTTTCGCAATTGGGGGAACCTTTGCCGCGGCATTCTCCGCTTATGCACATCAACTTCAGCACGAGCAACCTGAATTGGTTTTCTGGCTTCCGCGCCCGGTCCATTATCTGCACCACGAAGATAACATGTGGAACTACAACTTTGGAATTTCCGTGGATATTTGGGACAGGATATTTGGAACGTACAAAGCTGCTGACTGGGTACCGGTCAGCAAACCTTCGCAGTTTCCGTTAAGAAGCTTCGTTCAAATCCGCTGGTTTAGTAGAGCGCCAAAATCGTTTCAGTCCGTTGATCCTTAGGTTTATTTTAATCGGTGTGGCGACACAAAACTCAGTCAGTGATCTGATCAGCCTCCCTTTTCAGAACAACAGCAATTTTAATTTAAACGATTCGAGTCTATCGCGAGGCGCTAGTACTGATATCAACGTTAAACCTCGAACAGGTTAAATCCCGTAAATATACGAATATGAAAGATCTTATTACAAACTGGCTTTTTATAGCTGGCGGGGCACTATCAAATCAACCAATTAGACCGGGGACAATGCGTCCAGGACTCCCAACACTTGAGCCTGGGTTGGTAAATTCTTCCGTATCTGCAATTCCTGAGTTAAGAGTCGTCAGAAATCTCCATCGGCCGAAGCATGAAGTCACACCCGGAGCTAAGACGATCATCAACGCAATGGCTGCTGCCCTCAAAACTCAGACTCGGGCAACCGGATTAGGGAATATTCGTTGTAAAGCCGTAGGGCTAATGAAAAAGATGCGGTTGTTCGACGAATGTGGAATATTTCTGGTACCTGAGATGGAGGCAATCGGCGAAAGCATTTTACCCGCTGAACTGAAACTTAAGGATATAGATGCACTGATCGATCGAATGGCCGTGGCGATGACCGAAAACGAATATGCCGTATGTCTATTCGAAAAAGTTTCCCAAAAAGACGATTGGTCAGATCTGATGAAACGTTTCGATGAATTTGGCCCTGACGAGCTTCCGGTGTTTATCGCTTACGCCGTCATTCTTCAGAACTTGACAGAAGCCATGTTCAAGGACGTCAAGCTCTTATCCGCTAGCCTGACTTATTGGCTAAAAATAGTAGACGAGAAGGACTTGACCAAACACATGTCGATTCCGTTTCGTGTCAAGTATGAGTCTATTATGTATCCAGCAAAGAAGTATAACGAGTATGTCTCAAAAGGCGAGTGCCCTGAAGATTTCGCAAAATTTCTTTTACCGCTTAATATTATGGAAGCAGTAATTTTTGACGTATTTCGAGGCAACCTCGACAACGCCTATGCAGGTTTTGAATTAGCAAAACACGGCACCGGCGGCGCAGCAAATCCAAAAACCGGAGCGGGCTCCACCAGGGTGACAAATGGCGCTATTGCGACAGGTCAAGACCTAGTGGAGTCTTGGGATGACTTATATCAGGTATGGAATGCTTTTTTCGTTGCAACATTTGGCACGACTTACCTTGTTAATCTTCTAATTCCTCAAGTTTCTGAATATCACGGTGGCGATAAGCCCGATGCTTATGCTTACAACCGCGTAATTGCTTTGATTGTCACGTTATTCATGATGACATTTGACCAGTTTGATATCGATGCTGACCTTAGGGGCGACACTGAGTCGGTATTTGTAAATAAAATTCTTGCCGAACAGAAAGACGTGTTCGAGATTTGGGGTGAAGCCAACTATGAAAGTGCAGCACTCTACGCCCAGGATGTAAAAGACGCCAATAGAAGTGATCAGTTGAACTGTCGCGGGTAGTCCCAGAGACTTTTTTAGATCGTATCAAGCCGCTATAGCCTCAACACCCCTCAAGAACTACACGACAACATCGAGCAACCCGGCTTATGCCGCGCCCAGTCGGGGCGTTTTTGGGCAAACTCTTCTTTGTCGGGCTGCTCGTCGTAAGGCTTTCTCAAGACATCCAATAGCTCATGTATCATCGAATAATCATGCTCGTGCGCTTTGTCGATGGCCTGTTGTGCAAGGTAATTCCGCAACACATATTTGGGGTTCACGGCATTCATTGCGGCTCGGCGCTCGTGATCGGGCTTAGCATCATCAATGCAAGCTGCTATATAACGCCTAATCCACTCGGCGGTTTTAGCCTTAATTTCTTCCGTAATCTGATCCGGCAAGTAATACGCAGGCTGAACTGCATCAAGTAGTTGTGCTTCGGTATCGTCTGCTAAGACTGCAGCAGGAATTTCTATTTTCGCCAACTGTCGAAAGAATATTGTCATATCAGTTTCGGTTAGCTGCAATACCGCGGGCAAATCACCTATCAAATCATCCACGCGGGCATTGACCGATTCAGCAAGCCCAAGCTTGCTTGCCATCATCCGCGAATAGCCTCGTTGATAACATTCCAAATACAAGTCCACTCCGGCTTTTAGCGGTTCGACGGCTTCAAACAACGGATATATCGCGTTCGCCAGTTGCACCAGATTCCACAACGCGATTTGCGGTTGATGGCCGAACCGATAGCGGCGGCCCTCTGCATCGGTGGTATTCGGGGTCCAATTTGGGTCGTAGTCTTCCAACCATCCGTAGGGACCATAATCGATGGTTAAACCAAGAATCGACATGTTATCGGTGTTCATCACGCCATGAACGAACCCAACCCGCATCCAGTGGACGATCATTTCTGCGGTTCTGCGGCAGACCTCTTCGAACCATCCTGCATAGATTTTTGGGCAAGGTTCGCCCAACTGGGGGAAATCCACTTTGATCGTGTAATCGACCAATTGTTTGAGCTCGGCGAGTTCTCCGCGCGAAGCAAATATTTCGAAGCTGCCAAATCGGATAAACGATTCAGCCACACGACATACGATGGCACCAGGTTCAAATTGCGCATTACCGTCGTAAAACATATCGCGAACAACCTGATCTCCGGTCAAAACCAAACTCAGCGCCCGGGTTGTCGGCACACCCAAATGGTACATTGCTTCACTACATAAAAACTCTCTGACTGAGGATCTAAGAACCGCCAATCCATCCGCGGTTCGAGAATACGGTGTCAGGCCCGCACCTTTGAGCTGTAATACCGATCGTTGACCATTTCGATTGACCACCTCACCCAAATTGATTGCACGGCCATCCCCCAACTGTCCAGCCCAATTGCCAAATTGGTGCCCACCGTAACAAGTCGCGTAGGGTTGCATACCCTCCAAAAGCCTATTTCCAGAGAAAATCTCGGCAAACTTCTCCGAAAGACAGGCGCTATCGTCTAGATCTAAGCGTTCAGCCACCTCACGCGCATGGGCTACCAACTTTGGCTGCGAAACTGGTGATGGTGATACGAAGGAATAACAAGCACTATTAACCTGCCGTGTATAGTTTTTGGTCTCGCCATCGGCCGGAAGTTCACGAACAAACCGGTTATCGAATGATAACGCCTCTAGCTCAGAAATTATGGGTTGGGAAAGCATGAAACCTCTGATTTTAAATACTGAATGGAATATAGAGTCTACTGAAATATCAGTTCCGACGCGACCTGAAACTCGAAAGAAAAACAATAATCAGCAGCTGCATCGCATGCATTAATCGATGTCCGCTAGACCCACGTCCAACGCCAGCAAACCCTATTCTCGGAATTTTTAACCAACGCCTTCTATAATTTCTATGTTATTAATCGACAAATAGAAATATTGCTATTTGTCCGCTCCGGGCGGCAGTTATGGATTTATCCGAATCACAATCAACAAGTACTCGCTATTGCAAATTGCGTAAACGGGTCCATGAAATTTTAGAAGTAGGCCATCCCGACGACCTGAGCAGTCGGACTGTCGACTATCTTTTGATGGTTACCATTTTAATCAGCGTAGCCGCCATAGTCCTCGAATCGGTCCCCGCTTTGTCGGTTAAATATCAGGGGATTTTCGAATGGATTCAATTGATGTCGACTATGATTTTCGCAATAGAATATGGACTACGGGTTTGGTCAATCGTTGAAAGTAAACGGTTAGAATTTCGCACTCAAATTGGTGGCCGTATTCGCTTCATCTTTTCGCCGCTCGCATTGATTGACCTAATCGCGATAGCACCCACGCTCGTTTCTATGCTGATCAATGTGGATCTGCGATTTTTACGCGTCGTTCGGCTGCTTCGATTACTGAAACTAGCGCGCTATTCACCGGCAATCGGCGTTTTGTGGAACGTGATTGGTCAAGAACGCCAGGCTATCAATGCATCTATCTCTATATTACTTCTTGTATTAATTTTTGCCTCATCCGGTATTTTTTTGTTCGAAAATTCAGCGCAACCGGAAGTCTTCTCGAGTATACCCGCAGCAATGTGGTGGGCAGTCGCCACGGTAACTACCGTGGGTTACGGCGACGTTACACCAATTACCACGGGTGGTAAGCTGTTCGGGTCGTGTATAAGCTTCATTGGCGTCGGCATGGTCGCAATCCCAACCGGGATCCTGGCGTCTGGCTTTAGCGACGAATTGCGAAAACGCCGGGAATCGTATATCGATCTGGTCGACGAAGTACTGGAAGACGGTCTGGTCACGCCGGATGAACGCCGAGTCATGGAATTGACACGCCAGAAAATTGGGATTAGCGAGCAAGATGCGGCACTAATTTTCAGGCAGGTCATGCGAGAAACCAAACGAACCGCTCAATGCCCGCAATGCGGCCATACGTCGCCTACACCCCTACCAAATCGGCAATCATATAAAGAACCCATGAGCTAAAGTTTTCTACCTTTATGGCTCGTTCCCAATCAACACATTGCTGGACATCAAAAATAACATTTTGTCAATACAAAATACCGGATATATTGCCAGCTTGGGCGATTCAGCTATTCTTGTTCTGGAACAATGCAAATTTTTCTTTTTAAATTAAGGGGACATCATTATGAGTAGTATGTTTGGAATAATATTTGGAGTCGGCGCTTGCTTCGTTTTGTATAGATTTCTAAAGAGCGATTTCGACGATTCAGTTTATCGGGCTCCTATGATACAGCAGACCAATACTTCTAAAAAGGTTGCACAATCAACAGCGAAAAAATCAACAACCGCTGCTAAACCAATCACCAATGCCAGAAGAAAAACAAAACCCAGCAAACCAAAAACAACTACAAAACGAGTGATCGCGAAAAAAAGTAAATCAACAAAGAAGAATATCGTGGCAACGAAGAAATCAACAACCAAAAACCGAAGCGCGAAAACTGATGATCTGACTCGAATCAATGGGATTGGGCCAAAAATCGCTGTATATCTTAATGACAGCGGCGTCAAAACATTCCAACGATTGGCAAAGTTCGATCCATCAAAGCTTAGTTTATTGGTTCAAAATTCCGGAATTAGAGTTCGTCAAGATGACCCCTCTATGTGGATAGAACAAGCCAAACTTGCGCAAAAAAACGACTGGGAAGGTCTGAATAAATTGCAACAAAAACAAAAATTAAAAAGAAGCGGCAATGTAAAACAAGCGGCTTAACGGATCAGAGATTAACGCGGGTAGCTGGCTTTGCGCTTGCTACCCGCATTTTTACTATGCAAATTCGTTCGCCTGCTCGAGTAAATACTTCAAGATAAACAAGAATAGGGCGCTATATTTTATCCACTAAAAACGTTCATCCAATTGTCGACATTCCAGGATAACATTTTCAAATCTGCATCGATGCCCTTCCGAGGTTTCTTTACAGCTCAATGCGCCTTCACTTTTAATTTCCTTTAAATACCACCCGGTACCAAAACTTCGGCACGCACTCTTCATTTCAATTTTAATTTCCTTTTTAGCAGTTTTTTCAGCTGCCTGCTTATCTTCTTTCCCAAACGTATAAGGTGTATTGTAGGTCTTTGTTTTGTATCGATAGACTGGCTCGTCATCAGGCGCTCTACATGCCGAAATGAGCAATATGCAAAAACAGGCGACAAGTAATTTATTCATTGTTATGACCTCAAATAGTTTGTAAAGGGGGCTTTAGGCACGGGGCTGGAACTCTATTCTAGTGTGCGCTCTCAGCGTAAGATCGTCAACCTGGATTTCCCAACAACTACAGCAAAAATCACCTGGAAACATTAAATTTAACGCGAACGTTACTGGTTAGAACCGGTACCATTTCAGACTACTCTTTCGCTATAGAAGCTTTATTGAAGGTTTCCTTTTTAGCGATCCCCCCAACTTCATCCCACGCGGTCCAAAGTCCATCTTTTTTACCGTTTTTGTAGTGCCCTTCTTTCCATTTCAGGCCGTTTGTATACCATTCCGTCCAAAGTCCATTCCGTTTGTCATCCTGGTAGCTTCCTTCCGCAGCCTTCTGCCCATTCTTGTACCAAACCGTTTCGCGACCGTTTTGTTTACCGTCCTTGTAGATAGCTTCTGATGCCTTCTCGCCGGTCCTAGTCCAAAGAATCGAAAGTCCATCTTTCTTCCCATTTTTATAGTTTTCTTCGGCCCTTTTCTTTTCCTGCCCATACACGGAATATTCAACGAAGGTACCGTTAAATGGCTTTTCTTGGTTTGATTGATACATCAATCCATTTCTATCCTGCAAAGTGGTCACTTCCCGTTCTTCCGAACAAGACACCAAAAACACAGACATACACAGGATTGAGATGATATTTTTCATTTAGTTACTCTCTATTTTCGACAAATTGATTTTTGCGGGCCCCAATTTACAGCGGCGCAAACATCTAGACAACCGGAAAATTTGATGACGTTAAAGAACTAACCTAGATTTTTCTGGAATGCGAATCTAAATTTTGGCTGATATTCGCATCACCGCATTAAAATTAGACTCAAAATGCTCAAATACCCCAAGCATACACTCCAATTATTTTCTCTTTTATTGTTCGCTGCACGCTTTTGACATCTTGAGCATGCCACCGGTCATTCTTAATCCAAATAAACGATTTCAAACTGGCCAACTCCCAAACGCTGTATCCCAAACCGCCGCTTTAAAAACAACATTCCTTTCGGCCGTCTTTTGCTACGCGCAACCTCCACAGCTGCCGTGACCACATACTCACCAGCCACCAGAGATTTAGCCGCCACCGGCACAATCATACCTGCCGCGCGCCTGCCATATAAAATCTCCCCCATGACGGCGTGCATATCGTCTGGCGTTGCATATTTTGGATCACGTTTACGGACCATAGACCACATGATACAGTCGTTGTCACAGTCAAGTTGTTTAACCTCTATATTCGACAACATATATCCGCGCCCTTCCAATACTTCTTTCACAATTTCTTTATTACCAAACGTTAATCCTTCCTCGGTCAGAAAAACGTCAAGTTTTTTCGTGGGTTGGCACCCGACAGTCAGCAACAAAATCAAACCAACAGTCACGTACAGACGAAATCGGCATGGGACGGGGATAAACCCATAATAGTTACTCTTACTAGAAATAATCCTAGGCATCTCACAAATTAGGGTTCGATAAAAATTGCTCGAGCACTTGTTCATAAAGCTTATTTAATGCCGCCTCGGTTTCATTATTTTTAATTCGAGCGGTGCGACAAACCAATCCTTCTACATTGATACGGTAATAATCCTCAATTATCGCAGCTTGCTGCTCCATACCATAGCTAACAAGGTCTTTATCCACCTCCAACGTGTAGCAATATGTTTTTTTATAATTCAATCCCGACTTAACACAATCCCAAATGGCTCTGACGATAAGATTACAGATCTTATTTTGATACTGCCAAACATGAGTCATCTCATGGATGAAAAAACCACGCATTGCACCACTTTCTTTGGCGTAATCTATGCTATAAATCCCATGTGCATAAATTTCTCCATTAGGTGCTATCGCGCTGTTATCAACTTGAAGAAAAATATATTTGCCATTGTGGACTTTGACACGTTGGTAATCGATGGCATTTTTGAACAAAACTTGCGCAATTCTGATTTCTCCTACAGTTAACGACCGAGACACTCTCTATACCCTCTACCAATTAAGCTGATCAAACAAATCCGCTCAATAATAACCGAACACCAATAACCTCGACATCCGGCAAAAGGCTCCCGCATTGACCGCGCCCGTCGCGGGCGTAATAATCCATCATCTTCTGGCAAACTTCACACCTGACCTACATCGGATTGATACGCTCCGAAATCCGAACACTGGTTTAGGCTTAAGCACCAATATGAGACCAGAAATTTCCTCATTAACGCCACATAACTCGGAGCTTTAAACATTTATCTGGTTTGCTTTGGGTTTGCCCAAGCTAATAGCTCGGCCGGAACCAGGGCCGCCAATAAATGCCGTAAACACCCCAACAAAACCTTCCATTTCGAACATTGTTGCAACCACCGCCTCAGGATCACGTCGGTTCCACGCTTCAAAATAACCTACTATCGTCTCTAAAGGGCTCATTTTAGTTGCTTTTTTATACGCCAGAAATAGCTTGTCCGTATTCTGACATTCAGTCCAAATCTATCAAGCAAGTAGCGCAGACATCCCTCTTAAGCTTGGTAGATTAAATTAATCGCCTGATCAACGCCTTTATTGGCGGACCTGACGTGACATCATTCCCACAACCAATCGCTAAATAAAAGTCGGATACGGTGAAACTTGAACACTGGTGCACGTTTGATGTTCTAAAGTATACCGGGATGCCTAGGTAGCACCTCAAACGAAGCATCAGGGAAAACAAAGGCACGCCAAGAAACGGCTATGACTAAAAAAGTTGAAAAAATTGAAGCCCATCCAACCAAATTCCTTTTGCAATCCGGGTGTTTTCAGGCTACCGCTGCCAGTTTAGACTGTCAACCCCCAACTACCGAAGCAACCTCTTGATTCACATTATCATCCAGTACAATCAAGTGACCATAAATCGAAAATTTCAGGCATTGTAGGGATAATGAAGAATACAAACTCATCAATCAACTTAGATCGATCGCCTTGGACTTTAAATTCTCCAGTTTAACGACTTCCAATGCTAATTCATTGGTCGAGCGCATAAAAACCCGCGGCGCAGAGTCAAATTCAAACGCTTCCTGCCAACGAGCCGCGCATAAGCACCAATGATCCCCGGGTTTAAGGCCGGGGAAACCAAACTCAGGGATAGGCGTACTCAGGTCATTGCCGCGAAAACGGCTGAATTCCAAAAAACTTTTGGTAACTTGTACGCAAACGGTATGCGATCCAAAATCTTCGGGTCCGGTCTCACAACTCCCGTTACGGGTAAAACCAGTCATAGGATTACACGAACATTCTTCCAACAATTCACCAAACACATTTTTCTGTTGCATCTTTCAATATTCCCTCAGCTATAGCCCGAAAAATCGATCGAAACCAAATCCAATACATATTATTGCGTCGTACAATCTTTCATACCCGTTGCGATTTTCCATATCCTAAGGCCATCGTCTAACGACTGCAAGATCCACAAGATAAAGGGTTGTCTGCAATTTACCACTGGAACACCTAGGTCAGAAACTAGAATTAACGGCACTTGAGTGAATCCGCAATTCCTTCAGGATTCATACCCAGGGCTATGAAAGTGACAAATAAGGAAGCGCATAAAGAATCGAGCGCTGAAGTTCAGGTACGTTGGCTTAAAAACCCAAATCGAGTCACTACTGTCCCGTTAAGGAGTAAAAAGCAAGGCCTGAAAACCCACTTGTTTTGATATAATGAAGTTGCGAAAAGTCATTATAAAACAAGAAGTAGTGCAGGCCTTGAGTCACCATAATAGGGTATTTTTCCAGTTGCTCAAATGGATTAAACAGAACCTAAAAATCAAATCTTTCATTGGAACCAGTAAGAATGCTGTGTTGACCCAAATCTGGATTGCGGTGTGTGTTTATCTACTTCTGGCAATTATCAAATTCCAATCAAAGTTACAGAAAAGTAGGCAACAACTTTTACGGCTATTGCAGCTCAATCTATTTGAGAAGCGAGACCGGATGGCATTACTACGAGGGGACCCCATGCGTAACAAACCCTCTGCCGAATATCAGATGGCTTTATTCTGAAAGTTAACGGGACTGCAGTGATTACACGTAGTAATTCAAAAGTCCCTGCGATGTTGAATTTGGAACACTATCCGCCTTATCAGTAACCTCATCTTCGGAATTGGGCAACACTGATGCGTGATTCTGAGAATCTGAATATCCGCTTTCTTCCCGCGATTCCTGCTGCTGTTGATTTGAGAAAGATTGCTGCGATATATCTACATTCACAAGGTTAAGTTGTTGGCTGCCCAACATCTCCCTTAATCTCGGTACAGCCGCTTCGATAGCATCCCGAACATTAGCATTCTGAGCAGCGAAAGATACTGTGGCCTGATCTTGATTCAAATTGATGCGAACTTCAACCGGGCCCAACTGGGGTGGATTTACGCGAATCTGCGCAGAGTCTACTTCTTTGCCGGTCATCCAGACAATACGATTACCTAATTCCTGACTCCATCCGGATTGTCCAACCGGTCGCTCCACCGCAACAACGGTTTGTTTAGGACTCGAAGAAAGTTGCACGAAATCCGCAACCCTATCAACAACAGGTTGGTTACTACCCAGATTCTGATAAATTTCTAAAGTTTCTCTATTCGGAACATTCGATAGAGGAACATTCATGGCTTTGTGCGATGGCGAATCATCCGCGCCCATTCTGGACAAAAGGCGCGTTGAATAATCCCCTGCTTCGCTATTATCATCCCTGGCAACGATTTCACTAGCATCCGTTTCCTGGGGTTTGACAAGAACCTTGGGTAATAACGATTGGGATTCCACATCCTTAGGCAAACTATCAATCTGTGGAACCGGGTCAGAAATTGCCGGTACCGGCAAAATACTGCCTATCCCAATAGACTCGGCGGAGGCTGAGCTTTCCACTTCCTGCACTAACTCCCCCAAAACATCGGCGCCAACCTCTTGCCCATCATCGCCATTGATTTTTTGCAGCTGTTCAGACAATTGCGCTAGAAAAAGTTCAGGATTTTCCGCCACCGCAGGCTCATCAAGTAGAAGTGCCTGAAGATCTCCTCCAATCGCAGGATGCATTAACAACGATGCCAGATGATCAATGCTCATTTATACCCCGAACAACGTTGATCAATCCATTTATCGTTAAATCCCCATCCAAATTCCGCGTCATCTAAAAAACCTATAATTAGCAATCGGTCTGATATTTCAAGCAGATTTCGGGCCATTTCCTGACGGAGCGATACGACTGTTTCTATCATCGATTTCTAGTTGCTCTCGTTTATTTTGCATTTGCAATTCTTTACCGCGTGAAACATCCAACAGTTTCTGCATCCCCATTTTATGAGTGCGTGCAGCATTCCACGCGGATCGACGGGAACCCAACTGAGTCTCTATCTCAGAAATTTTGTTACGTTGCTCATCAATAGCTCGATCCAATTTAGCGACGAATGATCTATAGCTTAATAACGTATTCACGGCAATAGAATTTTCCGAGCCCTGATTAAGCTGGTTGGCGTATTGATCTCTAAACGCAATAAGTTGATCTAATTTTGCTTCCTCATCCTGTTTTTTCCGAAAGAAATCTCCCAATGCTTGTATCGCGTTTTTTTCTTTAGAAACCGCAAGCTCAGTAATGGATTCCAACCGTGTAGATTTGATCATAAAAATACCTGTAACTCGATTAAACTCATTGAAATTGCGCCGTACCGACACGGTTGTCACCAAATATGAGACCCACCGAATGCAAAACAATCACAAAAATTCACTTCAAATTTGATTCAAATTATTTAGTTGCCAAATTGCGTCGATTTTGAGCGACCCATGACCGGTTAATGCCCTGCTAAATGTGAGCAGATGAATCTTGGACGGTGGAATCGTCATTGGATTTAAACAAATCTTTTAACTCATCAACGCTTCTATCAAAGCTCACCGCCTCGTCCATACCTTGTTGCAGAAAACCCATGATTCGGGGATGCATTTTTATCGCTTCATCCACCCGCTGATCGGTTCCCTTCTGATAGGCGCCAACACTTATAAAATCTCGATTTCGGTTGTAGGTTGACAATATCGCTCGCAGCTCCCTGATTGTTTGTAAATGATCAGCATCGACGACATCGGTCATTGCCCGACTCACTGACGCCTCAATATCGATGGCCGGGAAATGACCAGCCTCAGCCAATTCGCGCGATAATACGATATGACCGTCCAAAATAGCCCGGGCTGCGTCTGCGATTGGATCATTATGATCATCGCCTTCGGTCAACACCGTATAGAACGCAGTTATTGAACCGCCCCCATGTTCGCCATTACCTGCTCGTTCAACCAAATGCGGTAATTTTGCAAAGACGGACGGTGGGTAACCTTTGGTGGCTGGGGGTTCGTTTATAGCCAATGCAATCTCGCGCTGCGCTTGTGCAAATCTAGTCAGTGAATCCATCAGTAATAGAACATTCAGCCCCTGATCACGAAAATATTCGGCAATGCTAGTCGCCAGCATTGCGCCATGCATTCTCATCAGTGGTGGGTCGTCAGCCGGTGTGGCAACCACAGCGGCTCGCGCCAGACCCTCCTCGCCAAGAATTTTTTGCACAAACTCATTGACCTCTCGCCCACGTTCGCCGATAAGGCCAACAACGATGACATCTGCATTGGTAAATCGAGTCATCATGCCCAACAACATGCTCTTACCAACGCCACTCCCAGCAAATAATCCCAGTCGCTGCCCCCGCCCTACAGTAGTTACCGCATTGATTGCACGGATTCCTACATCGAGTGGTTCTCGAATTGGATTACGCGACAATGGATTAATAGAAATGCCGTTCAGTGGTCTGGACGAGTCGGTACCAATTGGTCCTTTGCTGTCCAGTGGCTTACCCGCACCATCCACTACACGCCCCAACAAGGCCGGACCTACCCGCGCCGAACAACTCTTTCCGGTTGGTATTACCCGGGAGTCTTGCTCCAACCCTCGAATATCACCAGTTGGCATCAGATAAAGACGTTCACCAGCAAAGCCAACAACTTCGGCTTCAATACGATTTCCATCGGATGCTTCAACTAAACATCGATTTCCCACAGCAGACTTGCAACCTACCGCTTCAAGAGTCAACCCGATCATTCTGGAAAGTTTACCTTCGACGATTAACGGAATATCTCCATTCAACCGCTTCTTATAGGGCCTGAGCCGCTCGATCCAGTGTTGGGAACGGTCTGTATCTAACATTTCAGCCAAAACTATGACACCGAATCACGGTCTCGTTCGCCACCCAACACGGTCGCGATAACCGCGGCCAGCTGCTTCTCCACCGTCGCGTCAATCCTAGATGATTCACTTTCGACTTTGCAGCCACCCCGCGATAGCAGTGGATCTTCAACAAGAGTCCACGTCGGCGCGTCGTCAGCTACATCGAAAACCGAGCGAACCAGATCAGCATCGTCTGGATGCAGAAATAATCTGACGTTTCGGGAAGACACTGGCAATATGCCTAAGGCTTCACGCACCACCGATATTACCTGACCGGGATCAATTTTTAGTTCACGCCTGACCACTTGCTGCGCGATAGCCGTAGCCAGAACCACCAACTCCTCTTCTACCTGGGCATCCAATTCCCGCAAGGGCTGAGCCATGATATCGAGTAATGCTCCGACATCGTGAATCCGTTGTTTTAGATCCGCATCTCCCTGCGCAATACCTACTTTGTATCCGTCAATTTTTCCTTGTTCAAAACCTTCAGTGTAACCTTGCTCATGTCCTGTTTTCGCAGCCTCATCGTAGGCTTGACGTTGGACCGACTCAAGTTCATCGACCGTCAATACCGGTACAGCTCCCCCCGCAAAAGACACGGAAGCATCCGACGTATCGCTAATCGGTGGAAGCTCCCATAAAGACAGTCCACCTAATTCATTGTTAGAGAATCCCTTAGACAAACTCGTCACCACCGCCGCCGCCCAGAGATATTTCACCGGCTTCATCCAATCGACGCGCTACCGTTAGTATTTCCTTTTGCGCTAATTCGACATCACTCAATTTGGCCGGGGCAGCAGCCTCTAAATCGTCGCGCAACATCTCTGCGGCACGACGCGACATATTCCCAAAAATCTTTTCCTTTAATGCATCATCCGCACCGCGCAATGCGAGTAACAAAGAATCAGTTGAAATTTCCCTGAGCAAAGTCTGAATGCCCCGATCGTCAACATCGGCAAGATTCTCAAAGACAAACATTTTGTCCTGAATCTGTTGGCCCAAATCGGGATCAGCTTCGAGAATTTCCTCCATAATCGCCCCCTCAACAGAACTTTCAACATAGTTGAGTACGTTGGCTGCGGTATCGATGCCGCCAATACTTGATGATTTAACATTTGCATTGCCGGTGAGTTGCTTTTCCATGATTTCATCAAGTTCTCGCAACGCAGTGGGTTGGACTGTTTCCAGAGTAGCAATACGCATGATTACATCCGATCGCGTTCTTTCCGATAGAAATCCAAGCGCAGCCGCTGCCTGATCGCTATCCAATAGCGAGATAATAATCGCAATAATTTGCGGGTGCTCTTGCCGGATCAAATCCGCTATCGAGCGCGGGTCCATCCATTTTAGTTGCTCGATACCTTTACTGTTCCGACCCAATAATATTCGGTCGATCACGCTGCTGGCTTTGTCCGATCCCAAAGCATCTGTCAAAACATTGCGTATATATTGATCCGAATCAACACCTAGCGCCGTTTGCTTGTGGATCGTTCCAACAAAATCCTCGAGAACCGTATTCACGGTATCGGAGCTAATATTGCTCAAATTCGCCATAGTGGTACCGACGGTCTGGACCTCTTTGGGACCCATATGCCGGAGTATTTCTGCGGCGCGATCCTGACCCAATGCAAGCAGTAGAACCGCAGCCCGCTCACTGCTATCCAGTTGGTTGGCTTCTTCAGCCATCGGCTCCCACCCAGTTCTTTAGTACCTGAGCAACCCGCTTGGGATCGTCGTCGACCATTTTCTGCGCGAATTCGAGTCGTTTCTCATAGCTTTGCGGTGCTTCCAATAACAACGGGTCCTCTTCACCGCTCAAACTCAAACGGTCGTCAGTCAAGCCACCCGTCCCGGCCTCACCATTTTCGGATGCTGAAAGTTGGCGAATCCCATTCTGACCTTCAGTACCGGTATCGATTTGTTCGCGCGCGACTAATCCACGCATAACCGGACGAATAACCGCAAAAATCAACATCAGCACAACTAGCGCAGCAGCCAGTTGTTTGATCAAACTCTTTAACCACGCCTGCTCCCATATGGGTAATTCAGGCAATGCCTCAATGGCATCTGGAATCCTGAATGTCGAATTAGTCACTGTAACGCTGTCCCCCCGGTTAACATCAAAGCCCACCGACTGTTTAACCAATTCTGTAAAACGGTTCAAATCTTCTTGGCTATAGGCTTTGTTTATCGTGGTTCCGTCTTCCTGAATTAGATGGCGGTCATCGATCACAACAGCCACGGTTAATCGCCGCAATACACCCGTTGCCATACGCGTATGACTTACGGTTTTATCCAGTTCATAATTTCGCGTCGAGCTCTTGCTGGTATTTAGTGGAGAGGCGTTACCGATTTCTTCTGTGCTACCTGTTGCTTTCTCAGGTGCTGTGCCCGCAGCTGGTGGTTGATTGGATAAAGCCCCCGGAACCCCCTGAGCACCCGGCAAACGGCTAGCCTCATCCGATATTTGCTCACTTCTCAACGCGGGCAAATCCGGATTAAACCGCTCTTGTGTCCGCTCTGTTACAGTAAAATCCACATCCGCAGTCACTTGGGTTCGCAGACCATCGTCCCCAACCAGCGGATTCATAATATTGATAATCCGCTGCATCAAATGGTCTTCCATTTGCTTTTTATAATCAAATTGCTTGGATGTCAGGTACATTTCATTGGAACGATCGCGACTATTAAGCAAGGTTCCTCGTTGATCGACTACCGTGACATGTTCCGGTTCCAATTGTGGAACGCTGGATGCCACCATATGCACGATGGCTTCAATTTGACCTTTTTCCAAATAGCGACCAGCGTACAAATTAACGATGATCGACGCAGTAGGATTCTTGCGTTGACGGACAAACACGGATTGCTTGGGTAAAGCCAAATGAACACGGGCCGATTTGACCGTTTGGATAGCCGTAATCGACCGAGCGATTTCGTTTTCCAAGGCTCGTTGAAATCGTGCAGACTCTACAGAACGGCTGGTTCCGAAACCGGAGTCGTTTTGCAATATTTCGAATCCCAAGCTATTGCTCTTTGGTAATCCCTGAGCGGCCAGCTTGAGACGGGCTTGGTGAACTGCCTCATCTGGAACCATGATAGCTCCAGATCCTGCTTCAACCTTATACTGGATGTCGAGTTTTTCCAATGCATCCAGGACCTGGGACACGTCCTTATCGGCAACACTGGCGTACAACAGACTATATTCAGGAGTTTGTGACCACAACACAACTGCCACGCCAATTGCTACGCTCAATGCCAACCCAAACATCACTCCAATTTGCCGGGTAATCGGCAAATTTGCCATTTGCCGGACTGCAGGCATATTGCTGTTCACCGTCGTCAAATTGTTGGCAGAATTGGTTAAATTGTCAGTTTGATTTGATCCCATCAGGTGTCAATATTATTTTTCTGGTGCTTCACTTTCATCGACACAGATGATCACTCATCCACCTGCGCCAATCTTCAATTTTAGAAAAAACCGATCAGCTACATCGGCATTTTCATCACGTCATTGTAGGCTTCTACCAATTTGTTCCGAACCTGAACCATCGCTTGGAACGATACGTTGGCTTTTTGCACGGAGACCATGACTTCAGCAAGGCTCGCATCTGAAGTACCAGTCTCAAAACCATCAACCATTGCCTTAGCATCGTGTTGAACTTCGTTGACGTTATCAATCGACTGTGCCAACAATTCCGAAAAATCACTTTTATTTTCGACCGGCTCAGAATCTTTACCCATCTGAGCAGACATTGACCGCATTTGTGCCAAAACCTGATTTACATCCATACCACTCATTTTTTCGCCTCAATCAAACCGTGAATTTTTTGACCGTTTGGTATCGTATGGGTTGACATCAACTTTCCCAATTCATTATTTAAAGCACAATTCATACCAATCTATATCGTCAACATGGAATAGTGACGCCGGCCTGCTTCATCCGGGCGATCTTATAACGCAATGTTCTTGGACTGATGCCCAGTCGCTCGGCTGTTGATTGACGACTGCCGTTTTCTTCCAATAACGCTTCAAGTATCAATTTTTCCTCAGCAGATCTTAGCCCCGCGCCCAACGCGCCAGGGTCTTGCCCGTCCGGGTCCGGGCCTGATTCTGAACCGAAAGTCGCCTCATCGAATGACAAATCATCCGCGGAAATAAAATCACCAGATTGGAATATTAGCGCCCGTTGAATTAGATTCTCTAATTCTCTAACGTTGCCGGGCCATGCGTGGGAAAGCAAAAATTTTTGCGCGTTTTCGTCAAAATGCGGCAGTTTTTTGCCGCCAGGCCAATGTCGCGCCAACAAAGCGTTGGCCAATGGCAGGATATCGTCTTTACGTTCCTTTAGCTGAGGAATGACCATTGGCAATACATTTAGACGATAGTACAAATCTTGACGAAAATTTCCCTGTGCAATTTCTTCCGGTAAATTTCGATTGGTCGTCGCAACAACCCGCACATCGAGATCTACGGCTTTTTTACCGCCGAGCCTTTCAACCTCCCGCTCTTGCAGTACACGCAACAATTTGGCCTGCAAACCCATTTCCATTTCGGATACCTCATCCAACAGCAACGTTCCGCCCTGAGCCAGTTCGAATTTTCCGGGAGAAGCTTGGTATGCACCGGTAAAAGCACCCCGTTCGTATCCGAACAACACTGCCTCCAACATATTCCCCGGAATGGCAGCGCAATTTATCGCAATAAATGGTCCAGAATTACGCCATGAGTTTTCGTGAACAAACCGTGCGATAACCTCCTTTCCAGTACCACTTTCACCCTGGATTAATACGGTAGATTCGGTTTTCGCGACCCGCTTTGCCAAATCGTACAATCTAAGCATTTTGGGGTCTTGAACCACGCTATCCTCAAAGTGGTCTGGGGCACGATCGATATATCGTTTGACTTGCTCCAAAAATTGGTCCGCTTCAAAGGGTTTAACCATGTAATCAACCGCGCCCGATTGCATCGCACCAACCGCTTTTTCGATAGTTCCGTAAGCCGTCATTAATAAAACCGGCAAATCTCGAAAACGCGTTTCTATATTTTGCAACAATTCCAAACCGTCCATGTTTGCCATTTGCACATCACTCACCACAAGCTTTACCGAATTTTTCGATAGAACTTCCAATGCATCCAAACCATTCGCCGCACTAATCACACTAAATCCGGCAATATCTAAAGTATCGCAAAGCGCTTCACGCAACGATGCATCATCCTCCACTATTAGGACATCTGCTTGATTCATATCAAATGACTCCCACCGCTTGCTTATGCCTAAAAATTCCCCCAGACAACGGTGTAGCATCCGTCACCCGAGGCAATTCAATATGAAACGCTGCTCCCTTCGGACGCTGCGCTTCGTACCATACTCGTCCATTGTGAGCGGTCACAACACTCTCAACGACCGCCAACCCCAGGCCAGTTCCGCTAGTACGTGTGGTAAAAAAAGGTTCGAAGAGACGATCCTGATGTTGTTCGGGTATTCCTGGCCCATTATCGATAACGCTGATCTGAACGCTATCAATGACTTGTTCGGAAAAAGATAGTCGAATCTCTCCGCTTCCATCCATCATCTCAACCGCATTGGCAATAAGATTCATTACGATACTAGTCAACGAATCCTCATTTCCCAAAATAACAACATCCGGCACCCTATGGTCACATTCAAAACGGAGCTCGGATTCCAGCACCACCATTTTTGCGGCTTCTTCAATCCGCGAAACCAAATGAGACAGTCCGACTTTTTCCATCGTCAATCGTCCATCACGCGCGAAAATCAGCATGTCATTGACTTGACGCTCTAGAAAATGCAAGCGTTCCAATAATTTTTTCGAAAATTTATCGCGTTGCTTGCGCTCAAGTTTTTCAGTTCCAAGTTGCGATGCATACAAAATAGCCGTCGTTAACGGAGTTCGAACCTGATGCGCCAAACCCGCGACCATTTCGCCCATTGCCGACAAACGCTTTTGCCGATGGACCAACTCTTGTAAGGAACGTAATTCAGACACATCGGTCAACAACACAATCTGACCCGGATCCGGGCTCAATGAACGAAGCGACAGGTTGACATACTTACCACTTTTTAGCCTTATTTCGTGTGGATTCTCGATTTTGGCCTCGCAATGTTCGTACATGACCTGAGACCATTTGCGACCGATCAAACTATGCCCAAACATTTCTCCAACCACTGCGTTTTCGCGCACAATGTCACCATCCACGTCAACCACAATGACCGCGCCGGGCAGCGCTTCCAACAAACTATGGAGCTGATTTGCCAGTTGTTCTTTTTCCGTCAATGTCTGCAACCGGGCACTACGCGCTTCCTGGAGTTCCTGGTTCAACTTAGCAACCTGCGCTTGCAGATCCTGGTAAGAATCAGATAGATTTTGGGAAAGCTCGTTAAAACGCTGGAACGCGTCGTGTAACTGTTCTGCTTGTTGGATTTTTTCGACGCTTGCCAAGGTTGCGACCATCGTTGCCTTATGTTAGCAACGAAAACTAGCAACAAATACGCCAATAAGAATATTTATTTCAGTTTCTGCACCTTAGTGCAAACTTCATTGGAAAAGGGTCAATTAGTTGACGCTTCAACATTGCGTTGAAGCCCATATTTCCGCAATTTCTCAACCAATGTAGTCCGTCTCATTTTGAGTAATTTTGCTGCATGCGCCACTACACCATCGCATTCATCCAAAGCTTGACGTATCAATTCACATTCCAAACTACTAAGGTGCTCTTTTAAATCAATACCATCTTTGGGTAGCAATCCCGAGAGATCGCCGTCCTGGACGCGTAATTCATTGGCCAACTCCAAACCTTGTCCTGCTTGGAAATTGATTTCGGATGTTTCATATTGCCGAAATTTGTCGGGTAAATCGATATTGTCGACGACCGCATAAGGATGCAATATTGCTAATCGTTCGATCAGGTTTGCCAACTCACGAACATTGCCGGGCCAGGCGTGGCATTGTAGGGTTTGCAATGCCCCCGAAGTCAACCGGACCGAACCACGTTTTTCATTCTCGATACGGGCTATGAGGTCACCCACCAAGACTGGAATATCTTCAGTCCGCTCACGAAGCGCTGGTACATCTATAGGAAATACGTTCAAACGATAGAATAAATCTTCACGGAAACGATTATGCTGAATCTCATCTTCCAGATTTCGATGGGTCGCCGCAACGATCCTAACATCACAATCGATCGTTTTACTACTTCCAACCCGTTCGAAATTACGCTCTTGCAAAACGCGAAGAATTTTCACCTGCATCGACAACGGCATATCGCCGATTTCGTCCAAAAACAGCGTTCCGCCCTCGGCCATTTCGAATCGACCCTGGCGTGCGCTTAGTGCCCCAGTGAACGCACCTTTCTCGTGCCCGAACAATTCGCTTTCGAGCAACTCCGCAGGAATCGCCCCACAATTGACCGGAACAAACGGTTTGTTTCTGCGTGAAGAATTGTAGTGCAGGTTGCGCGCAACAACCTCTTTTCCGGTACCAGATTCACCTAATATTAAAACGGTCGCGTCAGACCCGGCAACTTGTTGTATTAATTTACGAACTTTTTGAATGACCAGACTGTTTCCACCCAAACTTCGGAACAATTCGACCGAGCGATGGTTGCTCTGCCTATCCATCTCCTTCGATTGCTGTACATTGGCCAAGGTTTTCGTCAATTCAGCGTAATTTGTCGGCCATTCCTGAGTCTGCAGGACATTCTCCTCGATCATGGTCGGTAAGGAACCGGACCAATCTGTATCGACCAACAACACGATAGGTACTTCGGGAATTTGCTCTATAACTGTTTTTACGACCGATGCAAGTTTTTCTATCGATTGACTAATAAAAACAGCCGTGTATCCTCGCGCCACATCCACGTGATCATGAAGTTTATCTGGCCCTATCGAAAAGACTTCATGTTCCAGGAAACGCAATATAGTCTCTACTTCTTGCGTGCACTCTGCCGATTTATCAACTACAAGAATTTGGTGCGCAGCCATAGAATGCTCTAATTCCTATTTGTTATTAAATAGTTAGACACTTTTAAGATGGGTGATTAGTTACTATCAAAAGGAAGTACCCAAATAATACGGACCAGAAAACTATCGAAAAGACTAAACGCAACAGATAAACTATTGCTCGCTTCGGTGTTCACTTACAAAATCGCCACGATGCACCCTTATAAAGGTTCCGTTGCCAAGAAGTTAAGCACCGATAGCACGATATGTCAAAAAATTGTCATTACAACCAATATTCGAAAATTCTCGGGAAATTAATAACCAAAATAGAGAATCACGCACTTTGAGCATCTTGACTTGACAAGTTAACGCCTTGCGCTTAGAAATTACATTGACCTAACCACCGGAGCACATTATTCCTCTGTCCGTAAACGATATCCCATTGAGCGTTCTGTTCAGTGTCTTGGGCATATTAATCGTACTATCTGCTTTTTTCTCGGGTTCAGAAACCGCGTTAATGGCGCTCAATCGATACCGATTGCAACACCTGGTAAAACTGAACCACCGGGGCGCACTAAGAGCGCAAAAACTATTGCGTAGGCCCGATCGATTGATTGGTTTAATCTTGCTCGGAAACAACTTTGTAAATATATTGGCGTCATCTCTTGCAACCGTTATTGCGTTGCGGATGTTCGGCGAAGCAGGCATTGCTGCTGCCGCTTTCATACTAACCTTAGTGATTCTAATTTTCGCCGAAGTTGCGCCCAAGACATTGGCTGCTACCCACCCGGAAAGACTTGCGTTTCCAGCTTCATGGATTTTTCTACCGCTACTCAAAATACTTTACCCCTTTGTCTGGATAGTCAATACAATCGCCAACCTGTTATTGCGCATCGTAGGCGTAGATCTTGAAAAACTGAACGAGAACAATCTCAGCAAAGAAGAACTGAGAACAGTCGTTAGTGAGGCAAGCGCACTTTTACCCGAACGCTATCAGAACATGCTGATCGGCATTCTTGATTTGGAATCCGCAACAGTCGAAGACGTCATGGTTCCGCGCAACGAGATAGTCGGTGTTGATCTGGATGGGCCGTTGGAACAGATCGTTAATCAAATCAAAAACAGTCCCCATACCCGACTCCCAGCCTATAGAAAAACCATTGATAAGGTCATCGGCGTTCTGCACCTCCGTCAAATCTTGACCCTAATAAATGCCAACGATTTCGATAAAAAAACTTTGTCGTCTCAGCTCAAGAAAACCTATTTCATCCCAGAAACCACGTTGTTGCACCGCCAATTGCTGAATTTCAAGACCGAAAACATGAAAATGGGACTGGTGGTCGATGAATATGGAGAAGTCCAAGGATTGGTCACTCTGGAAGACTTACTGCAAGAGATCGTCGGTGAAATAACCACCAGTTCACCCGACATCCAGCGACACAAAGATGGCAGCTATCTGGTCGATGCAAGTGTTACGTTGCGAGAATTAAACCGTGTAACCCAATGGACATTGCCTATCGAGGGACCTAAAACACTTAATGGATTAATCATAGAATTCCTCGAAACCATTCCAGAACCGGGAACCGGTATGGAACTATTTGGTTATCGTTTGGAAGTCCTTGAGGTTAATGACCACGCGGTCAAACAAGTAAAATTTTATCCAGAGCATAGACCTGTCTAAAACTCAGCTAAGAAAATCGAGCTTTGGCCTTGTTTAAATCTGTACTTTTGGGTCTATACTTAGCTTCAATCTGGATAATCAATATAAACCTGTTGTCGAATGGCGAAAATTACTCTCACATTTAAAGGCAAGCCGATACGCGCGTATCACTTCGAATCTGGAAACACGACTTTTGTCGGTCGAAACGATTCAAACGGCATCATAATCGATAGCTTGGCGGTCGCCCCCGTTCATGCGGAAATCATATTTGATGAAAAAGAAAGTACCATAACATCGCGATCAACCGAGTTTCCGCTTGAAATAAACAACATAAAAGTACAACAGCAGGTCCTAAAACATGGTGACCGGGTATCAGTTGGCAAACATGTGCTTCATTTCACAGAAGATAGCACACTGATTGAAAATCCAATCCCGGTGCAGGTAAGCAATTTTGAGCAAGACTTGGATTCGTTAAATCTCCAAATCGAAAAAAACATTCAAGCAACCGAAGCGCAACTCCAGATCATGTCAGGAAAAAATATCGGTCGGGTCATTTCTCTGAAGGGTGGTCTTAACCGATTAGGCAAACCAGGGGTAGGGGTTGCCGTCGTCGTAAAACGAAAAGATGGATATTACACCTCTGCTTTGGAGGGTAATCCGGAAATCAAAATCAACGGTTCGTTAGTTGAAGAAAAGACCGTGCAATTGCAAGACGGTGATTTGCTGGAAATTGAGAAAACCGAAATGCAATTTTTCATGTGTTAAACCGCTGAGTTCAACGCTTAAAGCCAATATCACTAAGGTTTGTAATGTCGCCTAAAATTCATTCTAATGAAAAACGGCACTATCACCGAATAGGATATCAGTCCGACGCCACGCTATCGAATTCAGATGGATCGTGGCCCATCCAAATGATCGACCTTTCTTTGAAAGGCTGTTTAATACGAATTCCTAGCGAGCCAAATCTTCGGATGGGTGAATCATTCACTATTCAAATTAAATTATCCGAATCAGTCGCGATTACCATGCAGACAAATCTGGCCCATCAAACTTCTGGGTGTGCGGGATTTAGATGTGAGCATATTGACCTGGATAGTATTTCCAGATTAAGGCGACTGGTTGAATTAAACCTTGGTGACTCCAGTCTTTTGGAACGCGATTTGGAATCGCTCTCCACTGCGGATAAATAATCTGGTCAATCGCGTCTATAATTTCTGAACCCAGGCACTAAGGTGTTAGATTCAAATCGCGTCGATCGCATCGGTTAGATTCCGCACGCCGACAACCTCAATTTCTGAATTCGAATCCTTGGGAACATTCCCGAGTGGTACGATAGCACGCTTAAAACCATGTTTGAATGCCTCATTGACGCGGATTTCTCCATTGGCTACCGGGCGGATTTCTCCAGAAAGACCAATTTCACCGAATACTACAACTTCACGAGGAATCACAGTATTTCGAAGACTGGATACAATACCCAAGATTACGGCTAGATCCGCGCTGGTTTCGCTAACCCGAATTCCCCCAACACAATTGACGAAAACATCCTGATCCGATGTAACCAATCCACCATGGCGGGTCAATACCGCCAGCAACATAGAGATCCTGTTTTGATCTATCCCAACACCTAACCGGCGCGGATTACCGTATTGAGATTCAACGACCAACGATTGTATCTCCACTAACAACGGTCGTGTTCCCTCCCATAACACGTTAACAATACTCCCCGGCCCGGGTGGTTCTGCTCTGCTCAGAAACATCGCTGATGGGTTGCTGACTTGTTTAAGACCCTGTTCGCTCATCGCGAACAATCCGATCTCGTTGACTGCTCCAAATCTGTTTTTGGTAGCCCGTAATATCCTAAAACGTGAATCCTCTGTGCTCGTGAGCATAATCTGGGTATCGACGATATGGCTTAGCGTCATGGGACCCGCAATATTTTGATCCTTGGTAACATGACCAACCAACAGCAATACCAATCCACTTTGCTTGGCAAATTGAGTCAATATTGCCGCGGACTCCCTAACTTGGGATACACCCCCGGGGGCCGACTCGATATTCTCGCAATACATCACTTGTATCGAATCAATCACCAGCATCTGCGGCTGTTCCCGTTGTGCAATCTCGCAGACCCGTTCAACCGATGTTTCACCCAGCATCCGCAACTTTTTGACTGGCAGCTTGATACGGTTAGCCCTACCCGCTATTTGCTCCAACGATTCTTCACCCGAAACATACAATACCGGCCTCTGCTCTGCGGCATGGGCCAGTGTTTGAAGCAAAATGGTACTTTTTCCGGAACCTGGGTCACCTGACAGTAATACGACCGAGCCTGGCACAAATCCTCCCCCCAAAACCCGGTCAAACTCGTCCATCCCTGACGAAAGTCGAACAACTTCCTCTTCACCAACTTCGCTAAGATATCGCGCATCATTTTTTTGACCCGAGTAACCTTCTCGCGCCGATACCCGTCCCGAGCGACTCTTATTCAAACTAAATTCACGGATCGAATTCCAAGCTTTACACTGAAGACATTGGCCATTCCATTTTGAGTAATCCGCACCGCATTGGTCGCAGACATAAGCAAGTTTTGATTTTTTTATGGTCGTCACTCCATCAAATTTAAAAGCCGAAAAACGATCTCTTAGGAATCAATTTGATCGTTTCGGACAAGTCTTTGCTGACTGCGCAATAAAGAAAACTCCACGCCGATTGGGCCACTTTAGGATAAATTTTATTTAAAACCCCGACCGACAATAAAGCAACACTGTGAGCACTTAACAGGATCCGTTAAAATGGAGCAAATAATCATGCCCATATTCCGATTTAGCGCTCCAGATTAGCTTGGAGAAATCCGAACCGACCGTAAACACTCACCCTGCAAGACAAAATAATAACGGGCTAAATATCGGCATTATTTTATAAAACATTTAGCCCATTAAACTTTCTTCGTAAGCATATTGAAAAACTATACACATATTTACGCATTGAACAATAATATAGCGCCAGATCCGTTACGGAACCTATTCGCTATTTGGCAGGGCCGTGGCATTTCCAGACAAACATTTTATTCTCACGTCCACCAATTTAGCCAGCAACTACCCGATGCTCAATTCGCGGTCAATTTATGCAACGACAGATATCTGTTTTGCGTCAGTTTTTTCGCGCTACTACTTCGCGGCCAAACCAACTTGTTACCACCGAATAAAACTGAGAACACGCTGTTCGAACTCAGCCGATTATATCCAAACTCCTACTGCATCTTCGACCAGATTGACGATCCATTCCCTACGCAAAAAATACTTATAGATGGTAAATTTAACGATGAGCTCAACTACCAATTTCCGCAAATTTCAACAACGCAAACAGCCGCGATCAATTTTACATCTGGCAGTACCGGGACGCCTAAAGCAATCGAAAAAAGCTGGGGTGTGCTGTGTGAAGCCGCCCAATTGGCTTTACATCATTTCAAGCTCAAAGAATCTGCCTACCTGGTGGTATCCACGGTTCCATCGCAGCATATGTATGGCTTGGAAACCAGTGTATTTTGGCCGTACCATTCAAATTTGTCGGTTTATAGTGGCGAAACCTTCTACCCTGAAGATATCAGACGAGCCATCATGTCAGCCACCATCCCCTGTCTGTTATTCTCCACGCCAGCACACCTAAAAGCGCTAATCGAAAACGGTCATAGCTGGAATAACATTGAGACGGTATTTTGCTCTACCGCTCCATTAATTCACGATCTTGCCAAGCGTATCGAACAGCAACTTGAAGCCCCATTGCTGGAGCTTTTTGGCAGCACGGAAACCATGTCCTTTGCCAGCCGCCGTCCCTCCGAAACCAAATATTGGACGCTTTATCCATCGGTCAAATTGAAAACTAATACTAGGTATCAAACACTGCAAACTAACTATTTCAAACGAGAGATAAAACTTGATGACGAATTAGAGCTCTGTGAAGACGGTACATTCCACATCGTTGGACGGCGCTCGGACTTGGTAAAAGTCGTCGGTAAACGAACTTCATTAAGTGAACTAAACAATCACTTGAATCAAATCAACGGTGTTCATGACGGTGCATTTTATGTCCCGCAGGATAACGCGGAAAATCGCAGACTTGGCGCATTAGTAGTATCCGATGTCTGCAAATCTAAAATATTGTCTGAACTGAAGCGTATGATCGATCCGGTTTTTCTCCCGCGTCCCCTATACAAAGTCCCACAGATACCACGAACAGAAGTTGGTAAAATCAAAGATACGGAATTACAACAACTTATTTCCACATTAAAAAATGGAATCCCGATTAAATAGATTATTGACCGTCTCAGCGGACCACCCCAGTCTCAGCGGTCATTTCCCAGGCGACCCGATCGTCCCCGGCGTTGTTCTGCTGGACAACGTTGTGCAATTGCTTGCGCAATGGCGGCCTGAAATGAAAATAATTGGCATCACGCAGACCAAGTTTCTCTCACCACTCAGACCAAATGAAGAATTCATGATTTCGTTGACCCAAACTAAAGCATATTGCGTAAGATTCGAATGTTCAAAATTGGGTGAAAAAATTGCTGGCGGTATGTTGCACTTGGAATTAACTGCATGACCCATAACTGGCGAAAACAGCACGAGCGCAGCAATCGGTTGGCGCTGCATACTATCCGCTGGATTGCCCAATACCTGGGTCGAACACCTGCCCGAGGTGTACTCTATCCGATTACACTCTACTACCTTTTGTTTGCCAATTCGCAACGCTTAGCATCGCGTAATTATCTAAAGAGAGTTCTGCAAAAAGAGCCAAACTGGTTCCAAGTTGCAAAACACATTCACTATTTTGCATCTACTATCCTGGACCGCGTGTATTTGCTTAGCGGTCAATTCGATCAACTGGAGATCAGCTTTCCACGGGTTAATCTACCGTTGGAGTACGCAAATAAAGGTAGAGGATGCATATTACTGGGAAGTCACTTGGGCAGTTTCGAAGTTCTTAGAAGCTATGCGACAAACCATCGCCCGATACCGATAAGAATCCTCATGTACGAAGACCACAATCCAACAATTATCGGAATCCTAAACGAACTGAATCCTGATGCGATGGACTGCGTCATTAATTTGGGTGAACAGGACAGTTTTCTTGCGGTCAAGGAGGCGATCGAGAATGGATTTGCCGTGGGTATGCTGGGCGACCGGGCGATGGATCAGGATAAAACCGCACAATGCGACCTATTGGGCGACCCCGTCATTCTGCCAACGGCACCGTTTGTAATCGCAGCTGCGCTGGACGTACCGGTGATTCTTTTCTTCGGGGTTTATCTTGGCGGTAACCGCTATGAAATTAATTTTGAACTGTTAGCCGATCACATTGAAATAGACCGAGAAAACCGTCAACAAGAGCTGCAACGTTGGACCCAGCTCTTTGCCAAACGGTTGGAAGCAAAAATGCATGAAGCGCCGTACAATTGGTTCAACTTTTTCGATTTTTGGAACGATGAACGCGCCGGAAAATAAAGCCGAAATTAGAAGGCTGATACCACATAGTGGAAACATGTGCCTATTGGACAAGGTCATATCATGGGATCAAACCCAGATCCAGTGTGCGTCTATCTCGCATCACGATATTGGCAATCCACTGCGGATAAAAGGCAAACTATTGGCCGTTCACCTTATCGAATACGGCGCGCAAGCGATGGCGATACACGCTGGATTACTCGCAAAAGCCCATCGACAAGTTTTAAAACCTGGGTATCTCGCTGCTATCCATCAGGCCAAATTTTATATTGATCAAGTCGATCAAGATATTGCTGAACTGGTTGTCTTTGCTTCGTTGCAAATACGCTCCGATGCCGGGGCAGTTTATACAATCGCCATCCATGGTCAAAACGGCAAACAAAGACTGGTTGAAGCCCGGGCCACGGTAATGCACATTCCCTGAGTTTATGTCTGAACTAAAAGCTTTGGTTACCGGAGGCAGTGGCGACATTGGATCCGCTATATGTAAACGACTTGCAGGACGAGGGATACACGTCTTAGTCCACGCAAATTCGAATATCACAAAAGCAGCCAGCGTCGCTCAATCAATCATGGATCATGGGGGCAGCGCCGAAACCGTTTCATTTGACCTGACGAATATCGAGTCAACCGGACGGGCACTGAAAAAGATTATGGCGCAGGGTCCTATTCAAATTCTTGTCAACAATGCTGGCATACACCGTGATGCACCTATGGCCGGAATGAATCAAGCAGACTGGCAGAGCGTTGTCGACGTATCATTAAACGGGTTTTTTAATGTAACGCGCCCATTGTTAATGCAAATGATCAGAACCCGCTGGGGGCGCATTATAAATATGTCATCTGTTGCTGGGATAGCCGGCAACAGAGGCCAGGTCAATTACGCCGCCGCAAAATCTGCGTTACACGGTGCGACCAAATCCCTTGCAATCGAATTGGCGTCAAGGGGAATTACCGTCAATGCCATAGCTCCCGGGATTATTGAAGGTCAAATGAGCGAAGCCAACTTCGACAAAGCATTGATAAAAACTATCGTACCTATGAAACGCGCCGGCACGCCAAACGATGTTGCCGCATTAGTGGATTTCCTTTGCTCGGATGACGCGGGCTATATTTCCGGGCAGATCGTGTCCGTCAATGGCGCCATGTTCTAGGCGGAAAAAATGAATCGACACGACGTCATCGTCATCGGCGGCGGTCCGGCCGGGTCTACTGCTGCCAGTCTATTGGCTGATAAAGGATGGTCTGTATGCCTATTGGAAAAAGCCCACCACCCTCGATTCCATATCGGGGAATCTCTGCTGCCAATGAATCTACCCATTCTCGAACAACTAGGCGTGATGGAAGATATCGAGCATATCGGCGTTAAAAAGTATGCGGCGGAATTCAACTCACTCGATACGCGCCGGCCTAAAGATACATTTTATTTTGGCGATTCACTTACAAAAAACCCGCCCTACGCATTTCAGGTACGACGTTCAGAATTTGATTTGTTACTACTCAACAACAGCAGAAAAAAGGGCGTTGAGGTAATCGAGGGCCTTACCGTGAATAACTGCGATTTGAGCCACAAAGATTCAAAAAAAATAATAGCTATCGACAGTGCCCATAAGGAACACGAGTTTTCTTGCCGCTACGTGATTGACGCCTCGGGCCGAGACACTTTCCTTTCTAACAAACTACACCTTAAACGCAGGAACCCGCGCCACCGAATGGCTGCGATTTACGGGCATTTCGAGAATGTATCGCGTCGCACGGGAACGGATGAGGGCAATATCAGTATTTATTGGTTTGAGCACGGCTGGATGTGGATGATACCGCTACAAAACAATGTAATGAGCGTCGGCGCAGTGTGTTGGCCGGATTACCTAAAAACCAGGACCACCGATCTGAACCAGTTTTTATCATCAACTATTGCATTTGTCCCGGAGATGGAAAGCCGTATGTTTTACGCAAACGCACTTTCGCCAGTCAATGCTGCGGCAAATTACTCATATTCATCAACACAAATGTTCGGAGACGGTTATCTGTTGGTTGGAGACGCCTACGCGTTCATAGACCCGGTTTTCTCCAGCGGTGTCTATTTAGCAATGAAAAGTTCGCTACTGGGCGCAGAATTGGTCGATAGTCACTTGCGAGATTCGAAGCGCAAATATACCGTTGAGAAAAATCTAGAATCGGAGGTTAAGCGAGGACTCAATTCATTTTCATGGTTCATCTATCGATTCAATGCGTACGGATTACGACATTTGTTGATGCACAACCCCGGGATCAACGCATCAAAATACTATCTAAACGTCAAAGCTGCGGTAATCTCCGTATTTTCCGGTGAAACTATAGACCAACCCGCGCTGGCTGGACCGATCATGATTTTCAAATTCAATTATTATTTGCTTTTCCTTCTTCGAATCAAACAGAACTTTAAGTTTGTTAAACGATGGGCACGCACCGTATTTGATAAAGCCCAACACTAGCCACTGATCTAAATGACAACCGAAAACGACGAGCCCGCAATAGACAACGATGCTTTACTGGTATTGGCGATATCCATTGTCGTGATGACAGCCAGTCTAGGCATGTTTTTATGGCTATTATTCAGCTTTGTAATTTACCGCGCAAAAGCTTCAGACTGCGAGACTAGAATTCCTGGCAGTTATTTGGTATTCGGAAAAAAATTGATTAACCACGCTATAGATCAAGATTTCCAAATTCGACTTGTTCGTTTGTGCCAACTACCCAAGCGCCTGACATTATTGATGGGCGGAAAAACAGGAGATCAGAATCAGAGCGAAGCTCAGGCCGGCGCTAATTATCTTTTGGCCCATGGCTATCCGAACGACTTGTTACAACTGGAAGAATCCTCCCGCACGACGTTGGAAAATCTTAAGCAAGCTCGACTTCTGCTCGCGCTACAACCCAATCAAACGGCGATCTTTATTTCGAACCGCTACCATCTAGCACGTTGCAGTGTATTGGCAAACAGTTTAGGAATGGAGCACGCACTTTGTGCCGCCGAAACAGCTTTCTCGCTGGATCTTTGCAGCCTAATCAAATGTATACGCGAAGCATTCTTCCTGCATTGGTTTTTCACCGGAAAGTATTGGGCGATATTGACGCGGAATCAAAGGATGCTCGATAAAATCACTTAAGCTTTGACCACCGCGCTCCGATTGTTAAATACGCTTTGACTGATTATTTTTACAACACAATTTCCACGCCGAAAATTTACCCATAGATGACGCAATGAATATGTTGATTTATCATCAAACTAACTATTGAATTAGCGAAAAACATATTTAGAATGCAATTGACCTCGCTGAACCAATCACTTTAAGAATTATGGCGCCCGAACCTCAATCCGAAACTATTCAACAGCGGCTATTGACCATGTTCCAAAATCTACTCCCGCTGGTTGATGATGTTGCAGATAAACTAGGCGTATTACTGATCATATCCTTTGCTACATTGGCTTGGATATTCTACTCAATCCATTATTTGCAAGATTTCTCGCTAAAAACGGCGTCGACTGGCTGCATCATCGCCGCCTTACCGTGGATTTTACTACTTAGGTTTTGGTTCGCACTGAGCAGTTTAAAAGATATTCCCAAAGTCGCCGAACAACTCATCGACGATGTTAGCGAAGATGCCGGTCAAGCTTGGCACGCTGTAAAATCGGGTAAAAAAGGTGCGCTGAACATTATTGGTCAGGCTAAAAAACTACTTCAAATTCGCTCACTACTAAGCAACGCTGATGATATTCTTGAGCAATATTTCAACATTGGCATACTGATAAATCCGATTTCATTGATCTTCGCTATATTTTCCCTAATCTCACTATTCGTTTTATTCTTGCTAGGGGCTTTATTGGCCGTTTTGGCTTTGTTCTAGAATTAGAAGATCTTCGATCGAATGGTATAAATCAGCGCTGATTGCCTAAGTTTTGACCTAATCCATTGATATCAAGTCAATCACCGTAGCCCGCCACCTAATCATCGTAATTTGGAATTATTCATTGAGGATCCGGGCTAATATTTGTTTAACATTTTGTGGTTCAAACGGTTTGTCACAGATTGCCGACACACCAGCTTGCTCTACCGTGCTTAGCCGGGTTAAATCCTGCTCACTGGTCACCATCAAGATTGGAACGTAAGAATTTCCCATATCTTTGCGAATAATATCAACCATCTGTTTACCATCCAAACCGGGCATATTAAAATCGGTAACAACAAGATCAAAGATTTGTTGCGCAAATTGGGTAATACCTTCATTACCGTCTCGAGCTAATACAATTTGCCTAATACCCATGTTCTCCAACACGCGAGAAATATAGTTTCGTGCCATGGAGCTATCATCTACAACCAGTACCCGCAACGACTCTGCATTATAAAATTGAAGTTCTATATCGTCTGGATCTACAAATTCGAGCGTCGCTCTCAATGCGCGCTTTAGATCAGTATGGTCAAACGGTTTGGGTAAAATCGCGACAACCCCGGCTTGACGGATAGGGTCTAATATATCGAGTGAAGATTCGCTGGAAATCAACATAAAAGGCAGCGCATTGAACTCTTCCATTTGGCGAATCTCGGTAATCAATTGAGTCGCTGTCATGTCCGGTAGATACATTGCACTGATCACCAAATCCGGCGGATAGCTATTCAATGAATCCAAAGCGCCGGCACCAGAATTGACACCTTCAATACTAAGAATGCCTTCTTTTCTAAGGTGGTTTACGATAACCCTGCTCTGCGTCGATGACGGTTCGACCAATAGAATTGAAAGACCGGGAATATCAAATTCCATCGCGTTCAACTAGGCATAACCGAAAGTGATTGATGAAGATACAGCGAAACTACCTCATGCTTGGTAAAAATCCTTCGACCTATGACGGATTATTCGTCCAATAGGCTATTCAAGGTTTGGATATCTTTATCCGATAAACTACTGGCCGATTCCTTCAACGAAACCCAATTGAGCAAATAGTTGTTGCGTGCTTCCGAAAGATTATTTTGCGCTTGGAAAAGATTCCGCTGTTCGTTGACTACATCAACCATAGTCCTAGTTCCCACTTCGAAACCAGCTTCCGTCGCTTCCAATGCGCTCTTGGATGACTTAACGGTAGCACGCAGTGCCTCAACCTGGCTTATCGTCGACAACACCCCGCGATAAGCATCTTTCACCTGGCGCCGAACCGCTCTGCGTACAGCCTGCAAACTATCTTTTGACGCATTGAAATTATAATGCGCTTCGCGCACCCTTGAATTGACCGCACCACCTTCAAATACGGGTAAATTCAGCTGCAAACCAATCTGGCCCACATCACCACGCAAGCCAAATGAAGAGCTGTTGTCCTGAATCGAATAACTACCGACCACATCTAGTGTTGGATAATGACCGGTTCGCTGTAATTCAATACTCTTACGCGCCACTTCGGCCTGATTTTGCGCCGCTACGATACCCAGGTTTTGCTGGTCAGCGGATACCGCCCACGCTGTCATATCCATAGGTTCAGGTTTCATCAAGGGGATCGTTTTGGGCAGCAACACGACATCGCCATCGAACTCGCCGACTATTTCTCTGAGAGCTTCCTTTGCATTATCAACCCCGTTGTCGGCAAATATTTCGCGGGATCGCGCCCGATCATAACCGGATTGCGCTTCCAAAACGTCGGTAATTGCGATAAGTCCTACGTTAAACCGTTGTTGAGCCTGTTCCAACTGCCTTGCCAATGCTGTTTTTTCAGAAATAGCAAACTGCAGCGTATCTTTGGCCAACAGAACATCCAAATAGGCTTTGATGGTCCTTTGCATCAAATCTTGTAGAGCATTTGCGTACTCTGCTTCTGCCTGCGCAATTTGATTATCTGATTGACTGAGCTGTGCCCACAACTCCAAATTGAATATTGGTTGATTCAAATCGAAACCGACCTGACTATCCCAAAACTTCTGAATGCCCTGCCCTTGAAAGCCGACCTTTCTATTGTTCAGGTAATTCCAACTGCTGCCAGCCGCAGCGCTAAAAAATGGTAGCATCCGCGCAATCGCCTGCGGACGTTTTTCGAATGCCGCGTCACGTAATTCACGAGTTTCCTTATAGGTCGGATCATTTTCCAGCGCAAGCTCAAATATTTGCTGTAAATCACTGCGCTGTGCTTCATCTTGAGCATAGCCCTCGCCAATATTCATCAAAGCCACTAATAGTACGAACAATATTTTCATAGTCCCTTTCCGACTAAAATGAAAACAACAAAAATTGATCACCAATTCCGTGACCTCCCTTGACTAAGCATATAACGAATTAAATCAATCGTAGAGTGTTTCTGAATTATTTTAATAGAATGCCTGATGTTTATCGCCCATCAGTATGAAAATTTGAAAAAAAAACCCCAATTCTTAAACGAAAGTATAATTGCAGGGCAATTTTATGTTATAACCCCCGAGCATTAAAGTTTCATTTTAAAAATGCTCATTATTCCCTAGATCAAACGTACTAAATAAGGCTACCGGTAAAAATTCGTCGGTTATCTATACGCAGCAAATTCGCACCGAAGAATAGTAGACCCGAAATGATTCTAAAGACCCGCGGGGAACTGCACTATATCTTAGCCTTTATTGATAAAAATTCACCATGCATTACGCAATTAGATTTTCTCTAAAACAATCGCGACTCGCGATAATATTATTAATTAGCTTCTCGGCGTTAAGCAGTGTTAGCGCAAATGAAAATAGCACGCTTGTATCAGACGAATTACCCTACTTAACACCCGACGAAGCGGTAGAACACACGCCAGTGTCGGGGACGGGGTTTCGAACAACCATATTAGGAGAGGAGCAGACGGTCCCAGCCTGGAATCGCCGGTCGCTACGTGCCTGGCAACTGGGCATTCAATTCAACTTCCCGGAACCGGAAAACCGCGCTGCCATTCCCATCGCTGCGCTTTATTGGTGGGAAAACCCTGAGCGGGACGAAAAACTTTTCTACGGTACATCGGTATTGGTCTACAACGATTTATTTTTTGCCAAACCACTCACGCCATCAAGTCGATTTGAGCGGGTCTTAACATTCAATTCCAATACCATACCAGTCGCCCAGACTGAAGTATTAGACGGAACGGAATTTTCTCAAGGTTCACTCTATTGGGGCTACGTGCGTCCCGGGCTTGGATTAGGATATCGTGATCATATCGGTCCTTACAACGACAACATGTTTGCAATTGATTTTATCGTCGAACCGGGATTCTTATATTTTGGACGTAGCAACAGTACGGGCAGAAATTATGTAACCCCGAAAAATACCTTTGAAATTCGTACACGGATGGAATTACGTTGGGATAAGTTGGCAAGAAATATTCTCAACATGGCACACTCAGGCTACGCAGGTGGCGCCAATTTGATCTATGGTCACCGGACAAATTGGGACAATTGGGGAGTTAACGGTCAAGAAGACGACGACGGGCGTAATTATATAAATTTTGAAGCCTATTGGATTGGCGCCACCCAACTCCCCCTAGTGGAAAGCACTCGCCATCGGCTTCTTGGCTATTTGCATGCTGGCGTCGGTCACAATCTAGACAGATTTTCGGCTGAACGAGTAGGTGGTGGGCCGAACCCTAAAGGTGACTCTTACTCGGATATTTGGCGGCCTTTGCTACCGGGCGCCCAAGTCTTCGAATATTATCCGGAAAACTATGCTATTGCCGCGGGCGAATATCGCTGGGAAGCCACCTTTTTCACCTATCTAAGTGTTGGCGGCGGGGTAGGTACACTAAATCCGGAGCGACGAACCAGTCAGGGTATAAAACGCAAACAAACCATTTATCCATTCGTCGGCGCACAAATGGTCACCGGATTTCTCGGTAATACCAGAATCACGTTAACCTATACCCATAATTGGGGTGTCGTGCGCAATGGAAAATTTGGTGGTAACGAAGTGATGGCATGGGTTGCTGGAACTTGGTAATACTTGGAGTCATTTAAATCGTCGCAGACCAAATCAGAAACCGGAAAGGACCCAACGGATACGAGCTTCATCATCGATTAATCACGCAATAATGATCAACCGGGATAACCACGGCAACTATCTGTTTCTTCTGGGCGGGCTAGCGATATTGTTGATTTCGTATCCCATTTTTCTAATTCGCAGTGAAATTTTTGGTGTTATCTCTCTGCACGTCGCTACGTCAATTACGTTAATTTTGAGCGTTTGGAGCTTGGTTGGCAAAAAGAAATCTTTCATTTTTGGGATTGTATTGGCCGGATTTTCTATTTTGATTAACTTAGTTGAACTTCAATTCGAACACCAACTACTTATGTTCACACGAATTGCAATTCAATTTTTATTCTTCAGCCTAACTTTGTGGATTGCATTAGGCCATGTCATGTTCGGCGATCGAATCGATCTCAACAGGATAGTAGGCACCATCTGCATTTATCTATTGATTGGCATCATCTGGAGTATTGCTTATTCCGTAGTAGACATCATCGACCCCGGTTCGTTCCGCGGGCTGAACGCGACAGCTATTGACGAAAAGCATTCCGAATTGATCTATTTTAGCTTCGTTACATTAACAACCTTGGGTTATGGAGATATCGCACCAATAAAACCGATTGCACGTACGCTGGCATATTTCGAAGCCATCGCCGGCCAATTCTATCTTGCCGTCATGGTTGCAGGCTTGGTTGGCGCCCATATAGCTCGAAGTTATACGATAAATACCGCCAACACTGACGCCCCCCGTACCGATTCAGTAACAAACGAAATTAAACATGACTAAAAATTGCGCAACGAAGTTCTGTTTCGCTGCTAGTATTTCTATTGAGGCCTGAAAATGTTGCTTGAAAAACTTAAAACCGCCAATCTTCAAAATCATTCTAGTGACGAACGACTTAGAAGTTCATCATCTACCCATTCACGCCGCGGATTCTTGACTAGTTTGGGTTCTGCCTCAGCTACGGTATTGCTGCTCAATCCAATCAACGCTTTAGCAAAAATATCTCCGGAACGACACTTGGCTTTTTATAATACGCATACTTCGGAAAAATTGGATATTGTTTATTTTTCCGGCGGAAGATATATATCAGACGCCTTAACAGAAATCGATCAACTGTTTAGAGATCACAGAACCGATGAAGTCCACCCCATAGACCCGGGTCTGTTTGATATACTTTACGGACTTTCGTCATTGACGAAACACAGCCAAACATTCCAGATTATATCGGGTTATCGCTCTCCAGCAACCAACGCGTTGTTGAGAAGGCGCAGCAAACGGGTTGCCAAGAAAAGCTTTCACATGCGTGGACAAGCGGCCGATATTAGATTACCTGGCGTAGACACTAAACGGCTACGCAACATGGCCATTTCACTTCAACAAGGAGGAGTAGGCTATTATCGTACCTCGAATTTTATCCACGTAGACACCGGTCGGGTTAGAAGATGGTAAAACTTGATAGAACCGCTCGATACTGGATGACAGAACAAGCTTAACCTATTTGGTCAATAGGTCTTGGAGGGCCCGCTGCAAATCCCTGTATATAGTTCACGCCAATTTCCTTGAGCATTTCACCAACCCGATCATTCTCGACAAATTCGGCAATTGTCTTCTTGCCCATTAGTTGTCCAATCTCATTGATCGATCTAACCATAGCCAAATCAATTGGGTCATCCAGAATATCCATCACAAACATGCCATCGATCTTCAAATAATCTACTGGCAGATTTTTTAGATATGCAAATGAAGACAGTCCGCTTCCAAAATCATCCAATGCAAAACGGCAGCCTTTGTCTTTCATCCTCGCAATAAACCGCACTGCACGCGATAGATTGGAAATTGCGGCAGTTTCTGTAATTTCGAAACAAATCTTGCTCGGTGCTATCTTGCTTTTCTGAAGCTGCTCGTCGACAAACAGTTGAAAATCCTCATCACTCAACGAGTGCCCCGATAGATTGATTGAACAAAGACCCAAATGTTCTAATCTGTCGGGAAACCCTAGCAACCATGCAAAAGTTTGCTCGATAACCCACCGATCTAACCGGGCTGAAATATTATAACGCTCCACTGCAGGAAAAAATGCTCCCGGTAGAATCAGTTGACCATCTTCGCCAATCATTCGGATAAGGATTTCATAATGTTTCAAACCGTTATCCAAACCATCCAATGCCACGATGGGTTGCCCGTAAAGCACAAAACGATTTTGCTCCAAAGCCTCGGTAAGCCTTGAAATCCATTGAACCTCTCCCTGCCGTTGAAGAATATCCAAATCGTCCTCGCGATAAATATGCACACGGTTACGTCCTCCCTCTTTCGCCGAATAACACGCAGAATCAGCTTTCATCAACAGTTCAGTTACATTCGAAGTTGCCTGCGTTATTGGAACCACCCCTATACTCGCTCCTATACTGAAGCTTCTGCCTTCCCAGGTGAACCAAAATTCGGCGATCAATTGCCGCAGTGCTTCCGCCACCCTGCTCGCCTGTTGCATCGAACAATGCTCCATCAATACCGCAAATTCATCACCACCGAGCCGCGCCAGCGTATCGCGATGACGCACTTGCTGTTGTAACAAAGTACCCAATTGGTTGAGCAACTCGTCACCAGCCGCATGACCACAGGTATCGTTGACAACTTTAAATTGGTCTAAATCCAAGTAGCACAGCGCGTGTGTAGAATCGTCAACTCGAGTTGATTCAACCACCCGACTCACTCTTTGTTCAAACGCGTGGCGGTTAACCAAGCCCGTCAGAGAATCGTGGTTGGCCAAATGTTCTAGTTGTTGAGATAAACGCCGGGTATTGGTTATATCTTCGTAACAACCCAGGATCCCAATAATGCTTTTGTCCGGACCAAGCAGTGGTATTTTACTGGTTTTAAGCCATCGCTGACTCCCGTCCCGTAAAAACCGGGTTTCTTCATAATTTATCTTCGCCTTTCCGGATCTGATAATACTTTCATCATCCGCTCGATAACGTTCCGCTTTTACGGGATCAGCGATATCGAAATCGCTCTTTCCAATCAGCTTGGATGGCGAATCGAGGTTCGCGTCTTTCGCGAATTCTTTGTTGCAACCCAAAAATAGGGATTCAGTATCCTTCCAAAATACTCGAACTGGAATAGTATCAAGCACAGTTCGCAACATGGTTCTGGAAGTTTCTAACTCTAGCTCGATACGTTTACGTCGAGTTATATCAAAAATCACACCGATCGCACCTGCCATAACCCCATCACGAACAATTGGTCGGCTTGAAATAATCACAGGCAAGGTACTATGATCCGATCGCTGGTAGGTATATTCGTTTGGACCGATAAATTCTCCGTTCAATATGGCTTTAAAATTATTTGCCAGACGTTCCCGATCTTCGGCAACGCAATATTCGCGAATATTGACGCCATCCACTACGTCTGCAGGGGTTAATTGAAACATTTCATACCCAGCCCGATTCACAAAGATCAAATCACCCCTTGCGGAAACTTCGAACACGGTTTGGGGGAGCAACTCTACCAACTCACGAAACCGGTGTTCACTCTGAACCAATGCTTCCTGCATTTCTCGCTGTACGGCCAAAACTTGATTCAAACGCGTATTGGTATCCGACAAATCCTCTGTTTCCGCGTGAACCGTACTTTCCATTTCCATAACATTGGTAATAGCCTTAGGGACTGCTATACGCAGCCAATAGGCCATTCCAATGCTTATCGCGCCGACACCGGTAATAACGCCATACCAGGGAAGAATTGGACGTATTTTTTCAATTTGTCCTTTTGTATCGGATTCAATCTCCGAAATTACACTGAGCATTAAGGATACAAAATCGCGCAAGAACGCAAACGATATTAAGGTTAACCCTAACAATACCATTACCGTTCCTATAGTAAGACCAAGAAGCGCGACTTCTTTGCGTCTTTTAAACCACTGAAAAAATGGGTAAATGAGGCACACAACGATCAGCAGGTTTACCGGGACCGTCCACAAAATAGAATCGCTAACCATAAATCTTTCTATCGCATGTGCAACGCTAATCGTAATAAAGTTGGCTAATCAATCCCTGTTGGAATTAAATTGATCGGATTCGAATATAGCAAAATGGAAGGTATCAACTTTGGCACATTTCCTTAAAAAGGAAATTTGACAAGTTTAGTCGTACAGAAATAAACCATAAACGCGGCTTTCTGTACGACCACTGAGAATTACGCGTTGCTCTGAATTGGCTAATTTGGCTATTGAATAGAATCATAATTCGCGCTTTAATCTGAAGACTTCGCAAATTAGGATTCAAAATGACCCTACAGAATAGATACTTTATTCTCCTGTCGTTAGTTATCACGCTTGCTTCGTGCGCGCAAAGCAGCATGGAAGTTGACACTGAACAACCAATCTTATCTGTTTTTGCAAATCTACATACATATAGTTGGGCGCCTAGAAATAGTTGGGCGCCTAGAAATGAAAAAATTCGGAATCCTAAACTCGAAAACGACAAAGCGTTTCGACTTCGGGTTGAGAATGCGATAGATCTCCAAATGCAAGCCAAAGGATTCGTATCATCAAATGCATCCACCGCAGATTTCTGGATCGACTATACAGGAAACTGGATCGACTATACAGGAAAATTGAACAAAAAGACCGAGACCGAGCTCTGGACTTCGCAATACCGTCCTCGATTATCCATCGCTAACCCCGGAACAATCAATTACGTTCATGAAGAGGGGGAATTGATGATTGAATTTATCACCCCATCAACTCAAAAAACATTCTGGCGCGGCGTCGCCAGAGATAAAATCAACTACTCGCCAAATCCTTCTAAAACGGACAATAGCAAATTAAATCTAGCTATAAAGAAAATTCTCGCCCCAATTCCAAAACGCTGAACATTTATTCCGATAACAAAGTATCAAGCATCACTCCATCTTATCAAATTTAGACGTCGTTGGCCCCAACAGTTTTAGACCAACGCTACAACTGATTTGCAATATCAGTCGCTCGACCTCTCCCGCTTACCGTAGAGTAATGCCTCTGGATTTCGTTTAAGATAGTCAGCCAAAACACGGATCGACCTCGCTGCTTCGGTTAATTCGTTTAAGGTACTGGTCATATCACTATAAATAGGAGAATCTGGGCTAGTTGCTTCTTCCAGTGCTGCCAAAGATCTTTCGGCTTGCACCAGTATCTGCTGGGAATTCTCGGCTATCGGTACAACTTGATTATTAACATTGTTAATCAAACTTCTGGTATCGACCATAGTCCCTTCGATTTCATTCATCACCGGGTCAATTCGACCATCAAGTTTAACAATAATATTTTGCAACCTATCGAGTATCTTCTCCAACTTGCGTGCATTGTCCATAATTTCTGGAGAACTAACCAATTGCTCGATATTCTTTGAAGTATCTAACAAAGTTTTGAACAGTTCTTGTAAGGGTAAAGCTTTAAGCTTTGATACGATGGTGCCAACGTTGTTGATAATTTCGTCCGTCTCCGAACCCAACGTCGGGATCTCCCTGAGATTTACATCTCCTCCAACTAAATTAATCGGACTTTTTGGGTAAAAATTAACCTCTACGTATAACTGCCCTGTCAATAAACTCTGGGACTGTAATTGCGCGCGCAAACCATGCCGAATCAAAGACTCGTAGGTTAAATCCGATGAGATATCTCGAGAATCAGTGGTTTCAAAATCTACCTGGCTGAGGTCTACAACCAAATAAACCGGTGTGCGCACCTCCGCTTTATCTAAGTTAAACTGAACTTGAATTTCTGTTACTTGCCCAACTTGCACTCCTTTGAGCTTAACCGGTGCCCCCACTTTTAAGCCACTCACCGACCCCTTGAAAAACACCACAAAACGATCTTTAGGTGTCATAAACTGGGCTTTACTAAACACTAGAATCGCTACAATGACTAATCCGATCGCACCAACTACAAAAACGCCAATCGCTGCTGGGTTAGCTTGTTTGCTCATGATTCCACTGCCAAATTCGCCAGATCATACGAAAAAAATACGCTTCGATGGTCACATTATTCCAAGCCCCGTGTTAAAAAGGTTCGAATTTTCGGATCGCACGATTCCCTAAGTAAAGTTGTAGGGTTACCGCCAGCGATCATTGTTTTGGTTTCATTATCGAGAAACAACGAATTTGTGCCAATAGAAAATATACTGGCCAATTCGTGGGTAACGACAACAATTGTAGTACCCAAACTTTCCTTTAATTCAATAATCAAATCATCGAGTCGCTTGGCACTCACCGGATCCAAACCGGCCGAGGGTTCGTCAAAAAAAAGAATCTCGGGATCCAAGGCCATCGCCCGAGCAAGCCCAGCGCGTTTTTGCATACCGCCGCTAATTTCCGAAGGATAATAATTCTCAAATCCACCCAGACCAACCAAAGCTAGTTTCATCTGTACGATTTCACGTATTTCCGCGGTACTTAATTGCGTGTATTCCGATATCGGCAAGGCTACATTCTCCGCTAGGGTCAATGAGCTCCACAGCGCTCCACTTTGGTAAAGCACTCCTGTTCTACGTATGATCCGATCGCGGGTCGCTTGATCCGCTTCCCAATAATTTTGCGAATCGTAACAGACGTCTCCTTTGGCCGGACGAATCAACCCGACCAAATGCCTCAACAATGTACTTTTGCCGCACCCGCTACCGCCCATGATGATAAAAATATCACCCCGCATAATAGCAAAATTCAAATGCTGCTGAATGATCACCGGACCGTAAGCCATGGTAAGGTCTGTTACGACGATATGTGCATCGTTCATCAAGAATAATCCTTAAAGCTATACTCCTATCGCGTTATAAATCACTGTAAGAATAGAATCTGAAACGATTATCCAAACGATTCCTGTAACAACAGCTTTGGTTGCAGCCTCGCCTACCGCTGAGGAGCTACGACCGGATTCCATTCCACGCATGCAGCCAGCGATCGCAACCAACACGCCAAAAACCAAGCTCTTGAATAGCCCGACGTTAAAATCCCGCATCGCTAATGCGGCTTCGGTCTGCGTATAGTATTCGACCAGAGATAAATCGAGAAGCCCAACACCGACAACCATACCGCCCAGTATACCCATAAAATCAGCATACAAGCAGAGAATTGGCATCATCAATACCAGGGCGATAACCCGCGGAAGCACCAAGAAATCCATGGGTGCGATTCCCATGGTCTTTAGCGCGTCAATTTCCTCATTGACTTTCATGGTTCCCAACTGAGCCGCAAACGCAGCGCCAGTTCGGCCGGCCATAATAACCGCGGTCATCATTCCCCCCATCTCACGGGCCATCCCCAAGCCAACCAGATTCGCAATGTAAATTTGCGCACCGAACATTGATAACTGCACGGCTCCAACAAACGCCAGTATCAATCCAACTAAAACACTAATCAAAGTAACTATCGGTAACGCCTTTGGACCGCAATCTTCGATCAATAACCATAAATCAGAGCGACGATAGCGTGCCTTACCCCGAAAAAATCGCGAGAAACTTAAACAGAGTTCCCCAACGAACTCAAGTTGCTTTGCCGCACTATCACGGTTGGCTATGACGCTGCGGCCAATTCTATAAAACCATGAATACTGCTTGGCTTCTGGCTTTACGCCCTCAGCTTCGGGTACGGCAAATGCTAGATTTAACAGCTTAACAACACCATCAGGTAAGCCTTTAGGCTCCCACACGATTTCATTGGCATTGCAATACCGAAACAAGCGTATGAGGAAAGTCAACAAGATACTATCCCAATCAGCAAGATCTTGACTATTGAATTGTACTTCCCGAATAGCCGGATTTTGCTCGATTTCACTCTGCACTTCGGTTACTTGAGGAATTTCATTGCCAATAATCCAGCTACCGGATAAATCTAATTTCAAAATCCGGTCTTTGACACAAGACAATAAAAGTTGACAAGCTAGTGGTTCAACTTTTGACTTTATCACTTTGGCAATATCTCTACCTTCTGGTCACAAAGGGCATTGAATATAGCGATATGATTAACGTGGATAGCCCTATAACGAAACTGGGCTTGTAAGTACAAAAATTTGCGGATGTATGGGCACTTTTGAACAATACACTGATTGCCCCCAAATCCCTACAGTAAAAGAGAAATACTTCAGTAATTTTCTAATAGACAACTAAAAAAGGGTGGGGTGCCTTGCACCCCACCCTTTTCAAATCGTTGCTGCGATAACAGCTACAGCATTTATTTGAAGATATGCAGCTCTACACGACGATTTTTCGCGCGGCCAATATCAGTATCGTTGGTCGCAACCGGATCATCCGGTCCAAAACCTTTTGCACTAATATTCGCATCGTTAACGCCCTTGGAAACCAAGTAGTCATGAACAGATTGAGCACGTCTTTCCGATAAGCCTATATTGTAATCATAAGACCCGATACTATCGGTATAGCCAGCTATCTCAACCTGAGTGTTCGGTCCCCTGCTTTGCAGTTCTGGCAAAATCACCGTATCCAGATACGCTCTAGACTCTGCATTCAAATTAGATTTATTGAAAGCAAAGAAAATACCCTCTAATCGGATACTGGTTTCGATTTCTTTATGAAAACTTTCGAGACGGGCTACACGAGCTTCTAACGGAGAAAGCTTTTCATCGATATAAGCGCTTAGCGCTTGCTCGGCTTTAGCGCACTCGCCAGAGGCTTGATTCGCATGAGTCGTGCCTTCACTAATTTCATTGCCTGCACTGTTCATGAATTTACCATCTACACGCTTTCCTTCCGAAAGATGCAAATTCGCATGATATAGATTATCCGCACAATTATGACCCTGCGTCATAAATGTCCCAAAGTTCCCCCCTTGGGTATTTGCGATAGAATTCTCTAATTCTTGAATTTGACCAGACGGTACATGGGAACAACCACTAACGGCCAAAGCCACCCCCACCCCAACAACACACATAATTTTTTTCACTTTTGCACTCCTTCTCTTGCTTTATTTTGAAGAAACCGGTCTGTACTAACGAACCTAAGAGAAACAAGCATGCTTCGCTTCGTACAGATTGTATCCTGGTTTAGCTTGTAAATAAACCCTATAGAGCGGTTTGTTAAGGCAATTTCTTCAAAAATACAATTTGTAATAAAAAAACTTAAGTCGACGTACCCACCCCCAATAAAATTCGTTTTAGCCCCCCGTAGCATCATTGATCAAAGACAACAACGGAATCGACTGTTCATTGGCCAGATCATCGCGTATCAATATATCGACCGAATCAACCGTACGACCATAATATTCTTTATTTAATGGAACATTCACCGACAGGACTTCCCCAGTCAATGAAAGACCACCAAACACACCTTTTGCACGAGAATAAGACAAAATATCCGCCGTTGAGACTGCGGCTCCTTTGCCTACCGGGCCCGCAGCTACACTGGCACCAGCCCCCAATTTCAGTCCGGAACTCAACATTGCGTTGACCCCGCCTTGATTCATAATTAGCAACACAACTTCAGATTTTTTTACGCCCAATTGCAGCCCCAAGGTCGCCGAACCAAGCGAATAAAATGCCGGGCCGCGCCATTGGCCTGTTACCTTATCTCGAATAACCAACAACCCTTTGCCAACGGATCCTCCGATTCCCACACCCACTTCCCAGACTTGCGGTGCAATAAATAAGCCCATAGATTGCTTGGCCAATATCCGAAATTTCTCCAACTCCGGATCACCCATAAAATGCTGCAAAGTAACTTGCGCATCCTCGACCAGTTGCCGGGCACCGGCCTCTTCGGACGCATTGACCGGCGAAAAATTCGCCAATACAAACAACAACAATGTAACACCCACGCTCAAAATCAATCTGATTCTTGGCATCTGACAATCCATTTTTTAAGGTCTTTGTTTCGGTAGATGCAATAGTATCAGTCTGCGGTTTTAAACTCATCTATTTGCATACAATATTTTCCATAAAAGCTAAAACTAGATAATATTCAATACCTTGGTCACCCCCACCACTAACAGCATGCACAAATCTGAGTCAGTCATGTCAAACACGGATACATTCGAGGACCAAATTGCCATTGCACTACCCCGCGTCTCCATAGGTTAACAAGTTCAAGCGTGTGAAATATGCTCAGGCAGGGTATGTTTGATATATCTCTAGGTCTAGCCGGTTTATGAGTTTGAGTCCACTCTAAAAACCATCAACCGCAAAAAAATGTTCTCGGTAATACCTCAGTTCATTGATCGATTCTAAAATATCATCGAGTGCTACATGGGCCGCCTGTTTTTTAAAACCAGATTTTAAATCGGGTGCCCATCTGTTCACTAATTCTTTTATTGTGGACACATCCAAGTTACGGTAGTGAAAGAATTTTTCTAATTCCGGCATACCGCGATGTAAAAATCGACGATCTTGACAAATACTGTTGCCACACATGGGTGATTTTCCATCAGGGATCCATGTTCTCAAAAAATCAAGCGTTTGAATTTCGGCGTCTCGTTCAGTCACATTGCTATTTAAGACTCTATCAATAAGACCCGACTGACCATGATGTTTTTGGTTCCATGCATCCATCTTGTCCAAAACAGTCCTTGACTGTTTAACAGAAATAACAGGTCCTTGCTGCAAAATATTCAATTGCTTATCCGTCACAACGGTTGCGATTTCGATGATTAAATCATTATCAGGATCAAGACCGGTCATTTCCAGATCGATCCATATTAGGTTCAACGGGTCATGTTGCATATCACATCCATCGTTATTGGGCTTGTCAGCCATTGTAGCAAACGCTAACCTGTAGAGCGGATCCCAAATCATACAAAACCGAAAATGAATACACTGACATATCTTTTTCTATTTGCAATTGCTGTTTCATACGCCCTTCAATTTTGGTTATCGCGGCGTCAAATCGAGTATATCGACTTAAACCGAAAATCAGTCCCCGACGCATTTAAGGACACGATTAGCCTCGACGCCCACCACAAGGCAGCAGATTATACGATAGAAAAGACTCAATTGAGCAAAATAAATGGAGCTATCGGCATGTTACTGTTGTTGGTATTCACCTTGGGTGGCTGCATTGACCTGGTATCGCTTGTATGGTCCAAATTACAGCTACCACCGGTATTCATCGGTACCGGGGTAATACTTACTATTTTTTTTATCTCTTATATTACCGAACTTCCCTTGGACATTTACCAGACCTTTTCGGTGGAATCGAAATATGGCTTTAATCGGAGCACACCCAAACAATTCTTTGTCGACCAAGCACTACAAGTAAGCCTAGGATTTATAATTGGTGCGCCTTTACTAATAACACTCCTATGGATTATGGAAAACGTAGGACCTCTATGGTGGCTACCGGCATGGGCCATATTGATCACTTTCTCGCTAATAATGAGCTGGGCCTACCCGACATTTATCGCGCCATTATTCAACAAATTTACTCCGCTGGACAACGATGGCTTGAAAACTAGGATAGAATCGCTCTTGCAGCGCTGTGGGTTCAGCAGTAATGGGATATTTGTGATGGACGGTTCGCGCCGTTCTGGCCACGGTAACGCATACTTTACCGGTTTTGGTAGTAACAAACGTATCGTATTTTTCGATACTCTGATAGAAGCATTGGAACCAGAAGAAATAGAGGCGGTACTCGCCCACGAACTGGGCCATTTTAAGCGCAAACATGTTATCAAAATGCTGGTAGCTGGCGCTCTCTACAGCTTATTGGGATTTGCACTGCTGGGTTGGTTATCCACACAAACGTGGTTCTATTTCGGACTCGGTGTATTCCATCCGTCAAACGCCTCGGCGCTATTACTATTCACCCTGGTATCCCCTGTATTTACGCTTTTCTTTAAACCGATACGAACTTATGTGCAACGTAAACACGAATTTGAGGCAGACGATTTCGCCTCTAATTTTGCCAAACCTAGCGCACTAATAAGCGCTTTGGTAAAACTATATCGGGATAACGCGAGCACATTGACGCCCGACCCAGTTTATACCGCCTTTCACTATAGCCACCCACCGGCTGCGGTACGAATCGCGAATTTGTCGAGCAAACCCGTCAATTAGAGAAACTACTATCTATTCAGCACGCTTAAATACACTACATACGTACCGAGTGATCCTATCGCAATTGTCGCACCAATTTTTATAACATGAACGTCAAACGTTCGAAGACGAATAAGAATAACCGAACCAAAACTGACGATATGGCAGAGGGTTTGGTTGTGAGTCATTTAGGTAAATCTCTTGCCGTAGAAACCGCCGATGGCGATGTTGTCTTGTGTCATACAAGACGACGTTTAGGGTTAATGACGGTTGGAGACCGGGTGTTATGGGAACCCACGGAGGGTAATTTAGGATTAATCGTAAAACTTCTACCCCGCGTATCGTTGCTAAGCCGCCCCTCCGGCAACAGCAAATCCCGTCCGGTTGCAGCTAACCTGGATCAGGTTCTAGTCGTATTCTCTGCTCGACCTAGGTGTGACTTATTATTAGTCGACCAATACCTTGTAAACTGTGAAAACCACTCGATAAAAGCCCTTCTCGTATACAACAAGATTGATTTGGATATTAAGGATCAACAGTTGGAATTCGCACTGGATCTCTATCATCGAATCGGTTACGAAGTTCTCCCCATTAGCGCCAAATCCAAATTTGGTCTTGGCCAATTTAAACGCACGTTAAAAAACCGCACAAGCATGTTAGCCGGACAATCCGGCGTCGGAAAATCGTCTTTAACCAATGCGGTTCTTCCAGACAAAAATCTAAAGACAGGGACACTATCCCATAGCAGTCATCACGGCAAACATACCACCACCACCGCTAAGCTCTATAATCTTCCAGACGGGGGACGCCTTATCGATAGCCCGGGAGTCTCGGTATTTGGACTTAGCAATATCTCAGCAGCAGACTTGGCTTACGGGTACCGTGAATTTCAAGATTACATCCCACACTGTAAGTTCAACGACTGTCGCCATCTTGACGATAAAGGCTGCGCGGTAGTCGCTGCGATTGACCACGGTAAAATAGAAATTAGCCGCTACGATCGATTCAGAAAACTGCGTAGTAAACTGGTGACGAATGCCGGATAAAATCGAATAAGCGAATCTTGATTGGATTATGCAAACTTTCTAGCCCGGTGGCCAGGTTAATCGTCTGCCACCGACCAGGTGTAAATGCAAGTGATAAACTTCCTGCCCCCCGTCCCAATTGCAGTTAACGACGATTCTGTATCCATCCTCAGACAAACCCTCTAATTCGGCTATTTTTTGTGTTACAAGCAGCAATTCACCGGCCAAAATAGGGTCGCTTAATTCGTTCATTGTTGCGACATGTTGTTTGGGAATAATCAACACATGAACCGGCGCTTGAGGATTGATATCTCTAAAAGCCAGAATTCGACCATTTTCGTAGACTAAATCAGGTTTGATCTCGCCACTAACCATTTTGCAAAACAAACAATCTGTCATATCCGAACCTCGAAGCCGTGGCAATATCTAAGTTTTAACATCCATCAAGTGGCCTGCCACAACCCAAATTACGCAGCAATCAAAATACCTTGCGCCCACTAAATGCATGAGACAGAGTGCCACTGTCAATATACTCCAGTTCACCACCCAACGGCACCCCATGCGCAATACGTGTCGCTTTCAAGTTGTGACGTTGCGCCATCTCACTGATGTAGTGTGCGGTCGCTTCACCTTCAACTGTTGTGTTTGTCGCCAGAATCAGCTCGCTAAGCCCATCCGACTTCATCAAATTTTCCAACAAATCCATACCCAATTCATCCGGCCCGATCCCATCTAACGGAGACAGATGACCATGCAATACAAAAAAGTTACCGTTGAATATTGTTGCTTGGTCCACGGCAAGAACATCCGCCGGCGTTTCTACAATACACAATGTCGAAGCATCTCGCGAAACATCACTGCACAGCGCGCACACACTATTTTCAGTCAAAGTTCTGCAACGACAACATTGCCCCACCCGCTCAATCGCCTCCAACAATTTTTCGGCCAACAACCTTGCACCTTCTCTGTCACGCTGCAGCAGGTAAAAAGTCATTCTCTGGGCGGTTTTCGAACCTACACCCGGCAAACAACGCAAAGCCATCATCAATTGTTGTACTAAACCTGATTGCACGTCAATGACTTAAAACGGCATTTTAAAACCGCCGGGCATTTGTAATCCTGCGGTCAGGCCAGCCAATTTCTCTTGTTTCATTTTGTCGACCCTATTCACCGCATCATTAAACGCTGCCGCGATCAGATCTTCAAGCATATCTCTATCGTCACCCAACAAGCTGTCATCTAAACTGATGTTGCGGACTTGGCGCTTTCCGCTCATTACGATTTTTACTAATCCGCCTCCCGATTCACCCGACACCTCCATTTCCGCCAGTTCGGCCTGCGCTTTTTGAAAATTCTCCTGCATTTCCTGCGCTTGCTGCATAATATTTCCCAAAGGATTCTTCATAATTTTACTCCACAGATGGTTTAATCATTACCCAGCGGTTCGGTGGAACCAGGGATAATTTGTGCATCAAATGCTTCCGCTAACGCACGCACATTGGCGTCTTCAGTCATCGCGGTCTCGGCCTTGCGCTGCCGCTTTTCATGCTGCTTAGACAAAGTCATTGCGGGCGTCTCGCCAACACTATCACCAACCTGGATAACGAGCTTTAACGGCTTTTTATAGTATGCTTGCAGCGCGCTTTGCAACCGGTCTTCAACCCGTTTACTGCGCAATTGCTCGTGGCCCGCATCTAACAATAATGTACAAAGCTTATCATCAATGCTGCGCAATACACTATTGTTAGCCAACTCTCTAGCCATTCCTGTAATCCCCATGGCCGCTACGATTTCAAACCACGAACTCTTTATAGTAATTTTGGGTTCCGAGTTTTCGATACTATCATTTGAAATTGCTTTAGCCGGTATCTCTTGCGATACAGCACCTTGTTTGACCTGCGGTTCTGGAACAGAACGGTCGTGCGAGTTGTGGCGCTTCTCCATTTTGTTATTCGACTCATCAACAGGCTTAAATGCCAACATTCTAAGCAGCACCATTTCAAAGCCACTTTGAGGGTCCGGAGCCCATTTTAAATCCCGCTGTCCAATCAAGCCGATTTGATAATACAACTGAACATCTTCCTGACTCATACGGGTCGCCAACTCCGACAACGCCTGAGAATCTCTTTGCTCGCGATCAATATCGGGTACAGCCTGAATCAACGCTATTTTGTGTAACGTCGACAACAAATGTTGTAGTAGGTTAGCGAAATTAGGACAGTAGTCAGCCAACTCGTTAATGCTATCGAGCAAACCGGCCGCATCGGAATTATGCAGATACTCCAGCAATTCCCAAACAGGACGGTGGGCAACAGCCCCCAACATAACATCAACCTTGTCACCTGTTATTGATCCACCGCAGTACACTATCGCTTGGTCCAGCAAACTAAGACCATCACGCATACTACCTTGCGCCGCGTCGGCTAATGAATATAAAGAACGTTCATCACATTCAATTTTTTCATCATCCAATATGACATTGATCTGCTGCGCTATCTCATTAGGCTGTAAAGATTTGAGATTAAATTGCAGGCACCTGGATAAAACCGTGACTGGTATTTTCTGAGGATCGGTCGTAGCCAACAGAAACTTGACATGCGGTGGCGGCTCTTCCAAGGTTTTGAGTAGAGCATTAAAACTATGCCCAGATAGCATATGCACTTCATCGATCAAATAAACTTTGAAACGACCTTTGGTTGGTGCGTATTGGACGTTGTCCAGCAGTTCCCGCGTATCCTCAACCTTGGTCCGCGACGCGGCATCAACTTCAATCAGGTCAACAAATCGCCCAGCGTCTATGTCCTGGCAAACCGAGCAGCGATCACAAGGATCGAAATCGACGCGATTCTCGCAATTCAAAGCTTTGGCAAGAATACGTGCAATCGTCGTTTTACCAACGCCGCGGGTCCCGGTAAACAGATAAGCATGGTGTATACGGTCATTTGTTAGCGCATTCGTTAATGCGGTAACGACATGACCTTGCCCGATCACTTGACTAAAATTATGCGGTCGCCACTTGCGTGCGAGTACCAGATAGCCCATCAATAACTCAACAAACTATTCAATAATTCAATGGCATTTTTATCCACACTATCGCTATCTTTAATTTTACGCGTAAACAGTACGATAGAGCCAATAAGACGCGCTTCACGGTGATAAGCGTTAGGAGCTTTCATACACTGACTAGTGTTCTATATTGGGGATATAACCGTCTGCCAGTCTAAATTGGGCGGCAGACCGTGCCAGCCACACCCCGGCACACGAATCCGCTGCTACCGCTGCTCCCTTCCGGGTCTGACGGGATTCACAGCGTATCGTTGCGGGGGGACCGACACGGCTTACCATAATGGATGAAACTTTGGTCGAACGCAATTCAATGGATCTATAATGAGGCCGCGTATTATGCGATATTAGCACGTGATATTCAAGATGAGCAGCGGCATTTAAATAGATAATTGAGCATCAAAGAAAACTAACGCTGGATCCATTTAGAAGAGCCGACCGGCAATCCAAATAACCCGAATACCAAGGTATTTCTACGTCAATCCATTGGTCTCACCGCGTCGCTCTTTGATACCAGGGCGTATATTTCCTACCGGATCATGTCTAGAAGACAATTCTTACTGATTAACGAATAAATTGCGCCACTTGCTGATCCCTAGCGTTATAGATATGGTCAATAGCCAATCCAGTATAATATCTTCACGCTTACCTCAGACATCGATCATTTACATGAACGTAACCCGCCGGATTATCCCAACCATCCAGAAAAATATCGGAAAATCGATCTAAAATGGGACGATATCGCCCGCCAACAGAAAAACCATCGCTATACATTACCGACAATGGTTATAAAGCTTTAGAAAATGAGACCAAACAAATTTGGCAACGGCGCGCGGACGTAACTCGCGCGCTAACTGCTGCCGCTGCGGAGGGTGATCGTTCTGAAAATGCTGAATACATTTATAGAAAAAAAGAATTGCGGGAAATCGACCGTCGCATACGATATCTACAGCGGAGAATGCCAGAACTCAAAGTCGTATCGGCTATACCAACGGATTCCAGCCGAATCTTTTTCGGCGCTTGGGTAAGCATCGAAAACGAGAATGATATTCGAGCAACTTACCGAATTGTGGGACCCGATGAAATCGATACCAAAAAACGTTGGATCAGCGTAGATTCACCGCTTGCCAAAGCATTGCTCAACAAAAGCCTCGACCAGGAAGTTTCAGTTCAAACACCAGCAGGATTGATAAATTACTATATTGCCGCAATTAGTTATACGGAACCAAAACCGGTACAGGATAACGCTTAGAGGCTATCTGGTTGCAGTGTTTAGGGACGCTTGCAGCCAATATCATTCTTAACCAAATAAGCTTTTAGTTCACGTAAAACGGAATATTGGCGGTCGCAACATGGTTATTGTTATCGTACGCGTACAGATATAACCGATAAGCGCCCGGCTGGGTCGGCGCGGTAAACCGTAATACGCCTTCCCCATTGACTGATGATAAAGCAGGTTTCTCAACCAGTTTTTCCAAATCGCCTCCAGCACCAGCACCTACATATTCTCGGTGGATCGCCCAATTCAACCGCAGGCTATCCCCTTCCAGATCGATTACAGATGCATTGGCTTGATAGCTATTGCTCGCATCTAATTGAATACCCTGATCCCCCGCCACTAAACCGTCCAACTGCAAGGCACCGATTTGAGGTGCACGATTCTCCGGCCAAGACCCCCTCCACAAATACTCCATTGTATCCACAACCGGCGTACTAACGCCGTCCTGCATAAACAATCCAAACCAAGTCGGAGTCCATTCGTGCTTGAATCCCCAGAAAAATACATAAGAACCCAAGTTGCGGTCGCTGTCGTCCAAAATAACATTCTCGTATCTATCGCGATAAATTGCTGCTTTATCGGTGCTAGATAGCTCATATGCCGCACCCCAACTCGCGGTAGACACTTCCCAATAACCATTTGGCCCCCATTCGGTCACAACGTAAGGCCGATCCCATCCGTATTCTCTAATTTTTTCCGGAACTTTGGGCAACGCCGCGTAAGCGTTAATCCCAAGGATATCGATATGAGTACATTTTTCTTTGATAAGTTGAATATCATCACGCGGCATACCGGCCAATACGGTCATTGTTGGATGATTTCCATCCAAAGAATCGATCATCACGGCAATTTCTTCTATCGCATCCCAAACTTTGCTGTTTGAATAGCCAAGATTAACCTCATTACCGATACCCCACATCAGTAACGCCGGATGATCTTTGAATTTCGTGACGGTTTCCGTAAAGCGCCGCAATTGCTGCGCGATAGCTTCGCCATCGTCGTAATCAAAACCCGATTGTTCGGTTTGAACCCAAAGACCCAATGTGACGGTCAAACCCAAACGATGGGCCTCATCAAGCACTGTTTCTGCATTCGCCGCGCTCCATGTGCGCACGGAATTTCCACCCGCTATGGCAAGCCGTTCCATATGTTGCGTTCTAACACCGGCACCTTTGATGTAATACGGTTCGCCGCCTCTCATCATCGTAAATCGTTGATTATCCGATAATACTTGCACCGGTATCGCACCAGTAGTCATTGCCGCAAGTAGTTGGGTGTTGGGCAATATCAGTAACGCGATTAACGCGAACAATCGATATTTTAATCTATCTTTTGTGGCCATATGTAGCCTACCTGTGTTTTCAAAAATCGGAAATTGATGTACCTCGGCTCGCGGTCGGCAACTGGGAACTGATCAAAGCCGCGAACCGCCAAAGTACGGTTAAACATTAATTTACCGATAACACGCTCGGTTTACCGTTAACTATTAACATCAAATTTGAAATTTTCTCCCCTTTCAAATTATGCAATATTCACACCAGTTAAATTTTCATATTTATTTCAAATACTAAGCGAAGCCAACGTTCATGAATCGACCGATGTGTTAAAAATATTGACACTCAAAAAACGTCATCCGCCCGAATTACAGCAGTCTTTGGATAAGACCCTGATTAATGACTTGGTATTTCAACACCAAATATTTTGAGCGGATGAGTTTGACATTGAAAAAGACCGGAACCAGCCAAAAACGAAACGATCTATTTATGACGGCTGATAAGACACTCACTAAAATCAAAACAATAGCAAGCAATTTACCGTCCTTCCCGGTGACACACGTTGGACCGGAAAGGACGATTAAGACAATGACTTTAACTTTTAGAACGATGGATCGACGCGCAATGCCTTCGCCATGGACCAGCAATGGCCTACCGTATTGATATCGGCAGCGCCAATTTCCTGTCGCCAATCGATACCGGACGGGGTCTGTGTGTCGTCTAGCGTAAGATTCGCGCAGGAACACGCGACTTGATCCAGATAAATGTTAAATGCGCCCAATGCATGCTGCGGTACGATTCCGAATATCGCAAAAAGCTTAGGATCAAAAAGCGCCGAAGTCGCATTAGCTCTTATATCCTCTAAGTATGACATCGCGGTTTCCAGATCACTTCGAGTCCCCAATCGATTGACGTGCCCCCCGATCAATGTTTGAAAATCAAAGTTGAGCGCAATTTTATGCGCTTTAATATATAACGGTATATCCTCAGCTAAAGCCAAATCATTGAATGGAGCCCAACCCGGGAAAAACACATCAACCATCATGAGTACTTTCTGCTGCGGCGCGTAAATAAAGATATTACCGGGTTCGTGTATGGGACCACGATAGGAAAGCTTTAGTGATTGCGCACCCAGGTGAACGCGTTTCGTGGACCGGAAACCAACGTCTGGCACTGGCGGAGGCACAGCCGCAGATCCCTGCAAGAATGGCAATAAGCGTCCACTACTACTCTGAATTTTTCTTTTGGTCGCTTTGTGCGCGATAATTTTTACGTTTGGAAATCTTTCCTTAACCAGGCCCGCGGCACCGATGTGATCGAGCGCGGAATGACTGTAAATCAATTTCTTGATTGGTTTCCCCTGGGTCGCGGGCACACTGTAGATCACATCCAATAAGCTCACGGACAAGGACGGATCAATAGGGTTCACACCTATAGAGGGGGGGGCATCGACCAAAATGATACCTCGGTCAGCGACCAGAAACATTGCCTGGTAGGCACCATCGGTCATATAAAAGAGGCCTTCGCTTAGCTCTTCAACATGAAAAAATCCCCCGCTATATTCCCCACGGAATGGATCTGGAACAGGTAGAGCATTATTCGGAATTTCCAACGTGACCGGCACGTGCGCATCACAGCTAGAAGTCCCCTCCGGCAACAATCCGTGATCGGTTCGAAATGCCAATGCGTTTGCCGAGGATAAAATTAAGATGGTGCACGAAAATATTCGAAACACCCTATTGATTATTAAGTCCATTTTTAAATCCCTTTTGTCTGATGAGGTAGTATTCGACCAAAGCGCCAGGTCCGGCATCCATTAAATTATGGTCAGCAATCACCTTTCCACGGCCGAAAACCGTATTTCCGTTTGAAGATATCAGGACACCCTCGACCAGTATCTTGCCTTGTTCACCCTTCAAGACTAGTACTCGCCAGACCGTTGATGATTTAGATAAACAGTACTGCCGTCGCAGGGGACCCTAACAGATGCAGTATCGCGCTTTAAGACCCCCGAGCATAGGTAACTATTCCACAAACAAAACGTGAATATCACATTGTGAAACTAGCCGACCTAGACTATAAAGCACCATGTGAATTTGGAATCCGGTATGCGAAGGATACGTTCCAGATTAATGCGTTGAATCCGGCAAAAATCTAAATTGTAGGTTCAAACAGAAATTGTCGGGCGAGGCCTTCTAATAGACTTTCAGTAGACCGCCGCTTGTGACCCAGAACCACGCAAAAATCCCCCAAACTCGGGTTGGTTCCAATAAGGGGACGTCAATAACCAACCGTTGACCACAGAAGACTTAGTCTCTGTGCAAATCCTGGAACTGAATTGACAAGTTTTGGAGCGTACGCACCCTAACCGGCACGAAGCAATATCTCGCCTTTGTTTAATTCTATCGAATCCCCACTCCAACGTTCATAACTTCCGTTGATGCAGGTATCGGCTATAGAAAGCCCGAGTTTACGCAGGTGAAATAAATAGTTGCGCAAGAAACCAGGTTTGAATGTTGAATTATAGGTAAAAGTCGGCAACAACTCCGTACGCTCCATCGCTACAATAGAACCGCGCTTCATCCCAGCACCCGGCCGCATCCCCATTTGGCCCAAAACAATGATAGTCCCGGCGAGCATATTAACACCGGTAAAATCCTGGGTATCGCCACCTACCGCGATCAAACCACGGCGCATACCGTTGCCTACTTCGTTTAATGCGTTGCCGTGAATTATGATTTCGCCACCTTGCACACCGGTTGAACTGCCTCTTATGGTACTTCCGACCATGTGTCCAGCGTCACCATGAACAACGATACGCCCACCGGACATTTCTCTGCCGACCCAGTCTGCGGCATTACCTTCTACCGAGATCTCTCCGCCAGACATCGCTGCGCCAAGGTGAGAACCAACGCTCCCGGCAATCATTAAGCGCCCGAAGGTCATGGAATGACCGATCAGTTTTACACTGGCGAGATCACCTTCAACCTCAACCAAACCATCGCTACTATCCACTTTACCGCTGACGGCAAAAAAATCACCTAGATTCACCTTTCGATTACCGTGATAAACTGTCAGAGATGCGGCTTCCGATTCATTAAGTCCTTTCAGCTGGTCGGGTGCAATTACTTCCGCTTCAAGAGGAACTTCGGGTAACGTGTGTAAACTCAGTTTCATGCTCACCCCTGGACTAGGTCATTAAGTCTAATTTTATATTGCCCCAAATCTCCACCGTAGTTCCCGGCTGAGATCTGCGCAATACCATCTTGCGCAGCGGCTCTAATACCTCGTTGCATGGATTCTTTTACCACTTCTTCATCCAACCCATCAATCACGACCTCGAGAACGCAGGTAACGTCTTCCGGTAAATTAGTTTGTGGCGCGCAACCGCGAAGGCCAGGACAATAAGCATCATTGGTCGATGCCGGTAAGGCTTTATATTTAGAACCCGGCTTGCTCCCACTACGAACCACGCCATCTGGAAAAGGTAAGATTACTCCCGGGATCTTCATCGCTTCCACCGCTGCTTCAGCGGCCCGCAACGTTACCGCAGAATCTTTACCCAATATCAGTAGATTGCCTCCACCCACAGCCGGCTGCACACCAAATGATTCATCGACTAAAAATTCACCTTCCATCACAGGAATTCGCCATAAACGCTGATCACCGATCAATTTGCTGGCTTGGTATCCATCACCAAAATAGCGTAATTTTCCACCCACTATAACCGATTCGCTGCTATCCAAACCGTTATAGCAAGCTGTTGTCGGACAGGTCATTACACATTGCCCAATGCGTTCGATCAACCGTTTTCCGACGCCGTTCGCACTGAACGCAAACAGCAATACGCTAACGCCGGGACGGCCATCGGGTGTTTCGTCTGCAGACAACTCGCTTTCTATGCCCGCTTCACATTTGCACCCAATAACAGAGGTTGCAAACCCCGTCACGGACCGCCCGGCTGCCAATGCCCATTTTTCGTTTTCCGCGGTAATGACAATCCTCGCGGCCCACATTTTGAAGGCTTCAGCAAAAGTATCGATAATTTCCGTAGATTGAATATACATTCTTGTCTGCCAGTTTATTTTTTGTGACTACCCAGTTAACTATGATTTGTTCGAATGCAGTGTACTCAGAAATGCTCAACACAATTAAGGATCGACTCGAAGGAATCGGAATGGAGACGTACAGTTAAACATACGGGGTAATTAATCAATAGTGACCGAGTAAACTGAACGATTATTCCTGGTTCTAAAATCAAACCGTGGCAATCGGAATAGTTAAATTTTTCTTATATTTTCATACTAGCTCGAAGTTGGAGTCGTCATCCCACTTTCCCCTAGATAGCTCTTATCCACCGCATAGTTATCAAACTGAATCGTATAATAATCTTCGAAAAATGGACGAATCTTATCTTCGATCGCAACATCATATTCAGGCTCGACGTGATAAATACGTCCGTGTTGATCAGTACAAAATTCATGATCCTTGATAAAGATCTCCCCCGCTTTGATAACATATCGGGCCGCATTAAACATCTCTTCCTTATTTTCCAGGTCATCATACAACGTAACGTCGGCATCGGCACCAATCCCAAGATGACCCTTGTCTTTCAAACCGAGCAATTTAGCGGGACCAGCCCTTGATATGATCGCAATTTCCTGCATGGTTAATTCTCGGTCAATGTCCAATAGCCCGGTTTTTGCAATGGCCTTTTGATTAACCTTTTTGGCCTGCTCATTTCGAAACTCACGGTCCATTAAAAGTCGGATCAACTTCGGGTAGTTCATAAACGAACCACCATTTGGATGATCCGTGGACAACACCATACGCCACGGATCCTTGGACAGCAGAAACAGCTCTAATCCCACCGCCCACTGCAATGCGTGGGTATAAATCTGTTCTTGATAAGAAAATGGAAGAATACCGCAACCACTTTCACATTCGGTATCTGAATTGATCCATTTATTGTCGGTAAGATTACGCAATAACCAGGTCAACGGAGCATCGCCAGTCATAATCGTTGCAGCACCAAACATGACCTGACCGACATCGGCACTGATATTCGCGTTATCATTAACGAAATCAGAAATTTCTGCGGCTTTAGACGTCGGGTTTTTGCCCGATTCACCGCCATAGCTATGAAATTGAATATGGGTAATATGAACCCTGCGTCCCTCAGCCGTCCGCATCGTTTCCAAGGTTGTTTGGTAGTTACCACTGTGACCGAGGTTGTTGCAGTGAATATGGGCTGGGTGCGGTAGGCGTAGATCGTTACTGACATCCACCAGCGCCTTGATAATCTTTCTTGGGGTGAGGTCAAAACCGCTAATTTTTTCATCGAGATCCGTGACGTTGGAATTTTTACGGCCTTTCCACGGTTCGTCACCACCTGGATTAACTAATTTTATTGCATAGGCCTTAGAAGCGTTCAACCACCATGCGACCGCTTCCCTAAACTCATCCATCCGCCCCTTTTCCAGCAACTGATTAAGGCATACATTGTTGGCCAGCAAAACGTAAAACCCTTTGTCAATGACCGGTGTATCGTGAAACTCCTCCAAAGTATGTCGTGCACCCAGCGGGGTAACCGCAGCTTCCATGGCCGTGGTATATCCTAAAGTTGCGTAACGGTAACCCGTCGTAAATGTCGATGGTACCATTCCACCTGTTCCGGACCGCAGCTCACCTACCCTCGGATGTGCATCCAGGCGATGATCCTCGGGTTGAAATTTTCTGGCTAAATTGACCTTGTGCCCGGCGATATGGCAATGAATATCAACTCCACCCGGCATGACTACCATACCGCCCGCGTCTATGGTCGTACTGTCATCTGGAACACTCTCAACAATTTTACCGTCTTGTATACATATATCCTTTATTTCTCCGTCAATATTATTGATCGGATCATATACTTTACCGTTCTTAATGCGAAGTGAAGACATTACTACCCCTTGTTATTATTGTTAAATCGCGGCCGCGGTAGGTTGGGTGGCCCGATTTTCCTCTTTAGCCAATCCACGCAATTCGCTTATTCGTTCTTTGATCGCTGTTAAAATTTTCTCATCGCTCGGGAACGGTGATTCAAACGCCGGTCTCAGTGTGAGCGGGACGTTATCCATACGGTATACAGTTCCCGGTACATTCACACCGTAGGTTGCCGTAGTAAATGCGACGCGCGCCAACTTACTTGTTTCCGAAGGTTTCGGATCCAATGTAATAACCGGAATTTTGTGCAAATGTTCGATTGCTTTGCGTGAAAAATTAGATCCTGGATCACTAGCAATAACGCATAATGCGTCAATTTCGCCTCTACCCAATACATCTGCGGTAGTAAATTCACCCGGATTAAAACGCGGATAGCCTCGATTGAATGACACCCCAAACGGATAACCCGTCTGCCAAGACACAACATTATCTGCACCCGTCACGTTACCGTGACCCCGGGTCGGCATCGCCACAAAATGGGTATAGTCGTTTAGATCGGTAGCTAACGCTAAGAGCGCCCCAGCATTGAAATGGCGGCCACGCGTCATGGTTAGCCCCATACCGAAGAAAAACACACCGAATTGGCAGCTTTTCATGCGTTCGACAAGATCCTTGAGAGTATCCAGCGGAATACCCACAGTTTCTTCTACCGAAGAATCTAGCGCAGCGCCTTTGACCAAAGCACGCAACGCCCATAACAATTCGAAATCTCTACCAGGTTTAACTTTCAGGAATATATCTGCGACCGATGCGCTTTGTGTAGTTCGTACGTCAACCATCACTATGGTTCTGTCATCTTTACCATTGGGCGTGTGCAAACCCTTTGGTGCGACGGCGTATCGTTGAAAGTGTCTGGGATGCGCTTCGGCTGGATTGCCTCCCCAATACAACACAAAATCAGCCCGGTTTTTTACTTCCCCCAGACTGGCAGTACTTTCGCCAACGCCCTGAAAAGCCATTCCAGTCGGTCCGTGACATACCGACGTTGTTGTATCGACATTGCCATTGACATAGTCGGCAATTGCAACCGCTTGTTTTTGCGCTTCACAAGTCGTATCACTCAGACCATAAATATGTGGAAACTTCGCATTGACGAAGATCTGTGCCGCTTCCTCTACAGCTTCTTCGAAAGTCGCTTCTTTGCCATCGATCAATGCCACCGGATAGTCTTCAACGACGTGTTCCGTAAACCAAGCTCTACCCAGCACACAGGCATTCTTAGCCTTAGTCACTCGCTTTTCATCCATGTCTACAGTTAGTTCCATGTCATCGCATACGCAGCCGCAAAAAGTACAGGTCGCGTTTTTTACAATCGAAATGTTATCACTCATTTTGTTTCTCCTAAGTCTTTATAGGAATGCGTATTCCAGATTCTGTAGATTATTGGGATACACAGGCATGCACTTAATTGCGCCAACGCGCCTCCCGGAACAGGTTTGATTTTTCACGACCCGAAACTACTAAGCGTTACTACAATCGTATAATTCTATCGCATTTAGACAGGGGTTTGTATCCGATTCTAGACCAGATTGTCAATGCCAACCCTTTCCAAACACAGACAGTTAACGTCAATTACATTAAAAATACGATTAGAAAGCGTGATCCACTAGCAGCATATATTTAGCTCTATTGCATAATTTCACGAAGATGGAAGTGAAAATCCCCTAGGTTTCCTCCATAGTTACCCGCACTTATGCTGCATATCGACCTTTCCGGGCCATAATATCCGCATACCGTATCGATACCGATACGCATCGCATTTCGAATTGCTTGCTCATCAAGCCCATCAATCACAATTTCTACCACGGATCCAACTTCCGCCGGCAGATTACTATCGACTAATCCCTTGAGAGTTGGACAATAAGCGTGATTGGTTGACGCCGGAACAAAGCCGTATTTTGAGCCAACCTTTGACCCCGAACCCACGATCCCCCCCGGAAACGCTGTAATCACCTTGGCGACAGTTTTAATTCTTTCTACCGCTGCTTCGCATGCACCCAGAACATGGTGCGCACTCTTCCCTAAAACCAAAAAATTACCACCCCCTATAGCTTTGCAAACGCCGGTGGTATGCTCGCAAATAAATTCTCCGTGCATCACCGGAATACGCCAAAATCTGCGACCATTGAAAGTTTTAGATGTTTGGTAGCCGTCACCAAAATAGCGCAAATTTTGTCCCAGCGGGATTTTTAGGTCACTTTCCATTCCCGAAAAGCATGCTGTGGTCGGTGTCGTCATTACCGATTGTCCAACGCGCTTTGGTACCTGTTCTATCAAGTCTTTTGTCGACATCGCAAATATCATGACCGAATAGCCAGGACGACCGTCCGGCGTCTCTGCGGGTGTCAATTCGCGTTCGATATCAGCTTCACAACCACACGCAATTACCGACGATGCAAACCCTCGAATCGAATTAGCCGCCCGATACGCCCATTTCAGATTCATCGCAGTAATGATAATGCGAGTGGCCTTCATCGGAAAAGCTTCCGCGAATGTATCATCGATAGGAACACCGTTTATCTTCATCAGTTTCTCCCCAATAGGGCTGAATAATTCATTACTGCTAAGAAACTAATTGCTAACCATCATTGAAGCCATCATTTCCCAGTACTATCAAAGGTCATACTTGATGCGACAAACCCAATCGAGCCTACTAACACTATAATTGCGCGGACAAATTATCAACTCGCGGCATCGCAACACGTTTTGAAGCCGTGCTGGTACTGGCCTCATCTTGTCAACGAGAGACTATCTAACCCAACGGTACACCCTTGTGCGGGTGGGTTTGGCTAAAAAAGACTTTTTGATTATGAATTTTACCGAGGACTTCATTAATCTGCTTTAACTTCTGATCTTTCTTCTTTATTGATTCAGATTCATGAGAAGCTCCCGTTTTGAGATCAGCGAGAAGATTGTTGTGTTTGCTTAATGCTCTCAAGCCTTGTTCGATCAGCTCAATATCTTTGGGATTAAAACTAAAGCTATTATTGTATGTATTCGGCATAAAATTTAACCCTCATATTTGTCTACATTCCTGAGGTGTGCAGCTTGCCTCGAAGCAGCTTTTTAACGTGATTCCCGATGAGAATCAAGAAAAAGATCAATCCTCATAAACCCGTAACTGATAAAGCATCATCGCAAAATTGTATACGATTAAAGACTTGACCGGTATCTGCATCGACACCCCAAAAATAATAAAAATAATACCGGCTCTATCCAAAAAACAATTAATTCATTTGGCGCTATAAATAATCCTACCCTAAAATTACATTTGCAAGTTTGATCTACCAATCTGAACTGTCTTCGGGATCTAACGGTTTATCGTGCAGGTCTTTAGGTATATACGGCTTCTTGGCCGTACGCAACAAAATCAGTGCGTTGCCAATTATCAAGACGACCGCAAGTGCGATGAATAAAAACATTGTCATTGACGAATCCTCGCAATGATTGACATTACCCTATAGCCTGGATCATATTAATCGAACCACTCTGATTGAATCAGACGCCCCATCCTTTTCATGGTACCTCACCTCACCCCCCAATGTCAGGGAATCGATTATGACTGATCAACAATTCAATCGACTCAATCAAGAAACCAGCCCCTACCTGCAGCAGCATGCCACAAATCCGGTTGAATGGTATCCATGGTGCCACGACGCTTTGGCACTAGCCCGCAAATTAGACAGGCCAATCTTACTATCTATCGGCTATTCGGCCTGCCATTGGTGCCATGTTATGGCGCATGAGTCCTTCGAAGACACCGCAACCGCCGAAATCATGAATCGGTTATTTATCAATATTAAAGTCGACCGCGAGGAAAGACCGGATATAGACAAAATATATCAATTAGCGCACCAAATGCTAACCCAAAAACCCGGCGGATGGCCCCTCAATATGTTTTTATCGCCGAACGAGCATATCCCTTTTTTTGGTGGCACCTATTTCCCTCCGCAACCTCGATTTAATATGCCGTCATTCGCCAGCATTCTTCCCCAAATCGCGGACTATTATGCGGATAAAAAAGAGCAGCTCTTGCAGCACAATACCACCTTCATCGAATCGATCCATTCTATAACCTCGGAAACACCGTCCGACATACCAGACATCGCGATACTGGACCAAGCGCGATCGGAGATATTTGAACAATATGACTCTGATAATGGCGGGTTTGGACATGCCCCGAAATTCCCCCACCCAACCCATATTGAACTATTGCTTCGCTTTGGGTCTCGCTCAAACCCACGTGACCATGGAGCCCTGGAAATAGCACAAAACACTCTGGAAAAAATGGCCTTGGGCGGTATCTGCGATCAGATTGGCGGTGGATTCTGCCGCTATTCAGTGGATGATCGATGGAATATCCCACATTTTGAGAAAATGCTGTACGACAACGGTGCATTACTATCTCTTTATACCTATGCCTGGCAAATTACCTGTCATTCATTGTTCAAGCGCACCGCGATCGCAATCGCGCAATGGGCCATTGACGAAATGCAATCTCCTGAAGGCGGATTTTATTCGTCTTTGGATGCTGACTCCGAGGGTGTTGAAGGAAAATTCTACGCTTGGGAACCCCCTGAAGTAGAGAAAATTTTGGATCACACCGAATTCAAATTGGTTCAAACGTATTTTGGCCTTGACCAACCGGCAAATTTTGAATCCAAGTGGCATTTTTTCGTAGCGATGCCGTTGGCTGTCGCGGCATCCGAGTGTGAAATCACTCTCAATCAAGCAAACATCCTGCTCGACTCATCGATACGAAAGTTGCAAAAATACCGCGACAAGCGAACCCATCCCGGTTGCGACGATAAAATCCTGGGCTCTTGGAACGCACTAATGATCAAAGGCCTGGCTACTGCAGGACGTGTGTTTGAGCGATCAGATTTTATCGACTCGGCACAAACCGCGTTGAATTTTATACGCAACAAACTTTGGAATGGTAAAAGGCTACTCGCCACCTACAAGGACGGGAAAGCCCATTTAAACGCCTATTTGGACGATTATGCCTATTTGATCGACGCCGTAATAGAGCTATCGCAAATCCGATGGCAATCGCAAAATATTAAATGGGCACAGCAACTGGCCGATATTTTGCTCGATTCATTTGAAGATCCAACCCATGGAGGTTTTTATTTCACGCCGAACGATCATGAATCATTGATCTATCGCCCCAAACCAATGATCGACGAAGCCCTCCCCGCAGGCAATGGCGTCGCAGCTTCCGCATTGTTCCGCTTGAGTACGATACTGGGCGAGACCAAATATAGGGATGCCGCCGAACGGACATTAAAGGCATGTGCCACCCCGCTGAAGCGTATTCCCCATGCCCATTGCGCATTGTTGATGGCATTGGAGGATTCACGTTTTTCACTCGAATTGATAGTTCTTAGAGGGCCTGAAATGACAGCTTGGCAAAACTCTATAAGCCGCGAATTTTCTCCAAGGCGCATATGCATTGCAATACCCGAGGATTGTGTTGAATTGCCCGGCCAGTTAAAAGATCGGAAAACAAGCAACAATACCGTTGCGTACATTTGTTCAGCTAGCGGATGCCAACCAGTATTAACTGAGCTGGATGATTTACACAAAGCGTTATCTTAAAAAGGCGCAGCTTCAAAAAATTCAGAAAACGGGTCCATATAAAACAATATTTCACCCTGCTCACATCCGGTTGGTCAGTTTTAGCGCCACGATCGGGTCTAACATCACACAACAAATCAAAAACGGAGCGCACTATGCAAGATTATTCACGCCAGCCTAACCAGGAAAACCCCTTACCGGACAAAGGTTTGCTATTCAATTTACAAAATATGTTGGACGCGACTCGAAGCTTAGATTTTTTGGGACCGCTTGCGCTGCGATTATATCTCGTTCCAATATTCTGGATGGCCGGCACGAAGAAATTAGATACATTCCCAAGTATTGTTGAATGGTTCAGTAATGCCGAGTGGGGATTGGGCCTACCGTTCCCAACTATTATGGCCGGATTGGCCACGTGGACCGAGATTATAGGTGCAATCTGCCTATTTCTGGGGTTTGCGGTACGCTGGATTTCGATCCCGTTAATGATAACGATGATTGTCGCCGCTACGTCCGTACATTTAGAAAATGGCTGGCTCGCGATTGCAGAAGGCACTGGACCCTTTGCAACTGAACGCACAATGGGAGCAATTGAACGTTTGGATCGTTCAAAATCGATTCTCAGGGAACATGGAAATTACGACTGGCTGACCGAACACGGCAATATTGTTATTTTGAACAATGGAATCGAATTCGCAGCAACCTATTTTTTAATGCTGCTGGTATTATTCTTTATAGGCGCGGGCCGCTATGTAAGTCTGGATTATTGGATTCGAAACCGGTTTGGCTAAATCCTCGAAGGGCATTGCAATTTAGTCAGCTATAAAATAAATCGCCCCGGCCGAAAAAAATATTCGAACCGGGGCGATTTTAATCTAAACCTACAAACTTTAGTATTACAGGATTAAAACGAAATCAATCAATGCGCAACGGACTGATTACCGCGAGCTAAATTTAACAAACCATAAGAAATCTGGATCGCGCCAAATACCGCACCTACCAACCAAATTAGTTTATTAAGGGATATTTGATTCACATTGGCATAAAAGGCCATGCCGAAAGCGGCGGAAAGCACGATCAACCCCATCAAAACAATCTCTTGGAAGCCACCTCGTAAAACAAACCATAAAAGCATTAGGCATTGCATCGCGGTGATGTACGCAACGACGATGACAAGGTTGCTACTGAGGGGCCCGTAATCGACTCCCCCGTCAAACATTAACTCGCGGTGGAGAACAAGCCCTATACCCAGCATAATTTGGCAAACGATAAAGATAAGATAGCATCGTCGAATCAGCTGTTTCATTGTATACCCGTATCGAACTTTGTTTGCTTACGCTGCAGGACCTACCGCCGGTTTTATTTCGACAGTGTCGGAGGGATTGGAATCCTTGGTATCTGACTCCACTTTCGCAGCAGCAGCGCCGTCATCATGATCCGCCGGTGGGCGAGGATCCTTATGATTCATCAGGTCATCAATCTGCAACCGGTCAATCGTTTCCCATTCTATAAGAGCATCGGCCATCGCGTGCAATATACCTATATTATCCTTGAGTATTTTCTCAGCTCTATCGTAGTTACGGTCAATAAATGATCGTATCTCCTCGTCGATTTTGCGTGCAGTGCCCTCGGACACCGATTTGGTTTGAGTCACCGAACGTCCGACAAATACATCGCCTTCATCCTCTCCGTACGATAATGGTCCTAAACGCTCAGAAAGACCCCATTTAGTGACCATATTGCGCGCCAGCTCAGTGGCTCGCTCGATATCATTAGAAGCACCGGTGGTGACCTTTTCTACACCAAAAATCAGTTCTTCTGCCAATCGGCCACCAAATAAACTGGAGATCTGACTTTCAAGTTTCTGTTTGCTTGCCGAATGCTGATCTCGCTCCGGGAGAAACAACGTCACCCCAAGTGCACGGCCCCTTGGCATAATGCTGACTTTATAAACAGGATCATGTTCCGGCACCAAACGCCCTACAATGCAATGTCCCGCCTCATGGTAGGCGGTCATTTTCTTTTCTTCTTCACTCATCACCATGGTACGGCGTTCAGCCCCCATGATGATTTTATCCTTCGCCTTCTCCAATTCGGACATGCTAACCAGTTTTTTATTCGTTCTAGCCGCGTATAGCGCGGCTTCATTAATCAAATTAGCGAGATCGGCGCCAGAAAACCCCGGAGTACCGCGAGCAATGTACTTTAGTTCCACGTCATCTGCTGCTGGCACTTTACCCATGTGTACTTTCAATATCTGCTCGCGGCCACGAACGTCGGGTAAACCAACCGTTACTTGACGGTCGAAACGTCCGGGTCTCAACAACGCCTTATCCAATACGTCAGGCCTATTGGTCGCCGCGATTACGATAACACCATCGTTGCCGTCAAAACCATCCATCTCGACCAACAGTTGGTTAAGCGTTTGTTCGCGTTCATCATTGCCACCACCTAAACCGGCTCCGCGCTGGCGGCCTACCGCATCAATTTCATCGATAAAGATAATACAAGGCGCGTTTTTCTTGGCCTGTTCAAACATGTCGCGTACTCGAGAAGCACCAACCCCAACAAACATTTCGACAAAATCAGAACCTGAAATCGAAAAAAATGGAACCTTCGCTTCACCGGCAATCGCTCGCGCTAATAATGTTTTTCCGGTTCCCGGCGGCCCCACCATCAATGCACCTCTTGGGATTTTTCCGCCTAGATTTTCGAACTTGCTTGGGTCGCGAAGAAAATCAACCATCTCGGTTACTTCTTCTTTAGCTTCTTCGCAGCCGGCAACATCCGCAAAAGTTACCTTGATCTTATCCTCCTCGATCAACTTCGCTTTGCTCTTACCCAAATTCATTGCACCGCCCATGCCGCCCCCGCCTTGCATCCGACGCATAAAAAATATCCACAAGGCCACCAATAGCAACATTGGAAACCATGAGATAAAAATCTGCATTAATAAAGACTGCGACTCCGGGGGTACCGATTTAATTTCTACGCCATTAGCCAATAAATCGTCCACCAAATGAGCGTCTCCCGGATTATAGGTAGAGAAGCGATTACCACCCATAGTTTTGGCGGTAATTGTCGATCCTTCAATCTCTACTTTCGCAATCTGGCCAGCTTTGACCATATCCAAAAATTCGGAATATGCTTTTGAGGTATCAATTTGGGCCCCTGGTTTCATGTTGTTCATCAGTGAGAAGCCAATTACCAGGATAACCCCCCAAAACAATATACTTTTAATTCTTTCTTTCATTTATAACTCCTCACCATGCATAAACCGGGACTGCAATAATCTTCGCGCGACAGCCATCATCAATATCTACGCCGAACTTTTAAAATTTTAGTAAACATAAGCTTAGTACCCATAGCCTTCACAAATTTGGTAAACCACAAATCTTTCGACTACAAACATGATATTCACTCAATACTCTCATTATAGAACGCTTTCAAACGTCGCCTCAGCTTTTTTAGCGCCGACATTTCGATTTGACGGATCCGCTCACGCGTTAATCCGAGCGCATTACCCAAGTCCTGTAGTGTCTTTTCACCATAATTTCCAATTCCGAATCGCTGCCGAATGACAAATGCTTCCCGTTCATTCAAATTGGCGAGCGATTCTGAAACCGCCTCTTTGAGATTTTGGTGTGCGACTGTATCCAGAAGTGGGGGCATCATTTTTTGTTTCAACAGGCTATGCAGATTATTACCAGATTCGTCACCATCAAACGGCGCATCTATCGACGCCACGGATTGCGATATCAAATTGACTTTTTGTAAATCCGCTACTGGAACATTAATCATCTTGGCTATTTCAGATTCTCCGAGCACATGTCCCGATTTCTGGCGTAGCTGAGCCGCTTGTCGATTAATAGACACAATATTTTCATTGACCCTAAAGGGTAATCGAACTGTTCTGCCATAACGAACCGTACATCTAGAAATCGCCAGTCGAATCCAATAGCTGGCGTATGTTGAAAATTTGTAACCCAATTCCGGATTAAACCTCTCCACAGCTTTAATCAACCCGAGATTTCCCTCTTGGATTAAATCGATTTTATCGACCGTTTGGTTAAAATATTGCTTACTTAAAAAAATAACCAATCCCAGATGAACTTCTACCAATTTGTTACGCGCTCGTTGCCATTTGGAATAAGCTTCTCTAACCTGCACCAGGATTTGCTCGTAATCCCGCCTAGAAATTGCATATTGGGCTTCAAATAAATCATCGCGGCGCATTCGCGAGTTTTCAAGCTCGAGACCGCATTGAGTAGGATCTTCCCTATAATCTGATTCCACATCAAAAAATGACTCAACCAATCGGATCAGCGCACTAGGAGAATGATCGATTCGACAAAATGCAGATTTCAACACCTGCCTTTGACGCTTACAAACAATGTGGTGAACACCATATAGCTTAGTTAATTCGCACAATAACTCATAACTTGCAGTCAAGTCAGCCACTTGTGCATCTAAAATGTCGCCAGCGCTCATTCCTAGACCCGACTTTTTAATCGGTTTATTGGTGAATAAGACTTGATCAGTCTCATTAAATTTAGTTTCTAAGTTTTTTATGGACAAATGCTGTACAGTATAATTGCCCCGTATGCGTTGCTTTGCATCGGAAGCAACACTTTCAGTCTTCTGTCGCTCTTCCAGAAACCATGCGGAGACCCCTGGAAAAGTCGATAACGCACGATTCAATTCTTCGTTTGCTTGGCGCAGGTTTTCAGTCAATTCCAGTTTGCGCTCTTCATCAAGCGATCTGTATTCATGCATCTGACGCAAATAGATTCGTAACAAATCGTGCGATGGTTCCTTATCTAGGGCTGTCTCAGACGCCTCTAATGTCACAAATCCATCGGGTCTATCTAGGCCATCATCAAGTTCGCCAATATTATTATCGAAACTTGAGGCGAATAGATCTGTAGGCTTGAATTGATCAGTCTTTAAATCCTCACTGCTAAATGGCACCTGTTCTACATTAATATCGGTATCAGTCATCCGATCAATAGATTCGCCCGCTTTAGCTCGAACGTAGGTTTCATGACACAAATCGGAATTATCGATACCGATATTTGTTCCGTATTCGGATTTATCCATAACTCGTCTAAGCATTAAATTGCACCTCTTTGAGTTATTGAGTTGGATCGATCGATATCATGACTGCCAAGCCGAAGGACATTCTCGGTCAATGAATCGACAAATACACTTATTTTTAAACTGCGTTGCCTTGAGTCGGAACGTCTTATCTAAAATTTGATTTATGACAAGACTGGCTTACATAATATGCGAAAGAATAATGAATTACAGCGAGTTGCGACAATATGCCGCGATCACTATCCGAGTTAAAAAATATTCTAAAGATCTATTCAGTTTGAATCGCATGACACTATAAACTTGTAATTGGTCATTGCTTAGGAAGCGCGTAAAAAGACAATAATAAATAGTGTTAAAACATTAAGACCCAGAGGCGATATCCTCTTAAATCTTTAGTAACTAGACAAAATTCACCTAAGCTCCAAAATTCGCATTCTCGGAATTTATATTAAAAAATTGTCTATGTTTTGTCAATGTTTTTATTGGATAATTATTGTACAATTTATATATTGAATTTCTCAACTTTGATTCATAAGGATATCTAATCACTATGTATTCGGTAAAAGCGGTCTCCGAACTCACTGGTATCACAGCGGACACCCTGCGAGCCTGGGAGCGTCGATACGGTGCGGTAACCCCGCTCAGAGAGGCAAATGGGCGCCGATCTTATACCACCTCTGACATTGGCCGATTGCGCTTGCTACGCAACGCTTCCGATATGGGTCATCCAATCGGAAAACTTGCCACATTGCCGAACAACAAACTAGAGGCATTGATCAGAGACGATTCTAACAATTCTGCACAGCTGAGAATTTCCGATCTTATAGAGCGCCTGGTTGATGAGATAAATTCCTATAACATTGATGCTTGCGAAGAAATATTGGCGTTGGCAACAACGGGTCTATCCCCGCTCGCATTGGTCCGCGAAGTATTCGGGCCTACGCTTAAAGAAATCGGGCAATTATGGCACAGCGGTCATTTGACGGTTGCCCAAGAACACTTACTTTCCTCCAGCATAAAAAGACATATTCTGTCACTCATCCATACCTATCAGAAGCAATCGTCCGGTGCCAAAATATTTTTTTGTACACTGAGCGCGGAAAAGCACGAATTCGGCATTTTGATGTGCGCCCTATTGGCGGCAGGACAGCGCATGCGTTGCTATTATTTTGGCCCCGATCTTCCAGGACGCGAATTAATACATGCAGCATCATTTATAAAACCGGCGGTTATTGTGCTCAGCATTGTACGCCAACCGGTGGACCAGAAAACAATACAAGAACTTTACCGTTTATCAGACCAGATACCGCAGGAAACCGAAATCTGGATCGGTGGAGAGGCGTCTACTCAGTTGAATGACCAGAATCTACCTACGAATTGCCATATCCTTCCTAGCCTAGATGAGTTTTACCAACGATTGAATTTATTAGATATCAAGTAAAAATATTTCAAATAGCAGCTATTTTTATCCTACTAAACTTATCTAGTTTTCAATGGCGATATTTGTCCGTCGTTGTTACTCGACCGAAACGCCATGATGCCGATAGTCTCGGTATAATTCTGCAACTCTTGTCAGGCACAAGCGATTCAAATGCTCCTGGCAAAACTCGCAAAAACTCTCGGGCATTGCTATAGGCCATGGAAATGGGTGTTCTGCGGGAAAAGCCAACGGTGCCAGAAAAGCTGCAAAGCTTAAATCAACACGACTAAAACGATCCCCGACCAAAAACGCCCTATGACTATACAAGCTATCCAATTGATCTAGCGAATCGCAAAACAGCTTTTTGTGTTCGACGATACTGTTCGCATCGGTTTTGTACATTCGTCTAATCAAAGATTTTAATCCGGGTGCAGCCAAGCTCAAATACATTCTCGAAAACCAAGAATCATTGTGATTCCAGATAGCAAATAATTCCTGGCGGTGATCAAGTAGCGTGCTATACAGGATAGCTCTTAACGGAACGCCTACTTCCTCATCTAAAAATTTTTCAACGACACGCGCTTTCTCGACAAGTTCGGGAACATCAAAACCAATTAAGGGTTGGCCGCAAGACTGATCCAAATAATCCAGAATGGAATCCGAACCTTGCACAGAAACATCTCCATCTAATAAAACCGGGACCGTAATGGGCTGGGTGCAATTAGGTGCCTTACGCTTGATAGCCAATCTGTGAAGACCTGGCATAACATTAATTGATTGGTAATCTATACGTTTATATTCGAGCCCCCAACGTACTTTTTCGCAATAATAGGATATGGGGAATTGATAAAGTATCATTACCAATCTAAACATTTAGGAGATTGTGCCCAGGCATTTTCCAATCGATAAGATATGGATAATAGCGTAGCGGTACACAACTGAGAGTAAGGCAAAACGTACATTATTAAAACATGCTCATTATTTTTTCGATTGTCCCAATGTTGTACCGTTAGATCCTATTACTAATTAATTGAAATCTAGTGCCTGTAAAAAAATCCATAGTCATTGTCGGTTGCGGTTGGCTTGGATTAGCCCTAGCGGCCAGGCTATTTAGCAAAGACATCCCAATTATCGCAACTCGATCTACCGAAACCGGCGTCGAAGAATTATTGTCCCGTAACATCAAGGCTATACTTCTGTCATTAAAACCAGAGTTAGATGCGCCGAACTTATCCCAAATCGAAAATTCTGATATTGCGGTTATCCTTATTCCTCCGCGTTCAAGACAGGGACAAACTAACTATCCCAAACAAATCGAACACCTTGTAACCGGGCTGGAATTATATGGTGTCAACAAAATCATTTTTGCCAGTTCTACGTCCGTTTACCCATTGATCAATCGGCGGGTCGACGAAACTGAACTCATTCCTGACTCGGATAATCCACGTAAGCTCGTCAGAGCAGCCGAACTTGTCGTTGTTGAAAATCCTAACATAAAAAGCATCGTAGTCAGATTTGCCGGGCTCTGCGGACCTGGCCGCGAACCGGGACGTTTGTTGGCGGGCAGAAAAAATCTAAGCGGCGGCACAAATCCAGTTAACTTGATCCATCAACAAGACGCTGTCTCGATCTTGGTTGGGCTAATTGAATATGAGCCTTGGCAAGAAATCTTCAACGCTTGTGCGCCAATACACCCAACCAAGGCGCAGCTTTATACCGACGCCGCAGACAAATTGGGCTTGGAAAAACCCCATTTCAAGTCCTCCGAAGAACATTTTAAGCAAGTTGATAGTAATAAAATTTGCCACAGCATCAATTTTAGCTACGCGTTTCCCGATCCAAATCAGTGGTAATCACGAAAAATTCTCTAGTTCGCTACTTTAAGAAGCAAGTTAAAAAATATCTTGATTGTATCGTTCATTTATAGTCCTATTGAATGTTTTATCAATCATCAACACTATGCGCCACTGACATAGCTACGGCCACGCCACCCACTGGGTTTACCCAGAGCTTTACCGAACAATGCGGACCATTGAATCATCAGCACAAAAGCAACCCCCAAAGGATGCATTAACGCACCAAGCCAAGATTGACTAAATCTCAAAACCAACAGTCCACGCTGGAAAATCGACAGGGCACAGGCGATAGCCAAGCAAAGCAATATTTCGGAATGATCCGTGCCCTTGATTAAAAGCCACGGCAACGCTATAAAAGCCGCCAGATGCCCACCAGCCAACAATATCGTCCAAACCGGCAGGGCCAACACCTTGGCCATACCTTCTGTTGCATTTTTCTTAAAGCCTAACCAGACACTATTCAGGGAATCGTACATGCGACATTCTGCAATATCACCGGCATCAAATATGTCGGTAACATAATTCTTTCGCCTAAATACATGGGGTAATGTTAAACCATCGTGCATACTTTCCGGGATCATACGATGCCCACCAACGGCCTGATAGGCCTTTCTATCCACCGCAATAAACTGACCACACCCGGCGGCAAATGCGGCCCATCCGCTTTTTCGCATGGCCAAAATGGGTAAATAGCCCAACAACAAGAAGTGGATCAGCGGAATAATAAGTTTTTCCGCAAATGAAACGGTGACTTGTTTTGGGAACCCACTAAGTAATTTGTACTTGTTATTCTTCATGCTTGCCGATACACGTCTCAACGCGTCTTTTCGCAAACGAACGTCGGCGTCGATGAATAACAACACCGGAAATCGAGCGTGGCGCGATAATTGGTAGCAACAATGGGGCTTCCCCACCCACCCCGTTTCGAGCTTGGGCGCGTGCAATAATTTTACCCGCCGATTCTTTTCCGCAATTTTTGTAACGATCTCCGCGGTGGCATCCTGCGACCCGTCATCCATCACGAGCACTTCAAAATCTGCGTCTTCGCTTGCGAGCACAGAATGGACGACCGCGGCGATATTTGCAGCTTCGTCGCGGGCCGGAATCAATACAGAAATAGCGGGTCCGTAATTGCCCGGTAAATCCGGTAATCTCCTAAACAAAAATAGATTCGTAACGATAAGCAATGCCGAAATCGCTGATAAGGCCAACCCGGTATAGCTAATTATCTGAATCATGAACAACGTCACCATGCGCCTTTGTATAACTTTGTCCGGTTAAGCTCGCCTTAAACTGTTTGAACGCATCAAATGCACCGCCAACACCCTCACTCCCGCAAAGCAGCGTATTGAACGATTCGGGATTTTGAGTGATCACGTTCTCAGCCAATTGATCCATAGTCATGCTCAATTTAGTCGTCTGCCGCATAAGTAGGTCACTAACCGTCATATCTGTGCATTCCTCAGCCAGCATTGGCTCGCCAAATTGAACAACAATTTCCGGACAGCGCTCCACCCAAAAAGGATACTCTATGGCTAGCGGAATCATCGTTAAACCAGGCGACCGTTTTGCAAGATGCGCTATGCCTGGCTGCAAGACCAAAGGTCTTCTACGGGGGTCGGCAAACCGCCCCTGAGCGGTCACCCAAAGCATAACCTGAGGGCGCGCCAGCAAATTTTCACAGACATGCAAAAAACGCCGTGCGCCGGACAAAGTTCCCGACTCTATGCCGAAAATACCCAAGCGTTGCATAAACGAGTACTTCTGCAGCGCGATCGCATCCATTGGTCCAAATCCAACATAACCGGGAAATATATGTCTAGCCACAAATAGAAAAACCAGCGGATCCCACCAGGAACTATGATTACTATAAATTAACACCGGTCCTTTCAGAGAAACAAAGAATTCGCTAGTCACATTACTCCTAATCGCGTGAAAATTTCTTGCCAAAAGCCACTGAGAATAGGTAGCAAAAAACCGGGTAAACCCGGCAGAGCGCTTGGTGTAAATTTTGTCAGCCGATTTAAGCATTATCGGAATATTTTTATATTTTAAGCAGAAACTTGAGCGCTGCGCATATCGGGTTTTTGAAAATCTTTATCCAAAGCATCTCCGGCAATCCACCCCGACATCATTGCCATTGGCATACCTGGTCCGGGATGCGCTGAACCACCACAAAGATATAATCCTTCCAGACTACGGCTACGATTTCCAGGCTTGAATGCACCCATGTATTTACCGTGACTCGCCAAACCGTAAATCGCACCATTCAGAACCTTATAGCGCTGGTGAATCATGTCCGGTGTAAGTCGTGATTCATAGATGATACGCGACTCTAAGTCATCCAGTTTCGCAGTTTTGGCCAATTTGCGTAAAATTGTCCGTCGATATTTCGGGAACATTTCACTCCAATCGTGATGATCCCGTAAATATGGCGTGTGCACCAATACATACAAAGCCTCACCGCCCGGGGGTGCGACACTGCTATCGGTACGAGCTGGCGCTGCGACATAACAGGTTGGGTCGGGAGCCAACTCGCCGTTACGATAAATCGCTTCGAACTCCTGTTCTGGATCGTCCGAAAAAATAAAATTATGGTGCAGTAAATGTTCGTAACCTTGTTTCAAGCCTAAATACAACACGACCCCGGAACACGCAGGTTCGCGCTTTTGCAGCTTATCAATGGTCTTTTTCGGGGTATCTAGCAGCTCGCAGTAAGTTCTAACAGAGTCCATATTCGATACCACCGCATCAAATTTATGGATCCCGCTATCGGACTTAATCCCAGTAACCCGATCGGAAATCGTATTTATCTTCTGAATATTTTCACCCGGTCTAAACGATACACCCAATTCCCTGGCCAATTGTGTTAACGCTTGAGACACTGCCTTGGTTCCACCACTCGGATACCAAACCCCGCCTTGGGTTTGTATGTGAGCGATAGAGCATAATACAGCTGGAGACAAAAAAGGTGATGATCCGACATACTGGGTGAAATGATCTAACATCTGCGCGAGACGTCGATCCTGAACGTTCGAACGTATCGTACCAGCCACCGAATGCCCCATGCGTAACGCCAATACATCTCGTAGGGTTTTCAAATCCAAATTCTTTTTAAAATCGAAGGTGTCGCGAAGATCCTCAACCGGTTTCCAGAAAAAAAATCGCTCGGATATTTCGTGCAGGCGTTGCGCGAGAGCCATGAATCTTTGATATCCGTCACTATCGGAACCTGAACCGCAAAAAGACTCAATATTTCTGCTCATATCAGAAATATCTTCGATTAAATCCAGCTTGGAGCCATCTCCAAAAAAGCAGCGCCACTGCGGATCTAAACGGGTCAGGTCCAAATAATGTTCCATATCCTTGCCTGCTTCAAGGAACAATCGCTTTAACACCTCCGGCATCGTCAATATCGTCGGCCCCATATCAAACCGAAAACCGTGTTCACTCAAAACGGCCGCCTTACCGCCAGTCCATTCATTCTTATCAAAAACGGTTACCGAATATCCCCTTGCTGCAAGGGTACACGCGGCGGCCAATCCACCGAGACCGGCTCCGATGATGCCGACTTGTTCCTGACAATTTGACATATTATTCTCTATAAAAAACTAGCCGACCGCTTCCTTAGCCACAGTCTTGGCTAATCCGGATGATTTAACCCGGTCACTTGCGTAATCGCTACGAACCAGATCGGCAGTAATTCTGGCGCCCTCAAAAATAACCGGAAGTCCGCTGCCCGGATGGGTGCCGCCGCCCACCAAATAAACTCCTTCTAATTCAGAAAACCGATTCTGCGGACGTCTATGTAACATTTGATCCATCGAATGAGCCAAGTTGAAAGTCGCACCTTGATATATTGCGTGCTGCTCAAGCCAATCCTGCGGCGTAACAATCTTCTCGAATACAATGCGTCGCTCCAGATCCTCTATCCCCAGTAAGCCCAACCGCTTGATCACCATATTCCGATAGCTCATTCGGTGTTTCGTCCAATCCACCGCATTGACTTGGTTAGCAACCGGTACCAACACATACAAAGTCGAACAACCCTCAGGCGCCAACTTCGGATCCGTCCTACACGCGTTCTGCACATACAACGACGGCGATTTTGGCGGCTCGCCGCCCGCTTCTATGTCAGCCAGATTTGCCTTGTAGTCTTCCGATAACAGAATACTGTGATGTTCAAGCTGAGGATAGTTTCCTTTTATGCCCAGATACATCATAAAAGTTGAACAAGAAAATTGTTTCTTCTTAAGCTTTGCGTGATTCCAATGCGACAATAATTTCTGCGGTACATAACGACTTACAAAATGCGCAAAGTCTGCATTAACAATTAGCGCATCAGCAGTTTTTCGGCCGCTTTGAGTATTCAGACTTTGAAAACGCCGTCCGGCAAAATTTATATTCTTAACCGCATCGTTCAAGTGAATCCTGACCCCCATCCGGCGAGCCAGCCGTGCCATAGTACTAATAATCCTATGACATCCGCCAATCGGATGATAAACGCCGTATTCGTGTTCCATATAGGCCAAAATCGTAAACAAGCTCGGGCAATTGAACGGAGACATGCCCAAATATTTACTTTGAAATGAAAAAGCGAGCCGGATTTTTTCGTTCCTGAAGAATTTGCTAAGATCCTTATCGACCGAGGAGAACGGCCTGAGTGAACCCAAGGATTTTAGAAGATCCATGGAAAACAACTGGGACCATCCCAAAAAAGGACGCTGCAGCACCGGCAAGAAGCGTGCAAATTTTAGTTCATTGTCGCGTAAGAATTGCTCAATATTAGCGGCATCATGTTTTGAGAATCTCGATATCTCAGCGCGTAAACGCTGCAAATCTTTGTATACCTTTATGCTATCGCTGTTTTCAAAAATGATTTCATAAAGCGGATCAAGCCGAATCAACTCCACTTCGTCTTCAAAACAAAACCCACAGCGGCTAAAAATTTGTTTCAGTACAGCCGGGTACAGAAAGAAAGTTGGGCCGGTATCAAAACGAAAACCATTTTGGTGAATTTGAGACGTGCGTCCACCTACGGCATTCGCAGATTCGTAAACATCCACATCGAAACCGTCCGACGCCATTAGCATAGCTGCGGCCAATCCGCCCGGCCCAGCACCCATAATCGCAATTTTGGTTGTCATAGCCCGGTGAGTGTACTCGAGTCTTCAATCTGTTCGATTGCTATCGAATTTCCGCGTGGATCATTCATTGTGTAATTTAATAGATATTTTTCTATTCCCCGTTAGGGTAACCAAGGCATCGCTAAAATCCGGCGGACCAAACATGATCTCAGGATCGTTGCTAAAGCCGATCGGCTCTTGCGGAATACCTATTAAGGATTTATCCAACAGACCGTTTTCATTCAAGTCTTGATGGATCAATATGGCGTAGGAAGATTTTGACAAATCCGAAAACCTAACTAGAACACTCGGGATTTTCGGCTCGACTAATATAGATGTTGTACAATCTCGTAATTCAAACGCTTCCCGCGTATTGCAGACCGCGATACGCAACACCCCTTGTTCGATTCTTATATCAAAAATTTCAACGACAAGTTCAGTCGCACGCGCGCTTCGCCACCCACATAGCATTACCAGAAATACGGTTAAACATCTTAGTGGTACCCGTTTTCTACCATAATGCTCATATTTACGCTGCAAAGGCACCTTCCTTAGCAAACGGAAAACCCCAGTATTTAGCAAAACATTACTATTGATCATGCGCCCAGCTATATAGTTGTTATTAACACTGAATCTTATAATCTAAGCTTCTGGACCTATCTTCGCCCTCAGCAAACAACCAAGAAGCCAATTGCGCAGAAGGATCAAGCGGACTGCACGTCTATGCTCTGTATATCCCAGTTGCTTGGATCATCAGTATCACTACCTAGACTCTGTATTCTGCACGCATAACTTCGCCTGACCGGAGTATTGCCGTCGCTCGCCGTATAAATAACCGACCGAATCAAATATCGGCCTCCGGTTAAATCCCATACATCGTAGGTATCGGTTGAAAATTCGTGTGCTTCGGTCGTAGCCAAATCACTCAATATGCGATCTTTGCAGACGCTATAGGCTAATCCGGTAATTGGATCGCTTGGTTCTTTGTTGGGACTAATGTCGGAGATCTGCCCATTACTAAATTCAAGAAACGGGTTGCTACCGATTCCGCTGGAAATATAGCCTCCAACAAAATAAATCAGTACTAAATAGGCAACAATTTTTAAGCTTTTGCTAGTCTTCAAAAATTGCATTACTTTGAAATACTCCATCGCAGTATCGTTCCTCAAATCATTAATTAGTCGTCGGGTTTTCGACGCTGGCGGTTAGGCTAACTCAACAAAAAACCCAAATACTCACTCGAATTTCCAAGGTCGTTAAAGATGAGTCCGTTTACACGAATTTATCCCGCATCAACTCAATGTCAAATCTTAACTGAAGGGGACGGGGTGTTCTTCGGTACCCGCAAAAATGAGGCTTAACAATACGGGGCGAATTGCCCAAACTAAGAATAGGGATTCTGAAGATTTTCGCGTAACATTAATCCTTTCGTATGAACAAATTAACGTCGCAAACCAAAGATGGAAGGGTTAGAAATATACCTTGTCTTCATTGGACAAGTTATAGACCCGACTAAAACTGTTATTAGATAAACAAATATCAGGGAACACCAGGCCGCAGTACTGATTCAACTGATGCATTGATCAGATCCAGCTGAGCGTCCGCAGCCCTTCGACCCGCATCAACCATTTCGTCAAACCTATCGAAATCGAAACCCGAATATATTTTCGTATCCGGTTCGATCAGCAAATCTGCGGATTCGGCCTCGTTGGCACCATGAGTCCAGGCCTGCAATTCCCACGCGTATCCAATGATAGAGCGCAAGCCTAGCAAACGCGCTGTACGGTCCTTAAGCCAGGCCAACGTATTAGCGGCTTCTTGTTTCCTGGCCTCCGGGGAAGGTACAACGTTTACCGCCAAACGCAAACCACAGCGCCGCGCATCAAGAACGTCTATCGGAATTCTGCTCATCAAAGCGCCGTCGGTTAGGATCCGGCCGTCGTATTCAATCGGTGGAAATAACCCTGGAATAGCCGACGTACCCAAAGCCGCAACCGAAACCAAGCCTCTATCCATCACCAAACGTTCACCCCTCACTAAATCTGCCGCAACCACCGCACAAGGCTTTTGTAATGCTCCGATTTCCAGGTCACGAAACAAAGCATGTGCGGCTTTGGAAATCTTCTTGCCCTTGAAATAAGAGCCCCGAGGCACAAGAGATCGATCACGTAATTTAGAATTTTTACCCAACAAATCCCTAATTATCGCTATCGATTGTTCGGCACTGCCCGTCATCCCATAGACCAATGCAACTATGCCACCCATGCTGGTTCCAGATACGCAATCGATTGGGATTCCTGCCCGTTCTAGCACCTCGATAACCCCTAGATGCGCAAATCCCCGTGCGGCCCCAGCTGAAAGCGCTAGCCCAATCTCACGTTTCGTGACCCAACGTGCCAGCCAATCGACGTCGGCTCTACGTTTTGGATCTTGGTTCCATAAAGCAGCATTATCCAGTGAAACGTTGGAATCGGTAGATAATTGAAAACCCCAGCGCACGCCTGGCCTTGACCGACGATGGATCGATTTGTCCACCAATATTGCTGACGTAAACGCGGAATCTTCAGCAATCTTGCTGGCCATATCGATGGCCGCATGCTCTTCACGGTAATTCCTGGATAGCGCAATTACGATATCCTGGCGTTCAACATCTGACAGCAATTTTTGAAACATCGATAAATCGATTGCAATCAACAACACCTGGCCAGTGCTACCCGTGGATTTCCAATTTCTTATCAATACCTGTAACCAGTTCAACGGAGCGTCCACTGAATAGCGGGAATCCGAGGATTGATCAATTTTCCTACAATGAACGGTTTGCTCGATCTCGGGGAAAAACTCTGGTAGGTCGTCATCGTCCCGACCGCCTTCACGGAATACATAGTGAGTACAATCAATCAGGGTCGATCCAGGACTGTAATGCAGAATATCGTCAAACAATGCGGACAACATTCCCGAATGCGAATCGGCAACACCAGCGCTAACCATGTAGCAACACGACGCCCGTCCTGCCGAAATCATCTTTTCCGATCGATGGCGTAACCGATCAATCAAGATCTCAATCAGTGCGCGATATATTTCCGGCTCGGAATCAACAAAATTTAAAAATTCGTCCTTGGATAAACGGAATAACTGTGTCTCACTAACTGCTTTTACCGTCGCCGAAACAGGAGCATCGGTAAATAACGACATCTCTCCAAAAACTTGGCCGGCTCCCAGATAAACGCTGGAATTTCGCAAACCGGACATTAAATCGATATTGACCCCACCCGACGCTATAGCGTAAAAGAATCGGCCCTGCTCGCCCTTGCGACAAACTATAGTGCCGGGCGGCACAGAACTTAAATCCATTGCCCGTTCAATGCGATGCAATAGCGCCGATGGCAGACTGGAGAAAAACGGTATTTGCTTTAATTCAAGCATATCACTACGAAAAAACGTGGCGCTCGCCGGGCTAAAAGCGCAAAGCGCGCATGCAGGTCATTACAACCCATATTGCAGTATCGGAATCTAGGTTAGAGCGGCGCAAGTTTGCCTAAAGTAGCCTACAACATGCACTAAATAATTAGTACTGTCCCCAATGCGCAGTTTTTTTAAGGGGCAATGAAAAACCTTGCCCGACAAACGAACGACAGAATCAATTCAGTTTGCCAGCAATTTGTGTCCGCGGACGTCTATACGCGGTACGGGACGCCTGCAGAATACCGGATCTAATTCGGATCAACCGGCGTACAGCTAAGTCGCCAGTTCAAAGATCCAGATCTTCAATTCCGCGAAGCTAAATTTTAGTGCGATATTACCCGTGGCAATTCCTTAGCCTGGAGCACCCATTTTTCTACTTGGGAAACGGCGGGCAGTTGACGCACCAATTTTTTTGCCGCATTGACCTCAGCCATTTTTGCTTGCAGGTTCGCGGCATTACGCTGCGCCAATTCAGGCACGGTATCGACCCCGGCGCATTCCAGTAAATCAGCATACTGGGTACTCACCCCTTTTATTCTGGCAAGATCAGCACGATTGACCCATTCCAAAATCAATTTTTCGGAAACACCACAGGTTTCCGCAATTTCTTTACGTCCCTTTTTCACACATCCACGTTCCAGCAATTTTTCCAACGACCCAATCCCCGCTTTCGAAAGTTTCGCGGCGTACTTTTTGCCTATGCCTTCAATATCAGATAGTTTTGCCATTGAGATCTCCCTTTTGGATTGAAAATCGAGCCCCACTTATAGCCTATTGAACTAGCATTAATTTAGAGCCGAGCCCGCGCGCATAGGAATGTAGCACAAAACACGCTAAATACTCCAATCACTTTGATTTAATTGGGTTACAAAATGTTACGGCAAGCAATCGGAAGGGCTGAATATTTCATTGATAACTCGATACCGGCGGACAGGTACACACAAGATTTCGGTCACCACCAACATTGTCCACCCGGCCGACCGGTGGCCAATATTTATCCAGATGCGATTCTTTTAGCGGGAAAAAAGCTTGTTCTTTCGTGTAGGGATAATCCCAGAAATCCCGGATTAAGAGTTGGTGCGTATGCGGTGCATTGCGCACGACATTATTCTCTGCATCCGACTCGCCGTTTTCGATCGCTGCGATTTCCTGCCGTATCTGAATCATCGCCTGGCAAAAACGATCGATCTCACGCTTATTTTCGCTCTCGGTGGGTTCAATCATCATTGTGTCAGCAACCGGAAATGACATGGTTGGAGCGTGAAAGCCAAAATCGATCAAGCGTTTGGCAATATCATCCACGGTAATCCCAGTGGTTTCCTTGATCGAGCGCAGATCGATTATGCATTCGTGCGCGACCATTCCGTTCTTGCCGGTATATAGGATTGGATAATGCGCTGCCAACCGTTTGGCAACGTAGTTGGCGCTCAGAATCGCGACAAGGGTTGCCCGCTTCAAACCGGTATTGCGCATCATCGCGATATAGGCCCATGTGATGGTCAGGATACTTGCAGAACCCCACGGCGCCGCCGACACCGTCCCTATAGTTCCGACCCGCCCGGCGGCGGGGTTAACACCTTGAACGACCGGGTGATCCGGAAGGAAGGGAGACAAGTGTTTTAGTACACCAATCGGACCGGCACCCGGCCCACCGCCGCCATGAGGAATGCTAAAGGTCTTATGCAGATTAATATGCGCGACGTCAGCCCCAATTTGCCCGGGTCTGCACAGTCCGACCAAAGCATTGAAATTCGCCCCGTCCATATAGACTTGACCGCCCGCGCTATGAACGATTTCGCAAATTTCACAAATAGCCTCTTCGAATACGCCGTGAGTCGACGGATAGGTGATCATCAATGCAGCCAGATTGTCGGCATATTCTAGGGCTTTAGATCGCAGATCGTCCAAACTGACGTTACCATTATCATCGCAAGCGACAACAACAACCTTCAATCCGGCCAGAACAGCACTGGCCGGATTGGTACCATGCGCCGAAGCAGGAATCAGACAAATATGGCGCGCGTTATCTCCGCGCTGTTCGTGGTATTTACGGATGACTAACAAACCCGCATATTCACCCTGTGAACCCGCATTTGGCTGCAATGAAAAAGCGTCAAATCCGGTTAAATCGCACAACATCGCTTCCAGTTCATCAAACAACTGCTGGTAACCTTGAGCCTGATCCAACGGGACAAACGGGTGCATCGCGCTAAATTCCCGATACGACAGCGCCTGCATCTCGGTTGCTGCATTTAGCTTCATCGTACAAGATCCCAACGGTATCATTGACCGGTCCAACGTTATATCTTTGCGCGCAAGTCTACGCATATAGCGCATCATTTCAGTTTCACAATGGTAGTCATGAAAAACCGGATGGCTTAATATCTCATTATTGCGCGACAAAAATTCCGGAATAGATTCACCCAAACTTTGGTCCAACTTTTCAATATCCAACGCATGTTCCACCGATGACGAGAAAGCCCGCCATAAGGCCCGCACTTCGTGTCGGGTAGTGTTCTCATCGAATGCAATACCAACCGAATCCGCATCATTCACACGAAGATTAATGCCAGACTCACGAGCGCGGGCGGAAATGCGGCGCGCCTGCCCAGGCACGCGAACGGTCAATGTATCAAAAAAGATCTGCGTGACTACCTCGTGACCCAAAGCTTTTAAGCCTGCAGCTAGTATTTCCGCGTAGCGGTGAACCCGACCGGCAATCGAACGCAATCCATCGGGTCCGTGGTAAATCGCATAAAAGCTCGACAAGATCGCAAGCAAAACCTGGGACGTACAAATGTTACTGGTCGCCCTTTCCCGCCGGATATGTTGTTCACGAGTTTGCAGAGCCATGCGCAACGCCGGTTGGCCCTGTTCATCAACAGAAACACCAATAATACGCCCCGGCGTCTGGCGCTTGTACGCATCTTTTGTCGCAAAAAAGGCCGCATGCGGGCCGCCATATCCCATTGGGACGCCAAATCTTTGTGCACTACCGACGGCAATATCCGCTCCCATTTCACCTGGCGATTTCAGCAACACCAATGCCAGGGGATCGGTAGCTACGGTCAACAAAGCCGATTGCGCGTGCAAACTTTCCGCGATGGGCCGCAAATCCCGCACTTCACCACTAGAACCCGGATACTGAACCAACGCCCCGAATACATCTTTATCGGCCAATTCGGTGAGCGGATCGCCACATATGATTTCAATCCCCAAACCACGAGCACGCGTCTGAATTACCGCAACGGTTTGCGGATGACAATCATTGTCCACGAAATATTTGCAATTCGCTTTTTTAGCCAGGCGTAGCGACATTGCCATCGCTTCCGCCGCCGCGGTCGCTTCATCCAATAACGACGCATTGGCAAGATCCAACCCTGTCAAATCGATAATCATCTGTTGAAAATTGAGCAGTGCTTCCAAGCGACCTTGACTCACTTCAGCTTGGTACGGCGTGTAAGCCGTATACCATCCTGGATTTTCCATCACGTTGCGTTTGATCACAGCCGGCATCAGGGTTCCGTAATATCCCATGCCGATCATCGATACTAAAATCCGGTTACGACCGCGCATTTTACGCATATAGCTAGCCACCGCTCGTTCGCTAAAATTATGTTCCAACGATAACGGCGTCGGCGATAAAATTGTCTCAGGAAGTGCCTTGTCGACAATTGCATCCAGTGAGTCCAGACCCAAAGTCTCTAGCATTGCGTCGATTTGGCCTCGATTCGGACCAATATGCCGGCGGATAAAATCGCCGGGCATCTCCAGATCGTCCAGATCCGGGCGGATTGAAGTCATATTATGTCTCCAGTTTTATTTGTAACGTATCGATGCTCGACAAATGGCAGACTAACCACGCTGAGCGGATGGATTTTACCGCGTAGCACCACCGTCAACGGCGTACCTACTGCGGTACTACCCGATTCAACATAAGCCATCGCAATCGGTCCATTGACGGTCGCACCGAATCCGCCACTTGTGACCCGGCCGACTTTAACCCCATTGATATCCAAGATACGAGCACCTTCGCGTATTGGCGCGCGGCCTTCAGGCATTAACCCGACCCGGCGCCGACTCGGGCCGTCATTGAGTTCCGCGAGAATCTTTGCCGCACCCGGAAATTTCGCTGGGACGCTTTTACCCTGTCGATAAGCCGACGCAATCACCCAATGCAATCCCGCCTCGACCGGTGTAGTTGTTTCATCAATGTCGTGGCCGTATAAACAGAGCCCGGCCTCCATGCGAAGCGAATCTCTAGCTCCCAAACCCGCCGCCGCGACCTCTGGCTCGACGAGCAAAAGTCGGGCGATTTGTTCAGCGCTATCAGCCGGCAATGAAATTTCGTATCCATCCTCTCCGGTATAGCCGCAGCGCGTCAACAAGCACGGCACGGCACTAATTTCGGCTTTCAGGAGCGACATAAAAGGCATTGCCTCCACACCGGGCACATGCCGCTCCAGTACAGAAGCAGATTTGGGGCCTTGCAGGGCCAACAACGCTTTATTATCCAGTTCATTGAGCTCACAGCTGTCACCCAAGCGAGTCTGCAGGTACGAAAGATCGACTTCTTTTCTCGATGCATTAACAACAAGATTAAAATAATCACCCGCATTGCCGACCATAAAATCATCGATAATTCCGCCATTTTCATTAGTGAACACCGAATAGCGTTGCGCAAATACGGGTAAATCACAGATCTGGGTCGGTATTAATTTTTCCAATTCTAGTGCGGCAATCGGGCCCGACAGCCGGATTTGACCCATGTGCGAAATATCGAATAGACCGGCTTGGTTACGGGTATGCTTATGCTCCGCAATAATTCCGTTGGTGTACTGGACCGGCATTGCATAGCCAGAAAAGGCGACGAGCTTCGCACCCAATTCTTCATGTAATACGTGCAGCGGGGTACGTTTTAACATCGTAGTTTTGATAGGTTCCGACATATAGATTCTATTCGACTAGCGCATCAAATTCTTGTATCGACCACATGACACAACCCTCCAGGATTCATTGGATGAACCAATTTGAGATTCGAGCCAACTCGATTCCTTAGCGGGAATTCTAACATCTGAACGATAGGTTGTAGCCCCAAGATATCGATTCTTCTACAATCTCTGTTCCTGTTAGTTTTTCGGATCTAGTTTTACCAGAAATGAGCCACGTAGAGCACCAGAATTTTCCCCTGGAATTCGATGCAGCACGCATGTCGAAATTACTAGAACAAGTCAGTGAAAAAATAATCGAACATATCATTTCACTACCCGAGCAACCCGCGAGTGATGTCGAAGGTGGAGACCTATTAGCAGCCAAAATTAGACAACCGTTGCCCGAAACAGGCGAAAATTTCGATGTGTTGTTGAGCTCGTTGTTCGATGAAACTGTCGCCAAAAGTTTCAATAGCGCCAATCCCGGCTACATGGCTTATATTCCCGGTGGCGGTATTTTCCATGCGGCGCTGGCTGATTTAATCAGTAAAGCGGTTAACCGCTATGTCGGCGTTTGGGCGGCAGCACCGGGCTTGGTTCAGATTGAAACCAACGTAATACGTTGGTTTTGCGATATTGTCGATTACCCCGATTCAGCGGGTGGGTTTTTGACCAGCGGAGGATCACTCGCAAATTTTTCCGCGTTATTTACCGCTCGCCGCGAACGCTTAGCGGATAATTTCCTAAACGGTACGATTTACACGTCAGACCAAACGCATCATTCAGTGCAAAAAGCAGCGATTCTCGCCGGATTTCCTGCCAAACGCGTTAGAATCATCGCAACCGACGAAAACTATCGGATTCGAATCGACCATTTAAAACAGCTCATCAACATAGACCGTCAACGTGGTTTAAAACCGTTTGCGGTCGTCGCTAACGCTGGCACGACCAACAGTGGAGCGATCGATAGCCTGGATAGCATCGCTTCTATTTGCCAACAACAAGCATTATGGCTGCACGTGGACGCCGCGTACGGCGGATTTTTTATGCTGACCGAACGCGGACAGGCAATGCTTCAAGGATTAAATAAAGCCGATTCGATCACGCTGGATCCGCACAAAAGCTTGTTTTTGCCCTACGGTACAGGTTGTCTTATTGTTCGAGACAGGGAAACGCTGAAGCGCGCACACGCAGCCGATGCCGATTACATGCCAGCAATGCAAGAAGATCCCAATCTGGTCGATTTTTGTCAAATTTCGCCAGAATTGACTCGAGAATTCCGTGGACTCAGAATTTGGCTGCCTATAAAAATGCATGGTATTTCGGTGTTCCGCGACTATCTTGACGAAAAGCTAGATCTGGCACGCTGGATTAGCACCGAACTGCAACGACTTGATCACATAGAATTGTTGAACGAACCACAACTTACAGTCGTAACATTTATGGCCAAAGTTGATGGATTAGATACACAAGAACTCAACACTGTCACCCGTAATTTGCTGCAAAATATCAACCAACGGCGCAATGTTTTCCTAACCGGTACGATGTTGGGTGACCGTTTCGCGATTCGCATTTGCGTCTTGTGTTTCAGAACCCATCAATCGCATATGGAAGCCTGTTTGCAGGATATCATCGCGGCCTGCGAACAACTATGCCAATAACAAACAATGCAATTACTGCTGGCTGATCAGGCAGACCGTCGTGTCGTTTATTCAGCCCACAGGCCGAAAACGAACGTTCAATCGAATAAAAGAGATGCTCCGTGAATGGCTCAATTGTGCTGTGAATTGCGTACACTTGTTTATGAAAGCTTTTTTCATTCGACTTCATTATGTCAATGATTACTGTTCACCGGTAGATTACGAGTAACAGTAAAAAATTGCTTAACTTTGTATCCGAAAAAGTGTCGACACATCAATTGACAATTTACAGATCCTTCCGTACATTTCCGTTTGATCAAAAAAAGCGTTTATTATTTCTTATACACAGCAAATTGTTTAATGAATGACGAAAGAGTATTAATACTAATTAAGCCTGATGGATTATTAAAAAGTCTAACAGGAAATGTAATTTCAAAGATTTCCGAAACGAAATTGCGAATTGTTGGCGCAAAAATTCTTAATGTTTCTAAGGAACTGGCGGAGGAACATTATTCTGACCTCAAGCAAGCAAAACCGGAAATTTTCAAGGAAACAATAAAATACATAAAAGGAGAGTTCCATACAAACAGAGTTTTAGCTTTAGTATACAAGGGAGAAGATGCTATTAAAAAAGTTAGAAATATTGCCGGAAAAACAAACCCAGAAGAAGCCGATCCAACATCTATCCGAGGTAAATACGGAAGAATAAACTCAAAAACGGGTGTTTTTGAAAACGTTGTTCATGCCTCTGATTCAATAGTGAACGCAGAAAGAGAGATCAAGCTATGGTTCGATGATGCAGAATTAGTAGAATGAATAGAAAATCGTAACCGTCTGCTCATAGTCCTAACGTGCCTGTTTTTAGTTTTCAACGAAAGGCAGAAGTTGCTTGTGGATTCAACCGATCGATGCAACACATGCGTTTAACCCGGTCAGCCGGTGTTTCATAGTCTAACGTTTTTCGCGGTCTTTCGTTTAACTGTCGAGCGACTCGATTCAACTCGGTCTGTGAGTGAACTGACAAGTCGGTACCTTTGGGAAAGTATTGCCGTAGAAGTCGGTTAGTGTTCTCGTTTGAACCCCGCTGCCATGGACTTTTGGGATCACAGAAGAACACTCGAATATCGGTTGCTAGGGTGAACTTCTTGTGGTTCGATAACTCTGAACCTCGATCCCGGGTAAGCGATTTTTAGAGTTCGCTAGGCAACTTCTGGGATTGCTCGATCAGAGCCTGGATCACCGTGTTGGTATTTTTGTTTTTTATACTGGCCAACATCACATAGCGCGTTTGACGCTCTACCAAAGTAATAATGTAGCTGTTGTTCGTGCCCGCAATAAGCTCTCCCTCCCAATGACCGGGTACCGTCCGATCTTCCACAGAAGCCGGGCGTTCGCTAATCTGCACCGCATCCACGATCTTGCCTAGCCCCTGACCTTTCAAACTAGCGTGTTTAGAACGGCGCATCACTCGTTGTGTTCTCAGACACGCCAAAAGCTCTTTCTTCAGTACACCTCTAGCCTGAATGAACAGGCTTTTGTAGATCGTCTCATGTGACGCCTGGTAGTTCTCATCGTCCGGATATCGCCGTTTTAACCAACCGGCAATCTGTTCGGGCGACCACTGGGCTTGAAGCTTCTCAGTGATCACACGCACTAAGTTAGGCTGACCTGCCAGTTTACAAATCTTGGGTCGCAGAGCTCGTTTCCAGGCCGCTTCCTCCGCTGAACTCGCTCGATAAGCAGTATTCCCTCCATTTCGCATGACTTATCGACTTACCGTTGACGGAGACCGATTCAGTTGCACTGCAATTGCACGCATAGACAATTGCTTTGCTAATCCTCTGGAAATAATTTCACGTTCTGCCAACGTAAGCGCCAAGGTCGAACGTTTTCTTTGAGGTGGACGAATACCGCCAGTTTCACCGACTATTCTTGATATAGAGGAATGCCCTCGATCAAATAACCTTGCAATATCGTGTAGATGTTACCATCAATGCCTTTTGCTCATCCGTGTAATAGTTTCGCTGTCTGTATTTCATTTACAACACGCCTTCTCCTGGTTATGAGATTAGTGGGTCGCATCGATCGGTTGAGTCCACACTTCAGGAGCGGCCATTCGGGCACCGTGGAAAACGTTATTACGACCGGCTCTAGCGTGCCAGAAGCGGATCGACGCTCTCACTGATAAAGAGGTAGCAGAAATTGTGACTGTACTTGAGCAAATTCCCGCTGGTGGAATTGCTGAAGTAGGTGCACTGATGGTTATACTTGCTTTTGTTGTTGTATTACTAGCGTGTGTCGTAGCTTTGCCATTTATGGAGGGATCTTTTGGCGAGTGCTTTAGTAAAGGCATGGGCGGAGATGTATATAAAGAAAAATCAGTCGATTGATGGCGGATTACGTACACAGTAACTCTATATTTTCGATCGGCATGGGATGACCGACCCCGAATCCCTGAACAAAATCCACCCCGATTCCTGTTAGGCATTCGATGATCTCATCGTTCTCGGCAAATTCAGCGATCGTTTTCTTACCCATCACATGACCAATTTCATTGATGGATTTAACCATCGCCCGGTCAGTTGGGTTATCCACGATATTCTTGACGAATACACCATCGATTTTCAAATAATCGACCGATAAATTTTTGAGATACCCGAACGATGATAACCCACTACCGAAGTCATCCAGCGCAAACTGACAGCCGAGGGCGCTCAGTCGATCGATGAACTGGCTGGCGTAGCGCAGATTGGTGATCGCCGCAGTTTCGGTAATTTCGAAACAAATTTTTTGCGCCGAAACCGTATCGTCATCGAGTTGCTTAATGATTTCCTCCAAGACTTCCCGGCTTCCAAGCGAAAATCCCGACAGATTGATCGCGCATTGAAACAAATCGGTAAGATGATCCGGATGCGTCCTAAGCCACCCAAAGGCGTTCTCGATCACCCAGCAATCGATCTTCGTGGTCAAAGCATAGCGTTCCGCCGCAGGCATGAACGCACCCGGCGCAATTAGCTCACCATCGTCGCCCTTCATGCGAAGTAACAATTCATAGTGCAAACCGTCGGCGCCGTTAACCGATCGAATAGGCTGGTAAAAAAGACAAAATTGATCCTTTTCCAACGCTCGCGTAATCCGCGAGACCCATTCCATTTCACCCCGATGTACATTCAATTCGGTATCATCAGCCTCATAGACATGAATGCGGTTGCGGCCAGCTCGCTTGGCGGTATAGCAAGCGGTATCGGCTTTTATCAAAAGTTCGCCGGTGCTTTCATCGTTTTTGGTGATCGCCACCACACCGACGCTGACGCCGATATTGAAGATTTGATCCTCCCAAACGAACCGGTATTGGCCCACGGCTTGGCGCAGAGACTCGGCAATCCGGTTGGCTTGGTCCATACCGCAATGCTCGATCAGGATACCAAATTCGTCGCCGCCCAATCGAGCTAAGGTATCCCGGGTTCGTATATGCTGGCGCAAAACAATCGATATTTGTCGGAGCAATTCATCACCAGCAACGTGCCCACAAGTATCGTTAACCACTTTAAATTGATCGAGATCCAGATAGCATAAAGCGTGGGCACTACCCTCGGCTTTCGCATTTTTTAGCACGCGCAGTAAACGAGCATCGAACTCGCGGCGGTTGGCCAGCTCGGTGAGCGTATCGTGACTTGCCTGAAATGCGATCTGATCGTTTAAGCGACGCTGTTCGGAAACATCAGAGAAAACCATGATAACGCCCAAAATACGGCCATCGATGCTTCGAATCGGCGCTGCGGAGTCTTGAATCGAATATTCTTCATTACGATGATTGATCAATAATGTATGATTTCCCAAGCCGACAATTTTGCCTTTCTCAAGGCATTGCTTAACCGGGCTTGGGCACGGTTTGCGATCGTGCTCGGCGAAAATCGGAAAAATTTTGTCGAGGGGCTGATTGACCGCTTCAGCCAGCGAATACCTTGTCAATTTCTCCGCGATAGGATTGATATATTCGACCACCCCCTGAGCATCGGTGGTAATAACCGCATCGCCGATGGATTCCAGTGTCAACCGCAGGCGCTCCTTTTCTTCAAAGAGCGCCTCTCGCGCTTGTTTAGCCTCGGTAATATCCCGAACAATGCCGCTGTAAAAAACCGTGTCGCCGACTTTCACCTCACTCACCGACAAACCAATCGGAAAAACACTGCCGTCTTTGCGTTTGCCCTCCACCTCGCGGCCGATCCCGATGATCTTTCTCTCACCGGTATCACGGTAACTTTTTAAATAACCGTCGTGTTCGTCATGATAGGGTGCCGGCATCAAAATTTTTATATTTTCGCCGATCACTTCCTCGGCGCGGAAACCAAAGATCTTTTCGCAGGCGCGGTTGAAGGATCGAATTCGCCCGCGATAATCGATGCTGATAATACCCTCCACGGTATTTTCGATGATCGCATTCAAGCGGCTCTCAGCGGCCTTGCTTCTCACTACGCCGCGCTTCATGTAGAAACCAAGCGTCGCAACGAACCACAAAACAACAACTGACATAGTGCGGTTCATTTGAACAACCCATCGGCTCTCAGTGGCCATCTCTTCAATGGTGAAATAACCGACCACCGTCATGATGCTGCCGATGGCCGCGAAAACGAACACAAATACCGAGGAGCGATACCAAAGACCACTCATGACGAAAATGATGTAAATCAGACCGCCCGCCACCCCCAGCGGGGTGTAACGATCGTAAAGATAAGCCACTACGAAAATTAACGTAGCGACAGTGGAAGCAATGAATGGATTTGCGCCGAATTTTGCTCCCGTTGTAGGCATCAAATGACCATCCGTTCAACGCTGTCGGCGATTTCGAACCAAGAAGCGAACGGTTTCGTTGATCAACGTAGAATCCGAGACTTTGTGACCATGAAAACCTCCCTTATCGCCTATGACGACAACTCACCGAATTGATATAGCGAGATCCGATGACTCCGCTGCAAAACAAACGCTTAGAATCTTGACGCGGAACCGGCCAATCTCCCTATTTTTGCGATTGGCGCCGGATGTGAATAGATTCATTGCGTTTTATGGGCATAGCATACCCATCAGACCCTATCAAATCAAGGCGTACGCCCAATCCGCCGGCTTCACCGAGATCACAATCTCTCGCCTGCTCGTTGTTTCCAAAACTCATTTTCCTGCCTCGAATAGACTGCACGATTTGCCCTCGGCCCGGGAGAAAAACAGACGCTTGCCAATGCCATTCAGTAAAATAAATGCACCGATATCGTGTGTAACCAGCGTGGCTCAATATAGTGTTCTAAGGTATTCTGACGTTACGTAAACAATTGCGGTCATTCCGGACAGCCTCCACAGTTTTAGCTAGACAGAGAATCGTTTACCGCTCAATACCCAAAATTTGCACGGTGAACCAAAGTGATTATGGCACCCTAGATACGGAAGAGTATATCATCGAATTAATTTTTATTATCGATTTGGCTTGTATGGTGGAGATTTGACTCCCGCGAGCAACTACCCAACAGGTACCTGCCAGTCCACAGGGTGAATTAATATAGACGCTAGGGTTGTGGAACCTGTCTAGAAAAAAGTGAGGTTGATTGAGCGAGCCTAGCCCGGATTTCTCACCAGAATGACAAGCTCTCGCTTGATCTTTGATTCCACAACAAATGTTAATCAGCGTGCAAAACTTACCAGGGTTGTTGGCGCGAATGAAGACCCGAGGCAGTCGTCGACATAGTCTTTGGGAACCCTTGTTTCGTTCCCAAACTGTCGGCTGTCTTCACTAACTCTTGAATAATGTTGTTGGAATTTGTGATCTCGTTGGCAGATCAATGTTTGCTCATAGTCCACAGCGGTCGGTTAGACATCGATGAAAATCTTATTGCGATTGACTCCACTGCGCCAACACCAAACAGGCGATAAAACGAATAGCACAATGCGATCAATTTTGAACAATTGCTTTGGTGAGGTGCAGAATCCTTCGATTGTCGCGTCAAATGAATATCGCTCATATAGACCCTGGAGGTTTAATTAGACCATTGAATCGCACCTTAAAAGAAACCGGTTTCGGATACTTTGGTTCCTGCCAGAAGCTTGACTGTAAAACGAGAAAAGCGATTAAACGCAATCTGGGCCTCAAAACGCGAGAAAAAAGGCACCGTTTGTTGACCAAATACCTGATCGTTAAGTTTGATGAAACGTGTACCCTGACCATCGAAGCCCTGTCCAAAAGAGCCCAGAAGAATAGCATCATTGCCCCACTGCACATTGCTAAATTGCGCAGCCGAAGATATAAATTCCAGCCTTAGAAGGTTATTGCCACCCGTGCCCTGGAGAATCGCCATGGGTAGGAAGGTCTTGGAAAGACCATTGATATTGACCTGGGTCTGCCAAAATAGAATATCCCGCGCGTTTGCGCTACTTGCATAAAGCGTCTGGTAGGTAATCTCGACAATTTTAGCCACATTTGCGGTCTCCAGGTTACTCCCGAAATGCTGAACGATCTGATCTTCCGCCTCTGGTGTCGAAACAAATTCGCTTACATAGTCCTGGATTGACGTAGCTGAACTAAGTAATGACGCTGCCACTGCAACCCCGCCAGGATTGGGTAGACGACCGAAATAAGTGGCAAAAGTCAAATTTGCCACGTTGTTTCTTTGTTGAATGTCTTCAGCCTCGAAGGAAGTTTGGTTGTAGCCAATCACATCATCAGAATTGACTTTTCTCAACCCCTTCAGATCGATCACAAGCTGTTGGGCTGTATTGAATAAATCCGTAGACGTGCTTGCGTTTCCATTGGTCGAACTTCCCTGAGCTACGAGCAAATGCTCGCCAATCACCATTGCCCCATTACCAAATACCGCGGCGAAACCCGGTGTCGAGGCATTCGTATTAATCGGATTCGAGGCGATATCGGACAGGTGAAGAGGCGTGGAACTCGGATTGATCAGGTTGATAACCTTGTCATCATGGGGGAATGACGTCGTTCCTCCGTGCACCTGATGGGACTGCGAGAATCCATCTCCGCCGGGATTATTGGGCTCGGAAGTCGCGATAAAGTGTCCGGCGTCAAGCTGGAAGGTCAGTTGCTGCAGTTCCCCAGTCTTTGTGACCACCGATGCGACAAGATTTTCGATTGCGGACTGATAAAAACTGTTAAAACCTGAATTAAGCGTAATCGAACTGAGGCCTTCCAAGCTAGAGTCAACGACCAACGCGTCAGCAAGAATCGACTCATTCGGAAAAAAGCCACCCTCCGATTCACCAGTAGAAAATAGCAACGCTGCCGCCGCACCGTCAAGAATCGTGACCCGTAACCCGGTACGGGTCGCATAGGCCATTGCGTAGTCATTAAAATTATCAAGATTGAAATCACCAATTGTGACGCTGAACTGAGAGGCCTTTAGAGGTTGGACTGGTGCAAGATTGTGGCGAGTGGACTCTGCAGTGGCATCCACGGTTCCAGATATCAACAGAGCACCTTCGTTATCTGAATTGTATGGCGTCAAATTAAACGTCGAACGAACCCATTTTCTCCCGTCATTGCGACCGATCCAACCGGTGATGCTAAAGTCTTCCAGATCAACTTTTTCTGAGCCGCCATGTCGGGCAGAACGAGCCGTGTCGTCCGATTCATATTCTTCGTCATCGCTATGAATGGGGAAGCCTGCGGTGACAATGTCCCGTTGATTGTCACCGGTAAAATCTTCAGCGAACGCATATGGCGCGAGCGTGCTAGATGTATAAGGGCGAAACCGGGCGATTGCATCGCTTAATCGCTGTCTACGTTTTTTCTTTTTTAGTGTGGATGCACCATCTACTACACGCACGGCGCCATCACCAGACGTGCTGATCAGAAGATCTTGTGTAAAATCGGAGTTAATATCACCTACATCAAGCCTCTTGAGATCGATATTTGGCAACCTTGTCTTGATCCTGACCTTAAAAGGCTGCAAATCTTGCGCCTGATAGATCGTGAATTGCCTGACGTTCCCCCAACGATTGGTAACTCGGAAGTCTTCCGAAGGCGCTAACCAGCTTGAATCGGTGTTCTCTATAACCGTGATCACCTGCATCATACCCGCGTCTTCGTGGGGGAGTATGTGGCAGTGAAAAACATAGGTGCCTACATAATCCTGGAACACCATCCGTATGGTCTGGGAATTAGCCCCCCAGGTGCCGAGACCGCCGACTGTGCCAGGATCAAGTGCCTCTGGAATTGACTCGAATTTCCCTGCCAGAGGCGGCAAAGCAACACGCTTATTCAGTACCGTATTGTAGAAGTCGTATCCTGAAGAATTCAGCATGATGACATCCTGCAGGCTTCCAACATCATTGAGTTCGGTATCTGAGTTTTTAACCTGGAAGTCGTTAATGTGTATATGAAACGGGTGGCCAATATATTGACTGGGCGTCACGGTTGAGCGGGCGGCGTTAATTCTGCTCACACTCCAATTCTTCAGATTCCACTCTTCAATCGTTCCCAATTGGGCGATACTCAAATTTCCTCGCGGAAAAACATGGTCGTTGATCAGCCAAGGTCCTGGATACCCAAGCCAAGTGGGAAAATTTGAGAATTGATCGCCATTGAGGGCAATGGGCAATACGTCATAGCGCTTGAATTTCTTTCCAGACTCTTCTTCATACGCCTGGATTTGAGCCTGCGTCGATGTATCCCACTGACTCTCAGGCCCAACCAAGGTACGCGAAAAGTTGAAACTGCGTGAGCGAATCGGCCTCCATACCTCTTTCTCATCAATAGTCGCAAAAAGATCAATACGAGGTACCGAATTGGGATCGTATTCGTCGGCAGTTGTGTCGGGGTCGATATCCTGAACTTTGATGGTACGATTGATACCCTGAATAAATTCATGTTGCTGCGCTGGAGATAGCGCCCTAACCGGTAAATCAACTTCGAAAGTCGCCAATGCACCAAACCCCGTCAATGCACCAGGATTGCGTGATGCGTTGCCACCAGTCGCAGCAGTATTGGCGCTGCTAAGCTCCGGATAACGTCCTGCATTGCGAACAAAAAACTCCTCCCCGGTGACAGGGTCTGCAAACGAATACGTCGAGACCAGTTCAGTGTTTCCTCGGGGAAGATAGAACAGCACATCAACCCGCTTTCCCGGCGCCAATGAAATCGTATCTTCGGTCTGCGCATAGGCTGTGGGCGGCGCCGCCTCACCGGTTTGGAAATTTTGGGAATTCTGTCCCAATACCCCTTTGACTGGAAGAATCTGCGGAAACTGATGCCCATCCTGGCCGAACTGAAATAGTGGCAATGTATTCCTGTTTTCGTTTTTATCCGTATGGACCAGTGAGATTTGATACTGGGCATTATTGCTTTGGTTGCTGAGGGTAAGCGCTTGCCAACCGCCTTTTCCTGCATTGGCCGCCGGTTGGAACTGTCCGTTGACAGTCACCAGGGTCAATCGATTGACCGCAACGCCTATATTGTCGTAGCCCGTTAACAGAATTTCCTGGCCGCCATTGACACTGCCAATCTGGGAAAGTTTCAGGATACCAAGATTCCTTGGTATGTTTTTAAGTGCCGGTATTCGTGCCAACGGGTCGCCAATTTGCATGAATCCGGACAATCCACCATAAACCTGCTGATTGACGGAAGGATGATAATGGGAGTGATACCAGTAAGATCCAACGCCGTGGTCACGCGGGATTTCAATATTAGTCGTCCACGATTGGCCACTGGTATAGCGGGCCACAACATTGTCTCCAAACGCCGTCGGATTGGTGTGAGAACCGTGCAGATGAAAATTAGATGACGTGTTTCCGGCCAAACCGCCGCTGGCACTGTTACCATAAGTACTGTTGGCAACTAGCGTTGCTTGTTCAAGTTCGTCTTCGGTCAATGTACCGATCTTGAGGTCGTTGCTAAAATTCAGAATGACATCGTCACCTGGCTGAATAATCAAGACCGGGCCCGTCAGATTTCCACGATCCTTAATATCCGCGTGCTGGAAGGTATAAAGAATACTGGGATACCATAAGTCCGGATTAGGATTAGACAGCGGATCGATCAAGTTTGCGATATTTTGTCGCAATGCGTCCTCGTCGAAGGTCGAATGAAGCAGGGTATTGGCTGGATTGTATTGCCCCCATAGCGCGTCTACATCGTAATTTTCTTTCTGCTGTATCGCTGAAAACAGAGCACCCGAAGTCAATCCATTCGCGTTCCAAAATGCATTGTTCGTCGCACTTTGATCGGCACCGGGGCCGATATAGCCAATTTGAACCAGATCGGAAATCGAATTGTTACGCGGCGTTCCGGTCCATTGATTTCTGACCGTGATATACATCTGAGCCCAGGATGTCCGGCCTTGGGGTGGCGGGTTAGTATCAACAGAATTCAATTGGGGAACCAGCCAATCCTGAATAAATTTGTTAATTCCAGGAATGTCCACGGGATCGCTTGTAATGCGAAGATCAGCGACCAACTTTCTTGGCCTGCTTGATCTGACAATCGTGTTGCCTTTTAGCGCCAGACTTTTAGACAGAATGATATCGTTGGGGAATAACCCACCGAGAACAAAATTAAATGGATTATTCGGATTCCTCGAACGACCTTGTTTTCGACTCTTACCGGAAAGGCGTCTCGGCGGGACTTCAACATCCTCGGTTTTATAGGATCTGCTTGTTGTATTAGCGTAAAAACCTCGGATCTCAGGATTCTTGAACGGATCTGACTTTATCAGTCCATTTGCATTCACCGATCCCGCTAAAATTACTAGAAAGGCGGTCGCGACCAAAGTAATGATACGTGTCATAGCGGTAGATATTCTTGTTGATTGATTGATTGATTGAATGGCAACTCAAAGTTGCCTTACGCATAGTAACTTCTATCCTATTCTGAATTGTCACTCCCGATAAATGCTTTGACCGAAAGAACAACAACTAAAAATTTCAATCCCACAATTCAACCTTGCTTCCGCCCAACCCTAACCGATGATAATTTATATCGCAAGGCTTTTGATTGATCTGTTAGCCCAAACCTGTAATGTCCCCGTTGTCCAAGCTAAATGTCCCTGTTTGAATTCGGGGGGCGTGACAAAGGAGCAGAAAACGATGAGCCAGAAAGGAGTGGGGCGATTGGAGGTCATCCAGGAGATGACAAATAAACAAATTCGCCAGACGGAATTGGGCGACCTTGATGGTTTGGAGCACGCCATTGATTACAGCGGTCTCTTGGCTCCAATCTGTGACAGACTTCACCCGGCGGGATGACCAATGGAACAAGCGCTTGCTGCACGCAATCAACCGGAATAATTATCAGAAGGATCGGCATTTTTACTTCGTTGTATTGATCGCACACTTCAACTAACTTTCTTTGTTATTCAGCGCAAAATATTTGATCGCGTTTTTCAGGACCGACTAATTACAACATTAAATGAACTTGGCCGTTAGTGGCCACAAGGGAACCGGGCATGCAACAAACCCAAGCAGGACAGGAACCATCCAGCGACCTGACGAATATAAACGAACAGGACCGGCAACGTGTACGGGGCACTTATAAAGGTCTACAACCTTATGTTTTAGCATTATTCGTAGCAACCAGTGCGGTAGCCGGATATCAGGCTTTATTGCTACACGAAAATGAAAACCAAACCATTCGAATCGCCAAATTACGCATACAACAACGAACCCGCGATGCGGCCAATGCGCTGTCCACCTATTTGTCTCAAATTCCACCCGTGGTCAATCAGTTGGCTGAAGACGCGGTTTATAGAAATGAAAACGACAGAAGTATAAAACCGGCTTTAGAAAAGGCCATCCGCCAAAACAACGATCTGTTCGAAGTTGGCATAGCGCTGGAAACCGATCCTAACTCAGATTTGAAATCCCCCCACTACGGAATGATTAATGGCAAGCTTGCACATTTCGAACTGACCTATGATTACACGAATAAGGACTGGTACAGGTTGGCACTGGAGGATAATTACGGTTGGTTTGAACCCTATTTTGGTGAAACCACCAAAGCCTTGGTGGTCGGCTATACGGTTCCATTCCAGTGGAAAACCGGCAACAATATGCGTCGCGGTATCGCCCGTGCCAGCCTGTCCTTGCACGGAATACGCAAACATTTAAATAATCTGGATCTTGGAGAAAATGGTTTCAGTATTATTTTGTCCAAAGACCAACGGTTTATTTACCATCCGATTCATCGCTATGCCCACAGTAATTGGACGCTGGCCGAAGCACAAAAAAACTCATCCACAGAAGATGGTGAATTTTACTTTCAACTAAAACAATTGCTCGATGCAAATCAGGACGGCATCGCCAAACTGATCGATCCCATTACAAAAAAATCGTCTTGGGTTGCGATTGCGCCGATTACCGAATCCGGATGGATCTATATATCTACCGATATTGAAGATGAGCTGGTCGCGGAAACACTGAACCAAAGCCACATTTACAAAGTACGCATATTGATATTGGTAACCATCGCGATACTATCCGCCTGCCTTTACTTGGGCATGCATTTTTATTGCAAACGAAACATCATGACGGCTTGGCCAACATCGGTAGCCTGTTCGATCACGCTGGTTATTGCATTGATCATCATGGGCTCTTATTTCAATTCGGTAGAAACCGGACGCCGCCTGAAAACAATCACCAACATTCAGGAACTGGGTGAAATTACCGAAAAACACCAACTGCATAAACGCGTCGGAGACGACACACCCATCGGTGTCCCAACCGGAATATTTATCCAATCGATAGAGTTCCAATCATCCAACAACGTGTTGATTACCGGCTATGTCTGGCAACGCGTTCCTACCGGCAAGATAACCCCTGGAATTATCTTTCCCGAGGCCATTTCCGGAAGCGAACTCAAACAGGTTTATCAAACCCAAAGAAACAATGAAACATTAACCGGTTGGTACTTCGAAACCGAGTTCCGACAGCCCTTCGACTACAGCCGTTATCCTCTCGACAATAAGAACGTCTGGATCCGTTTGTGGCACGGTCATTTTGCGGAAAATGTTATCTTAGTTCCTGATCTGTCTTCTTACGATGCTTTGGCCGCAGAACTGACACCTGGGATCGAATCAGCTATCGTGCTATCAGGCTGGAACCTTAAGGCCAGTGGTTTTCAGTACGTCAAACACAGTTATAACAGTTCATTCGGATATCCAATAAGCCCGCAGCGCGGTAATGTTCGCGAACTTTACTATACGGTTAAGCTGGAACGCAATTTTATAGACGCCTTCGTCACTAACCTGGTACCGCTAATCGTCGTGTCGATTATGCTTTTCGCGATCCTACTGACAATTACCCACGACAAAGACAAGGCGGGCCTGTTCGGTGCGGATGCGTTCTCCGTTGTTACTACCACCGCCGGCCTATTCTTCATCGTTCTGGTCGCACATATTCAATTACGCAAAGAATTCACGCTACCAAAAATTATTTATCTCGAATATTTTTATCTGGTGATGTATATCGCGATTCTTTGGGTCTCGGTCGCAGCATTCTTGGTGAGCTCGTCCAAGCAAGGGCAATTAATGCACTACCGGGACGGCTTGTTTGCGAAGATATTTTACTGGCCGATGATTTTGGTTGCGTTGATGCTTATTAGCTATAACGTATTCATATAGACCGGCGCGTGGTTGTTTCGCCGGTAATCGCCCGTACACATGACAATAATGGACTAAGCTTACACAGTGCATAACGCTAGGGTCTCACGCTAGCCAATACGACTAAAATCAAAAGGATAAAGGAGCAAAAATCATGGCGGGGCAAAACGGAAAACAGCAATTCGAACAAGAAGTATTTCGAGTTGAACTGCAAGAAATCAACCGACGACGCGCCGAGCTTAGTTTGCAACCTACCAATACGCAAGGTGGGCCGACGGTCGATAAAAATCTTGTCGGTCTATGTCTGTCCGGTGGTGGTATCCGCTCCGCCACATTTAGCCTGGGTGTTATTCAAGCACTGTGCAAAAACAATATTTTAAAATCGGTCGATTACCTATCCACTGTATCAGGCGGAGGATATACGGGATCGTCCATTAGCTCGGTGCTTAACAACCCCAGCACCAGCCCAGAACCCGATGATTTCCCATTTCTTGGACCACTCGGGGAAGATGAGCCTGAAGCGATCAGCCACTTGCGCAACAGTAGCAATTATCTGGCACCGACAGGACTACTCGACAAATTGCGCATCCCCGCTTTGGTATTGCGCGGGATCATAAGCAACTTTCTGCTATTTCTTTTCTGGATTGTAGTTGCCGTATTGATTACCGAAATAGCCTACGAATTCCTGTCTCACTATATCAAAATGGAGTTTTTTACGATCATCTCTACTGTATTTGGGACTTTTATGCTGATGGTTATCGGCTACCCGGTACTGTTTAGATTATTTCGCGGAAAAATAGATTGGTCCAAGCGCGACCGAAGCGAATTTTGGTTTACCGTGGTCTGGCTTTTATCGTTGACTATGATCTTCATGATTCCGTTGGTCATGCTGATCGACCAAGCCATCAATATTTCTTTTGGCGAATTCAAAGATCGAATCCACGCATCAATAACAAGGCCCTTCGAGAGTTACGACATCTGGATTTGGGTTGGCTTTATTGTTGTTTTGTTTTTATTTATGCGGGTTGGCGCTGCATCCGAGCGTATCTCCAGCGTAACCGGCAAATTGGTACTTTACGCCGCTGGAATTATCGGTCCGGCAATTTTAGCGGGATTGTATTTGTTGTTGGTTGTTTTGGAAGTGGATTCCCCTGTTATCGACAGCAACTTTCGCGCGACACTGGACAATGGCAAGATTTCTGAACCTTTGAGAGTTCAACTTGAATACAAAGATTTTCGTCTGCCGGACCATACTCAGGTCACAGCATCGTCCTCATTGCCGGGATGGGAACTCAGCGGGGAATACACCTACGGTATTAGAACGGCCGATAGTTCGGGTGAAACTCTAAGCATTAAACGGCATATTCCATCGTCTATTTTGCTCAGCGAATTGCAAGCGAGTTCTGGCGAATGGATGGTCGAAGATTTCACCGATAGCCTACGGCCACATGGTATTTACATTAGTGATGCCGCCAAAATAGACGTTACTCAGGCACCCATCGCCAAGGATATCATCCTTCTCATCGACAATTCCGCACCTTTCGGGAAGGATAAAGACGAGCGTCGCAACTCGATTCGCAACGGTATTCGCAAAGTATTGTCGCTGCCAGTTTATAGCGATACGCGCGCGGCAGTAATCATATTTGACGAGCAAGTTCGATCTGTTTCCAAATTTATCCACGTGGGCAAAGATAAATCCGCCATCAACCGAGCCCTGAACCAAGTCGATTTTTCCGGTCAAAAAAATAATGAAGCGGCAGGATTGTTTGCGGCTTTGACTAAACTTAAGCAAGTTGAGCGAAGCGGCGCTGAAAAGGTTATCGTTCTGATTTCCGATGGTATTTTGAATAGCGGCGATACCCATCTGGACCAACGCATGGCGGGCTGGATTACCGGTCAATTCGTCGACACGGCTAAAGCTGAACGTATCAAGGTCTATGGATTGATCGCCTCTGAAGTGGCCGACTATGAATTACTGCAAAATCTATCCCAGGGAACCGGCGGGCAACTTTTTCCGGCTTACAACGCGGACGACATGTGGGCCGCATTACAAAACATACATACCCATCTGTCGAGCAGAACGGTACCCAGTAAATGGACCATTTCAGACGCTAAAAACCACTACCTACTCAGCAGCCATGATAATGGCGTACTGGTAGAATCGCAGATTACAATTCCATCCGAAACGGCTTTCGAATTGGCCGAGTACAGTAAAGACTCTGCGAATTTGGCCGCGTTGAACATTTTGACCCCAATAGTAAACCAAGCGGGATTCAATCTCACTCGTGGCGATTTGAAAATTATCCCGCTAAGCGATGATCTTTCGGGCCCAGCGTGGCAGATTAGCAATCCATTTACGCTGTCAATCATCGATAGAAAAACATCGCTAGCGATTCAGTGGCAAAAATCCTGGAAGCGCATCTGGGACGAAGAGCTGGATTGGAGTTTCCTGTGGATATTTTTGACCCTTTTTATGTATCGCATTCTAGTTGAAGTTAATGCCACATCAGTTCACAGCTTTTACCGCGATAGGCTCAGCCGTGCTTTTATATTCGGTTTGAATAAATCGGGACACGTAGAATTTAACGATGCGTTGAAACTGCACGAACTCAACGCGCCCGGTTCTAGCGCACCCTATCATCTGGTCAACGTGGCGTTAAACCTACATGGCAGTAAAGACCCAAATCTACGCGGTCGAAAAGCGGATTTCTTTATTTTCAGCAAGTATTTCACCGGGTCCGTGCGCACCGGATTCAGCGACACGACCAAGATGGAAGAATTGGATAACCACCTTAATTTGGCAACGGCAATGGCAATTTCAGGTGCTGCAGCCGCACCGAATATGGGCACTACAACGGTGAAACAGCTGGTGTTTCTACTGACCATGCTTAACGTTCGACTGGGCTATTGGTTACCCAATCCGCGCGAGGTCAACGAGCAATCTTCAGGCAAAAACCTACTTCTGCGCTTTGGGGTCGGCGCCCGTTATTTATTACGCGAGTCACTGAGTCAGCTAGACGATACGGGATCATTCATCAATGTTTCAGACGGAGGTCACCTGGAAAATCTGGGTATGTACGAATTGCTCAGACGTCGCTGCAAATTTATTATTTCGGTCGATGGCGAAGCCGATCCGTCGATGAGCTTTCACGGCCTGGTCAAACTGATCCTGTACGCCAGAATCGACATGGGCATCGTGATCGATATCGACCTGAACTCGATCCGTAAAGATGAGGCGGGCCTAAGCGCACAAAATTGGGCAGTGGGCACAATCCGTTACGGCGACAATGAATTCGGACAATTACTTTATATCAAATCTTCGCGGGCCGGTGATGAAAATGAATATATAAGGGAATACCAATCTCGAAATCCAAATTTCCCACACGAATCAACCATCGATCAATTCTTTGACGAAACCCAATTTGAAGCGTACAGGGCATTGGGGTTTCATATTGGCGATAAATTGTTCACCGATGACGCCGCCAGGGACTTATTCGACAATCTAGAACCTAAGGATCCTGACAATCCTATCAATGATCTTCTAAGTGCATGAATGATTCCATGCAATCGGTTGACACTGATTAGCCTGGTGTTTCGTTACGACGACCCCTATATTCTTAAGAATCTTTATTATTAATGAATTCAGAAGAAAATTTTATTTGGGTATTTATTGGGGAGATTCACTACTGGAAACCGAGTATAGTAACGTTGGAATCAATAAATTCTTAGGAGTCAACGATGCGCATACTCAAACTAAAATACAGGACTTTTTTCGTTTTAGTGGCTTTTTTGATTGCAACAATTCAACCTGTATTTGCCGACGATAACGCAGATGCGGAAGGTCTGGTCAACAAATCATTGACCACGTTTAATGATTTTAACGCCGACCCGGACATGACTTGGTTCCAAAAACATATTGGTCAAGCGAAGGGAATCATGATTATCCCTAGGCTTCTGAAAGGTGGATTCATTTTCGGCGGCTCGGGTGGCTCCGGTGTGCTACTCAAACGTGAACAAAGCGGAAATTGGATTGGCCCAGCTTTCTATACCATGGGATCGGTTTCTTGGGGGCTTCAAGCCGGGGCGGAAGCCGCGGAGGTGATCCTGCTAATCATGTCGCAAAAAGGTTTGGATTCACTATTAAGCACAAAAGTACAACTCGGCGCTGATGTAAGCGTTGCGGCCGGTCCGGTGGGCGCTGGTGCGCAAGCCGCAACCGCCGATATTCTGCAATTTTCACGGGCTAAAGGCATATTTGGCGGTTTGACGCTAGAAGGTTCGGTCATTACACCTCGCGAGGGTTTAATGAACGCTTATTACGGCAAACCAATGACACCGGTTAATATTTTGGTAACCAAGGACGCAAAGAATCCACAATCCGATGCATTGCGCGTCGCATTAATCAAGGGCGCCGGCTAGCCATTGACCACCTCTATAATGACAACGCTATTGAGCCAATTTGCGCGACTCCCCTGCAACCGGAACGATCGGCACTAAACACTAGTCGTACCCACAAATTGCAAATCTGAACCGATCACTGTGAGATCGCGCGTCTCGTACTTTTGCATCCATTAACTTTGCGATTAAACGCAACTTGTTATAAGTCGACTCCACCAAGTCTGTACCACTCAATTAGACATTCGGTCAGACTGAATGACTGCGAGTAAATTTTTACCAAATTGAACAATATTTGAAAATTTGATTTTCCTATAAGGATTAGATCGTGCGTTATTTCATATCGGTAATATTGATCTTTATCTGCGCCTGTGAAAAAAATCAGGAACATATCGCGCTGGGCACTATTGAGCGTGACCGTATCGCGCTAACCGCAACGGTCAACGAAGTAGTGGTGGAATTACCCGTTGCCCAGGGCACCAAGGTAGAAAAAGGTACGCTATTAGTTCGCCTCGATGACACCCAACAAAAAGCACAGGTGGCTAAAGCGAAGGCCGAAGTGGCGCTTGCACAAGCCAATCTGGAAAAATTGCGTAACGGTGCGAGAGTAGAAGAAGTTGCTGCGGCGCAAGCCGAAGTATACGGAGCCAAAGCAACTTTGGTGGAAGCTGAAGCCAACTACGAACGCTCCAAAAACCTGGAAAAACGTAATATGGCCAGCCGGGCCAATCTGGATCGCACTTTAGCCGCGCGTGATGCTGCGCGAGCACGCTTGAAAAGCGCACAAGAACAGTTACGTCGACTAACCAATGGCACTCGGGAAGAAGACCTGCGTATGGGCGAAGCCACCCTCGAAGCAGTCCAAGCCAGTTTGGCCAGCGAACGAAAAAAACTGGCTGATCTCAGCATCCGCGCAACCCGCAGCGGTATATTGGATAATCTGCCATGGAACTTAGGTGAGCGCGTCACCACAGGTAGCCCTCTCGCGGTGTTGTTGGCGGGCGAATCCCCTTACGCCAGAGTCTATATACCGGAACCCTACAGGGTTAGCGTCAAAGTAGGCGATGAACTAGCGGTACGCATGGACGGTTTGGCTGAACCGATTAGAGGCATGGTACGTTGGGTCGCCACAGACCCGGCTTTTAGTCCTTATTATGCACTCAATCAGGAAGAACGGTCGCGTCTGATGTATCTGGCCAAGGTTGAACTAGATAAAAGCGCCGCGAATCTACCTATTGGCGTTCCCGCGCAAGTCATACTACCGTGAACGAATTTGCCGTCGAAGCGCGCGATGTGAGTCGCCTCTTTGGCGATTTAAAAGCGATAGACCGGCTAGATCTCGAAATTAAAAAAGGTCGAATATTTGGCTTCCTGGGGCCTAACGGCTGCGGTAAGACGACCGCTATACGGATGTTGACGGGGCTATTGAAGCCGACCCGGGGTGAGATCAATGTACTCGGTTTCAAACTACCGCAAGATGCTGAAAAACTACGTCTACAAATCGGCTACATGACGCAAAAGTTCTCTTTATACGATGACCTTACGGTAAAGGAAAACCTACGATTTGTCGCCGAAATCTACGGTTTCAGGCGCCGCGAACAAAACCAACGGATCACGGAGCTCCTGTCTGTTTACGGGCTGGATAAAAAATCAGATCAGTTTGCCGGAAGCATGAGTGGCGGTCAACGGCAAAGACTGGCCTTGGCAGCCGCTTGCTTGCACAAGCCACAGCTGCTATTTCTGGATGAACCGACGTCCGCCGTAGATCCGGAAAATCGTCGCGATTTTTGGGAAAAATTGTTCGATTTGTGTGATCAGGGTTCCAGCATCCTGGTCTCCACCCATTACATGGACGAAGCCGAACGTTGCCACCAACTCGCCATTTTAGAAGCCGGGGTTAAACGCGTGGATGGTTCGCCCGATGAGTTGATGCAAAATATGGGGGCAAACGTAATTGAAATATCGGCGTCCAATCTAAGGCAACTGAAACACAAGCTTGTGCAACTGCCCGAAATCATTTCGGCAGCACAACTAGGCGCCCGGCTAAGGGTTCTAGTAGATGACGAGATTGCCGACCCTAAGGCATTCCTAATTCAGCAGGACGGTATCAGTCTAGATGATGAATTAACTCAGGTTAGACCCAGTCTGGAGGATGTCTTTGTAAGCTGTACCGGGGACGGCAGACAATGAACAGTCTACTCAGAATACACGCCATATTTTTCAAAGAACTCACCCAATTGAAACGGGATAAGATGACCTTTGGCATGGTGGTGATGATTCCGCTGATTCAGCTCATGCTGTTTGGATTCGCGATCAATACCAATATTCGCCATATCCCTGTGGGTTTAGTGGACCATAGCCAAACCGCATTGAGCCGAATACTGGTGCAAACGCTGACCGCGACCCAGGTGGTTAAATTTGACCAGCGATATACCAACGAACGTCAAGCGGAAGCCGCTATTGACCGTGCAGAAGTACGCGCGGTTTTTGTTATTCCTGAAGATCTGAGCCAACGATTAGTGCGTCATCAAACCGTTGGATTGGCAGTGCCACCGTCAACCGATGAAGAGACAAGCAGGCCGGTCGCCCAATGGATTGTCGATGGTTCAGACACCATGATATCCTCCGCTATTAAGAGCCTGCGCAGTATGCCATTGTCGGAATTGCTCAGCAAACCGGCCAACCGCAACACCCCTACGTTTGAAGTCGTACTATTTTATAACCCGGAACAACGCACCGCGGTAAATATCGTGCCGGGATTGGTGGGAATCATCCTGACCATGACCATGATCATGTTCACATCAGCCGCTATCGTTCGCGAACGAGAACGCGGTAATTTAGAAATGCTGATTACCACACCGGTACGCTCCATCGAACTAATGCTGGGTAAAATTATCCCTTATATTTTCATTGGTTCGTTGCAAGTAGGGATCATCCTTGGGCTTGGCCACTTGGTATTCAACGTTCCGATCAATGGCAGCTTGTGGCAACTAACGGGCGCGACTCTTTTGTTTATCGCAGCCAGTTTGACTTTGGGCCTGGTGATCTCAACCATCGCCAAAAACCAGCTTCAGTCTATGCAAATGACAATATTCGTATTGCTGCCATCGATTCTACTTTCCGGCTTTATGTTTCCATACGAAGGCATGCCGGAAGCCGCTCAGTACATCGCGGAAGCGCTGCCTGCCACGCACTTCATGCGATTGATCAGGGGCGTAGTCCTGCGCGATGTAGAAATTATCAACATGAAGTTTGATGTGTACTGGTTATCTATTTTTTCCCTGGTCGGATTGTTGGTCGCTTCGATGCGCTTCAAGAAGCGATTGGATTAGTGCAATCCCGGCGCGGCCACAATTTAGCATCACTCACACAATGCCCTACCTCAGCCTCACTTAACCACCTGGCTTCAAAATTTTCTGCATCAGTTCCCAATAAACCCCCAGATGGTGCTGCGCAAACATGTCGCCTGGATGTTCTTCGCCTATGGCTGGGTCTCCGGCCAACGCGATCGGGTTGGCCGCCGCTAAATAATTTAACGTGAGAAGATCTCGTCCCAACGAGAGTCGGTGCTCGTCGGCAACGCTGTCCTTTAACGTAGGATGTGAATCACCTCGACTAAATAAAAAGCGCGTTATACAAGCAAAGCTCCTTTCTAACAATTTAATCAGTAACCAAGGAATCGCTGAAATCGGATTCGGAGTGTTCATATCGCTCAACAATTCCAGCGTCAATGGAACTTGGGGCACCCAGTCCAAACTGTTCGTCAGTCGATAAGCCATACCTGGTGTCGCGAACAACTGGTCAAAATCGTTAGCCAGATAATCGTTACCCGGTTTCGGTTGGGCAAAAACATAGGTTTTATACGAAATATCGTCACCCAAACGTTGATAATGCAAATAGGAACGCAATAGGGTTGCCATCGCCGCACCCTGGCTATGCCCAGTAATAAAAAACTCTTTTGCGCCCTGATCTACAGCGGTTTGCATGTGCTTGAGCAATGCAAAATCCCAATTAGGATTTATCAACGCTCCCAAACTGTAAGTGAATCCCAAGTGAACCCCAGCGTAAGGCGCTTCTGCCAGCGTAAATTCAAATCTATAACCGGGTACGCCGTCGCTTTCACGGATTTGTACCGCGCTTTTGGCTTTGATAACTTCCACCAGAAGGTCCGCCAATACGCTTTTGGCGGTGGCAACCGTTCCACGTGTAGCTGCTGCATAGCGCGCCGGATTTGATCGGCACCGATAAAGCCTCCAATAATTATCCAAGCCAATGGATTCGGTTGGATTTACCACGATCTCCCAATCATCAATATCCGGTACACAAGGGACCCATGAATTTTGCGAAGACGCGGCACCGATATTGCTCTTCAAACTGTTTTTTGCCTCTTCCTCGGTCGACATGGTTGGCGTATTTGTCTCGACGTTCGCGGACAAAGCCAAACATTGCTCGGCCTCTTCAAAATCAAACCCTGCTTCAAATGGCATATCAATCCTCCCTTCTTATTTGAATGACCCGCAACCTATATTCAATAAAGGCAAAAATATAGAGTTATCATGCGGCCTACTAACAGCTGACATAGAAGCGTTTGCTGCTCCTTTTCACGATGCTCGCAGAGATAACTTTCTGTATAGGTAATTTCCACTGATACCAAAACTTACAGTTTGTTGGCTAGCTGTGTCCAAACAGACGCCAAAACCCTAAAGGATTCGTTATCTGTCCCTATATTTTGATTTATCCGGTTCACCCTTTGCATTAAAACACCGAAGCATCAAATTGCAATGTTTTTTTCCGCGCGACCGATAAACTACGCGTGTCTCAATCTGTTTAATGTCAGCGAGAAATTCGACTATGCAAAAATAATCTCGATCGCATTGCCAAGATATCGAAAATTATCAAATTTTCCCTTCAATTAAACTATTGCGTCAAAACATTAATACCCACCAATCTGATTGGACAATTTTGTAAACAGCTCAATTATTTAGGCATCGACCCAATCTGCCATTAGAATGGCTTAATCGACAAATCAAAAGTGCTAGGACAGCAAATGCTCAAAATTAAACCGGTCTCCCGAGCCATCGGTTTCAGCCGCATACTGGGACTAAGTGATGCTATTGCTTTAGGGTTATCAATCAGCTTGGGAATAGCGCTTACCGCGCTAGCGCCGTTGCTGATGCAATTCGCCGGTGAGGACACCCCGTTAGTCTATGCTTTGACGATTATCGTCTTTATTCCACTTGTCTTGAGTTATGCTGAACGCGCCCAGCAGGTACCCGGAAGCGCCAGTTGTTATCAACTAGCGCAATTGAGTGGACAATCCTGGTTGGTATTTATAGTCGGCTGGTTAATGCTAGCCGGGCATGTTGCGGTCGCCGCACTGCTTACAGACAGTATTGGTCTGCGCGTCATTGGTATTATGAAGCAACTTTTCAACATCGACGCGGGTATTCTTTGGGTGTTGATGGCCATTATAGGTGTCACGGGAGTTTACGAGTTTACTTCGGCGCGCAACTATTCTCCGATCAGAAACAATTTGGTGTGGCTGTGCCTTTTGTTACTGTTCTTCGTTCTGATTTGGGCAATATTCAAACACGATCCAAAGACTGCAGATTTACCGCCATTACAACAGACGCAAAACTGGTTATCCACGGTGGCTATTCTGTCCGCGAGTCTTTGGGGATTGGAAGCAGTGACTAGCTTCAGGCGTCAATTGCGCAACGCGGCTCAAAATCTGCCACTGGCCATGTTAGGTGTGTTGGTGATAGCCAACCTTATCGGGGTTGCCACTATGATAATAGTGATTCGTTTTCCAGATTTGACCGGTGAAAATTTGATTAAACAGCTATCTTGGAACGATAGTCGTTTCGTCCTGGTTATCCTGACGCTATCGATCGTAATCTGCTGGACGGGTTTATCCCGAATTTTGGCCAGTGGTATCCGGCTAATGGGCGTGATGCTGAACGACGGATTTTTTCCTCGCATAGTCGAACGAAACGACGGGACGCAGCCCAATCTAATCAAGATAGCCGTCTTATTAATTTTAAGTTTAGCGTTGGCATTCTCCGATATACCTGTCGCCATATTGGCATGTATTGCTGCGATCACCTACCTATGGTCATTTCTTTTGGTGATAGTGCCGCATATTTGGCAACCACGCAGTGCATTTTCAACCGTTCACCGTCTAAAACTACCTCTGCATCCATTTGTTCCGGTACTGGCAAGTGTGATCGCATTGTACTTGTCGTTACTTCTTTCACTCCCAGTAATCCTTATTACGCTCGCATGGATAGCATTGGGGGGAATGTACTACCTACTCTATGGATTTCGCGGCAATGCCATTGTTCAAAGAAAAAAAGCTGTTGTCGGCGACCAAGAGAAATTGCCGGAAAAAGGTTTGTACCGTGTTCTGGTTGCGGTAAAAGCCGGAGAAGGTGTCGATACGCTTATTACCGCCGGGGCCGCTCTCGCTAAAGCAAATCACGGGGAACTACTGGTACTCCATTGTCGACTAGGGGAAAAGTTTCGCTCACCGGAATCAATTCGCATAGCCGCCGAGAAATATTGGCGAAATCTGAATGAAACGATTAACGCAATAGAGTGCCCCAACGTTTCGATCAAACCGCTGATCCGAATTGCACCAAGCGCGACTGTTGCAATACTGGAAACCGCAAAGGAATACAAGGTTGATTTCATTATATTGGGGTCGCCTGGTGCAGTTGATGAACTGGAGAACGACCCAGACCCGGTAGTGAAACAGGTTTTCTATAGAGCCAGCTTTCCTGTTGCGGTGATCAATGGAAATATAACAGAACAACCGCTCAGAATTCTGGTTGCAGCCGAGGCGAAGCCCAACCTAAACGCCGGGCTGAAATTCACTGCAGCATTTGTTGGTGAAGCACCAACTTCGATCACGGTCCTGGCAAAAAAGCTTGAACAAGAGCAGGCCCTGGAATTGACGCCAACACGTGCCGACGTCAATCTTAAACAACTTGACGGTACTGACATTACAAAGGAAATCGGGGACCAAGCGCTTGGCACAGACTTGTTGATAATTGGAGCGGCCGTCGACCCGGCACACAATAGAGCGGTGTTTGACGGAATACCGGTTGAATTGACCGGGGAGATGCAGAATCTCCCGTCGGTAATCGTAAAGGCCAAAGCGCCAATAAGAACCCGCATGCTGGGACATTTTTCAAGAATTGTAATAGACCAATTTCCAACATTGACCATATCGGAAAGATCAGAAGTATTTTCGAATCTGGGGCGCGCTGCTCGTGGCAACGTAGACTATTACACGCTGCTTTTTCTTTCAACTACGATAGCCACACTAGGTTTGCTTCTTAACAGCGGCGCCGTAATCATCGGTGCAATGCTTGTCGCACCATTGATGAATCCAATTTTAGCGGTAGGTAATGGCATCGTGCTAGGCAATTTCTTATTGATTCGACGCGGATTAAATTCGGCCCTCAACGGAGTTTGCCTGGTGATTATGGTGGGCACAGTTATTGTTATACTTCTGCCCCTCCAAGAAGCAGATAGCGAGATCCTTTCCAGAACACAACCCAATGCTTTTGATCTAATGGTTGCACTGGCCGCCGGGGCGGTCGCTGCCTACGGCGTAAGCCGGAAATCCGTAGCCGCAGCATTACCTGGAGTCGCAATCGCGGTGGCGCTAGTGCCGCCGCTGTGCGTGGTGGGATATGGATTAGGGGCAGCCCGTTTTTTGGTTGCTGGGGGCGCATTGCTGCTATTTCTGACAAATTTCGCGGCAATAATTATGGCCGGGGCGGCAGTTTTTTATGTGCTTGGTTTTCGCCCGTCAAAAACAATTCACGGCGCTTTGAGCCGACGCGCTTTTACTTATACCATTTGCGGTTTGTTGCTACTGTCAATACCGTTGGGTTTCGCAACGTTAAACGCAATCGAAAAACGTCGAATTGACGAATTGATAAGCGAACGCTTCGAATTGATCGCCGCAAGTGGAGACGCCCGGCTGCGCGACGTTTCGATTTCGCGCGGTCACGACGAATATCGAATTCATATGACAGTTCACGCGCTGGACAATACCCAGCAAATCAAGTCATTGACCAGAGAGTTGCGCGAATATCTAGAGCACAAAACCGGTGCAAAAGTCAGCATAAAGGTTACCGCAGTATCCGCCTTTGAATTTACCGAAAATAGCAGTCATTAGCGACACGGTTATGCATCACAGAAACTACAGAAAAAGTCGCGGAACAATGTAGATTTATAATTTTTCTAACGGGAATCAGTTGAGCATTTGTTACAACTGAGACGCAGCTAGACAGCATAGTCAAATCAAAAACTGGAAATTCGACTCGCACCCTCGAACAAACCAACCCATCAGTCTTCAAATGAAGATGTTAGAATCAGACCCGCGCAAACATGATTATCGACCCCATGGACTCAATATCGCAAGCCGAAGCTTTTGCTACACTGACACCCGACGAATTGCTAGATGCGGTTGAAGCAACCGGGATACACTGCGATGGAAGGTTTCTGGCGTTAAATAGCTATGAAAACCGGGTTTACCAAATCGGTGTCGAAGACCAGTCCCCGCTGGTCGCAAAATTTTACCGGCCGGCGCGGTGGCTAGACGAGGCCATTGTTGAGGAGCACGTGTTTACCACTGATCTAGCGGCACAAGAAATTCCGGTTATTCCTCCCACGGCGGATAACAACGGTAATACCCTGAGATTCCATGGTGCCTTCAGGTTCGCCCTATACCCGTGCCGCGGTGGACGCGTACCAGAATTAGACAACCCCGACCAACTGGAACAAATGGGACGCTTGGTCGCACGTATACACGCCAACTCTGCGGTCGACGCCTTCGATTTTCGTCCAACATTAGATATTGAGGATTTTGCGGTTAAACCCCGCGCATTTCTACTGGATAACGATTTTATTCCAGACTATCTGATTGACGCCTATCAAACCCTAACTCAAGATTTAATCGAGCAAATACGTAACGGATTCGCGCGCGCCGGCCAGGTACAGCAGATTAGGCTGCACGGTGATTGTCATCCCGGCAATATCCTTTGGACCGACGCCGGCCCGCATATTGTAGATTTTGATGATGCACGCATGGGCCCGGCCGTGCAGGATTTGTGGATGTTTTTATCCGGTGACCGGGATTACATGACCGCCCGGCTTGGCGACCTTCTGGAAGGTTATACGCAGTTTTATGATTTTAACGCGTCAGAATTACACCTGATCGAGCCATTACGCACTTTGCGCATGATCAATTATGCGGGATGGCTGGCAGTGCGCTGGACAGACCCTGCTTTCCCTCTGGCATTTCCATGGTTCAACACACCGCGTTATTGGGACGAACACATTCTGGCCTTACGCGAGCAATCCGCGTTGATGAACGAAGCCCCATTGGATTGGGACTGAGAACCTGCTGATGATCTTGTTCGTTTATACAAACAAACTTTGGTAATGACCATTCTTAGTCGATCAATACAAATTTTATCTTTCAAAATTCGGCCCCGGCAATACATGTATGGGTACAAGTTACGAACAATGTCATCATTAAATAGATGGACAATTTCCATCAAAATAGCGATTGCATACATTGAACCTAAACCAAGCCTTTCGGTCTCAGTAAAGCTGCGAATATTGCCCAAAATTAGAATTAATTCGAGTTAATATTTCTCTAACTGTCGTTAACTTTTGTAAACGCCCTGGTTTAGATAAAGATTAGCTCTATACAAATAATTATAATGATCAGTAATTCAAACTTGAAATGGACGCAAAAAATGAATTCTTTCCGCAATTTTATCGATGCACTGAACCCGAATAAATCAAAAGCCAAAGCATCGACCCCCAGAACAAAAAACCCTTGGCGTGCGGTTTCCATAAAGCCACGCAGTATCAATCCCTGTAAAAAAGTCCACACAATATCAGAAATACGATTTTTGATAGATGAAGCACCTACATTGCCGCTAGAGGGTTGTAATAAGATCGACGACTGTCGATGTTATTATGTCCGTCATTCTGATCGGCGTAGCGATGAAATACGTCGGGATATCGACCTAGGTATTTCCAGATATACCTACGTCAAGCAAGAACGGCGCCGAGGAGACGGCGGCCGGCGGACTGGCGATATTCTTCCGAACTAATATACCAGTACATCCAACCCGGGCCCAACCACCGTTAAAGTCGCTAAACGGCGCACGGTTCATAAGCATCAAGGGACCTTCGAATCTGCCGAATTCGATCGAATTGCGCCGGCAATCGAAGATAATTTTCTCTGAATAATTCGCGTATTACGGGGGCCGGTACGCAACAGCTGTTTTTGCGCTGGACTCAAAACTTCGAGCTCTTTCGCGTTAAATTTATACATTACAGACGGCCTGATCAACGCGATGTCACCCTCTACAACGGGCGTTTTCTGTAAATGTCCAATTGCTTGAAATAAGGCTGTATCGAAACGACTTTGCGGATTACCGAGATCTTGATAAGCCAGGTTAATTATTGGTTCCAGGCGTCGATAGAGATCTGCGGCCTGCGCACTATCTAACGACGATAAGAAATCCGCATAAACGTCATAGCGTTGATAACTTTTAGGGTCAATAATCAACGTCCCCTTCGATTCCATCACCTGGAATTGACCTTTAGGCGCGAAAAATGCCATTTGCTTACGCGGTATTTTGCCGCGCGCGATATTGTCAACTAATGTCACGAACCGGCGTATCAAATGATCGGCATTAGTCCACCCGGATAGTGCCGGGCTGGTCGACAAATCTCTTATCGATCTTCGAACCAACCGGTCGCTATGATCTAGTGCGGGTAAAACGGTGGCCTTGTCAATATCAAGATCTTCGTCTTCTGTCTCGGGAGACTCTTCGATTTCCAGTGGGAGTTGCCCGGTTTTTAATTTAGCCGCCTCATTCTGATCCGCTGTCGATGCTCCCTTCACAACTGAAGGAAACGCTTCCTTTGAAACGTCGGGTGGAGGATCGGCAAACAAGCCATACAAGCCATAGCTGAGCAACCCCAACACGCCTATGCCAAGGAGTAGATACAATAATCCCAAGGACTTATTGGACTGTTTCGATGGCTCAGGTGTCAAATCGTTCGATACGTTGTTCACAAAATCACCTTTTCTCTTTTTTTAAGCTACCCGGCAACTTTTCAAACTTAGTTTCCATCCTCACTTGAAATCATTGCGCTAATTGCTTAGTTTAGTTCCACACGCCAGACGTATGAAAATGACGGTCTATGGATCCGCCGCGCGGTTCCATGCCTGTACTCATCATTTTACATGAGGAGAACGCCATGCCTGCACAACGTCTTACAGAGTTTCTGGACAACAACAACGTAAAATACGTTGCCATCAATCATTCGATGGCTTTCACCGCATTGGAGATCGCCAAATCGGCTCACGTGCCAATCAAGGAAATGGCCAAAACTCTCATTTTAAAGATAGACAATGAGACCGCTATGGCAGTGCTGCCCGCGGCGTATAAAATTGATCTTGCCATTTTGCGAGATGCATTTGACACCGAAAATGTAGAGCTGGCCTCCGAACAAGAGTTTGCTAGGTTGTTCCCGGATTGCGAGGTCGGTGCAATGCCGCCGTTTGGAAACCTCTACGAATTGGACGTCTACGTCGCCGAAAGCATAACCGAGCATCCTTATTTTGCGTTTACGGCGGGATCGCATTCTGAAGTGATTCGAATGGCCTATAAAGACTACGAACACTTAGTATCACCCAGTTTTATAATACTAGAATCATAACTTTACAACAAACCAACGCCAATTTGATTCGCAATTTCGCGGGAGGAAACCATGACCAGGTATACGTCAGAAGATATCAGAAATATTGGCCTACTGGGCCACGCCGGCTGTGGAAAAACAGAGTTGGTCGAAACCTTGCTGCACCACGCCGGAACGATCGCGACCCGTGGAAGTTTGGAGCGCGGAACAATGGTTAGTGACTTCGATCCGCAGGAAAAACAATTACAACATTCGATCGACAGTACGGTGTGCCACCTGGAACACAAGGGTATCCAGGTCAACCTTATCGATACACCCGGGTATCCTGATTTACTCGGACGCGCACTCAGCATAATTCCCGGTGTGGAAACCGTGGCACTGGTGATAAACGCACAGATTGGTGTCGAAATGGTGTCGCAACAGGTGATGGAGAACGCTACGGAAAGCGGCGTTTGCTCATTGATAATTGTCAATAAAATTGATGCGGCCGACGTCAATCCGCAACAGCTATTGGATCAGATCCGCGAATCGTTTGGCGCAGAATGTTTACCGCTGAACTTACCCGCCAACAATGGTGGTTCCGTAGTGGATTGCTTTTTCAACCTGGATGATCAAGCAACCGATATGTTATCCGTAAGCCAAGCCCACACCGAAATAATTGATCAGGTCGTCGATGTGGATGAAGCTTTAATGGAAATTTACCTGGAACAGGGCCAGGAACTGGATCCAGAGCAGTTACATGACCCATTCGAGAAAGCGCTACGGGAGGGCCATTTGATCCCGGTCTGCTTCGTATCGGCCCGTACCGGTGCGGGTATCGATCAGTTGTTAGAAGTCTTCAGCCGTTTAATGCCCAACCCCAGCGAGGGAAATCCACCGCAGTTTCTAAAGGGCGAAGGCGAAAATGCGCAACCGGTAAACGTAGCTCCCGACCCGACACAACATGTAGTTGCGCATGTCTTCAAAGTTACGGTTGATCCCTTTGTTGGCAAAATGGGTGTATTCCGTATCTATCAGGGAACCATCACGCCGAATAGTCAATTGTATATCGGCGATGGGCGAAAACCCTTCAAGCCGGCACATATTCTGCGTCTACAGGGCAAGAATCATATGGAAATCGCTAATGGAATTCCCGGGGACATCTGTGCGGTCGCCAAGGTCGATGATATCCATATGGATGCGGTTTTGCACGACTCGCACGACGAGGATTATTTTCACCTTAAATCTCCGCCTGTGCCTGCGCCGATGACGGGACTGGCCATAAAACCCATTCGTCGCGGCGACGAGCAAAAATTATCCGATGCTTTGCAAAAGTTAGCAGCAGAGGACCCAGGCGTCTGCATCGAACACTATGCCACGTCCAACGAAACGGTATTGCGCGGGATGGGAGATTTACACCTGCGCATCCTGCTAGAACGAATGAAAGAACGCTACCATGTCGAAGTCGAGACACACATTCCCAGCATTGCCTACAGAGAAACTGTTCAAAGCAACGCAGAAGGCCACCACCGGCACAAAAAACAAACCGGCGGCGCCGGCCAGTTTGGCGAGGTTGCATTAAAGGTTGAACCCAAAGAACGCGGTAGCGGATTCGAATTCGTCAATCGTGTAGTGGGCGGAGCAATTCCATCACAATTCGTTCCCGCGGTGGAAAAAGGTGTGCGCCAGGTTATCGATTCGGGTGCTATTGCTGGCTACCCGATGCAGGATGTGCGAGTCATTGTTTATGATGGCAAACACCATTCGGTCGATTCCAAAGAAATTGCTTTCGTTGCCGCTGGTAAAAAAGCATTCTTGGAAGCAATTCTAAAAGCCAAACCGATCGTGCTCGAACCCATAGTCGACATCGACGTCGATGCCCCAAATTCCAGCGTTGGCGACATTACTGGCGATATCGCCGGTAAACGTGGACGAATTAACGGAACCACCAGCGGCAAGAATGGCCGAGTCAATATATCGGGGCAACTTCCACTCAGTGAGCTGGATAACTACCAATCCACGTTGAAATCAATGACCGGTGGCGAGGGCACTTATAGCATAGCATTCAGCCACTATGAACCGGTCCCCGGTAATGTTCAAAAATCCCTGACCAGCGCATTTAAAGGCCACGGTGAAGACTGAGCTTGAGCTACCGCAACCAAAAATTGGCGTTGGCGCGATGATATTTGACGACTGCGGCAAGGTTCTACTGATTCGCAGAGACAAAGCACCTGCCCGCGGGCAATGGTCAATCCCCGGGGGTTGCCAGGAGGCCGGGGAAACGCTGGTAGAATGCGCCGCCCGCGAAGTACTTGAAGAAACCGGAATAGTAGTTAGGATTGGCCCAATTGTTGCCGTCGCGGAGCGCATCAAGGAAGGGTTTCACTATGTGATTATCGATTTTCTGGCTACAACCCAGCAGGCAGAAAATACCACACCGGTACCCGCAACCGATGTTAGCGAAGCCCGGTGGGTAGATTTATCAGATTTGGATAATTACGATACAGTTATTGGATTATCGGCAATCATACGACGTATAGATCAAATCAAATCCAAGCATGACGAGATGGGTTTAAGCGCGGTAGATAAAAGACTTTCCGACTTTTTAGCCTCGCGTTGAGCCATCAATACCCCTTCATAAAAGTCTGCATTGCATAAACGCTATATTCAGCAAGTGGCAGTTCTTGGAACAGTGCTTTAAAATTGCGCTCTAATATCTCCGCTATCAATTCAAAACCGACGCGCCTCACGAAATTTACTCCCTACAGATATGAAAATTATTGCACCAACAAGAAACCCACAACGGCGCGATTCGCGTGTGGAGCCGAGACATGGCTAAATCATTGCAGGATCAACTCCTCCAGGCAGGATTGGTCGATTCCAAACAGCTCAAAAAAGCGAACACGGAAAAACGGCAAAAGGCCAAACAGCAACGCAATCAGAAAGCCGGTTCAACTAATGGAAACTCAGCAGCAAGAATCAACCAGAAACGATTGGAAAAATCAGAACACGACCGGCAACTCAATCTAGAACGGACTGCAAATGCCAAACGTAAGGAATTAAACGCTCAAATAAAGCAACTTTTGTTAAAAAATCGAGAGCCCCAAGACGATAACGGTGTCGCTTACAATTTTGAGCACGATAATAAACTCCGCCGTGTCTATGTTTCTGAGCCAATTCGGAAAAAAATTATCAACGGTCAATTGGCCATTGTGAAATATAAAAAACACTACGAAATCGTTGGATTTGAAATCGCCCGAAAAATCGCGGACCGGAACCCTTCGGTTTGGATCAAAATCAATGACCCGGGTTCACCCACCCCGACTGCGGACGACCCCTATTCTAACTACCAGGTTCCGGACGATTTAATCTGGTAAGCACCGCCTGGATTTGTCACTGCGAATCAATTAGAGGGATTTAATTTCTAAACGACGGATGTCACGTCATGCAACCACGCTCAAATCACATCATGGTACAGCCCAACCGGGAAATATATACGGTCTCCGCATTGAACCGCGAAACCAAAACTGTGTTGGCCCATCATTTTTTGTCCGTGTGGGTCGAGGGAGAGGTTTCCAACCTGGCTAGCCCATCCTCTGGGCACATTTATTTTACGTTGAAGGATGCGGACGCACAGATTCGCTGCGCCATGTTCCGAATGCACCGCCGCACACTTGGTTTCAAACCAACTAACGGCAGCCAAGTCCTGGTCAAAGCCCAAGTTAGCCTGTATGAAACACGGGGAGACTACCAACTCATCGTCGAGCGTATGGAGGAGTCGGGCGACGGCGCATTACGCCGCGCATTTGAAACCTTAAAATCGCGTTTATCCGAAGAGGGTCTATTCGACGCCTCACTGAAAAAATCGATACCCATTCTGCCCAAGCAGCTGGGTGTAATCACGTCGGCAAGCGGCGCGGCCATCAGAGATATATTGACGGTACTGAAGCGCCGCTTCCCAGCTATTCCTATTTTAGTCTACCCCGTTTCTGTACAAGGTACCGATGCAAAATTCGAAATCGTGAAAGCCCTGGAAAAAGCTAGTCGTAACGCTGAATGCGATGTGTTAATCCTCGCTCGTGGAGGTGGATCGCTTGAAGATCTTTGGGCATTTAACGAAGAAATAGTGGCCCGAGCCATTAGTCAATGCGAAATTCCGATCGTTACAGGCATTGGCCATGAAATCGATTTTACTATTGCGGACTTTGTCGCGGACCACAGAGCGGCAACACCGTCGGCGGCCGCGGAATCTGTAAGCCCGGACCAGCTTGAATGGATGGATCAATTGTCCCGTCTGGAATCGCGCCTTAGCCGTCAATTCAATAACCAACTTTTACAACAGGCTGCGTCGCTGCAACGGCTGGAAAAGCGCTTACAACGAAACCACCCGGGACACCATTTGCGTGAAAAAGCACAGCGCCTAGACGAGCTTGAGGTTCGAAGTCTACGAAGCATGCGATCCAAACTCCAAAATTCACAAGCCAATCTCCTAACCGCTAGTGCGAAGTTACAACAACACACACCGAAACAACGCGTCAAAACACTATACGCTGAACAGCGTAATCTAGAACAAAGATTGATTCGTGCGGTAGAAAAGAACCTGGATCGCCCCCGGCAAAAACTTATCAGTTTGGGGCGGGCCCTGGATGCTATCAGCCCCCTGGCAACCTTGTCCCGAGGTTATGCAATAGTTTCACGACACTCCGACGGCAAGATTCTCCGATCTTGCGAGAAAAGTGACGTGGGAGACGTAGTCGAAGCGCGGTTGCACAAAGGAAGTTTGCTTTGTCAGGTTACGGAAATCCTAAAATCCAGTAAATAGATTTAATTCAATGATTTGCATGCTTCAAACGATACACCAGTGAAACCCAGCCAGGGCACTGCACAGCCCTCATGTTGATCTATACTTAAACGTTGATAACCAATGATTAATGCTGCTAAACCGCACACAATAATGTGGGTATCAGTTTGCTTATCAATCAGTCTCGACGAAAAAGAATTTATCAACAACACAGGTACGCCTCATAAAACGTCTATACATCATTCCGGTTGCGGTACTTATTGCATCAATATCAGCCGGAGCATTCGTTATCAAGATCTACAACCAGCTCAACACCAAAGAGCAGGCGTTACTTGTCACTGAGATTGGTGCCGCTCAAGCATCTATCATTGAACGGCGATTATCGCGTTCATTGTCGGCAACCTATATCCTTGAATCATTGATTCAGCGAGACAACGGCAAACTACAAGAATTTGACAGTTTAGCCAAAAATATCATTGATTCTCTGGGTGGAATCAGTAATTTACAATTGGCACCGAACGGGGTTATCGAGAAGATTTATCCGCTCACCGGTAACGAGAAAGCGCTAGGGCACAATATTCTACGCGACGATAGGCGCCGTGCAGAAGCCTTGCTAGCTGTAGCTTCGAACAAACTAACCCTGGCCGGTCCGTTCGAATTGATCCAGGGCGGTGTCGCGGTTATAGGCCGCAACCCAGTATTTTTAACCGCCGAGGGCAGCAAACCGAATTTTTGGGGATTCACATCGGTATTGATCTATCTAGACGATTTGATCGCCAATACCGAACTCGAACAATTGGTCAAAAGGGGCTATCACTATCAATTGTCCCGCTTTCATCCCAATTCCGGTAAACCCAGCATTTTTGCCGGCAACGTGGAAATTCAATTATCTGAATCCGTTGACCGGCATCCGATCAACGTCCCCAACGGCCAATGGTTTTTGTACTTACCAAAGGATAACGCGACCGAAACGCCATGGCTCTCCGTATTCCGTTACACGATAGTCCTACTAATCAGCTTCATGCTTGCCTATCTGGTTTACTGGTTATTGCGCCAACCCGAGCGCCTCAATAGCTTGGTTAAAGAGCGCACCGAAGAGCTTAATCAGCTCGCTTTTTATGACCCACTTACCGGATTGTGCAATCGCCGTTTGCTGTTTGACCTTCTGGATCGACACATCAAAATGGCCCAACGTAATGGCAGCATGTTTGCGCTGCTCTACTTAGACCTCGATCAATTTAAACGTATTAACGATACCATGGGTCACGACGCCGGTGACGTTTTGCTCCAGACCATTGGCAAGCGTCTTAGCGAGACCCTGAGAGCGTCCGATGTCGCGGCACGTATTGGTGGTGACGAATTTTGCGTGATACTCCCCGAAATCAAATTAACAACGAATGCCGCCCGGGTCGCCAAAAAGTTGATGGCCGCGTTGAACCAACCGATCGAATTACTGCAAAAAAGCATTCTGGTCACACCCAGTATCGGTATAACCTTCGCACCAGACGATGGAACCGAGAGTATCGATCTTTTGAAAAATGCCGATCTAGCGATGTACACGGCGAAAAAAAAAGGCCGCAACAATTATCAATTTTTCAATTCGAGCATGAACGAACGGGCCTCCAAACGACTCAATCTGGAAAACGAGCTGCGCCGCGCACTGGAACAAGACGAATTCGAGCTGCACTTTCAACCGTTGGTTTCGCTTGACCACCAACGTACGGTTGGACTGGAAGCATTGATACGCTGGAGACATCCATTGCAGGGGATCGTACCGCCCTACCAATTTATACCCGTGGCCGAAGACACTGGATTGATCGAGCCAATGGGACGTTGGGTTATCACCACCGCATTTCGACAAATAAAGGAATTTAGAGACAGTGAATTCTCTGAGCTCAAGGTCTCAGTTAATCTTTCAACGCGTCAATTTGGAGACCGCAAACTTTTGGATCATATCCGCGGTGCATTGATAGAAACAAGACTTGATCCCTCAGGGGTTCAAGTTGAAATTACCGAAACATTGCTGATGCAAGATGTGGACAACGCGATAACGACACTAAAACGGATCAAGGATATGGGCATAACCGTTGCCATCGATGATTTTGGTACTGGGTATTCTTCATTGAGTATGCTCAAAAATCTTCCGGTGGATATGCTAAAGATCGACCGTGAATTCGTCAAAGACATTGATAATAAAGTGACGCCCGACACGATAACCGAGGTGATCATCTCAATGGCGCACAAGCTCAATCTTTCTGTTGTTGCCGAGGGTATAGAAACGATTGAGCAAATGGAATTTCTGCAAAGCCGTGAATGCGATTTGGGCCAAGGCTATTATTTCAGCCGGCCTTTGCCGGAGAAACAGATCCGACAATTACTGGCGGAATTCTTTCCACCAACTTATATGGACAAAGAACCAGCCTAAACTTGTGGATGGGAACTACTGCGGTGCACAGCAGTGAAAGTACGACATACCCACATTAAAGTGGGAAGACAAATTAACCACACACTGCCCGCACCACTGACTAAATCTTAAAATCCGCGACAAGCTTTTGCAGATCGGATGCCACCCGCGCCAAATCATCGCTAGCTTGTGTTGTCTGTTCGGCACCCGATGCTGTCTGCTCAACCATGTCATTGATACGACTCAGGTTTCGGTCAATTTCGTTGACGACGGTCGACTGTTCTTCCACCGCACTCGCTGTCTCGGTAGCCATTTCCTTGATCCGGACGATAGCGCCGGTAATCTACTCCAACATGTTGGACGTATTTGAAGCCTGATCTACGGCGTCTTGGGCTTTGATCCGGCTTTGCCCCATTTCTTCCACGGCCTGGCGCGACCCGGATTGCAAGTGGCTAATCATTTGGTTGATATCCTCGGTGGATTCCTGAGTGCGGCTAGCCAAGGTTCTTACCTCGTCAGCAACCACGGCAAATCCACGGCCTTGCTCACCAGCGCGCGCTGCTTCGATTGCCGCGTTTAGCGCGAGAAGATTGGTTTGTTCCGCAACGCCTTTGATTACATCCAATACGGTATTGATCTCTTCGCTATTTTTTTCCAGAGTTTGGATAACTCCTTCGGCTCGATCAACCTGCTCCGAAAGTTGGCGAATTTGCCCAATCATTTCACCCATTGCGCTTTGACCGACGATTGCTGCATCGTGAACTTCGGACGCCGACGCAGCCGTATTCGCGGTATTGCTGGCAACTTCCTGCACCGTCGCGCTCATTTCATTCATCGACGTAACCACAAAGTCATCATTTGGTTTCGAATTGTCCGAAAATAATCTTCGATTCGACCTTTGGTCAAGTTTCTTGCGGCAATCAAACGTTGCTTTGCGGATACCTCCAACGCCTCATGGCTAGAACTGGTAACTATTGGAATTACAACAAATCCCGCAATTAGAATCGGCAATGCAGCTAACGCTGCCGCACCGATCATTATTTTTTGTTTCAACCCCATTGATTGACTCCCGCTTATCTAGATAAAATTCCGCAAAAACACTTAAAATCCAATAGTTATAAAGATAGCGGACTCTCTAAAATGAGCGTGAAAAAGCACCGTCGCGATTCAAATATCTACCTTATTCAACAGATCAACTGATGACTCCGCTGGGATATGGTAGACAGCTTCGCTAAGCAACAAATACGGAAATATTTTGACAGGGATTCAATTGCTCTTTAGGATCCACATCAAAATAACAACCTCGCCTGCTGACGTTTTCCGCATGTACCGCAGATTTTTCGCTTTAGTGTCATACGGTCCAATAACGGCAGGCAAAATAAACTAGAGATAAAATAATCTCTTAGGAGAATAATTATGCGTTCATTTTCACTGCTGATTTTTGCGAGTGGTGTTTTGTTATTGGCCTATATATGGTTTGAAGGCATGATCTATTTGGATCAGCCTCGACCGTGGCCAACAACCCCCGGAAAAATAATCCAAAGCAAGATTATCGCGCCAAAACCAGACGGCTCTAACGGTTTTCAACTTGACCTAAAGTATTCTTATACGAATAAAGACAAAACTTTGGAAAACACTCGAATTCGTCCGGTCGAAATCGAATACGACTCCAAGCAGAAAGCCGATGAAACACTCAAACAATTTCCACCCGGTAAAGAAATTCAGGTCTACATCAACCCAGATCCAAAAACTTTTCCGCAGTCGGTGTTGATATGGGAGTTTCCGCGCTCGTTGGCTCCGGGAACCTTTATCGCGCTGTTAATCACGGTGATCGGTGCAATATTTGCGTTAATCACGCATATCAGAGCGAAACCAGGACAAGACTATTAGGTCTCTGCCCATTTGATACTGAAACCAAGTTTTCCATTGCCCTATCGTTTCCGATTAATGGTTCATCGATTTGACTCTAAAGATTAAATTGGGACCACACTTAGTTGCCCCTTAACGAAACAGGCATTTACCCAGACAACGAGTCTAATTGATCATTTTGGATGGCGACAATCGTTCACTGTCAGTATTTAGGTTCAAACAGGAACGATCTTGTTGACTCCCGCTATGGGATAAAACGGTGTTGGCGCGCTTTACCGGCATCGTACTTGTGCTTAATCTCGATCTTTTTCTTCTGCATTTTTTTGGGCGCCCCCTGGCTCCAAGATATAAATGCTAAAAACGGGATTAGCAATAGCAGATAAATATATGACTTGATCTTCAGTATAAACATTAAATCCATCTCACCCCCCTTTGCGTTTGTCGCCGTTGGATTAACGGCAGACAGGAACAACGAGCTACGTTGAGATAGTTAAGGCATAATTGATGCCAGTGATGTCAGGCAAAGCGAATCCAGACTTTCAATATCAATCGGTAACAGCGTTTCCGACGATTATAGTTGGATCGATCTGTGAATAAGAGATTGGCTCGGTAATAAAATATGCCGGTTTTTTGACGCCCAAACCATAAAACGCCGCACATGCCAGGGTTGGGCACTATTTCCGTTTCTTTACGTGGCGTATCATGCGCTTGCGTTTTCGAATCTGACTGTCGGTCAACTTGTTGCGCTTAGCCTTGAATGGATTCTCCGAAGATTTGAATTCCACTCGGATCGGTATACCGGATAATTGCAATTTTTCCCGGAATACATTGCTCAAATAACGCCGGAAGGCGTTCGGAACCGAATCGGTTTGATTTCCATGTATCACAACAACGGGCGGATTGTGACCACCTTGGTGAGCATATTTTAGCTTAATCCTACGCCCCCTAACCAGGGGCGGCTGATGCATTTCTACCGCTTCGGCGAGTATTTTGGACAGACGCGATGTGGACATATCGATCATGGATGCCCGGTACAACTCATCCACAACGTCAAACAGCCCCCCAACACCGGTGCCGTGCAATGCGGATACAAAATGTTTTTCTGCGTACTCCAAGAATGGCAATTTAACATTCAATTGGCGTTTTACGGTGACTCGCTGATCTGGCGACAGACCGTCCCATTTGTTCAAGCCGATAACCAAAGCCCTTCCGGCTTCCAAGACCAAACCGAGTAGACCAGCATCCTGGTCCGTGACACCTTCGCTGGCATCGACCAGATAAATCACGACGTTTGCCCGATCTATTGCCTGCAGCGTCTTGACAACACTAAATTTTTCAATCTTTTCCGATACTTTGGCACGCCGCCGCAAGCCCGCCGTATCGATTAGGGTAAATTGCTTGGCGTCTCGTTCAAAAGGGATGTAGACGCTGTCCCTAGTCGTCCCGGGTTGGTCAAAGACGACCACCCGCTCTTCACCCAATAATCGGTTGACCAATGTAGATTTTCCAACATTGGGACGTCCAACCACCGCGATACGGATGCCCTGATCAGTCTCCCGGTCAACATCTTCTTGAGCGGGCAGCAATTCATCGAGCCGTTGCAATAATTCAGGTACGCCGCGACCATGTGCTGCAGAAATAGCGATAGGATTGCCAAGTGCCATAGCATGAAATTCAGCAATCACCAGCGTTGCGTCCAACCCGTCGGTCTTATTCGTGACCAGAATAACCGGCGTATTGGTTTTGCGCAGCTGCGCCGCGATGGTCTGATCCGACGCGCTCAAGCCGGCGCGGCCGTCAACCAGAAATAGTATGAGATCCGCTTCCTGTATCGCGTATTCAACCTGACGAATTGCCAGACTATGAATACCTGCGGAATCGTCCGAAATTCCCCCGGTATCCACCGCCAAGCAAGCCCGATTACCGCGCGTAATTCGCCCATACTGCCTGTCCCGCGTCAAACCTGGATAATCCGCGACCAACGCGTCTCTGGTTTGAGTCAGGTAGTTGAATAACGTAGATTTACCAACGTTGGGCCGCCCGACAAGGGCTACAACAGGAAGCATGCGAAAATCATGATGTTTAACGAATTATAGGAGACTAGCGCAGCCTGGTTATTCGGCTTGGATTGGCTCTACGGTGATCGCTGCCAATGTACCGTCTTTGCCATAGGCATACAACACGTCATCGACCACGATCGGTGTCGCCAGAATCGGTTCGTCATCGATTTGAAGACGCCCAATTTGTCGTCCGTCGTATTGCGAAAGCCAATGCAAATAACCCTCAAAATCGCCGACTACTAAATATTCTTTGTGTACTGCGGGTGAACTCAGCTCCCGCCTATGCAAGTCAGTCTGTTTCCATAACGCTGACCCACTGCGCTGATCCAGCGCCCACACGTCGCTAGCTTCATCGCTCAAATACAAATAACGCCAATCGGCAGACAAACCGGCAAACGACGAGATTTCCTTATGCCACCAAAACACCTGACCGTCTTGCGTTGAAACCGCAAAAATTCCGGCTTGAAAACTTGCGATATAGATGACATCGTCAATGACTAGCGGGTCGGCATCCAAATCCACTAATCGCTCTAATTCTGAGCGCCCTTGCGCTACTGCGACATTGCTTTCCCATTCCACCTTGCCGTCCTTTAACCGCAAGGCGATAAGTTTACCTGTAGCGTAGCCGACATACACACGCCCACCATCGATAAGCGGTGCACCAGTACCCCTCAGACTCAATGGTGGTACGCTTCGCTCATAAAGCCACAGTTCTTCCCCACTATTTTCATCCATCCCTATAAGGCGTCCATCCACGGTTCGCACTACGACAATCCCACGATTGGCTTGCGGAATAGATAACACCTCGCTGGACACGCTTTTTGTCCACATCGTCGAGCCGTCTTGAACGTTCAGCGCAATAATTTGTGCATTGCTGGTTCCAACCAGCACCGTACCCGAACCCAATCCTGGACCCGCCGATATCGGTTGTTCGGTTTCAACCTCCCATATCAATTCACCGTCGGCACGATTCCGTGCTTGAATCACGCCATCGCGGTCGGCCACAACTATTTTCTCGTCTTGAACAGCGGGTACCAAGCGTAAATACATACCCGCATTACCGACGCCAACTTGCTCCTGCCACAATACATTCAGACTCACTTCATCGGTAATTTCCACCAATTCGTTGGGCGGCTCGGCATTATCCGTTTCGCTAACGAAATCCGAAATTCCGGATAACGAATCGGAAAGCGCATCCAAACCGCCACATCCACTAAGAGCGATACATACAAAAACCCAGGCGAAGCTCTTGGCGAACATTATTTCGCTAGCTCCTTATCGTCGGTTACTGCCAAATCATCCATCTTCAATTGCAAAAATTTTGATTTGTCCCCCAAACTTTGGGCCCGTTTGTAGGCGATGCGTGCCTCACTCTCTCTTTTTAACGCAACAAAAATATCGCCTTTCAATTCTTGATATTGCCCCTCGAACGCTCCAGTCTTCGCCAATTTAACTTTGTCCATTAACTTCAATGCAGCCTCGGATTCACCTTCCGCTACCATCAATCGTATCAGCCGAAGCATCGCGATATGTTTTGTCATCTGATTAGACTGTGATTCAACCATACCGGATAGAATCTTTTTCGCCCCTGCAAGATCACCTGAATTGACTTTTTCTTCCGCCAAAAATAGATCTGCGAAATTGACATAGGGCGTCGATCCATAAGAAGTCTTAATTTTTTCGATTAATTTTACGACCGAATCCGACTGTTTTTTGTCAGCGGCTTCCAATAGCTGTTGGTAAACATCAGAGGCTTGTTGCGCTTGCGTTTCTTTATAGCTTTGCCACGTGTTCCAACCGACAATTGCCCCGATCCCTATCGCCAAACCGGCAATCGCCGATTTACCGTTTTCCTTCCACCACTTTTTTATGGCCTCTATCTGTTCTTCTTCAGAGTTATACGTTACCACTGAATTCTCCTTAGTCGGATTTTGCTAAATCGCGCAGGTAATCTATCAATTCTGATTGCTTTACACTCACCTGCTGTTCATCACTGCGTAAGGGTTTAACCCCAACTACGCCCTTTTCTATCTCATCGTCTGCCAATATTAACGCGTAGTTCGCGCCGGTTTTATCTGCTCGTTTGAACTGGCTTTTAAAACTACCCCCACCACTTTGCATACCAATGCGTAATTCCGGTAATGCATCGCGTAATTTTTCAGCCAGCATTATCCCGGTATTTTCCGCGGTATCACCCACCCGGATCAGGAAAAGGTCGAGCGCATTATCCAATATTGAAAGCTCACCATCATCTACTAACGACACCAAACGTTCCAGCCCCATAGCGAAACCTACGGCTGCGTTGCTACGCCCGCCCAATTGTTCAACCAAACCGTCGTAACGCCCTCCCGCGCAAACCGTCCCTTGTGCGCCCAATTCCGCTGTAACCCATTCGAACACCGTATTGCAATAATAATCCAGTCCCCTAACCAATCGTGGGTTTAGGCAATAATCGACCGCCGATTGGTCTAAAATCTCGCACAATCGATCAAAGTGCTGTCGCGCCTCGTCGCCCAAATAATCTGTAAGCAAAGGAGCTTGCTTGATCAGATCATGCATCTCAGGGTTCTTACTATCGAGAATACGCAGTGGGTTCGAATGTAGACGGCGTAAACTGTCTTCATCTAGCGTAGATTTATGCTCGGAAAAATAATCAACCAACTTTGCCCGGTATGCCAAACGATCGTCGGTCGAGCCTAGGGAATTGAGTTGTAACTCTAATTTTCCCGCCACACCCAATATATTCCACAACCGCCGGGTCAACAATATAAGCTCGGCATCGATCTCCGGACTTTGCATTCCGTAAGTTTCTACCCCAACTTGATAAAATTGCCGATAACGTCCCTTTTGCGGTCGTTCGTGTCTAAACATTGGACCGATGTACCAAAGCCGCTGCGTCTGATTGTGCAACAACCCATGTTCAATACAAGCACGCAGACAACCCGCCGTTCCTTCCGGACGCAATGTCAAAGAATCGCCATTGCGGTCATCGAAGCTGTACATTTCCTTCTCAACTATATCCGTCACCTCCCCGATGGAGCGGCGAAATAAATCGGTGCTCTCAACGATCGGCAACCGAATTTCTACGTAACCGTAAGCCGACAGAACGCTACGTAATTCTTGTTCGACCCACTGCCAACGCCCAGTTTCACTGGGGAGAATGTCATGCATGCCGCGGATCGCTTGTATTTTCTTAACCATCAACTCAAAACTGTTAATTCGCCAGCAAAATTCTATCTAAAAGGGATAAATTGATTCCAAAATAATACATAGTTGCAACATGTATCTATGGAGTAATCTGTCGGGTGAAAAATTTGTTAAGGATATCAGATTATTGGATCGCAAGGCTAGATTGTGCGGATGCAGCCCAAATCGCTGTCTAAGTGACTGTCGCTATCGACAATTTATACCGGATTACCGAAACGACACGTCCTCTGCTCGCATTTTGCAAAGTAGATGGGAAATTTAATCTGATATCGCAGCAGCTTGAGCGGAATCCGGAAACTCTGCTAATAATTGCGATCGATAATCTTCAACGGCTTTTTGATCGCCTAATTCAGATTCGATCTCCATCCCCAACGCCAGGGATTCTGCAGTATCCTTAGCAACCGATTGATAACGTTGTAAAAATGCCCTTCCTGACATCGCTTCGCCTTTTGCTACACTGATACGCGTCATCGCCAACAGCGCAGGTGCAAAATTTGGGCGCTTTTTCAGTGCCTTTCGAAGATAGGACTCAGCTTCATCGATTTTACCCGCCTTTTGCGCACAAATTCCTGCATTGGCCATCGCGACCCATGGCCGCTTGTACAATGGTGTATTAATGGCTATTTCAAAATGTTTGTTGGCCTGGGCATATTCTCCTTTGGAGCAGAGAAAACTTGCATGATCTGTTTGCGCGCTGGCGTTGGTCGGCCTCAGCGCGACCGCTTTTTCAAGATGACGCGCCGCCAAATGCCGCTGTTCCAACTGCTGATAAAGAATGGCGATCGCATGGTTCGCCTCGCTGCTGCCCGAGTCCAATTCCAACGCATGCCGAAAATTTTCCAAAGCTAAATCTAACTGCCCCCTGTCCATATACTCAATGCCCAATCGGGTATAGACGTCTGCGGGACTAGGTTCGGCGACGTCCAGATCATTTGACTGCTTACGCGCAGCGCATGACATCAATAACAGGCAGATTAAGATAAAACTCAAAAATCTATGCAAGGTCAAGCCTCCATTGCGATACGGGTTGACCGCCGGGAACGGTCATTAACTTTACCGACCAATTGTCCACAAGCAGCGTCAATGTCGTCGCCACGAGTTTTACGTACTGTTGTGACATATCCCGCATTAATCAAAATTTCCTGGAAACGCTCGATCGCTGATCTTTTGGAGCATCGGTACACCGTATTCGGGAATCTATTAAATGGGATCAAATTAATTTTTGACGGCACATCGCTCAGAAGTCGACACAAGGCTTTGGCTTGACTCGGTGAATCATTCACGCCATCCAGCATCACATACTCGAACGTAATCTTACGCTGACTTCCATTCTCTACATAGTGCTTACACGCATCGAGCAATTCTTTTATTGGATATTTTTTATTAACGGGAACCAATTGATCACGCAGTTTGTCGTCGCTTGCATGCAACGAGATTGCCAACGCCACATCACTAAGCTCGCGCAATCGATACAACGCCGGTACAACACCAGAAGTGCTCAAGGTTACCCGGCGCTTGGATAGGCCATAGGCAAAATCACTCATCATCAGATTCATCGAGCTGACTACATTGCTAAAATTCAACAATGGTTCTCCCATCCCCATCATGACGACATTGCTCACCGGACGTTCTTCGCCAACTGCCTTTGCAGCAATCCAAAGTTGACCGATAATTTCCGATACTTTCAAATTGCGGTTAAACCCTTGCTGGGCGGTAGAACAAAACGAACAATCCAAGGCGCAACCGACCTGTGAAGAAACGCATAAAGTGGCTCGTTTGCCTTCGGGGATATAAACGGTTTCAACTCGATTGCCGCAATCCATCTGCAACAACCACTTGCGAGTACCATCTGACGATGTTTGCTGATAGACGATTTCCGGAATCTTAATCTCGCTAGTCGCATTGAGTTGAGCTCGAAGGTCTTTACTCAAATTGGTCATCGCGTCGATGTCGACTACCCCTAGCTGATGGATCCATTTGAGCACTTGTTTTGCACGAAATGGCTTTTCACCCATATTGGCGAAAAACCGCTCCATCGCGGCTAAATCAAGATCAAGCAGATTGATTGTATCCGTATTAACGGGTACGAGGGCAGATTTCGTCATCGGTAAAGAAAAACCTGATTTCTTCCTTCGCGGTTTCTGGTGCATCGGAGCCGTGTACCGCATTTTCAACAACATTTTCGGCAAAATCAGCGCGTATGGTACCCAAGGCGGCATCGGCCGGATTCGTTGCACCCATCAATTCCCGATGCCGTTCAATAGCATTTTCACCTTCCAAAACTTGTATCATGATCGGACCCGAGACCATAGATTTCATCAGGTTATCATAAAAGGGTTTGCCTTTATGCACCGCATAAAATCCTTCTGCCTGGCGTTGCGTTAGATGTAGCATTTTAGCCGCTACAATATTAAGCCCTCCTTTTTCAAAGCGGCGGTAGATTTCTCCTATCAAATCTTTTGCCACAGCACTCGGTTTAATTATTGAAAAAGTGCGTTCGATCGCCATCCAAGTCTCCAAAAGTATCGGGTACAACCGCCAACAAAGTCGCTCTCCTTATCCAACACACCAATATAGATTGTAGAATGGACTTACTCGCCACTCCCAATCGATATTGCTAGCGTGTTTCAATGAGAAAACGATAAAATAATCAGCGTAGTATTAATGTAAAAAAACCGGCGTAGTTTACCGGTTGCGCATAACACAAGCAATCAACCTTGCGTCAGCTTAAGCGTAATAGAATTTTTTGGTTTGGCGAGATTTCGATTCACCCGGGCATTAAACCGAAAAACTCTCTCCGCAGCCGCAAGAATCTTTTACGTTCGGGTTATTAAAATGAAACGCCTCGTTTATCCCTTCTTTTCGATAATCGAGCTGCAGGCCGTCTAAGAATTTAAGATGTTCGGTATTCACGACTACTTTTATACCATTTTTCTCGAAAACCTGGTCGTCAGGAGTGAGGTTATCCGCAAAATCGATAACATAGGCAAAACCAGAGCATCCTGATTTTTTGACACCCAATCGTAAACCCATCCCTTTGCCACGTTTTTCCAATTGTATTCGCACTTGATTTTCTGCGTTTTCGGTCAATTGCACGGCCATATCAAACCCTCATCCAAATAAATATAAAATAGTCTATCGCGACGCCTGGCGCCAACGAATGCACCTATTCTCTATGCACGCCTAGTTCGACCACGGTCTGGAACTATTCGTTTCATCGCATCCAAAAACCCAACTATATCCGAAGCGGTATTTTCTAGGCCAAGACTAACCCGGACTGCCGTTTTGGCAATACCTGACTCAATACCCATCGCCATCAATACATGACTGGGCTCTCCTCCGTCGCTGGAACAGGCCGAGCCGCTAGATACTGCAACACCGTGCCTATCCAACTCCATGACCATCATTTCACCGTCTATTCCCGGAACACCAAATTGAACGGTATTTGGCAATCGACTGGCTTCGCGGGCAAAAACATCTGCCACACCCAATTCGTCCAACCCTTCCTCCAATTGTTCTCTAAGCGTTAATAAACGCTGTGCCGAATCCAACTGGCGAGACAAAGCCATTTCACAAGCCTTACCGAACCCAACAATAGCCGCTACGTTTTCGGTACCGCCACGCCGTCCTCGTTCCTGTCCGCCACCGTGGATTAAAGGTTTTAATTGGGTTGCCTTATCCATTACCAATGCCCCAACACCCTTGGGCCCTGCAATTTTATGCGCTGACAAAGACATCAAGTTTACATTTAGTTCATCAAATTTGATCGCCATCTTTCCGGCGGCCTGAACCGCGTCGCAATGGACCAAGACGCCACGGTTACGCAATTCGCACGCAAATTGCGCAACATCCTGGATAACCCCGGTCTCATTATTGGCCAACATCAAGCTCACGAACCGCAATGCCGGATCGACCAGTTTCTGAAATGCCTGTGGTTCGATCAGACCATCAGCATCTACACCAATCGGACGCACCCGCCATCCATCACGCGACAATGCGTGGACTGGCTCTAATACAGATGGATGTTCCGTAGCACCATAGGCTATAGCCCCAACGTCTAAGGACTTCGCCAAGCCACTAATCGCCATATTATTCGACTCGGTACCGCCGCTGGTAAAGGCAATTTGGATGGGTACTGTACCCACCAATGCGGCCACTTGTTCACGAGCCGTTTCAATCGCGCCCCGGCTCAAACGTCCTAGTCGGTGCAGACTGGAAGCGTTGCCATAAAACCGTTGATAAAACGGAAGCATTGCTTCCAGCACCTGTTCGTCCAACGGCGTGGTCGCGTTATGGTCGAAATAGATCACTGAATCGAATCGCCTAACTTAATTTTCATTGCAACTGCGCTGGCCAATCGGAAAACACCGGAGGCACTTAAGACTGCCTGAAGCTGTCGAATATCGGGATAGAATGTCAGTAGTGAACGAATAAACCCAAAAACAAGGGCAATTCTAAAGCATCAGGCTTGCGAGGCTAATCTGGTGGGCATCTCAATCAACTGAGCGGCTTGCAAATCCTGCCGTTCTGCCACTCGACGGATATTCTTTTGGTCCAGCAGATCCTGCAAGGATATCCCGGACAAATACTGGTGTATCTGTTCGCTCAATCCGATCCAAAGATAATGGGTCAAGCATGGCTGACTATTTTGACAATCTGCGGTTCCCCCGCATTTGGTATAGTCGACACTCTCATCCACAGCGGTGATGATATCGGCGATATTTATATCTTCAACTTCGCGGTTCAAACGATATCCACCCCCAGGTCCGCGGACGCCAGTCACCATCCCGGCCTTGCGCAATCGCGAAAAAAGCTGTTCCAGATAAGATAGCGAAATCGTCTGTCGATCTGCAATATCCGTCAATGTCACTGGATTCTGACCACTATGAAAAGCCAGATCCAGCATTGCAGTTACTGCATATCGGCCTTTAGTCGTTAAGCGCACGCTAAAACCCCACAGGTTCCAATGTTAATCCATCGCCACTATACCTCACCCATCAGATTAGTCAATTTTAGTGCCAATTACCTTCGTTGCGCGGCACAACGACCAAACATCAGCCATGAAACCACCTTCACCGGACAAAATTAGGGTTCTTCTCCGGACTTCAATTGACAGTCCGTTAATTCGGGAATCGGCGTCGCTTTACAGTCTACACCGCTCTCCTTCAATACCGATTTGATCGTCTCAAGCTGCTGATCCATTGCATGGATATGATCCAGCATATGATTGATCGCATCGGCAACAGGATCTGGCATATCCGCGGTTGCTCCATAGGCGTCAAAACCAATTTTATTGGCAATTTCCTCGCGATGGCGTGACAGTTTTTTCTTTTCTGCAGACACAACGTGACCCGGGATACCGACAACAGTTGCTCCAGACGGTACATTTTTTAGGACCACCGAATTCGAACCGATCCGTGCGCCATCTCCAACTTCTATTGGTCCCAAGACTTTAGCACCCGCACCAACCACCACACCATTACCCAAAGTCGGATGGCGTTTGCCTTTTTGCCAGGTCGAACCACCCAGTGTCACACCATGATATAGGGTGCAATCATCGCCGATGACCGATGTTTCTCCTATCACTATCCCCATCCCGTGATCTATAAATAAACGCTGACCTATAACAGCGCCAGGGTGAATCTCGACTCCGGTTAACCAGCGTGCGATATGCGATAAGAAACGTCCCGCCCAGCGTAGCCGTAAAGACCACAAATAGTGACTTGCGCGGTGCATGATAATTGCGTGCACGCCTGGGTACGCAGTCAAAATCTCAAATACGCTTTGCGCAGCGGGGTCTCGCTCGAACACGCAGTCAATTTCTTCTCGTATTCTGTTAAACATATGTCTGTTAGTCCTACTTTTGGGGGATTTTGCGTCCCTGAACGGCACTCAAAATACCACGAAGAATATCGATCTCTTTTTTCTCTAAGTGGGTCCTGTTAAACAAACGACGCAATCGTCTCATAATTGATCGTGATTTATCTGGGTGTATAAATCCCAATTCGGACATTACTTCGTACAACTGATCGTAAAAAGACTCGATTTGGCCGGTTGAAGCTAATAGCTCCAATTCCGGTTCTTTGAGAAATGGACCAGCGGATGCGGTATAGAGTTCATAAGTCACTACTTGTACAGCTGCGGCCAAATTCAAAGAACTGAATTCGGGATTGCACGGTATAGAAAGCCGATAGTGGCAACGATCTATCTCAGCATTAGTTAATCCAGAATTTTCCCGGCCGAATACTATAGCAGTACTCCGGTTGGGAGCTCGTGCAATCATGTCCGCGCATTCGCGCACATTGACGGTCGGCCAGGAAATGCTCCTCGCCCGAGCGCTTGCCCCGATAACCAATTGACACTCACTGATCGCTTCGGACAAAGACCCGCAAACCGTCGCTGAACTGAGCAAGTCATCAGCGCCCGACGCCCTTGATGTCGCGTCCGCACTGGGGAAAATTTTTGGAGATACCAGACAAAGCTGACTCAAACCCATGTTTTTCATGGCTCGGGCGGCTGCCCCAATATTTCCCGGATGAGTGGTTTCTACCAGAACAATTTTGATGGCTGATTGCAACAAATACCCCAAATAAAAGTCCGCAATACTACCAGATATTTGCTATTCTATGTTCCCCATCCCAAGCTTGGTAAATCCATTCAGCGATGTTGTCTAAAAACTTTGATTCGCAGAAAAATCAATTTAGACGCCTAAGTCTGGGTGACAACGGTGTGGTCGTAGACATTTTTATAACCGAATAAGCATGTTCCCCACGTACAGAGATAATTAGCCAAACTCTCAGCCAGACAACGAACGATAGGGCTGAGTGACACAATTAACCACAGCAAATTCAACGCTCGCATTTCTTAAGAACCCGTTACTCAACATGCATCCAATGCTCAATATTGCGACGCGCGCGGCGCGTACCGCTGGCGACATTATCGTTAGATCTATGGATCGAGTCGATGGACTTCAGGTTGACGAAAAGAGCCGCAACGATTATGCGTCTGAAGTCGACAAAATGGCGGAACAAGCCATCATTCAAACCATCCGCAAAGCCTATCCGGAGCACACCATTCTGGCCGAAGAAAGTGGACTCCACCAAGGCAATGAATATACCTGGGTGATCGACCCTCTCGACGGAACAACCAATTTTCTGCACGGTTTCCCACAATTTGCGGTATCGATAGCACTCGTCTACAAAGGCAATATAGAGCAAGCCCTTGTCTATGATCCGCTGAAACAGGAAATGTATACCGCATCTCGCGGGCGAGGAGCGATGCTAAATAACCGCCGCATTCGGGTTACCCAACACAAAATGATGCACGGTGCTCTGCTCGGAACTGGATTCCCATTCAAGGCACAAAAGCATCTGGAACCGTATCTCGACATGTTCAGAGCTTTGTTCAAAGACAGCGCCGGAATCCGCAGAGCCGGTTCAGCAGCGCTGGATCTGGCTTATGTTGCGTGCGGCCGATTGGACGGTTTTTGGGAAATTGGTCTGCGTGAATGGGATGTCGCCGCCGGAATATTATTGGTGCAAGAAGCTGGGGGAATAGTGACCGATTTTAGCGGCGCTGGCGACTATCTTGAATCCGGCAATATTATTGCCGCAAATTCTAAGATTCATGCGTTGATACTCAAGATAATAGCACCACATGTTCCGGCCGATCTGCGTTGAATTGGCAACGGTCCTTATTTAAGCAAAATCTGAACGATTCATTCTTATAATCTATTCAAATTTCAGCGGCAAACTGAACCACTGCATTAAAAGCGGGCATAGAATAGGATAATTCTTTTCAAAACTATCTCGATTCTTCGGTAGCCCCTGCGCAAGAAGCCTTACTCCATCGAGGTCTTTAATGATTTTTCCGAACGTCAGCAGCCAAAACGTGAATAATTAACAGCGTTGCCGACTTTTTTGTGGTATCAGTTATTGTCTAATTTCCGGCAACAACCAGCGTTTTACCGCACTCAATGCGAGGGGCATTGCAATGGAACAACAATACTACTTGAAACCTGATGAAACTGAACGGCTGAAAAAGCTAGAGCTCGATTTTATAACCCGAAATAGAATCTCTGATAGCAAGCGCATACCGGGAACACTGGCCGGTTTAGCGTTATCCGGCGGTGGTATTCGTTCGGCGACGTTTAATCTTGGAGTTGTGCAAGCTTTGGCAAAACGTGGATTGCTGAGCAAGTTTGACTATCTTTCTACAGTCTCCGGCGGGGGTTACATCGGTTCCTCGCTATCTTGGTTTTTGAACCGCACAATCCAACAAAATTTTTCGCGGGCCTACCCCGAGTACACCACCAAAAATGCCGCTGGCGATAATAGCGCTAACATATTTGGCACCAAGAAACATGACTTTCCTTACGGAACCGACGAACCCGGACACTTCATCAGCGGAAGCAATTCCGGATTGCAAAACGAGCTATTGGATCATCTACGGCGCCGTGGAAACTTTCTAACACCGGGCGACAACTACACATTTTTAACCTTGCTGGCGGTAGCTATACGAACAGCCATTCTTAGTTTACTGACCTGGGTGCCTTTGATGGGTCTGGTGATGTATGCATTGATCAGCGTAGGCTCACACAAACCTGGTGAAATTCCAGTATTATTCGAATGGGCACTGTATCTTGGGCTTGCTTCGATAGCAACCTTTGTTGTTGTCAGCACGATTCTGGCCGTATTAATTTCGTTTTATACCAATCGTGGCGATGACCAAAAAAACTTTGGATTGCGCCTACGAGCCGATGAAATCGCTAACATTTTACTAAATTCGGCGATGGCGCTCATTGGCATTTACTTAATTGCACTATTGGGTGTTGACGACAATAAGGGTAACGTCGCTTTGTGGCATACCATAATTACGTCAAAATCCGGTCCGTGCATCCTGGCTGGGCTTTTGATAGCCCTGAGCGTCGTCTTCAAACCCGATTCAGCCATAACCACTCGAATCTTGCTTCCAACCGCCGCTGGCTTATTGATCTTCGGATTATTGCTGGCAGCCTTTCAAATTGCCTATGCGGCCCAGCTCGATTTCATTTTCACAATTAACGACTCGTTTTTTCACTGGAAAACGATATTTTTCATGTCGGCTATAATCGCTGGCTTATTCTGTCTTAGAACAAATTTAAACGATATTTCCATCGCCCGGTTTTATCGAGACCGGCTCAAAGAAACCTTTTTGCCAACCGCCGAATCGTTAAAATCAGGAACCAATCGTAGCTTATTAATCGAGCTTTATTTAAAGGATTTATGCAACAAATCAGATTCCGCAGGTTATCCCGGCCCGTATCACCTAATCAACTCAAACGCGATACTCGCGGATTCGAAACAGACAAAATATCAGCGTCGTGGTGGCGATAGCTTTATCCTATCCCCACTATTTTGCGGGGCCGGTTCCACTGGCTGGAGACCGACCGAAGATTTCTACCGAGGGGAATTGACATTGGGTACTGCAATGGCAATTTCAGGTGCTGCGGTCAATCCCAGCGCCGGTCCAGGTGGGCGCGGAGTAACCCGCAACAGATTTGTGTCATTCGTATTGGCGGTGCTCAATCTTCGATTGGGCGTATGGGTGCCAAACCCCAACCCAGATAGGCGCTCTTGGGCATCGTTTTGTTCCGGAAAATTCCTGCAATCAGCTTGGTATGGAAGCAAAAGCTGGTTGGGTTTCGACGCATACCATGAAAATGCAGTGTCGATCCAGCTCACCGATGGTGGACATTTCGAAAATTTGGGGCTGTACGAACTAATCCGCCGCGAATTGGAATTGATTGTTGTCTCGGACGCAACCTCGGACCCCTGTTTTACCTTTGCCGATCTGCGCCGCGCATTACGATTCGCAGAAACAGATTTTAATGTCGAAATCAGTTTGGACGACCAAGAAAAACTGCACGATTTGATGCCAAACGAAGGCCGCCAGATGGGAGAACCGATGGCCGAAGCACGCAAAGGCTATCTCACCGCAAAAATCCGTTATAGCAACCGTAAAGAAGGGCGCTTAATCTATATAAAATCCACCATGGTTGGCGGGCAACGCATCCGCACTAAATCGTACAAATTGGAATACCCGCGTTTTCCGGACCAACCTACATCGGATCAATTCTTTGACGAAGCTCAATTCGCGGCCTACCGGGATTTGGGCTATACCATCGCCTGGGAAATGTTAGATACCTTAGGACATACAAAATTGGACTTGCTGGAACTTCGATCCGGCAAAGAGCGGCGCGCAACATCGGAACAACCAAACAAAACCGGTGAATTCGACCGGGCAAAAGAGCGCCGTAAAACGGTCCGCCGAGTGGCCTAAGTCAAAAACCCCTAGACCAATCGACGCGACACTAATCAACCTAGCCATTAAAATTTAACCAGACAACAATTACGAAAATACATAAGGCCAATGATAAGAAAAAATCTTTTCTGCGCCAGACTGAATCACTAGAAATTGGCTCGAGATCTGTCGTTGCGGCCGTTGCGAAAGTTAATCCAGCCAAGCGATCGGTCGACGGTGGCAATGTCAGCAAACTGACCAACACCAAAATCACACTGCAAACGACAAATAGTAATAACGCGAAATGTAGGAAATTTATATCCGCGTACCAATACAACCAACCACTCAAGGAATCCTTGCCAAGCTCTGCGCCCAAACGCGCCATGCCTAACACAAAACCAGCCAAAAGCGATGCAATCGCGCCATGCGCATTAACTCGTTTCCACAAAATTCCGATCAGAAACACAGCAGCGATCGGCGGCGATATATACGCTTGTACACTCTGCAAATATTGAAAAAGCTGCCCAGATACAAACTTCATCATCGGAATCCATGCCAAACCAAACGCAACCAGAATGAGGGTCGAAATCTGTCCCACCATTACCAAGTGCCGCTCGCCGGTTTGGGGTCGCAGTTTCTTATAAATATCCCAGGTCACCAAGGTGGAACAGGAATTAAAAACAGAAGAAAGCGAACTCATCAATGCAGCGAGCAATCCAGCAACCACCAAACCCTTTAAGCCGTCCGGCAGCAAAACGCCAACCAATGTCGGTAGCGCTTGATCCGGCTGACCGAGTTCCAATAATTTTTTTTCAGCGAGCGCGTAAGCGATCACTCCGGGTACGACAAAGATAAATAGCGGGAGCAACTTAAGGTATCCTGCAAAAATAGTTCCACGCCGGGCTTGATCCACGTTAGCTGCCGATAAAACCCGCTGCACGATAAACTGGTCCGTACACCAATACCACACACCAAGAATCGGCGCACCAAATACAATTCCTGTCCACGGAAAATCGGGATGATCGGCCGCCTTCCACATATCGAAAAAACCGGGACCCGCGGTGGCGTATAATACGTCCCAACCGCCTAGCTCGGACAAGCCAATCACGGTAACTGCAACCGCGCCACCGATCAAAACAAACATTTGTACCAAGTCGGTATACAACACCGCGCGCAAACCGCCGAAAACGGTATATATTCCAGTCGCAACAACGGTAATCAATGACCCGGTCCAAAAATCGATCCCCATCAAAGATTCAAACACGATGCCACCTGCGGCGATCGTAACCGAGATCTTAGTCAGTACATAGCCAACAATCGAGATAATTGCCAAATACCAACGTGACGCCGATGAATAGCGCCGTTCGAGGAATTCAGGCATCGTCAATACGCCGCTACGAATATAGAACGGGACAAAGACCCACCCCAACAACAGCAATATCAGCGAAGCAAGAATCTCGAATTGGGCGACAGCAACCCCACTTGCCGCTGCGGTCCCAGCCAAACCAACCAAGTGTTCTGACCCAATATTTGATGCGAATAACGAGGCCCCAATAACAAACCAACCCACATTACGTCCGGCCAAAAAATAACCTGCAGAAGTCTCGCGTGTTGATTTTTCGCGCTGAGTGACCCAAAACGCGACGCCAAAAACGACGATGAAATACAGACCGATTACGGCCCAATCGATATCAGCCAAAAGTGACAATATTTCCCCCAAGGCGCCCCGCGCCGACTGCAGCTTCTACTTAAATAAATCCATAAAACTTGAAGATGACCCTACATTAACAGCCACACGCGCTTTTATATTAGCAACCATAATTTCAAAATCACCCGGCTCCACAACCGACTTGTTATCCCGCCCGATAAAAGCAAGATCGTCATCCGTCAATTCAAAGGAAACGCTTTGCGATTCTCCGGGTTGTAACGACACTTTGGTGAATCGCCTAAGTTTTTTGACCGGCGGAGTAATGGACGCGAACAAATCGCGCACATAAAGCTGTATTGATTCTTTACCCGGTCGGTTTCCTGTATTTTTTACTGTAAACGAAACATTAAATTTATCTCCAGGATCCAGCTCGGTTTTGTCCACCTTTAGATCACTATAAGCAAAACTTGTGTAGCTTAGGCCGTGGCCAAATTCCCATTGTGGATTATACGCGGTCCATGCATAGGCCAGTGATTGCAGTTCAGATCCTTTACGGTCGTAGTGTTCCAAAGATCCGCTATAGCGCGGATAGGTAAACGGCAATTTCCCACTAGGATTAATATTTCCAAAAAGCACGTCGAAAATCGCTTGGGCGCCGAACATACCCGGATGATAAGCCATCAAAACTGAGCGGGAACCGGGTTCAATTTCCCGAACGATTCTGGGCCTATTCTCCAACAGAACCAAAACCACCGGTTTACCGGTAGATTGCAATGCTTTGACCAAACGAACCTGCGCTGTCGGAAGGTTCAGGTCTTCTATAATCCCTGGTTGTTCAACCGCCGGTTTCTCAGCAATCGCTACGATCACTACATCAACATTTTTCGCGGCGTCAACAGCGGCTTCAATATCAACGACCTCAGCATATGATGTACCGGGGACGTAGCTAAACCGTTTATCCCCCAGTTCCGCGCGTAACAGTTGCAATAAACTGCGCGTGGATTTTGGGTAATAAGACTCATCGGTTCCCTGCCATGTGTAACTCCATCCACCGTGTAGAGCAGGCAGTGACGCGGCGCCTGGCCCGGTGAGTAAAATTTTGGATTGCTTGGATAAGGGCAGTAAATTGTTTTCATTTTTGAGTAAGGTCATCGCATTTTGCGCGGCCTCCAGGCTAGCTTTGTGAAAATCCGCTTGTCCAACACCGACCGAAAGATCTAGGTCCGGGTATGGATTCTCAAACAAGCCCAAATTAAATTTAAGCTGTAAAATTCTACGCACCGATTGATCAACTCGCGCCTCGGAAATTTCACCTTCTCGAACCAGTTCCACCAGGTAATCATGAAATTTGAAAGTATACGGCGTCATGCTGATATCGATACCGGCCAATACAGCTAGTTTGACTGCTTCTTTCTCGCTAGCAGCCACTCGGTGCACTTCGTGCAACTTGGAAACGTCTTCCCAATCGGTTACCACGACACCTTTAAAACCTAGTTCATCCCGCAACAAGCCCGTCAATAACGCATGGCTGGAGTGGACCGGAACGCCATTGACCTCACCGGAATTGACCATTACCGTCATCACACCCGAATCAACGGCGGTTTTGAACGGCGGCAGAAAAATTTCGCGTAATACCCGTTCGGGTATCCATGCTGGCGTTCTGTCTTTTCCGGTCAATGGCGCACTGTAACCCAAAAAATGTTTGGCTGTCGCAGCGACACGATCCTGTTGAAACTCGGCAGCATCTCCCTGTAGACCCGTAATCGCGGCTCGCCCCATTACCGAAACCAAATAAGGGTCTTCACCGAAGGTCTCGAAAAAACGCGACCAAATTTGATTTCGCGCCACATCCAATACCGGCGAAAAATTCCATGGCAACCCACAAGCTCTTGCCTCAAATGCCGTAATGCGGTTACTGGTCTTGATCAGTTCGGGGTCCCATGTCGCAGCCATGGCAAGATTGTGTGGGAAAACGGTCGCATTGCGCAGAAAATGGTGGCCATGCACGGCATCTATACCGTAGATTACCGGAATAGCCAAGCGCGTTTCTTGGGTCGCAACATCCTGAATATCGGTGATCACTTTGCGCCAATGCTCTAAGTGAAATGATGCGTCCCAAACGTTCAGAATCGAACCAGCGTGATATTGTAGAAGCGCTGTTTTAAGCTTAGCGGGGTCGAGCCGATGGACAGACCCCCCGCCCTCTTGAGTTTTGGATATTGCCTTCAACGTCACCTGGGTCATCTGACCCACTTTCTCTTCCAGCGTCATCCGGCCGAGTAAGTCTTCGACCCGGCTATCGCGAGTGGGGGGCAGCTGGGCGCATCCTTCCATGGCCCAAACGCAGGTTAATATAGTAGATATCAACGCAACACGATAAATCCTTGTCCTCATCACTGCCCCCCAATCTTTGATAGAACTGCTGCAGTGCCTATACTAATGCAGAAGCCTACCTTAACCCAAAAAAGTATTCGAAATACCCGCTTTAGTATAGAATACCGGCCCAGTTTGGTTGGCGATGACCTATACAATGAACAAAGCTGCAAAGCTCTTTTTGCACACTTTTACGCTGTTGCTTCAAATAGCATGGGGGACCGCCAATTTATCCGCCAAAACGTCAACAGTTGAACAATCAGCGTCATTGCTTGATGACGGTCGAATTATATGCGTAATAGGTGATTCAGGTACTGGCGACAACAACGCACTGGCCGTCGCCCACGCTCTGGAATCAATGAATTGCAGTCAAATCCGCATCCTAGGCGACATCATCTATCCATCCGGAATCGAATCTGCTGAGGATCCGCTATTACAGCGAAATTTGCTCGGACCCTACCAATACTTTATAGATCGTGACATTCCTATATTTATAGTTCTGGGCAACCATGACCACAAACAGAATTCGGAGGCCTGGATCGAAGTCGCAAAACAACATCCCTTGCTCAAATTCCCGAACTATTATTATGCAGAAGATTGGGGAGAAATCTGTTTCTTTAATTTGGACTCTTCTTTTTATGAGAAAATCTATTTTGCACACAAGCGCTATGCACAAACGAGATGGCTGAGAAAGGCTCTCGACACGGTCAAAAATTCGTGTAAATTTTCCATTGCAACGGGACATCATCCGTATCGAAGTAGTGGCGGGCACGGAAATGCTTCATGGCAGCTTAGTCTCTTTTTCGAGGAAGAATTGATCGGCAAAATTGATATGTATCTTTCCGGGCACGACCATCATTTATCGGATGAAGGCACCGCAGGCGGTACACGGCTGCTAATTTCTGGCGCAGCGGGGGCACACAAATACGACCTGAAAGAAGCATCGGAAGACAAACAATTTGCGATCTCCGAATATGGTTTCTTAATAATACAATTTAGCCGGGATCAGCAAAACGATATAGTTGCCAGATACAAGTTTTATTCACTAATACCCGATGGTAAGGGTGGATATACCGATCTTAAGGAAGTCTGGAGTGGACTTAAAAAAGGCCAAGGTATTCGCAACAACTAACCGATTAGAAACATTATCATGTTGTCGAGATATAACACCAGCAGGTCGAATAACTCTCGAGATTGCGAATCGATAAATAAAAAATCGACCCATCGTATTCTGATTTTGGTATGTTTAGTTTATTTCTACGCTTGCGACACAAATTCAGAACCTGAATACGAATACAGAAAGATCAAAATCGAATCTTTGTTCTCAGAATGGCATTCGAACGAAATTGACGCTATGGAGCAAGCTAAGGCGGAATTGAACAAATTCTCCAAAGGCGCGTGCCGAAGAACAATTCGCTCCGGGTGGTCTTTGGCAAATATAGAAAATGCCGGTCGCCCCGATTGCGAAGCAACAGCACAAGGCCATCACTGCCGCAAAAAAGAGGTCATTTTAAATTGCCGTCGGGTCAGCGAGTTTTTTCCGTAGGCTAACTGATTTAAACTACATCAATCCCGCTATATTCTGCGAATAAAATATTTTAGGCGCTATTCCTCTAGGTTTGGGGAAACGCTAACCAGAACTACTGGCTACTCGTGCATCGCCAGCACCAGTTGTTTGCCAATCTTGATACCACTGTTCAAAGGCGATTGGTGGCATCGGCCTAGCCAGAAAAAACCCTTGAGCGAAATGGCAATGCTCAGCACGCAGGAATTCCAGTTGCTCAGCACTTTCTACACCCTCGGCAACGACCTGTAATTTCAATATTTTACTAATATTTATAATTGTTGAAGCAATTGCACTATCGTCCTTGTCTCCGGGTAAATCCCGAATGAATGCGCGATCAATTTTGAGTCGGTCGACCGGAAAACGCTTCAAATATGCCAGCGATGAATATCCCGTTCCAAAATCATCGATCGCCAAGCGTACGCCGAGATTGGTCAGCATCGAAAGCAATTCGATTACCCCTTCCCCGCTTTCCATAATCGTGCTTTCGGTGATTTCCAGCTCCAAATGCTTGGGATCAATACCGCTGGACGCTATCACCGTCTGCAATTTATCGAGCAAGGATTCGTTTTGGAATTGAACAGCGGATAAATTAATCGACATAGAAATGGCCGGAAACCCCATCTCCAACCATCGCTTGTGTTGCTCGCACGCTTCTTCAATAACCCAATCACCCAACGGCAATATCAACTGACTGGATTCGGCTAGGGGTATAAATTCAGCTGGGGAAATAGAACCCCGGGTGGGATGTTGCCAGCGAATTAAAGCTTCGGTTCCCACCAACTGACTGCTTTCGATATCAATGATCGGCTGATAATGAAGTTGATATTCCCCGTTTTCGATACCTTGTCGCATGTCTTTTATCAGCTCTTGGTGGATTCGAGCACGGGCTTCCAATTCACTGTCAAAAAAACGAAAGGTATTACGGCCCGCATCTTTAGCTTGGTATAAGGCCATATCGGCTTTCACCAATAAGTCTTCATGGCCAGAAGCATCATTCGGAAACAGCGAAACTCCGATACTGGATTGTGCGATAACCCGGTGTTCATCCAGCTCAAATACAATGCGACACGATTCGACCAGATCAGCCGCCAACCGCGATGCACCGTAATCCTTGTCTATAAACGGGGCAATTATTCCAAATTCATCGCCGCCCAATCGCGCGACGATATCGGTAGACCGGCAACGTGCTTTGAGTCGCTCCGCAACCGCTTTCAATAATTTATCACCCGTTGGATGTCCGTAATTATCGTTAATCGCTTTAAAATTATCGATATCAATAATCAGAAGCGCGATCGGCTGGCCCTGTCGAACCGATTGATTCAGCGCTTCAACCAGCCGCGATTGAAACAATGACCGGTTGCCAAGACCGGTGAGCGCGTCGATATGGGTTAGAACCGATAATTCTTTGTCATGCGCCTCCCTGTTTTTTCGAGACTTTTCGGAGATCCACAGTACGACAAACCACAAAACTAACAGCGTCGACAGCAATAAACTCACTATAATTACAGTCTTATTTTGCTGATCGTACAACCGATTGATTAACATCCCGGCCTGGTCAATCAACGCGGAAATTAGACGCTGATTAGAATCAGAATACTGAGATTTTAAGGTTTTATATTCACGGCCATTGATCAGCGCATTTGCCTCTGTCGAGCGACCTTGACGGATCAATTCAAACAGATAATTTTCTATCTTGACCAATTGTTCGTTACTCTGCTCGATATCATTGATTATTGAACGAGTAGACTCAGTGGATGCCGATGAGATCGCAACATCCAGCTTAGCAACGTGTTGATTGTAGCGTTGCTCCCAAAATGCATCCGGATCCGAGGTCGCTGCCGCCATAGACGCGGACATGGTCAATACCTCATCCAAATAACGGATCTGATCGCTGAGCTGAATCAACTCCATTCCACGCGCGATATTTTGTGTCGATTCCGCTTCAGTTTGAGATATATTCCAGAAACTACCGCCCACCAAACCAAAACTGAGCACTATTGCAAAAATTACAAATTTTTGGGTATATCTACCGGGAAACATATAGGGACAATCGTTAATATCGAATTATATCTGTAGAAGTGTAGGAACAAATCTATTATTGCGCTATACGGGTAGTCTATTTTCTGACACCTGTTGCATCACAAGCGGGTCCATAATTTCAATCGTTCCTACCTCTGCACGCGATATCAACCGGAACAATTTGAATATTATTCAAACAGCGCCGAATCCAGATTCTTGCTGGAATTCAGACCTTGAATATTGTCCCGACCCTGCACTTTCTTGAACGATGTCCCAGCCAAATTTGCCGCATCGAAATTGGCCTCGTTCAATTTGGCCTCCGACAAATTGGCCCCTCGCAGATCCGCGCCGGAAAAATCCGCGCCCGCAAGGTCTGCTCGGAAAAGGTTTGTCTTTTCAAGTTTTGCACCGGAAAGATTTGCAAAGCGCATCATAGCGCGGTTCAGATCGGCATTATTCAGAATGGCGCCGGAAAGATCGGCATTTTTCAGACTGACACGCATTTGTCCCATGGGTTGATTTTTGATATCCACCCCCCAGTTTGCATTCGACAAATCTGCATGACTCAAATTCGCTCCATCCAATGTCGCGATAATCCGACTTCCGGTCAAATCCGCATTACTCAAATCGCCCCCCCCCATATGTACACCAAAAATACTGGTATTCGACAGATCAGAACCTGATAGATTAATGCCGACCATCACCGTTAAATCCAAATTCAGCCCGGAAAGATTCGAATTGCTCAAGTTGGTTTGTTTTAAAGTGGCGCCCCACAAGTCTGCATTTCGAAAATCCAAGCCGGATAAGTCCAATCCCTGAAGGTCCTTGCGTCGAAGATCTGCAGGTTTGTCTTTACTGGCCTCAGATAACAATTTTTTGACCTCAGTTCTGGTCATTTCTGCGGAAAATAATGGCATTGAAACGCAAAGCGAAGCAATCACCAATACAATAAAATAGGTTTTTCTGGTAATTTTTCTCAAAACAAGTCTCCCATCAACTATTCAAATCAAAACGCAATCGCGTGCACTCTTGGTATTTAGAATGTTACTGCAGACAATGTCGCAGAATGTTCTTCGAATTAAAAGAACTTGTGAATCTTTTATGGAATTTTTCCCGCTAGCAATACGACGCTTGAACAGAGCGAGCATTAAGGGCATTCTAGGTTGGCGTTGCAACACCGTAGCGAATTTTGTTACCGAATCCGACTAATGCTGCACCTTTATCAATCAAATAGACTCGAAACGCTAATCGATCTGTTATCCACTGTAGTTCAATATCCTCCACAATCCGTACTCGAACCCGAACGAATCATTATTCCAAGCCAAGGTATGGGCCGCTGGGTATCCTTGCAACTTACCGACCGGATTGGAATTAGCGCAAACCTGGATTTCAAACTGCCCGCCTCCTTCACTTGGCAGATGTTGCGCGATACATTGAAAAATATTCCCGAACGCTCGCATTTCGACCCGCAGGTTTTGCTATGGCGGATTATGGATTGGCTATCGAATGCCAAAAACCTTGAACGATTTGACCGCCTAAACAACTACCTGCAAACCGACAACGACTCTAGACGTTTCGCGCTTTCCAACCGAATCGCTCTGGCATTTGACCAATACATGGTGTACCGCCCGGATTGGATAAGTGCTTGGGAAAACAACCAGCTTCTTAAGCTAGGCATCGATGAGATCTGGCAAGCCGAGATCTGGCGATCTCTCACACTGGAAATCGCAAAGCCACATCGGGTTGCACTTATGCAGCAATTGTTCGACCGGATAGACAATACGGCGCTAGAATGTCACCTGCCTGAACGACTCAGCATATTTGGCGTTTCGTCACTGCCTCCGGTATTCGGCGACCTGATCAAAAAACTATCGAAAAAAATAGAGGTCTATTTTTTTATTATTAATCCCTGTTCTGAAGAATGGGGCCAGATTTTCGACAACCGCGAAATTTCGCGGCGCGCCGGCGGCGACAACCCGGATACCTTATATTTGGAAACCGGGAATCCTCTACTAGCCACTCTCGGAAAACAAGCGCGCGAATATTTTGACAGCGTGTACGCCGATTTTCCGCAAATTCATAGCCTTTTCCAAGAACCCATAAAACCTGCGCCGACCATGCTGCAAATACTGCAGCAAGACATACTCAAGCTAGTAAATCGACAACAGAGCGACGCAATTGCAATCACACCATCCGATCAATCCATACAGATTCAAATTTGCCATAGCCCAATGCGCGAGGTCGAAATCCTACACGATCAATTGTTAGAATTGTTTAATTCGGATACCACACTAAATCCTAGCGACGTCGCAGTACTCGTACCGGATATTGGCCCCTATGCGCCCTTGATAGAAGCGGTATTTGGAAACGAAGATGCTCCCAAAATCCCTTTTAGTATCGCCGACCTAGGCATTGTCAGCGATCAACCTTTGTTGACTACGTTTATCGAATTATTGAATCTGAACCACAATCGTTTTGAGGCTGATCAAATCTTGGAATTGTTGCAAATACCATCGATCATGCGTCGTTTCGGGCTGAGTACCAGTGATATTCCGCAAATCAATTATTGGGTAGAAAATAGCGGTATACGCTGGGGACGAAACGGTGCCGATAAAAGGAACCTCGGACTCCCGGAAGAACAGCAGCATACTTGGCAATGGGGCCTAAAACGCTTAATGCTAGGGTATGCATTGCCATGTAGTTTGGCCGACGATAATATCCCTTTATTCGCCGACTTACTGCCATTCGACGACATCGAAGGACAGCGTCTACAAGTATTTAACCGATTTATCGCATTCGTAGAAACGCTATTCGATTTTATTGATCAGCTAAGCGCCGACAGAAATTTGCAACAATGGTCACAAGACCTAATTTTGACCCTGGACCGAGTTTTCGACCCGGCACCCGTTGAAGATGCCGCAATTCAGCAAATTCGTAATAGTTTGTGCCTATTGGGTGATCTGGCGGATCAGACCAATTTTAACCAACCGGTTAGCCTAGATCTGATAAAACACTGGCTCAAAAACCAATGGGAACAAAAAATTGCCAGTGGTGGTTTCCTAACCGGCAGTGTAAATTTCTGTACTTTGGTGCCAATGCGCAGCCTTCCTTTTAAGGTCATCTGGCTACTGGGTATGGACGATGGCGCTTTCCCCAGGATGCAACATCCAACCGAATTTGATCTGATATCCCTCTATCCTCGCGCTGGAGACCGGGCCAGAAGATCCGACGATCGCTATTGCTTCTTGGAAACACTACTATCGACCAGACAGAAACTGATCATCAGCTATACCGGCAAAGATATTCGCACCGATTCCTCCCGGGCACCATCAGTGCTAATCTCCAAACTCATCGAAACAATTCAAGACAGCTGCAAACTGCCAGGCGACGACAATATTGTCGACCATATTACCCGCTATCACCGACTGCAACCGTTCGATCCGGAATATTTCAGAGACAATCCAAAACTCCCAAGCTTTTCAAAATCCTGGCTTTCGGTCAGTCAACGTATCGGAATCGCTAATATCCCGGCAAAACCTCTATTCAACCAGAAATTGCCTGATCCAGGATCAGAATGGGCAATGGTTTCGCTAGACCAGCTTAGCGATTTTTTCGGCAACCCCGCACGCTATGTGTTACGCAATCGATTAGGCGTTAACCCGGGCTCGCTAGACACCAGATTAGAAAACAAAGAACCGTTTATGTTGGATTATTTTAGCCAACAAAAAATCAGACAATGGGAATTGAATGCGCTCGCCAACGACACACCTACCCAACTAACTGAACAATTGGTCAGTGCAACGGGATATCTTCCCCAAGGTACTATGGGACTGCAAATTTGCCGGGAGCAACGCGAAGCCGTAAAACAAATATCGGGGTCAATCCTTCCGCTGTTGGATGCACCAGTACTCGATCCTATAAATATAGAATTCAACAGCGGGGACATCAGGCTATACGGTTGGTTAAAACAGGTTCGACCCGCTGGATTGGTCGCGTTTCGATTGGCAAACGTCACCGCGAATGACCGCTTTCAACTGTGGTTGAAACATTTGATACTTTGCCTCTTAAAACCACCCGGCATTGAATTACAAAGCCAATTCATAGGGACAGACAAACACCTTCTGCTTGCACCCGTTGAGAGCGGCGCCGAAGACCTCATCAAACAACTACTGATGCACTATAGTCATGGCCTGTGCATGCCACTCCCATTCTTCGTAAAAAGTGGTATTGCCTATTGCGAAACGCTAATCAATAGCGACGACAAAAACACCGCCAAAACGGCAGCAGGCAAAACCTGGAGCCCTGCGGAATTCGGCAATAATTACGGGTTTGGCGAATCTGAAAATGAGTACTACGAGATGGTCTATCGACACACGGATCCGATAGATTCGAAATTCTGCATACTTGCCGAGCAAATATTAATGCCTATGTGCATTGCGACAACCGAGATCTAATTGGCTTTGCAAATACAAACTAGATCCGTCATATACTCTCCATGTCTATAACAAAAACCGATCTGGCTCCAGAACTGGATGTATTGACCGTTCCATTGAGCGGAATAAATTTGATCGAAGCCAGTGCTGGCACCGGAAAAACATGGACAATAACCGGCCTATACGTGCGGCTATTGCTTGAACGCGGGCTCGATATCGATCAAATTCTGGTTGTAACCTATACCAAAGCCGCAACCGCAGAACTACGCGAACGTATTATGCAGCGTTTAAGCGACACCCGACAGGCCATGAAAAATGGCGCTAGCGATGATCCATTCTGCGGACGACTGATCCAACAATATCCCAATTCATCCGATCGTGCGGTTGTAATTCGCCGATTGGATCACGCTATAGGCAGTTTTGATGAAGCAGCGGTTTATACTATCCACAGTTTCTGTCAACGCGTACTCAACGACAGTCCATTCGAATCCGGTATCGAATTCGAATTCGAACTCATGCCCGATGAGTCAGAACTCATCGGTAAAATTATCGAAGATTTCTGGCGGCTGGAAATATCGCAGGCGAGCGGCATCTGGGCGGACTATCTACTCCAAAAAAACGAAAGCCCGGAAAAATTGGCGATTTCATTGCGCGGTTATACGGGCAAACCGTACCTTAAGATTATTCCTTCCCCTAAGACAACGATTACCACGGATATTGAACAACGAGCACTTGGTCAATTCGAAAACGCCCGTTTAATTTGGCAGCACGATCGAAGCTTAATAGAATCACTGCTGCTCGACTCACCTACATTAAACCGAAATAAATATCGCCCAAATTCGATTCATAAATGGTGTTTGGAATTGGACAATTTTTTTACGCTCCAAACCATAAGTCTCGATTGGCCCAGAGGCCTGGACAAGTTCACAACCACGTCGTTGAGTGAAGGGTGCAAAAAAAAGCTATCCCCACCAGAACATGGTTATTTTAACGCTTGCGCATTGTTGTTAGATACATTACAGACACTTAAAGACTTATATACAGAAAAATGGGTAGCCACCCGTGTCCGCTTGTTGAATTATTGCAACCGCGAATTGGAAACGCGAAAACTAGCTTCACAGCATCTTTCGTACAACGATCTCTTAAACCGTCTTAATCAGGCGTTGTGCGCCAAGTTTGGCGCCAAGCTTGGCAAAAGCATAAGAAATCAATACCGCGCTGCGCTGATCGATGAGTTTCAAGATACTGATCCGGTTCAATACAATATATTTAAAACCATCTATTTTGGCCAATCAAGACCAGTTGTATTTGTCGGTGATCCGAAACAAGCCATCTATGGTTTCCGCGGCGCCGACGTGTTCAGCTATTTGCAGGCACGACAAACCGCAGCGAATATCTACTCGTTAAAAACAAACCGGCGCTCATCACCGGCTTTAATAGGTGCGATCAATAAATTGTTCATGGCATCACCGAATCCATTTATTACCCCCGACATCAGCTATCCAAAAGCTCTCGCCGTTGACCAATCTAGCAACAAACTTAGGGTGGAAAAAGATGTTCTAGCACCCTTTCGTATACTGCGTACGCCGTCTGATTCGCACGAACCCAACCACGCAGTGCCGCGCAATAAAACGGATCATATTGCTCTGGCATGCCAGATAACAGTGGATGAAATCACTGCATTACTCAACCAGGCACAACAAGGTTCGGCAACCTTGACGGTTGATGGTCATCGACGGGCCTTGCACGGTGGAGATATCGCAATCTTGGTCGGAACCCACCGCCAAGCCCAATCAATGCAACACGTCTTGTCCGTAAAACAAATCCCCAGCGTTCGCCACGGGCAGGAAAGCGTATTCCAAACGCTGGAAGCGTATGAACTGTATTCCGTACTCCAATCGGTAGCCAAACCTGCCAGTGAAGCGTTGATTAAAGCGACTCTAATCACTGAACTCGTGGGCTTTACCGCCAATGAGATAAGCCAATTGCAAGACCAGACCAAAAACTGGGAAGATCATTTGGATTCATTTCGTCATCTGAACCAGTTGTGGCAAAACCACGGATTTACTGCAATGTTCCGCCGCTGGTTTGACACCTATCAAGTCGCAACTAATTTGGCCGATTATCAAGATGGCGAACGGCGTCTGACCAATATTTTACACCTCGCCGAATTGCTGCAAGTCGCACAACGAGAGCATCCCGGCTGCGATAGCCTGCTGAAATGGCTGGCCAACAATATCCGGTCGCCCGAGGGTGGAGACGAATCGACTTTGCTACGTTTGGAAAGCGATGCCGAACGAGTCAAAATCGTTACTATCCATTCCAGCAAAGGGTTGGAATATCCTGTTGTTTTCTGCCCCTTTCTGTGGGACGGGAGTCTCGGAAGCAATCGAACTGATAGCGTTGAGTTTCATGATCCAAGCGACAATTATCGCAGTCTTATCGATTTAGGAAGTAATCGTTTTGAGCAACACAAAAATTACGCTGAAAAAGAAAAATTTGCCGAAAATCTTAGGCTTCTGTACGTTGGATTGACCCGGGCAAAGCATCGCTGTTACGTCGTATGGGGAACTCTACCAACGCGCCGTAACGGGCTAGCCGCATCTGCTTTTGCTTGGTTGTTGCATGGTCCTCGCCAGGCAGTTAACGAGCCTTTGGATGCGATGGGTAAAATTGCCCGTAAACTGGATTGTGAACGCATTGACCAAGCCCTGAAAAACCTAACCGATTCCGCACCCCAATCCATTAGCGTGATAGCGACTGATTTGCCGACCACCAAGTTTGAAACCAAGGTTTCCAAAACGGAAAAACTACGCTGTGCAAAATTTCATCGAAAAAGTCTAATTCCGGCCTGGAGGATGAGCAGTTATAGCGGTTTAACTTCAGGCTTAGATAGCGAAACATCCGATTACGACCCGATTGACCAGCGGGCTGATGAGCCCCCTGATGAAATGTCGATATTCTCATTCCCGCGCGGTGCTGTCGCCGGAACCTGCTTACATTCGATACTGGAGTCCTGGGATTTCCAGTCATCGGATATTACGCTTTTGCAGCGTTTGGTCCAACACAAGTTGTATGCCCACGGTATCGCTACAGATTGGACTCATAGCGTATCTAATTCCCTTTTGCTACTGCTCAACAAACCACTAGGGGAAAATGAGATTAAATTAAAAGATCTCGATCTATCCGAACGCTTGGTTGAACTTGAATTTTGTTTTCCACTGAAAAATTTTAGTTTCTACAAACTGAAAAAGATATTGTCAGAGCCATCGTCGCAATTGCCCAACGTTTTTATTAGGGCCAGCCAGGACTTAAGTTTCGAACATTTTAATGGTTACATGAAGGGGTATATTGACTTGGTATTTGAATCGAATAAACGTTTTTATATCGTTGACTACAAGTCCAATTGGTTAGGTAACGGCATTGCGGATTATGCACCCAATCGTCTATTTATGCCCATGGCGCAGCATCATTACTATATTCAATATTTGATCTATAGCATTGGTTTGCACCGCTATCTGGCCTGCCGTATTCCTGATTATTCATACGACCAACACTTCGGCGGCATATTCTACTTATTCTTACGCGGTATCGGTGAGGATGGTCCAAATGGAATATTCGAAACCAAACCTAGCTATGCACTAATCCGCCAAATGGACGATTTGATGGATGGAAAATAAAACCAAAAAGATCCTGACCCCCAATCCGGGCAACGGCGAGTTTGGCGAAAAATTCTCGTATTACATCGCATCGTTGGAACCAGGATGCGACAAATCCGTCAAAACCGCGCTGAAATTGGTGGCTGAAGCCGCCGAACGGGGCCAAGTCTGCATTCATCTGGATGACTTCGCCGGTCAACACACGGACACAGAAGACAATTTACCTGGCGAACCGATTCCCGAACTAAAAGTCTGGATCAAAAGGCTGATCGATAGCAGCCTGGTTGGTCAACCAGGCGATTTCACCCCATTAATTTTGGATCAAAATCAACGACTCTATCTAGCACGATACTGGAACTACGAGAAAATATTGGCTGCACAACTGACCTTACGCGCCAACATGAAAATTAGCGGCATCGATATTTCAAAATTGCGGCAAGCATTGGATCGACTATTCCCAACTTCGAACAGCCATAGCGATATGCAAAAAGCAGCTGTTGCGGCGGCTGTGTTGAATCGTGTCACGGTAATCTCCGGTGGGCCCGGCACCGGAAAAACGACTACGATCTTTCGGCTACTTGCTGCAATCGATATTTTGGGCATTGCTGATCCTGCCCGCATCGCATTAGCGGCACCAACCGGAAAAGCGGCAGCCCGTATGATCGATGCCCTAAGCACCGCTCTAGACCAGAAATGTACTGTCAATGTATCGGCATTCTTCCCCACCCAAGCATTTACCCTCCATCGGTTGCTTGATTCTCGCAGGGAATCTGTGATGTTCGGTTATAACGCCGATAATCAGCTCCCATTCGATGTCGTGGTAGTCGACGAAGCGTCTATGGTAGACCTCGCGCTCATGACCAAACTGATAGTAGCTACTTCTGAGAACACTCGACTAATTCTATTGGGCGACAAAAACCAGCTCTCATCAGTTGAAGCGGGCGCGGTGTTCGCCGATATTTGTGCCCAACGGGCTTACGACAAGAAATTTCGAGATCAACTATTCAATGCTAGCGGTGTGGATCTCCCTACAGCACAAAATCAAAATACCGGGCTGGGCAACTCAACTATCTTACTAGAACACAACTTTAGGTTTTCACCAAAAAGCGGTTTAGGAAGGTTAGCCGGATTGATCAAGAACAACCAAGCTGACCGCGCATTGGCATTATTGCAAGATGATCGCTATCCCGACATATGCTGGGTAGATACACAAGACCTGTCTAACGAAACACGATTGATTGAGCAAGTACTCCAAGGATTTGCTTCTTATGCACAATCGTTGGGTTCTCAGGCTAAACCCGATAACGCCCTTCGGCTTTTCAACCGGTTTCGGCTTCTCAGCCCCTACAAAAATGGCCAAACCGGGACGATACGGCTAAATCGGCTGATAGAAAGCCACTTCGACAATACGGGCCCGCAAGACCCTCAATCCAAGTGGTACCATGGGCGCCCGGTAATGATCACTCGCAACGATTACAATTTGAATTTATTCAACGGGGATATAGGCGTCGCGCTGAAAACAGGAGGTGAAATTCGCGTATTCTTCGAGTCCACGGACAAATCTATCCGAAGTTTTAACCCGTCGCGCGTACCAGAGCACGAAACCGCCTACGCCATGACCGTACACAAAAGCCAGGGATCTGAGTTCGATGAGGTCATCATTATTCTACCTTCACTACAATCCGAAATACTGACCCGGACCCTACTTTATACGGCGGTAACCCGAGCCCGACGCCGGGTCGAAATCTGGACCAATGCCGAGATTTTCTCCGCGTCGGTCGCAACGATGCGAAAAAGTAAATCCGGATTTCGCGATCGATTATGCAATCAAATAGTATAACAATACCGATCATTCCAAACTCATTGTCCCATTAATTTTCTCGAACCCAATCGCGGATTCCCGTATAAGCCTAGATAAACACCCATTTAATAGTAAGCTTTCAAGCAAACATTGCTATAACCCAATCGATCCACACATCCCTATTTAAAGTCCGATCTTCGGTTGCCTAAATATTCGGTTGCTATTGCCGATATCTAGATGAGCACAACATTTTTATTCGATCAGTCAGCAATTGTCGACGACTTTTACACCAGGCTGTAAAAACACATGGAATAGATGCCTATCTAATTGTTTTATTTAGTATTATGTGCATTGGCATTTGTGTTGCTTTAATGTCGCCAAGCCGTTCCGTAGGACCGGACCAAAACTAACACAATGAGGTTATTGAATGCTAGAAAAACATATACGAAAACTAATTATAGCTACACTGCTTTACTTACCTATCGCGGTATCCGCGGTTCCATTAACGCTTAATCATAGCGATTCTGGTTGGTATAAATCGCCGGGCTCCCATAACAGTGGCAACCAAAACTATATTGCCGGTAACATTTACAATAATAACTACCGCAACTGGTTTGCATTTGATCTTGCCGGGGTTACGCAGAACATCGTTTCAGCCAAACTCCGTTTGTACACCGGTACTGTGTAAGCGTCCAGCGCAACCACCTAGATTTTATTATGGTTGATCTGATTGATGTATTCGGGTGCCAATGGTAGGAGTTCATCAATCCTGCGATTGGGCCAGGTGGGGAGTTTTTCCAAAGTTACTTGA